>FJWA01004112.1_pt1 | contig 11592 bp, 7 predicted proteins | sample 1011891 | NCBI WGS metagenome assembly FJWA01 (sample SAMEA3912450, study PRJEB9761) | metagenome | biome: forest; material: soil | place: USA | collected 2011-06-22 | depth 0.1 m
AAAAATGGCATCGACAAGTACTGGAGGCACAATGCAAAGCACGGCGTCAAGCCCGAAAACAAACAGTTGATACGCTCGCGGCTTCTGCAGGGCTCGCTCAACGAGGAGGATAGGACCTTGGTGCTGCACAACGCCCTGGTCACGGCCAAGATTGTCAGGATAGACTACCCCACTGAGTGGCCCGATGCCTTTTCGACGCTCATCGAGGTGGCAAAGGCAGCGAATGACTCAAACCCGCTGCAGCTGCGCGGCGCCCTGCTGGTGCTGCTCCGCATCGTCAAGGAGCTGGGCACCGCTCGGCTTCGCAAGTCCCAGACTGCCCTGCAATCCATCACGCCCGAGTTGGTGCAGCTGCTGGGATCCATCTACACCGACAAGACCACCTACTGGCATGACATGTTCACCAAGGGCCGCGGGGACGATGCCACTGCGGCTTTCGCCATCGACAACAGCCTGACGGCCCTCAAAATCCTACGAAGACTGGTGATTCTCGGCTACGAGCAGCCACACGCGGATTCCATGGTCTGCGGCTTCTGGTCTCTGTCCCAATCACAGTTTGACCAGTTCCTCAATGGTTGCAGTCATGATTCGTGGGTCCCGGCTTCCCACCACGACATGGTCGGCAGGCATCTCATTCAGTTCACCAAGCTCCACATCGAAATGTCTGAGATGCACCCCGCCAGCTTCCCTGTGCTGCCCAACTCGATACCATTGGTCAAAGCCTATTGGAATCTCGTGAAGGGCTTCTCCGAAGTGTTTGAGAAATCCGGCGGGATCAAGCAAACCTCGGGCGCGGGGAACCCCAAGCACGAGGGTCCTGTCTACGAAAAGCTTGCTCTAAAGGGTCTTTTGCTTCTGAGGAGCTGCGTAGCCACCGCGCATCAACCAGTGCAGTCCTTCAAGTATAGGAGCCAAGAGATCAAGGAGTTGGAGAAGCAAGCTGTACATATCATCAGGGTGGAGCTCCTGACCAGAGATATGCTTCTCGACATGCTCCAGGTCATAATCAGCAAGCTGTTCATCTTCCGCAAGTCTGACCTCGAGGCCTGGGAAGAGGATCCGGAGGGGTGGGAGGCACAGGAGCGGACCGAGGGCCAGGCTTACGAATGGGCGGTCCGTCCCTGCGCAGAGAGGCTGCTCCTCGACCTCCTCACCCACCACAAGGAACTCGGTGAGCCGCTCCTCGCGTATTGCGATCTCGCCACCAAGGTCGACATGGATATTGTCACCAAGGAGGCTGCCTATTGCGCACTTGGCTGCGCCGCCGCCGTTATCCACCAATCCTTCGACTTTGACCGCTTCCTAACGATTTTCTTGGTCAAGGATGCTCAGATCCGAGATCCCATGGCTAAAGTGTTGCGACGCCGTATCGCTATCCTGCTGAGCCAGTGGATCTCGGTAAAGATATCTCAGCCCAACAGGTCCGTCGTGTACGAAATCTTCCGCCACCTGATGAACCCCGAAGACCAGCACAATGACGAAGTGGTCCGCATCACGGCAGCACGCCAGCTCAAGTACATCGCCGACGACTTGGAATTCGATGGGGAGAGTTTCTACCCCTTCGCAGCCGACATATTCAACCTCCTAGTCGGACTTCTTCAGGAGGTAGAGGGCGACGAGACCAAGTTGGCAATTCTCGACACGCTCCGGCTCATCGTAACGCGGATGGAGTCGCACATCTCACAATTTGGAGACGCCATCATGTTGACACTCCCGAAACTTTGGGAGTCGGCTGCCAGCGAGGAGTACATGATCAAGCAGTCGGTTCTGGCAATCATGTCGGCGCTGGTATCGTCCATGCGTGTCGAGTCGCAACGGTACCAGGGCATCATCGTCCCGCTGCTCAGAGAAGCAATGAACCCAGAGTCGGCACTCCATCTCCACCTCATCGAGGAGTCGGTCGATCTGTGGAAGGCAATTCTGACCCAGAGCGCACCACCCCTGAACCCGGACCTCATACAGATGGTTCAACTGGCCCTGCCACTCCTCGAATATGACTCGGAAGTGGCAAATCAGTGTCTGGAAATCGTCAAGGACTACATAGTTCTGGCGCCACAAGACATACTGACGGACGCCCTCCGCCGTCCAACCCTGGCAGCGTTGGCAACGACGCTGGATTCAAAGAGCCGCGAGCAGTCGCAACTCGGGGCGCAGTCGATCGAGCTCGTGATCCGTGCGGCCGAGGAATTCGGCGCCGTGCAGGGCGTCTCGTTTGTCGTCCAAGACCTGCTTGAGACGGACGTGCTTCGTACCATCCTGGAGGGCCTCCACAGCGCTTGGGAATCAAGCCAGACCACGGGGCCGAACCGTAAACCAAGCAAGATCAACACCATCAAGCAAACCGACTACTTTGCCCTGCTCGCCCGCATCGCCCTCGCCGACCCAACCCTCTTCGTCACCATGATCACCAGCTTCGGAAGCCCCTTTGAGCAGGTATGGTCCTGGCTCGCCCCCTTATGGTTCGGCAACTTCGACTGCATGAGTGCCCTCGACCGCGGGAAGCTCTCCTGCCTGGCGCTGACCCGCCTCTGTGAGCTGCCCAACCCTATGCAAGACCTCGTGCTCGGTCGCCTGCAGGATTACCTGTCCATGTGGACCAGCGTCGTCACGGAGCTGGCCGACGACGCGCCACGTGAGGTGCTGGGGGCACATGATAGCCTCGTGTGGGACGAGGTGGGGAGGTTCGAGTACGACACGCCGCTGGACGTGCACGAGAGGGAGTTTGCGTTCAAGGATCCGGTGCATCGGGTCGTCACGTTTGAGTTTATCAGGGCGCGGCTGGGGGCACTGGTGCAGCAGGTTGGCGGGGAGCAGGCGTTTGAGGCGAACTGGGCCGTGAATGTCGACAGGGAGGTCATGGCTGGGTTTCAGAGGCTGAGCCAGCCTAGTGGACAAGATATTTGAGTGATGGAGGAGGCACGGCACGAGAGCGGGGGCTCAGAGAAGGTATCAGTTGAGCCTGTCCCACAGGCAAGCACGCAGCCGTAGGTCTTAATTCCATGGCCACAATATGAAGCTTAAGGGAGGTTGGTAGACTTCGCAGGAGAAAAATCTCTGAGGTTTGGGACTTTGGATCCGAGAGGGGGCTAAGCTTAGGTAGACAGCCAGAATAGGGGCAACTGAAGGGGCAGAGAGGTATTTTCTCTGGTTTCACACGCATTGATCTAACCAGATATTCTGCAAGTAGCAAATAGATCGACTTTACCCAACGTTCCTCAGCTCTTCTGCCGCTGGCTCTCTTGTCGTCGGTCGGTCTCAATCCTACCCCCCAGCATCCGGCATTTAACCCTAACCCCGAGAACGACTCACACTTGCGAGACCAGCCTCCTGCAGGAGGCGGCCCCGCCGCCCGCAGCTCAGGGTCCACGGGAGATTTGAGGCGTGCAGGGGCCCTGGGCGGTCAGCCTGCGCCTGCGCCGACGGCGGCCTCGCGTGACACAAGCAACCAACCAACTCCAAAAAGAAAAAAGCCGAGACAATCCTCAGACATCGATCGGCTGTCAAGTGTCTTGTGTTCTTCGTTTGTCCAAGTGAACAATACGAGACGGGCGGAAACGGCAACAACGCGACAACGAGCGGGAGACGCCCCCAACCCCCACGCCCACGACACGTGAAAGACCCCGCGACCCCGATCATCCCAAGTCATGCATCCATCAACCTTGTAGCATCCCGTGCAGCGCGCACCCGTTGGGAAGGGACACGACAGACGAGCGATCCGCGATCCGCGATCCCTGCATACATCAACCCCCAAAAAATACACAGCCGGATGGGCGCCTCCCAAAGCCGACCCCCTCACCGCGACCCAGCGCCCTGGGGCGCCGGGCACGCGCAGTGGGGGGACACGCCCTTCCACCCGCGCTCCCAGCCGGCAGCCGGCAGCAGCGGCAACCACCGGCGGGCCTCGTCCTCCCTCCAGTCCCATCTCGGCCGGGCCCCGGCCCCGGCCCCGACTTCGACGATGCCCTCCTTCTTCTCCTTCCAACAGGGCTCCGAGCGCGCCCAGAACGTCCGGTACCTCTCCGAGGCGTCGCCGCTGCTGGGGCGGTTCCGCGCCGTACCGCGGCCGAGCGACCGCGCTGCTGCCGCCCGCGGCGGCGGTGGTGGGAGGGGGCTGCTGGTGCCGGGGCAGACGGGCTTGCTGTCTGCTGATCCGGCGTGGAGGGGGAGCGTGCATGTGGGGTATGGCGCGCTGGCGGCTGCCGCTGCTGCGGAGCAGCAGGAGGAGGGGGACGGGGATGATCAGGGAGAGGATAGTGATGAGGATGGGGAGGAGGGGGAGGCCGGGTGTTTGTGGCTTGGTGCTGGTGGGAGACGGTGGCGGAGAGGGAGAGGGAGGATACGCAGGCTCGTCAGGAGGCTGGGCGATACGTGGGTTGACCCCAAGGCGAGCGTGATTCGGGGTGTTGTGGATGTGTGGTGGAGCCGATGGGCGGCTTTGGTGCTGCTGCCGGCGCTGTTGGTAGGTTTGCGGTCCCTCTTCCATTTCTCGGATCCGGCAGTCGGGCCGGACCGAGCCGGGTGGCTTGCGGAAAAGGCTAACGTTCTGTTCTTTGTGTGTGCAGGCCATCGCGTGGTGCGCGATTCCGTTCCCGCAATACCCCCTTTCCGATGACACTGGCAGTGTGCTGCTCGGAGAACCGGGATCCACTCCCGGAAGCAAGGCGCCGGGCCACGGAGCGGCAAGGGTCAAGGTCAACTTCTGGTTCTTCCTCTGCGTCTACTACGGTTTCTACAACTTGACGGCCTTGATCTGGATCACCAAGGTGTTCAACCTGTATCGCCTCAACTGGTGGCCGCAGTCGCTTGGCTTCCCCCTCACCGTTTCTGCCATTGCCATTCTATCGATCGCGGCGCCGATCCCCATATACCTCGCGCCCGAGACCAATTTTCTGACCGTCCACAACACGGCATGGGTCTCGTGGACGTTTGTCATCATGGCGATGCCCGTCGCGATTGCTTTTCTTATCCTGATGACCAGCGAGCGCCATCTCAAACTGCGGCACTCGCTGTCCGAGACGCAGCGCATCTTTACCTCTTCGTGGTGGACCGGCGAGCCCGACAACACTATGCCACGCCGCGACGCGAGACGGCAGCGTGCCGCCCTCGACCCCGACGCCTTTGATTCGACCCTGGATGCGTCAGCAATCGGGTTCGTCGACAGCCGTTACCAACGCCCCGCGATGCCTGTTAGGCTGCGCCGACGATGGCTGCCCGCCAGCTTCGTTCGTTTTGTGTGGTTTTGCTTGGCCTTGTCCATCGGGCTGCTCGCGTACGTATTAGGAGAGGCGTACGCCGAGATATACTTGCAAACACCACGCCATAACAACTTGGAGACGATCGTCTATGTGTATGGGTGGATAACGACAGTCCACCTACTGGACGGGTTGACGGGGTGGATCATGGGCGGCAACGAAGGCGAGCGGGTTGGGAGCTACCCGCTGAGCTGGATCTTCAAGCTGTGAGTGCCTCTGCCCGAAGATGGCTGAACACCACGATTTGCTGACTTTGACGCAGCTACTTCATGCTCACCTATCAAACCTACGTCCGCGCACTGTACGCCCGCTTGCGCAGCCCGACGCAGTTCATCATGCTCCAGGTTCTCTCGTCAACCAGCCTCATCATCATCACCCCAATAATGATGTCGAGTCCTTTCCACTGGTTCCTGGGCGTTATTGGCGTCAACGGCCAGAGCTACGGCGCGTACCAAAAGATGTGCATCCGCAACGTCTTCATCCGCTTCATGGCAGAAAACGCCTCCATGCTGACCTTTCTTGGGAGCGTCGTGGTCCTGCACTTTGGCGCCAACAAGAATGTCTACCCCTACTTTGCCTTTGACGGGACCGAGGGGAACGAGGACTACGACTTTGGCCTGACCTTCTACGCCTCCAGCATCACCTGGGCGTGCGAGCTCGCCGCGAGCTTCATCGTCGACTGGCTGATTCGCTGGATCTACAAAGTGAGCGTCGTCACCGAGGGCAAGCTCGATTTTGTCGTCTGGCCTGAACTGCTGCCGACCTGCGTCGCCGTCATGCTGCATGTGTTGCAGAATATGCTCTTCTCCATCATCCGGCTGCAGTTCNGANGAGCNAGAGCGTGCTCTCTNGGGGCTTGACGGAAAGAAACGTGTTGCCGGAAAGGACAAGCATTGGCGTTTTATCAAGACGAAAACTGCGAGCTTATTGCGTCAGCTAGCCTGTCACAGCTCGCCGTTTGCTCCCGTGTCGGGCTGACGCCGGCAGGGGTCCGCACCAAGATCCTTGGATCGGTGAACCCCCTGGCTTGCATGGATGGTTCTCGGTTCGCTTTGGCCCCCAAAGTTNGACTCTCTTTTTTCTTTTTTCGTTCACAGTGTGGCCTGTTNTCTCTCTCTCTCTGTCTCTTCTGATGCATATGGGCGGGTGAATGCGAGCATTGTATTGCGTTGGATGGCTGCAGGATACCCCATTGTCTTCTCATATGGCATAGCGTTCGTGTCGCCGTCGTTTGAGGCTATTGATAGCCTTCTCTTCCTGCATCACTCTTCTGATAGACCTGATAGCCACGGCGAGGGTGGGGTTGGATTTACATATGAATGAACGACGTTGACGTTATCAATCCAAGCGGCTGGCGTCGGCCTACCATCCGCGCGGTACAGACGAGACTGGGGGAGACAGCGACGGAGGCTTACATAGTCGCCGGACATCGGTGAATAGATAAGGTTACGGTCCTGGCTCACGCTGATTCCCAGGCCGTGGCTAGATTTCACTGCGTGCTGGCTTTTGTTTCCATCGCCCTGCAGCCCGGGAGTCGAGCGTTCCACCCTCCCGGACGCGGGCCGGCTGCAAGGAGATCTTCTGGGCGGATTGGTACTGATCCGATATGGGGCCTAGTGGCACTGCATGATGCTGTTCAACCCACCAAGCCTCAACGTGTACTATGTATGTAGGTAGTTAGATTCGGTATTGGTTCCTGGGTTCGCCGCCAACCTCGTGTGAAGGCTCAAGCGCTCGTTTTCAGAGCCGGACGGTGTTTAATTAGTAACTACTTGGTGAGTTGACACGATATGGCATGTTCTTGGCCCAGAGTGTGTCATCTTGGTCGGCGATGCGGTCAGCTCCTGGATTACAAGGATGTACTGTATGTCCTGTACAGCTGTGCAGAGTAAGACGTTGTGAGCTGTTGCGTCGAGTGTCACCGAACTGATAGGCGCCATGGTGCTACCATCCTCCGGGACTCGAAATTGCGGCTAAGATCCGATCTCGGACCCTGGGTTTGGCGCTGCGGTTTGTGCCCCAAAACCGGAGATCCTGAGAAATCGACTGAGTGGTGTATGACAGCAGGGCGGTGAGGATGCAACTCGAACCCAAACAGGAGAAACAGAGGAGTCGACAACCAATCGACACCCCAACGAGCCGACCAATGGAGGGACCAATGCAGCCACAAAATTCCCGAGAATGCACAAACACGGCATTGGAAAGTGGCTGCCAAGGAGATGCTGCAGCAGCGTGCAGCTGGATGGCTGGCGTGGGACGGGATAATGCAACGCACTTGATCTTGAATCTGCCAATCTGCCGTGCACTTGCTGCGGGTCGACACAGGCGCGGACGGGACGCGGATCTGCAACCTGATTCGGCGAGAGTTGAGACTCTCTGCCCAAGACCTTGACGGCACAGGCCGGTTGAGACCGGAAGCACCAGGCTCCATATCCATTGCGCACAACGGCACGGAACACTAGGCAGAGAGAGGCAAACCGGGAGGCTCAGACCGGTGAGCAGAGGCCGGAGGTGTCTCTTACGGGCGGGGCAGCAAATGGCGGGCCCTCAAACCGCGCTGGTACTTCGTATCATCAATGTGGTTGTCGGATGCTGCCAGACCAGACCGATGCCGCTCAATATGGTGTTCGGGCCAGCTTCCGATAGCACTCTTGTTCGGCATCCACGGTGGTTTCAACAGATCCCACCTGGAACGGCCGCAGTGAACCTCGAGCCAACGAGCGAGCTGGTGACTCAAAAGGGCGATGACTCGAGCCGGACGGAACATGGTTGACATAGTATAACCAGATTATTACCCAAGCAGGTCGGCCCGTTGTTGTGGCCCGTAACCCGGAAGTCTCTTGNTGGACAGGGGGCCAGACAATACATAGTAACGTTGACGGGATTGTGTGCCGTCCGCCGAGGCCAGTGTGTGTCGGCGTGTCCCCCGTCGCGTCCCGATCAACTGTGTGTGGCTGGCAATTCCGTCACATCTCGCAATAGGCAGTAGCGCTTGGCCTAGCCTTCACAAAGTCCAGGTGAGATGCGAGTCCTGTGGGGGTTTGAGTTGGTCATTGGCCGGATTGACAGCACGTTGGAAGTGGTGTGATGGCCGGGAACTCGTGTGTGTAAGTGGTGTGCAAAAGAGGCTGATCGAGGCGGCTTGGCCTGCCAAGCCCGGGTGGCATGCTGACCGACGTTTCTCTCAATTTACAGAATATTCCGCCTGTGGATGTCAACGGGACACCCAGGTGCCCGGCCCGCTGCTTCGATGTCGGCTGTTGGCGTGAATATCTCCAACGTGGCCTGAAAGGCACTGCGGAATATCGCTAGACGCCAGCGTTGCCTTCGGTGGCCCGCAGCGGGTGAGATTCCACTCGCCAACCCGATAACGTTAAGCCCCGAATAGGCTGGTGGTTTTGAGGCTTGTGAATCCGGGGAGTCCCCACAGCCAGATAAGCCCCACGAGGGTGATGATTCCGAGTTGAGATGTGGTGGAAGGCCAACCGCCCGAGAAGGTTGCAGACCGGCCACCGCCGACGCAGCCAGCACGAAGGAGTGGGTGTGTGGGTTGTCCCAGGCCGACCACTGGGAGCAGGAATTCGAGGTCTGGGCTTTATTAATGTGTAACGTTACGGAATAGTCAGTCCGGCTGGCGTTTTCTGGCGCGGGTTTGGCGTGTTTTTTCTTGTCTTGACCTGCAGAATCCGATTGCGAATGGAGCGAATTTCTGCGCCCATCAGTCGGCGTGCAGCGAAATCCGGCGGTCGCCTCGCCTTACCCTGGCTTGGCGGGCGCCAGGCCTGCCACTTATCCACAACCCCCACCTTCCCAACTCATCCTTCCATTTCCATTTACGGCGTGCGTCCGGATCAAACTTTGGGGTGTTGGGCGTGTTCACTGTGCTGCGTGTTTGGGTTTCCCTCGAGATTCCCAGGCAAAAAGATACGGCGGGTACTTGTATAAGTCGGGCTCAGACTCGCGAGATAAGATCGGGCACGGCCGTGGGGAGCGACGAGGAGGGCAGGGTTCGCCGTTTTCTCGGCCGTTCTGCTTCCACTCGGAACACCCTGATCGCGCACACTGCAACACACGCCTCTGTCTGATGAGGGGCTTTTTCCTCACCGGGCTCCACCAGGGGTTAGTGATTCTTCCCGGGAGGAGCCGCCGCAGGCTTCCTGTTTCTCTTTTCGCACTCTGGCAGATTTGGATTCGACGGCAGGGTGTCCAATTCGCTCGTTTGTCTCTTTCCCACTGCTACGCCCAAGCATTCCGTTTTGCACACCCTGCGGCTGCTGGTACTGTGTTCAGAATACGGATACTCCTGCTCCTGCTCCTGCTGCTGGCCGCCAATTTTTATCGCCCTTTCGAGACAAGCACGAGTGCCTGCTTGCTCTCTGCCCTCCCCTTCCTTTTCTGCCCTCTCTCCCTCTCTCTCCTCTCTCTCTCTCTCTTCCTCCTACAATGAGCACTTCCGCCAACGCTGCCCACCCCCTGGCGCAGACCAGCAACAACCAGACCCCTCTGACCTCCACCGAAGCCGCCGTCCTGGCTAGCAGCAGCGTTAGCGATCCCAACAACTCCGTCACGGCCTCCAGCGATGCCTCGCGAGGACAGTCCGCCGCCGCCGCCGCCGGTGCCTCCGAACTCGCCCGTACAAAGATAACTTTGCTGGGTGCCCTCAAGCACTTCGCCGACTTCCCGATCCCCGGCATCCAGTTTGTCGACATCCTCCCGCTGTTCCAGGACCCCACCGTCCACGGGGCCCTGCTGCGTGCCCTTGAACTCCAGGTCGTCGAGTTCGGCGTGAAACCCGATGTTGTCGTCGGGTTGGATGCCCGGGGCTTCCTCTTCGGGCCGTCGCTCGCCCTGCGCCTCAACGCGAGCTTCGTGCCCGTCCGCAAGCAGGGCAAGATGCCGGGCCCCTGCGTGACGGCCGCCTACGAGAAGGAATACGGAACCGACTTTTTCCAGATGCAGGAGGGTGCCGTGAAGCCCGGCCAGAAGGTGCTCGTCGTTGATGACATTATTGCTACTGGTGAGTGAAATAATCCCGTGTCGCGCCGTCCACGCACAGCCCCTTGCTTGGGATCCGCCAATCACGCCCTGCCGCTCGCCTGGCGAAAAAAACGCCCTCTCGCCTCGTCCCGTTCTTCCGCACCGTCGCATATGACGCTAACATGGAAATTTCCCCAGGTGGTTCCGCTGCCGCCGCCGGCGATCTCGTCAAGAAGTTGGGAGGCGACCTGATCGGATATCTCTTCATCCTCCAGATTCCCGAGCTGGACGGCAGCTCGAAGCTTGGCGGTGTCCAGACGGTCACTCTCCTCGATACCGAGTGAGCCGACATCGGCCGCCGCGTTCAGGCCTACATATCGAAACCACGCTTCACCTCCAACATCCCCATCTCCACCTAATGCTCGCCTCACAGCTTTTTCGACGGCATATATTTAGGCATATGAACCACACAGCCTGGTTAATGATGGCGGACGGGGAAGCCCAGGCTTGTTGAACGTGGTTTTTACGCGTTTCATTTTCATGGGTTGGGAGTGATCCCAGTAATGGGCCAGGGGGCTGAGAGGAAGGAGGCGGTTTGGCACTTTCTGGCGTTGGGGCTATAAAAAGTTCTGAGGGTGAATTAATCATGGCATGGATGGAGCTTGAGTTGTTGGGATCCTGTGTGTGATAAGACTCGTGCTCTGAATTTCGTCGTCTCTCATGGCATGTGTGTTATGTACAACATATCAACGGAAGATCGCCATCCCGCTCCTGATATGGGCCGTCCAACTGTCAAGTGCCAGGTTTCGTTGATGACCGCTGTCTATCCGCCTGGGTCGTCAAACCTCGAGTTGAAGCACGGGTCGCCTGATGCATCTTTCACGATTATCCTTTTTTCCAACTCTCGCTCACCACGTCGACCGATGCAACGGCTTGGAGCTTCGGTCATCTCTCTCAACGTCGCCCAAAAAACAAAACAAGAATCTACAGGTTCGCGCTTTCACCCTCATCAACAACGATATTCTTCACCCTCACCCCCTGGCTCTCAATAAAATACGTCCGCCTCAACCCCACCCTCGCCGCCATCCGCAGTTGCTGGTACGCCACCTCGCCGCCGCCAACCATGACCATTGCGATCGGGTGGCGGCGCGCGATCCCGCCCGGCGTGCGCTGCACCTCGTCCAGCAGCGGCCTCACGAGGCCCGGCGCCGCCCCGTCGTCCTCCTCGTCCGACACGACCACCACGAGCTGCAGCGAGGACGGCGATGGCGCGTAGGCGGGCACGTTGACGAGCTTGGCCGAGAAGCTGCACCCGCCGCGCCGGACCAGAAGGACCTGGTGGTCACGGGGCGCTGATTCCGGG
>FJWA01004020.1_pt1 | contig 11591 bp, 11 predicted proteins | sample 1011891 | NCBI WGS metagenome assembly FJWA01 (sample SAMEA3912450, study PRJEB9761) | metagenome | biome: forest; material: soil | place: USA | collected 2011-06-22 | depth 0.1 m
GTCTGTCCCTTTGCCGCTCTCCGCTTCCTCGTTTAGCCCAAACCTTCGACCAACTCCTCCCCGCTCCCCGAGCACCGCAAAGCTGCATCCGCACAGGATGGGACGGTGNTGGTGAAGCGACGTCGCCGGCTGTGTTGGACCTGGGAATCTCCACCCGCCCTCGACTTCTTCCTTTGCTTTGCGGTTTGCACTGAATACGCACCTCTGCTGCGCCGTGCAGATTGGGGAGTTGGTTGCGCTTCCATCTTCAATACGGCTGCCATGGCTCGCCTCTCGTGGCGCTCGCTGATTGTGCCGTTGTTGGCCACAACAGCAGCATCGCTAGGGTGGGACGGAAGCCAAGAGCCGTTGACGGACAAGGCGAACAAGTTCGACAAGGCAGCATGCCCGGACTATGCCTACTATGCTACCTTTCCGCAGTGAGTGGCTTTGCGCGCCCTGGACAGCGAGATCACAGCACCGCGCTGACACCCGCCCAGCTCTCCGCTCAGCAAAGGCCCCCTCCAGCTCCCGTTCCAGCGGCCCGATCCCAGCTGCCGGACCTTCCACTCGGATGCCATCGAGAAGGTCATTGGCGACATCACCTCGCGGATGAAGGATCCCGATCTGGCGCGCCTGTTCGAGAACGCGTTTCCCTCCACCACCGACACGACAGTCAAGTTTCACACAGACGGAAAGAACGAGAAGATCAAGCAGAAATTGCGCAGCCGGCGAGAGAAGGATGCCTGGCTCGACAAGGGGGAGTGGGAAGGCCCTCAATCCTTCATCATCACAGGAGACATCCTGGCAGAGTGGCTGCGGGATAGCACCAACCAGTTGAAGCCGTACCAGGCGCTGGCCATGAAGGACCCGGCCATCTCCACCCTGATCCTCGGTGCCATCAACACACAGAGCGAGTACGTGATCCAGTCGCCCTACTGCAACGCCTTCCAGCCACCCCCCATCTCCGGACTGCCGGTCAGCTACAACGGGCAGGACGACGCCGTGCACCCATTCTACGAGCCCAGCACCGTCTTCGAGTGCAAGTACGAGCTCGACTCGCTCGCCCACTTCCTCGCGCTCGCCAACGAATACCACCACCACACCAAAAACAAGGACTTTATAAACCCCCGCTGGTACAAGGCCCTGGACCAGGTGCTCGCCGTCCTGGACGCCCAAAGCCAAAGCACCTTCGACCCAGAAACGGGCGACTACCGCCAAAACGTCTACAGCTTCCAGCGCAACACCAACACGGGCACCGAGACCCTCAACCTGGGCGGGATCGGCAACCCGCTGAACAACGGCACCAGCCTGATCCGGTCCGCCTTCCGCCCCAGCGACGACGCGACNATCTTCGGCTTCTTCATCCCCGCCAACGCGCAGATGGCCGTCGAGCTGAATCGCACGGCGGCCATCCTCAGGTCGGCGCCGGGGGGCAAGGCCTCGGACGCCGAGCTCGCCGGGACGCTCGAGGGCTGGAGCAAGCGCATCACCGCGGGCATTTGGGAACACGGCGTGGTCAAGCACCGCAAGTACGGCGACGTGTTCGCGTACGAGGTGGACGGGTACGGCAGCGCGCTGCTCATGGACGACGCCAACTACCCGAGCCTGCTGGCGCTGCCGCTGATGGGGTTTGTCGCGGGGGACGATGCGACGTATCGGAATACCAGAAGGATGTTGTTGGAGAAGGGCGGGAATCCGTATTTCTTGGAGGGGAGACAGTTTAAGGGGATTGGAGGTGAGTTTGTCCAAAGCGGAAGTGGATGAGAAACGTAGCCGGCTGACTGGGTTCCGCGATAGGACCGCACATCGGCCTGCAGAATGCGTGGCCCATGAGCCTGCTGGTGCAGGCGCAGACGTCGGATGACGACGATGAGATCAGGGGGTGCCTGCAGCTGGTGCTCAACGCGAGCCCTCTGGGGTTGATACACGAGAGTGTCAACGTGAACTACCGAACCTCGTACACACGTAAGTTTTGTCTCTTGTTTCACGGTCCCATAGCATCTGGCTGACGTTGATGGCTTTAGGGAGCTGGTTTGCCTGGGCGAACGGGGTGTTTGCTGAGACGATATTGAACTTGGCTAAGCGGAAACCGCATCTGATATTCACGGATCCGAGACCATACGAGGTGTAACTGGGAGAGTTTGTCTTTGTTCTCTTCATCTCGCCGTCTTGTAATCCATTGTATGTTCAAACCAGTATTTGTGTCTACGGGGTGAGCGTTTGCTGCCTGTTAGAACCTTCCGGCTCTCCTTGCCATTCATTTCAACTCTCGTCGTTGAGAGAAAGTTTATTCTGGACGTATAATCGTAACTCCGATCCTCTCGGCCCTCAATGCCCCGCGGTCCGATCACGTCTCAGAGGCGGGGCACCGGCTACGGAGTACTTAGACTTTGAGTGCGGGGAAACAAGGTGGGGTCTCCGGGAAGGGGAAGTTGTCGACGCGGTTTGGGTGTTCGTCATCCGGCACTTTCCTGCGGGAGAATTGGCTGCTGTCGGCATCCGTACCTTAGCCTGATCTAGACCGAGTGTCTTACAACGATATCCCTTTCCCTGGCTGGCCCCTGGCTGGTCCCTGGCTGGTCTGGAGTTTCCACTGCAGGAGACAGGGCGGTTGCGCGGGTGGCGGCGGCGCCTTATTTAAGTCCCGAGAGCCCCATCCCGTCCGCGGATCTCTCGTATTATGCTGATATATCGAGCAACTGACTTGCTGCTGTTGCGTGCACACCGAACCGACCTCTGTGATCTCGAACATTTTCCTCTCCCAGTCAATTGCAAAGTGCCATCCGTGAAAATGTCCTTCGACCGTGAGACACAGCAGCCCGCTGCCACCCCAAGAGATCCCCCGCACTGACAGCATCGCAGGCCTCGTCCGTTTCGTGCCCAAGGGCGACGACAGCAAGATCCTCATCGGCCAGCCCGCCGACAGCTCCATTGACGTCGGCGCTGCCGTGCGCAAGGGCGAGGATGTCCAGGTCAAGCTCTACAGCGGCAAGTCGGTGCTGGACGCCGGCTCCCCCACCGGCGAGACGGCCTCCATCGCCCGCATCCTCTCGCCNCTGGCGCAGGAGGAGGTCGGCACCATTCGCTGCATCGGGCTGAACGTGAGCCTATCCACCACTTGCAAGCAACCAGTCCTCCCGCTAACTCTCGATTGCCACAGTACAAGAAGCACGCCGAGGAGGCCAAGATGACCATCCCCGACATCCCCACTGTCTTCCTGTTGGTTCCCCCTCCCCAGTTCCCCTCTGCCACAACCAAAACCCCTTTAGTGCTAACCCCGCGTGAAAAGCAAACCCTCAACCTGCCTCGCCGACCCCTACCCCGCGCCGACCATCATCCCCAAGCACACCATCGAGAGCGACTCGGCCGACTACGAGTCCGAGCTGGCGGTGGTGATTGGCCGCGAGGCCAAGAACGTGTCGGAGGCGGACGCCCTGGACTACGTGCTGGGATACACGGCGTGCAACGACGTGTCGAGCCGGTCGTCGCAGTTTTCGCAGTCGCAGTGGTGTTACTCCAAGGGCTTTGACGGCGCGTGCCCCATCGGGCCGGTGCTGGTCGCGAGGGATGTCGTGGGGGATGTGGGCGGGCTGAAGATGAGGGGGTTGAAGAATGGGAAGGTGGTGCAGGATAGCGGGTTGACGTGAGTTTTCTTCTTCCTTTTCTTTGGACTTGTGTTTGCCGGGTTGGTTGCTGACTGGGATGGACCTCTAGGGATCTCATCTTCTCGATCCAGCAGATTGTCAGCTTCCTCTCGCAGGGCACGACGCTGCCCAAGGGCACCGTCATCATCACCGGCACGCCCGCTGGTGTTGGGTTTGCGCACAAGCCGCAGGAGCTGCTGCACGACGGGGACGAGTTTGTGGTGGAGATCCTGCCGCACATTGGGAGCCTGTACAGCGTGATGCAGAACGAGAAATGAGTGGACACGGGGGTGGTTGATATCTGTATTGTTTAGATGACGGGGTTCTGCAGATGAGACTCTTGTTAATGATCATGAGCTCCCAAGAGAAGCATGTTTGAGCCAGGTACCCACGTGTCGAGGAGTGAAAAATCACAACATCATGCGAGGCGGCGTGTGGCCAATGATCCGTGGTCTCTACCTAGTTGATGCGTCATCTCGCCCTCCTGTCGTGTCTGTATAGAGAAGGTCTTGCACGCACACTGTCACCCACCCCCCGCAAATGTGCAAGTTCACTTGTGCCTTATTCATTCCGCTTCGTCCTGTGATTCCTCTGACTCCCACCTCCTGTGTACTCTAATGTCGAGGACTCTGTCTATTTGCTCTGGTATCTTCTAGATGATTGATGCCTTCCTTACAGACTCTATTAACCTCATCCTGTACTCTCTAATAGAACCATGTCTCGATACACCATCCTGCCCTCCCTTGGAAACGCCGTCCCCTTGTACTCCAAATACCGAATTAACTAATCCAACAACGCAGGGAGATGCTCCTCGATGTACTCCACCACCGCATCCGGGCCCTTGTTCACCTGCAGACCCTGCGGCAGCGAGAAGGTCTTGAGGCCGGGCACAATCTCCTTGGCAATGGCAATAATCTGCTGGGCCTCCTCGGGCGTCCACATGGACGCTGTGAACTACATACGGGGCGTCAGAGCTGGCATCTCATACTAGTGGTGTATGTACGTACCAGGACGTTTGGCTGGCATTCCTCTACCACCTTGCGCACGTCGTCTATGCCTGTGAGGGTGGTTAGGGGTTGGTTGGAAGTGGAGGTAGGGGAGGGGTTGCGTACTGTCGGCGTTGCCGGAGTGGATGATAGTGTACTTTTCCTTGACGTTCTCGACGACGCGGCCGATCAGGCGCTTAGCGCGGTCGGGTGCCGTGTTGACGGTGACGAGCTTGTAGGGGCCGGAGGGAGCCATGGTTGTTGATGGTTTGGTTGGATGTGATTCGTCGCAGGGCAAAAGGGGGTAATCTAAACAAGTTGTGTGTTCCACAGAGACTGAGGAAAAGGAGACAAGAGTTGGCAATGCTAAAATGGAACTGTTTTTGTTTTTTAGCAAAAGAAAACGGTGCTACGTTCGTCTTATCCCACATGTGGCAAACGCGTCATGGCCTACTATGCCTCTTCCACCCACATGATTCCGCAATTGGCGGTGGAAGGGAAGTCAGAGACCCTGACGGAGTACCTTGGCCCGGTGACCTTGCCTCAAAGGGAAGGAAACCATTGTCTAATTCTGGGGATAGCTTAAGACGGGAGGGAAGCAGGGCAACTGGTCTTGGTGCTGGGAGAATGGTTTCCCCGCAATATGCCCAAACGGCGGCGAGAGCGTCTGAAACCAGCAGCCGGAAGGATGAAGCGGAGGGCCGAGCTTAACACCGATGCAGCTCAAGCGCAGGCGTGTGGAAACCGGAGACTAAAAGTGATTTCCGGAGGAAAAGAAGTGGATGAGCAAGGGTTGGGGTTGACTGCGAGTACCATGGAGAGGTTAGACTCCGGTTCAGAGTTATTCCATTGGGATGTCCCCTTATACTTGAGAGTTGTTGACTCTTCGAGCGAAGGATGTGTTACTAGTAGTAACGTATTGCTGAATCTCGTCTCTTCTGAGGAGAGGAGAGAAGCCACCGAATTTAAGCTCCACTCAACGGTCGCATACCAAAGCACCTCGGCATGTTTCAGAGAGCACGGAGTTGTGCTCTCTGTTGTTGTGCTCCGGAGCTGAGCAATAGGTGGCACTCTGTATATGCAAAAGTATTGAACCAGTGGATGAAACTGAGGCGAGGGTGGGTTATTCCCTCCAATAGTTACGTGAGCAACTCTGGTCGGGGGTGTGGTGGGAGACCCGAATGAGAACCCGAATGAGAACGGAAAACTGCCCGAGTTTCTTAGAGTTGTCGAGTGAATGAGAGAGCTCATCAAGCGTGTTTCCCATTGGAATTCGGCAAGTCACAACAGGCATCTGGCATCTGGCAACTCAGTGCCTTCGGCTCCGCAGAGTAGCGCGCCTGCCTGGGGCGTGGGTGCCTGCAGTCAAAATTCTGTTTACATGAACTTCAGAAGTTCCAAAAGTTCCAGGTCTCTTGCTGTCGCTTGCTGCAAGGCCTGCCGTTTCTCCATCCTTTCTCCTCGTTTCTCCTTTGTTGAAAAAAATCCCGCCAGCTCGGGTCACAGGGGTCATGTGCAGGACGCCGCAACTTGCATGCAGCATCCGATTCTCCCGACTCCTCGGCATGAGAGGCCAGAGAGGCTCACCGCTTGATCGCACGGTTGGGGACTTGGGGTCCGTGTCGCGCATGACGACCGACTTGCTTCAGCTGCGGGACCGACGTCTGTTCGTACGAAGCACGTGGCAGAGACAACTCGTACACGAGTCGTCTGCGACATCGGACCGGGATTTCGGGTGATGGAGCTCCACGCGGCCTGAGGCCCCCCAACCCTCGCGGATACCATCGGCCAGCGCGTGCGGCCGGAAGTGGGTTTCGGGCAGACATGCTGGATGACTCTGACGACGGAGCTCACGCCTGATGGCACTGACGCCCGCACCGGTACCGGCGCCAGCACGGGGGAGACGAGCCTTCGATTTGAGAGCACATCCAAGCCGTGCTTGACACTCACCCAACAAATTATGGCATGGCTCTCTTATCTCGGCCCCCCACGAGCGACTGAGTCGTCAGCGGCCCGNTCACCCACNGCTACCCACAGTCCTCTTGTCAAACCGTACAACGTGGGCGCGTTTGAGGTTCTCACTCGAGCCGTTGGTTGCCTCGTGGGGGCTATGATGCGAGTTGACGTGCTCAAACGTGTCTCGCTCCCACCGACAAGTTACAACGGCTCGGCTACTGAAATGCGGTAGGCGACAGCCACATCGGGTACCGGCATGAATCCGCTGACGTCTTCTGCAAGCGGCCACGGCGCTGGTATGACAAAGGCCGAGGCTGCTGCTCCTATTCGATGTTCCTCGGACAAGCGGACGGTTGGGCAACGACGATCATTCTGGCGGTGATCCTTGTCCCAGCTTGTGTCTTGTGCAACCTGTACGAGGGATGAGGTGTGGGATATACATACCGGTATCGTCCAGTGGGCCAACAGCCCCAGGTCCCGCACCACCATGGTCTCCAGCGGCACGTCTCGTACGATAATGAGTTTCTGATTGGGCCATCGAGATACCTTCTGGAAACGTTCCTCGATTCAACGGCCAGGAAGGAGGACCAAGCAGCCCTGCAGACCCACACCGCGGCATCCACCCCACGACCCTTCAATTACACGTGGAGCAGAGATCTGCCTGCCTGCGGGACTGCCAGACTGGGTTGGGGGAAAAGAGCTCGGGGAGATGGGGAGCAAGTTCGAAAAGGGGCTCGCTCATGCTCTCTGCTTTTCTCCGGATTCTCGCTGAGTAACTGACGTGGGAAGATGTAAGCCGCATCCTCGAAGAACGTCAGTAAAAGGGTGACACATGCCAAACTGGGCAATCCGCAAAGCGAGTTATCGTGACCGCAACTCCTCTTGACCACCAGATTGGAAACCGAAACTTTTCGCCGCCATCGGTGGGCAGCTCGTCAAGACGAAGCTTGGGTTGACCGTATCCCCCACCCCGGATACTGTGGCATGGGCCTCCCGCCCAGTGCCGAGGGCGCAACGGTTGCTCCATACCTGGTATTGGGGCCGAAAGCCAGCAGCGGAGATATCGTTGGGCTGTGGAACAAACGCTTCCTTTGTTTGGGCCTCGGATGGATGGGCCTGTGTTGCGGAATCTGAGCAAGGCCCTTGGCGAGAGTTCGTGATTGGCATGTTGTCCAGGGGAGGACGAACCGACGTCACTCAACAGGGGATGCCGGGATAGAGGGGCGAAGGAAACACGCCTAAGCCCGTCCTGGCCGTCACCCCGGATGCTGAAGGCCAGGTACCCCTCACTCAACGACAGAGCACCACCCCGCAATCGCGCCTTCGATGGGGACGCGATGGCACCGTGCCGTGACGGAACGAAGGTGCTCCCGCCAGTCCAGGTTGACACCCGCTATTCGCTCTTCGGATGCCAGGTCGAGGATCGCAGGGGCGGTGTGAGAGTCCCTCGCATCTTATCGGGTGATCACAGCAATCTGGACGGGTGCCGGCAGACCCGAGCGTCGCAGGCATCCATTTGTGGTCAGGTCCAGCAATCCCGAGGGCTCGGCTGGGGGGGCTTGGCCGGTCCTCACTCACACCACAGGGCAAGCAATGCAGGCAAGGCAGAAGGATTGCCGTTGAGAGGAACGCTGCAAGTCAGAGCAACTCCTTCTCTGGCTTCCGAATTTAGCTTCCTGCGTGGACATGGGCAGATGGGCGAGGTACTATGTACTGTGTATGCTGTGGAGGAGTATGCAGTGCCCATAATTTCAAGCACCGCGCCCATGTTCTGGACGACTTCGCGGTGGNTCATCAGCCTCAAGGCCCTGGTNCGTCTCCAGAGACCGCCTTTCGGCTGCAGAGAGCTGGGGCAGGTTACGCACCAAGACCTTCTTCTCCCGGACCCTGACCATCAAAGTTTCGCTAATTAAACCCCTCATTGTACAGTCACCGCATGAAAGGGGCACGCACTCGCCCGGTTCCTCCCTTGCTCCTGGCGCCGGCTGGTCGGCTCGTTCCTGGCGGTGGACGGGACTCAAGCACAGGAGAAAACCTGTCAGGCTTCCTGTTCGACGATGCTGATTGAACAACGGCGGGCGAGTGATATCATGGCCTTGAGTTCCGGGTGTCGGCCATTCTGTGGGAGCACAAGAGCGCCAGGACTTTCCTCGGGTGTGACAGGGACAAAGGTCGCTGAGACCAGGGGCCTCGTCACTGGGGGGTTCGACAAATCGAAGAGCCCATCTGCCAGGCCTCGTGACCGGCTCTGGAGGAATCGTGCCACACCGCCGCATTCTCCGCTTGTGGTTGACCAACCTGACGACCCCGGTCTGCCCGTGTTGCCCAAGCTGCCCCTCGGCTTCTCTCTTGGCCTTCCCCAGGCGCCGTCCTTCTGCTGGGATCCAGGGCTTGGCAAGGTGCCGGTTTTCCCAGTTGTCTTAACGGGCAACTTTAATTGAACTTTTTTTCTACACCTCCCTTGTATTTCGTCGCCATGACGCGCTTCCTGGATGCGCCCCGTCCGTTTGAGCCCGAGAGGTCCTCGGACAGGGGAGGGGATGACCTTGCAGGTACCTGCCAAGTCACCCCTACATGCATGGCACGAAGAAGGGGACGGTATTGCAGGGGAGGTACCTCTCAGGTCTTGATCGTGATCGTCCTTGTTCTTGCTCGCTCTTCGGGGTCGTCCCCAATATCGCCAACCCCCACCCACCGCCCCGTCCCCCGTCCTTCATGTCAGTCAGGTTCCCCGTTTTCGGGATTGCCATCCAACTACCATATAAGTGGCCGCCTGCGCCGCCTTCCCTCCTCACCACTAGACAGAACATATAAACCCCGTCCCACCCTCACCCTCCGTCCTGGCATCTTCAAGTGAAGCCACCTCTCAAGTACTATCTTTACAGTCAAGCACCACTACAACTTACTTCTCTCACATCGCCCAACCCTCCAACCCATCACCCAGCTCAGACCTCCAGACGACTCAACGTCAGAGCCATCGTCTCTGCCCATCCACTCGACCTCCACCACCTCGGCCACCAAGACACCGGCCAACTCGGCACCAGTCATCATGGCCATCAAGGAGTTTCAGGAACTCGTCCAGCGCTGCTGCTCGTTCTGCTGCAAGGCTGTTGACTTCGGCACCCACGACTACTGCCCGGAGAGCTCCCACTGCGCCAGCTGCCCGTACTGAGGCGGCATATGCTCCCGCAGCACGGGCCGGCGCCGCCCTTTTGGGCCGACTGCATGCAACACCGCCATGAGCGCAGCATGCAGGCCTGTGCCGCAACGCAGCTAAGATCCTCACCGGTTGACACGGGGTGTCTCTGGAGACGGTCGATCGACACCTTTGCATCGTCCTCATCACTCCTCGTTTCCTCAGGCCTCCTCAACCCGCCTTCTTGGTCTCGGGAGGCTCGGCAGGGCGATATACCCAGCTTCGTTGGTTTCCATTCGCGGAGACCAGAAGCCTCTCTCGTATCCCCAACGCCCAAACACAACACGAGCACCAGGGACTCAGACAACTACACTACACGAATACCCTTGTTCAGCAACGCACGTACAGTACCATTTCCTGGATCGACGGGGGTCGGGTTGCTTTCTTCATGGGAAGAGTGGGGGTGGGCAGAGTCCAGCTTCCACCCTCCATATCCCTAGACGACGGGCGTCATGCGTGTTCTCTTTGATCCTACTCCCCGCATGCAAGGCTGAGGCGGCCCAGGCCGTGAGGACGTCCGGCAATGCTACATCCGCTCTTTCTCGGGCATGGCAGCAGCACATGAGCCCGCTGGGTCCCTTGATGCCTGGCTGGAAGGACAAGGGTGGAGGAAGCCGAGTCAAGAGAACGACACCAGCATGTTATCTCCGAGATCCTGCGTCATGCCAACAGTTCACACCAGTGCAGCTTGGACAGCACCTCCCTCCGCACGCCTCATCACATCCATGTCGTTTTCTCTTCCTTGTCTTTGTCTATTCCTTATCTTTTTCTTCCTTGTTGTCTCGGCTTCTCAGTTTAACCAGTGGCTTGGAGTTTGGAACAGCGTCTTGTTTTTGGAGGCGTCTAGGGATTAACATCGTCATCTTCACCGGGTTCATCGGCGCTGTTGGATACCTCGAACTGCAGGGGTCTGGATGTACTGTACAAGGGTCATCATCATGGGAGGAAAGGCGTTTTCTTTGGGCAAGGGGCGCAGGACAATGGGCTGCCCGGCTGGCAAGCAGTCTTGAATTTTCATATACCATCACATTGATCGTCAGGATCGCTGGCGAGGCGCTTTGGAGGGCAGAATATCATTATGGAACTTTGGTCAAAGCCCAAAAACACACTGTCTCATATGCACAAGTTTCTCTCTCCATACACTGGGACCTGCAGAACAACCGATATCAAGATGCAAGATAGGTACATCTGTACACCGCTCACTTCTCACCCACAGCTTGCTGCTCTTCCAACCCATCGAGCGAGCCACCAAAACGCCAGCACTTGGATACGATGCTCCTGGTCTTCAACACCCTGGCCCTGATGCTCCTTGTCCTCCACCCCCCTGTCTGCGTCTGCCGCTGCCACAACCCCTGGAGATGCCATGCATGCTGCATGCCGCCCGCAGTCTGCATTCTGCATTGTTGCTCCCTTGGCCTGGAGCATGCGCCCCGTCTGCCTGTCGGCGGCCGAAAACGAGAGCGTTGGAAACGCACCCCGCACCCAAAACGTGGTACTCGGTAACTAGCAGCAGGGGGAGATACCGCAGTTAAGCCCTGGCCTCGTCTCGCGCGGGTGTTTGTGTCCGATGTTTTGGGATTGGAGACGGGGCGAGCATGTGGGACGGGCTCGACAAAACAANCCCGGCCTGCTGCCGCTTGCTGCTTGCTGCTGCTTGCTGCCGCTTGCTGCGGGTTGGAGAAGAACAGGCTTTTGATGAGTCAAAGACGTGGCACGGCCGAGGCCGTTTATGCAACCATCAGCCAGCCTTCACCGAGGCGGCCGTGTCCCTCAATGGCCCGTCTCAAACTTCCTGACCTCCATATTATCCCGCATACGGACAGAGAG
>FJWA01003546.1_pt1 | contig 11581 bp, 3 predicted proteins | sample 1011891 | NCBI WGS metagenome assembly FJWA01 (sample SAMEA3912450, study PRJEB9761) | metagenome | biome: forest; material: soil | place: USA | collected 2011-06-22 | depth 0.1 m
CCCTCAGGGGCAGAAGCAGAGGTAGTAGGGGCAGTCAAAGGCGGCTGAGTCCCAGGAGAAGAGATTTCGTGCCCGCCCATGTTCATAAAGAGGGGCAGACTTGAAGAAACGGCCGAGCTGCGCTTGGAATCCGCAGACACGTCCGCCGAGCCCCCGGGCAGATTGCCAGCATCCCGGTTGGCCTTGCTGTCAGGTGAATCCCCGAGCCCAAAGTAGCCGGCGGCGAGACGCGACGTCCGCAGGAGTGGAAAATCCGATCCATCGGACCCTTGGGTGTGCCATTTCGGAGGTCGCGGCCGCTGGAGGGCCGATGGCGTCGAGGCCGGAGGGGTGTGCGCGCCTCCTGCGGTCACGCTGAAGTGGGAAGCCGAGAGGCTGAAGGCCGTCCTCGCTCGGTTTGCGTCCACCTGCCTGCGAAAGGCCTCGAATTCTGGATTCGCATCCAGCGGCAGTTGCTTCGGTATCGCTGCAGCAAACGATTTGACCGACGAGGATGGGGAACTCCAGTTTTCGCGCGGCAGTAGACACGAATCCCGGGGGTCTGCATGCACGGTAGCATCGACAGCCAGTCCGAAATAGTTGGGACTCGGGGTTCGGGCATCATGGATGGCGGCTCGGGCGCCTCCCGGGGAGAGCTTGGGCGGGTGCGGTTGGCCAGCTGTGGGTGGTGGTCGCGAGGAGGACATGGGGGAAGTCGTTCGCTTGGTGCTGATGTATGACTGGGAATTGGCACGCGAGTGAGTGAGCCCTTGAGTGCTCACCGACGCCATAGGCGCTGGTGTCTTCATGGTGTAATAGGTGGGCCGATCGTTTGCCCGATGCTCTGGAGGCATTTTCGATGCGCGGTATGTAGCGGACACTGGCGCTGTTTTCCTGGGGCTGCCGCGATGATCAAAGACGTCGTGTTCTGGCCGCAGCCCGTCACAAACCCGCCATGCTGAGTCGGATGCTGTGAAGTAGGTGAAGTGTTGGGTGGGCGGGGGACGCCGTGTCCGTCTCCGACAAATATTCCGTCTCAGACTCCAATCTTGTAGAACGCTGCAAAGAAAGGAAGCGGTCTTGAATTGTCGTCAAAACGGACCGGCCGTCGACAAAAGGTTCGGTTGATGCAGGCCACTGGCGGTGGCGGGGGGCGGGGGCCTTGTACTTGCACGCAGACAAGAGTCTGGGTGTTGATTGGAACGGGACCTCTTAAAAACAGGTGCAGCAGAGTCGGCTCTTGTAAGTTGTGGGGTTCGCCTTTGGCTTGTGGAGCTCGGGGTACCGACGACCCCTGTCAGTGATGTCGTTGCCTTCCCCGAGTCACTTCGGGCGCGGGGGGCGGGTTGGATGAGTGCAGGACCGCAGACGGCACAACAACTGCTCTTTGCCTCGGCTGGCGTGCTTCCCAATGGTTCTTCCCTCGGAATATACACAGCACTCAGTAGACCCGGGGTGAGGCTCGGAGCAAGGAAAATAAATTCGGGGGCGAGAGGTCCAGGGGAAGGACGTGGTTTTCGAGGAAGGACCAGCGGGGTAACGTCAAGGGTAAATTCGGTTTGGTGGGGGGTTCCGAGTCGCTGTGCAGAATACTCGGGACGATCGCCGGGGACGATCTAGAAACGGTGGCCGTTCGGGCAGGGGGGAAACTCAGCGAAAGGGGTCTGGAGCCTGGTTTTGCGAGTTTCTAACAGGACACGATCTGTCAGTCCCACAAACGGCACACAACCGACCCATCTTGGCTTTCGTTTGGCAATGGGGTGGACCCCCAGTGACTTCACTGGCTCGGCCGGCAAGCAGCAAACAATGGCGGGTTCTGCGGACAGCAGCCTGGAGCCATGCGATGCGGTTCATGGCGAGGAAGGAAGCCGAACCGAAAAATTGCTTACTGCTGTAGTCCACTGGAGGAGCGAGTGTTTGCTTGTTACCAGCCCAGCAGCAGCGCGCAACTCCATCTCATATGTATAGGTCTTCGTTCGGGGGCCGACAGGCGGTAGGCGGCCGTGGCCCGTGGGGCGAAATCGAGAAGGTCGGAAGCGGGGCCTCTTGCGTCATAAGGCCCACCAAACCCCTTGCCGCCCTTGTAATCAACCGTATTCCAAAGCCTTCGGTACAGTACGAACCGCGCAGAAGACAGAACTCAGACATGAACTGCCAGGGCGGCACTCCAATTTCAGACGAACTCCCGCAAGATCACGCCCATCTACCTGCCCAGGCACATCTGTTCCGGTCCCCTAATCTGTGCCCTGCGCCAATAACAGCACCAGTTGTATCCGTCAAACTTGCACGTTCCTTCCCATGACTCGGGCCAACGCGGTGTCGCGGCCACGAGAGGAGCGCAGACCAAGGCGGCACCTGCTTGGCAGCGGGGCGGGCTGCTCCAGGCTGCTCCCCGGCTGCTCGTGAGATGTGAGATGGTGCCACCAAAATACCGCTGATTCGCGCGCACGAGACACGGGCACGCTGTCATGCCCGCAGGGGCAAGGGTTTGCCCGCGTCACTGTCCCTGATCTTGGAAGATCAGGGCGTTCTAGGCCCGAGGAGACCGTCTCATCGCCCATGCACCTCCTGTTTTATTGGGAATTCAGCACATCGGTTGATCCCTTGTTGATCGGTTTCGAAGGCCCACCACACACGCACAACACAGGCCCCAGCTGGCCGCTCTTGCTTGCCCCTCCACCCTTGAGAGCCCGGAAGTTCGATCCCGGGACAGGAGTGCCGACGTTATACGGATCATGTTCCCAACCGCCGTGCCTGTCACCCTGTGCTCGCATGCCCATTTCTGGCAGACTGGAAAATCAAGTTTGCATCGACTCCATGCACACAGGTGCGACTCCATGCAGGCAGATGGCCTCTCGGCCACGATCTAGACCTTCCAGTGCTGTGTCAGCAACCCGCCGGCCCTCCAGCTCCCTGAAGACTACTTATCTACAGAATACACGCGCTGGCGAGTTACGCAGTATAGACAAGAAAGAGCCCCGAGAGCAGAGTGCGGTGATCGGTGGCGAACCGGTCTCGCCCGTGTCTAGGTATATATGCGCTGACACCTCTCGAAGCAAGCCAGGCCAGGGGAGAACCATGCCACTGCCGCCCAAACGCCGTACGATGCAGAGATGCACATGCACGCCGGCACAAGCAATGTCTGCAGACGCAGCGAACCCAAGCCGCCGGGCCTTGAGCCGTCATGCCAGGTGCGGACCACCAGCGTGCTCACGCAGGTAGTTCTATAGCCGGATGTAGAGGTCCAAACAGTCAATCCGCCACTCCCTCCGCCCAAGCAGGCTCCGCAGCCATTCCAGGCCAAGCCCCGTCCACTCAACCTTGGCCCGGGCCATCTGTTCCGTGGCTGCGGTAGCAAGGGCACCGGCGGTCGTGTTGAGCATCTCGGCGACCACGGCCGATGCTGTCGCGTCAAGATCCCCGCTCGCGGCGCCGCTGGCCGGATCCCCCCTCTTCCATCCGGGGATGGGCAAGTAGATGTAGCTCCCCGGGGGTTGGGGTTGGAACCAGTTGCTCCCCAGGTCGAGAAAGCAGCGGTCGGACCAGTTGCATGATGTCAGGAAGAGTATGAGGAGGAGGAACGAGCAGTAGAAGCACGGCCGGTTGAGGAAATAGGTGCAGAGGAAGAAGAGGAAGATGAAGGCCGGCGATGCGTTTGTCGGGATGAAGAGGAGCGGGAGCCAACTGCGACCGTCGAGGATGAGGTCAGCATCCGCCCGTTTCTCAGTTCGTTCGTGAGCTTGGGGGGAATAGGCACGCACCTGCGAAGACAAAACATTGCGGACCGCCGAAGTTGACCTTTTGGCCGGACTTGGGCTGAGGGCGGCAAGTCGAGTCCGCACTCCCAGAGCGCAGGCCGGTCGGGCGGGTGCGGCCCCGGGAGGAGGGAAGAGTATCGGACGGGTGTCAACAGCCACGAGAAATGCGGCCTCGGGCGGCGAAGGAGAAGAAGAGCCCTTGGTGTTGCGGGTTTGTCGCCACAGGTTTGCTCGCTGGAATTGCGCAACCCGCGATCCGCTCGCGTTGACGTTGACGTTGACGTGCTGCGCCAGCAAGGTAGGGATGGAATGCCGGATGATGATCTCGGTCTGCCGGTCTCGGGAGAGAAACTGAGGTCGAGCGGATTCTTCGGATTCTTGCAGGGCGGGAGGGATTCGCGTGAGAAGGGAGAGTTGTGGCAAGCGTCAGCTCCTCGACGGCAGCGAGACGCCCAATCACTGCAAGACTTGGTCCACTACATATTAACGTTGGCCTTGAAAACGCGAGGCGCATTGGGCAAGTCCTCCACAAGCGTCCCCTGACAGGCAAACCATCAACCCTGCTGCGGCATGGGAGATGCTAAGCGGCCCGAAAATGTAGTAAAATATGTACCATACCCAGATGGTTCCTCAAATAGTACTAAACTATTCTACGTATTCTCAACCCAGTCCATTTTGACGTGGATTCTGGCTTGGAAGGAAACCGGCGGCTCGCGTGTTCCAACGGCACAGCAGCGGAGCTCGGACGCGGGACAAGCCGATGCAGCCGTCCCGGGCATCTGCCTCTTGGCGAGGCCACCCACACCCCAGGGCACCGCAGCAGGAAGCACAGCTTCACACCCGCCCGCAGAGCATCAATCTCGGATTGGAACCTCGCCTTTTGTGCCTTTTGTGTCTTCTGTTGCCAGCAAAGGAGCATAGTTCACACGCAATGCGCTCTGAGTGGGCATCTGCTTGCTGCTGGTGACCGGTGACAGTAACGCGCAGCCCTGTTGGCTGCAGAGGCATGGGGTTCGCAGCCTCTCCAGCGCCCGCTCATTGGGCTCCGTTCAGGCTCTTCCCCAATGGCGCCCGCCATTGTTGTGTGCCGCTGCCACGCGCCACAGCGACGGACACGTGTAGCCGCTAAGAAGGAGCACGGACCACCCGACGCTCCCAGCCGCCTCGACCGCCGCCTGCAATATATTTTTCTGAGCACTCCTCCATCCCGCAGACAGGTCAGGCAAACAAACGCCTTTTTCTCGGCATCACCTGTTTTTCCTGCAGAACCTGCGTCTCTGCTTGCTGCTGAACGCAGCAGCGCCCGTCAGTCGTACTTCTGCGAATTTACCGGCAGGCTTGTTTTCGGTGGGCATTCTATCCTGCCTTCCTCCCGAGCGCTCTGTTGTCTGCATTTTCGAGATCGATCGGCCCTGCGCGCGCTGGGTCCTCGTTTTCCCCGTCCGCCGCCCGTCACATCGTCCATTTGCCAGACCATCGCGGAACCCTCGCGGAACCCTCGTGGAACCATCGCAAGCCGCCTGTCTTGATTGAGCGAGCAACAACGGTACTCCCGCCACGACTGCATCTTGACGCAGCCCGCCCGCGACACCTTGCGCGCAGCCCTTAGCTGTGGCTTTTGCGAAACCCGATCATCACGGCAACACCCTCACCATGTCCAACTACGGCATGCCTGGCGGCGCTGGCCCGAGCGATGGAGACGCGAACCCAAAGTTCGAATCGCTGCTCGCTCAGCTTCGCCTCCAATCGTCGCCCAGTCCCGGGCCTGGCCCGAGCTCCGGTCCCGAGTTTCACGGCCAGTTCAACTACAGCCACGGCAGTCAAGCCTTCTACGGCCACCATTCCAACGCCGACTCTCCCAACCTCCCGAGCCATGTTCAGCACGCCATGGATTCGCCCGCCTTTCTGCCCGAAGCGCCCACACCGCCCGTCGGCTTTTCCCACTCCCAGTTCCCGCCTGGCTTGATGAATCAGATGGGGGCCCTTCGCGGCGGTGGAGCTGGCGGCGGAGACGATCGGACCGCCCATCTGCTGAACCTCCTCAAGTTCAGCGGGCAGGGCGGCCCTGCCAACAACGCACACCAGGCGCCGGTTCGGGATCCGCCAATGAGCTTTGCTCCCGCACCAATTGCGCCTCCCGTCATCCACGCGCCGGCCCCCGCAGCTGCCGACCCCACGGGCTTGCTCGCTGCCCTTATGAAGGGCAGCCTGCAGCCGGAGCCAGCCAAGCCGGAGCCCTCCTCGTCGACGTGGAGCCACGCCTCGCCCCCCTCGGGCACGCAGCAGTACCTGCTCAACCTCCTCAATCGNCCCAAGCCCAGCCAACACGACGCGGCCGACCCCGAAGAGCCCAGCCTGCTCACCCCACCGCCTGCCGGGGATGACCTCAAGGACGCCGAAAGCTCACACGGCGGTCGGTCGGCAGAGCCTACTCTCGTGGGCACCTTGGCGTCGCGTTCTGAGTTCGATTATGAGCCCAAGAACCTCGAGTCTCCGCCTCCAAAGTTCGACTCGACGCCGCATTCCCAGCACTCGCAGCAGTCAAGCTCGAGGCCTGGTGCTATCGGCTACTCGGACCATTATGACGGCATCTCGGGTTCCTCCCCAATCCATCGGACTCCCAAATCCTCAACCACCCCTGGAGCTTCTGGCTCGACTTTTGGTGCTGGCCATGCCGCCCCGGTCCCGATCCAGATCCTCAAGAAGCTAGACCCAGCTCAGGTCTATCACGACCAAAAGCGCCCACTCGGCGATCGCGCCGCAGCCGACAGCCCTGAGCACATCAGGCGCAAGCTCGACCATCCCGTCTCCCCGCTGTCGCAAATCAATGTCCCCGCGCTTGCTGCCGGCAGTGTGTCGCCTCTGTCGGCTCCCACCACCGGCGCGTCGCCATACACAAGCCGAGCGCCCGTCGCAGACAAGAAGGAGAGCGTGGCAGATGCCGTGAGTGGCCTCGCTGAGCAGGCTGACAGAGAAGCCAGGGAGGCTTTAGCCCGCGCCGAACAAGAGCAGGCCGAGGCCGTCGAACCGGCTCAACCCGGGACCGGCGAATTGTTTGTGGGCTCGTCTCAGACCGCATCTCCTTCCGTCAAACAGGAGCTTGCCGAGGAGGAAGAGGACAGGGCATTTCTCCCCTCGTCCCTCTCACGAGACCTCGCCCAGGATCCCCGGGACAGTGGGGACGACACCGGCCATGCGACTCGGGCGCCCGTGGCCGACAGCTGGGAGAGTGCCGAGGCCGAAGAGATTGTTGTGATTGAAGAGACGGCCTCTCCCGTCAAGGTGTTCAACTTCCCCATGAAGCCCTGGATCACCATTAGTCTGCAGGAGACCGATGAGTCTCGCCCCGTATTTCGCGAAGAGGCCATTCTCGACATCGCCCGCCTCAAAAAGGACTTCGACCAGGTCGACCGTAACCTCGTGTCGGCGTCTGAGACCTACATGGCTTATGGTATGTCCAAGGCCGGCGGTCTCCGGGTGATTAGGCAAGAGGATGGCAAGGACGCCAAGCTCTTCACCGATACCAAAGATCGCATCTTCAACGTCGCCATCTCGGCCACCCCGGCCCCCCACCACCCCAAGGAGGCAATCATCGGTACCGGAGTCAGCGGGACGGTATACTGGGTGCAGCTCAAGAACGGCGACCGCGACCATCTCGAGGACGCGCACCCTGAGCAATACGGCTTCGCCCTCCCCCCGATCTCCGCTCCGGAGGGTGGCGATGCTCCCGGTGGTGTCCTCAAGACGCGAGCTCGCCCTTCGGCCATGCACCCGGACTTCTTCGCTGTCGGCAGGGGCAAGTCAATCAACATCATCTGGCCCGCCTTCATCTTTGAGAACAACCTGTTCAAGAACGGGCTCGACCGCGTTGTCGACACCGAAACCCTCCTGAAGCAGTGCTCATTGAAGATCAATACCGGCAAGGCCGGTAAGGATTTTACTTTCAGCCAGGACGATACGCTCGTCGTCTCGTTGGATAAATCCGGGAGGGTTAAGTTCTGGGACGTCCGGGACCTCACAGCCACCAAGGAGGGCTCGGATCCCCTCACTCCCATGCCGGCGCGGACCTCGCTCGAGATCAAGGAGCCGCTCATGACCCTGACTACTACGCCCGAGGGCGAAAAGGCATGGCCCACGTCGGTGTTGCTGCTGGATAAGTTCCGTCCGTACCAGAAACGTGCCGCCTTGAGGTATATGATTGTGGGCATGAAGCAAAACCACACCCTCCAACTCTGGGATCTCGCCCTTGGCAAGCCGGTGCAGGAGTTCAACTTCCCGCACAACAAGGAGTCGGATGCAGTGTGCAGCGTCATGTACCATGCGCCGTCCAGCATGATCATTGTCGGCCACCCGACACGCAACTCGGTCTATTTCCTCCACCTCTCGGCTCCTAAATACACGCTCAAGAACCTGTCGCAGGTCGATTACATCCAGCGACTCATCGCTCAGGACTCGTCGATCCCGCAGCCAGAGTCTACTGCCGTCATTAGTGGTATCCGGGAGTACTCGTTCGCCAACAAGGGCGTGCTCCGCAGCCTGAACATCCTCGAGAACCCTGCGGCTTCTGGCGATGGCGATGAGCCGACCCTCTTTGAGCTCTATGCCATGCACTCCAAGGGAGTCACTTGCTTGTTTATCAAGCAGTCTGAGCTGGGCTGGACGAAAGACAATAAGGTGATTTCTCCTGCCGATGCTGTCGAGGCTGGTTTGGCTAGAATCTCGAAGCTGGTGGCTCCGCCCTCGGCCCAACCGGCGGAGACGCAGCAAGTCAGCGTCAGCGTCCCTGGCGGCGATGGCGCTGCGACTCCTCAGATCCGGATCGCTACGCGTGGCGCTAAGGACATTGCGCTGAAAGTCCCGTCGCCCCAAGGAGACGATAAGAACGGTCCGGTCTCGGAATCGGCGACCCCGCCAAAGTCGGAGCGCAAAGAAGACGCCGAGACGCCAGTTCCCGCGCCGGAGAAGAATGAGAAGAAGGGGCGAAAGAAGAAGGCTGCCGCCGCCGCCGCCGCCGCCGCCGCGGCAGCAGCAGCGGCGGCGGGGACTGATCGTGATCACATTGCATCAAATGGCACTGCAGAAGTCAACCGGGGGCCTGCGCCGAGCAAGACTAACAAACCCTCTCGCAGCGCCGATGCTTTGGATTCCACATCAGGCAAACTTGCGCTCGACGCCTCATCCACTTCAAGCGCCGCGTTCCAGGAACAACTCGACGCTGTGGTCTCGAAGATGGAGTCGCGCATTGTCACCAACATCTCAGGCCGCTTTGATGCTGTGTTCAACGAGATTGTGAAGCAAATGCAGAACTTCCAGGACGGCCGCGACTCGGCCTTTGCCAGCAACCAGTCGACGCTGCTGCAGATGGTGGCAGACGTCCTCAACGATAACACCGAGTCGGTGCTAAAGAATTTGATCATCGCCCAGATCAACAACAATGTCATTCCTTCGGTCCGCAGCGCTATCGACAAGTCGGTCTCCGAACAGCTGGGTGCCAAATCGAGTGCGCAAGCGAGCGCCCTTCAAAAGGAAATCCAGAGGCTCCTTCCTGCCGCGGTCAACCAAACGATGCAGAAACCCGAAGTTACCAAGTCAATTTCGGACAAGGTCTCGCACAGCGTCAGTTCTCAGGTGGAAGCCCAGATCGCCAAGTCCCTCAATGCTATCACTCCTGCCATCGCCAAGACGACGGCTCAGAGCGTGCACCAGCGCGTTGTTGACGATGTCAATGGCCGGATCAGCGAGGCCTTTGAGCAGCTCGAGGAAAGCCGTCGGGACGAGAGCAGCAAACTCGACCGGCTCATTGCACAGACGCAGGATCTCGCCAATGCCATCTCCTCCCTAGCGGCATCTCAGACGCAGATCCATCAGGACCTTGCCGCTCTGAAGCAACAAGTCGTCGACCAGTCTCGTGAGAGGGCCTCGGCCGCCGATGAACATGTGCGCAGCCATGCTCATTCCCACAGCGGCGCTGGCACCGGCTCGCTGGAGTTGGTCAATTATCCCACCCAACACCACACTCACCAGCACCATCACCAGTCACCCGCCGCGCACACCCACCCGGCTCAGGCCTCGTACTCGCAGCAGCAGCAGCAGCAACAGCAGCAGCAACAGCAACAGCAACAGCAACAGCAACAACACCAGTTCGGCAACCAGGAAGGACAGGTCGTTTTTGCGCCCCTCAGCCGTGAAGAGCGTCAGAAGATGGAGCTCGACAGCCAGGTTGAGGCGATTGACGGGCTGATGCGATCCAACAACTACGACGAGGCAATGCTGCGTTGGCTGCAGTCAGGTGACAAGGCCGAGGACGTCTTCCAGCAGGTGCTGTCCAATTACAACCCGATCTTTGTCCAGGATCTGCAGCCTCTGCTCTTGCTCTCAGTCGGTGCCACCGTCTCGGTCGACCTGAGCCGCAGCTCGCAAAAACTCATGAAGAAGGTCAACCTCTTGGAAGTTGTCATCTACGCGTTCAATCAGAATCTTGGGTCTCTGGTATGTTTATCTCCGCTCCGCGGCACTGCGGCACCGGCGCTAACCAAGTCACTCTCGCCACAGGACGATCAGGTCCGGGAAGTCACACCCAAGATCATGACGCTCTTGAAGACGCGGATCGAGCAGCTCTTTCTGGAGATCAGCCGTATCGCGCCGCACGACCAATCCCTCAAGACTCTCTCCAGCATGAGCCAGATCGCAGGCCGCATTGCTGAGAGCGTCCAGATGCGCCACGGCTCTTTGCATGGCCCGAGCCACATGGGTGCTCCTTACTAATTTGGAGGCGGCATTGGGACAAATGGTAACAGCCGCGAGGTGCCGAAGGTGGGCGGTGCGGCTCTGGGTGGCCTTGGTGGCTCTTGATTGATACCCCGGGTTGGTCACGGCAGTTTTTGGGGTGGCATAATAGGGTACCAACGTGGTGCGGTCGTGGTCTCGTAACCTTGGCTTATTTGTTGCTCTCTCGCCCTCTTTCTAGGGCTCANTGTCCTTCAGCTACCGCGGAGATTGCAGCTAACGTTATTTTCCTTTTTCATGGGCTGGGTTTGATCCGCGACTCTGGACCAGCGGACTGGACTTTGCCGTCATCTTAGTGACACTGGTGACGGTGATCTGTAATGAATTTTCATGTACAACATATTACTTTCTTTGTCTCGGTATGAACAATAGGATTCGGGTGATATGAGGACTTGGGTATCCATGACAAAGCCCTTTGGTGGTGCTCTTCCCGAGTAGCATAGTCCCAGTGAACCAGAGGGTTGTCCCTGGTGAGAATGTCACAACGCCACGGGAGCCAGCATCCCGATCAACAGCCCTGGCTGTGTTCTTCCCTCGAACCTCGCTATTCGAGGAGAAGCCAACCTTCCAAGTCAGATAATTGGTGCCTCCAAGTAGCTATGTAGTCAGCTAGCTGATCAGGGCTCTAGGATTCAGTTGGGGCCCGCATGCTCGTACTGCTCACCCTGTCGGCCGCAGGTGCTGGGCTGGGTGAGGTGGTTCATCGCCGGCAGGCGTGAGATCAGCTGGTACATCCTCTCGCTGTCGCTGCAGCTCGTCGGACTCGGCTCGCTGCCCGTGACGGTGGGTGAGGTCCGCCCGGAGCAGTACGGCTGCCAGGTCGTCTTGGGGCTGGAGTCTGAGTCCACACTGAGCTGCCTGGTAATTTGTGGTGGGCATGGAGTGGACCCCGAGGATGTGGGCGTGGCGTGTGGCGCCTGGAAAAGAAAACCCGTGGAGTTCACCAGGACGAGGAAATTACGCATAAGGAGCTCATTGCTATTTGTCGCGGTGGTGGTAGGGGTAGGGGAGGTCGTGGGACGGGAACCACTGCCGCTGCGAATCAGTCTGCTTGAGTT
>FJWA01000342.1_pt1 | contig 11578 bp, 11 predicted proteins | sample 1011891 | NCBI WGS metagenome assembly FJWA01 (sample SAMEA3912450, study PRJEB9761) | metagenome | biome: forest; material: soil | place: USA | collected 2011-06-22 | depth 0.1 m
TACCACATACTATGTAGTAGCAACAGAATAGGGGGTATCTGGGATGAAGTACCAAAGTCACACGGCTTACACAGTGTGATTGTGTGTTGGCAGGATCGGCACTACGAGCGAGAGTGTGGCACAAGCAAACGCACACTGTCGTGTTGTCTTGCTGCAGCGCTGCTGTGTGACAGCTGTCGCGGCTTGTTGGGTTGTGCTTCCCTTTTCTGTGCATCTGCAGCGCATCTATCACACGACTTCTGCAAGAGGTTGGTTGACGTTGTCCATGGTTACAGTATCATATCGAGAAGGTGTCACGACTGCGTCCAAAATAAGTTAAAGTTATCATCCCATGTCCGCTGTCTCCACGCTAGCGTGGGTTGGTTGAGGGCGAGGCTGGTCCGGGTTAGCACCAGCCTTTGAGGCCTCTTTTCTCCGGCGGCTGGGGGTTAATTGCAAGGGTCGGCCGGCACGGGGCCAGGCCCAGGGCGCGGGGCGAGGCAACACCAAAAGACGCAGGGCTGGGTTGTTTGGGGTGCTGCTTCTGAAACCCGAGACCAGCGGACTTGGGACGGCTCGGCGGGTCGAGGGTATGGGTTGGGGTTCGTTTGTGTCGCTGGGTGTTGTCAAGTCCAAGGACATCAAACCGGAAATGATTCCATCTCTGGCTCTTCAGTACATACAAAGTACTAACAAACGGGATTTGGATCGACCGCAAAGCTGGCCTAATCTTGCCTGGCGCTGCGCCTTCTCTCTTCACCCCCGACTTGACTTCAGGGCGTGCCCCGCAGCCCACCGACGCCTTCCATCCAGTCTCTCGGTCCCTTGCGACGAACCCGGCCGCTCGCACGGTGGCCAGGGTTGGGCTTGGCTGGGCTTTTCCTGGACCTGAAGCTTCTTGGCTGTCATCGGACGAGTGAGAGGCCGAACCGCCACACCACCCACCGACTAAAACACAGTGCACTGCCACCGCTGCCCATTCATCATTCTGTCTGCCCTCGTCCTCTCGAAGGAACCACAAAGCTGCCTTTTGTTGGCCCTACACCTGATCAGCTCCGTTCGTTAGGTCGATCATTCATTCAGCCAAAGTATTTTTGAGTATCATAATACCTTACCATAATAATTGTGTACCTGCACAAGTACCTACCGACGACTACCTTCCTTACCTACAGGGTTTTTGCACCCAGCGCACTGGTCGTGAGACTTTCATTCATTTCTACCTGGATCGGCACTTTGTACCCTCTCGCTTTGCGACGCTCAACCCTCCGCCCGGGATCCCAATCACGCCGGCCAGGGATGNGAGCCACAGCCTTCGATTTGTAGCAGGATGATTCTCGGGAGGGCCTTTGCGGCCGTTCTTGCAGCAGCCGCCGGCTTGCTCGTCCAGGATGCGACAGGTATGTACAGAAAATATNCGCTGGCGCTGCCTGGCCTNGTTGTCCACGCCGCCCACGACTTACATGTTTCTCTCACATAGCACACTCCGTAAAACGGAACCCGCTGTCGTCCATTGCTCGGATCGAGGACGCCATTATCCAGACACCGTCACACCGAGTNCACTCGCACTCGTCCTTCGATGTCTCCTTTCATCTTTCCCATACGCAACAGCAAAACATCCGCCTATCACTAGAACCGAACCACGACCTCTTCAGCGAGGACGCGACGATACAGTATCTAGCCGCCGATGGCTCCGTCCACAGGGTCGAGCCTATCGATAGGCGAGCGCATCGGGTGTTCCGGGGCGAGAGCTTTGTTCGATTTGAAGGCGAGTCGGAATGGAAGCATGTGGGCTGGGCCAGGATCAACGTGCGTCGCGACGGTGATGACCCCATCTTCGACGGCGTTTTCACCATCGACGGCAACCACCATCATGTCCAGACGAAAACGACTTACCGCCAGACTGCTGTCGGCGGGGACCCCGACGTCGAGGACGTGGCGGACGACGAGTTCATGGTCGTGTGGCGGGATACCGACATTCGACCTAGCAGCCACGACGATCTGAAGCGCGACCTGGGCCACGCCTCAACATGCGGGTCGGACGACCTGCGGTACAACAGCTACGAGAACAACATCGTCTACCGTGGCCTTGACGAGGTAGCGCGGGACACGAGCCCATGGCAGATCAGCCCAAGAGCCTTGTTCGGGCGCCAAGTCGACACCACGTCGGGCGGCAACGGCGCTGGCGTCAACTTGGCAAACTCGATCGGCTCAACCGCCGGNTGCCCGACCACCCGAAANNTTGCCTNGATTGGAATCGCTACCGACTGCACNTACACCACCGCGCTTGGAAGCAAGGATGCCGTGACGTCAAACGTCATCCAGATGGTGAACTCGGCCTCGCAGCTCTACGAGAGCACCTTCAACATTTCTCTGGCCATCCAGAACCTTACCATTAGCGAAGCTCAGTGTCCGAGCACCCCGCCAGCCTCGGCGCTGTGGAACGGGCCCTGCAGCAGCACCGGTAGCATCGAAGCCCGGCTCAGCCAGTTCTCACAGTGGCGCGGGCAATGGAAGGATACGAATGCCTTTTGGACCCTCTTGTCTACCTGCACCAGCGGCCCTGCTGTTGGCCTGGCCTGGCTCGGTGCCGTCTGCCAGCAGGGATCCTCGACCCGTAGCAACGAGACAAGTGCCTCTGCGAACGTCGTCATCCGCACCTCGACCGAGTGGCTCGTTTTTGCCCACGAGACTGGGCACACCTTCGGCGCCGTCCACGACTGCGTCTCCCAAACGTGCAACGACGGGACCGTCACGAAACAGGAATGCTGCCCCTTGAGCGCCAGCACTTGCGATGCCAAATCGCAGTTCATCATGAACCCTTCGACGGGCAACGGAATCACAAAGTTCTCACCCTGTACCATCGGCAACGTCTGCAGCTTCCTCGACCGCAGGTCGAGCCAGGTCACCTGCCTGACCAGCAATAGGGGCGTGACGACCTTTACCGGCAGCCAATGCGGCAACGGAATCGTCGAGACGGGCGAGGACTGCGACTGCGGCGGAGAGGGCGGCTGCGTGAGCAACCCCTGCTGCAACCCCAAGACGTGCAAGTACACCACGGGCAGCGTGTGCGACCCCGCCAACGAGGAATGCTGCACCCCGCAATGCGGCTTCATGGGCAACGGCACCGTCTGCCGCGCCAGCACGGGCTCCTGCGACCCGCAGGAGGTGTGCTCCGGCGCCACGGCCGGCTGCCCCGCCGACAAGGGCGCGCCGGACGGCCAGTCGTGCGGCGACGGGCTCGCGTGCGCCTCGGGCCGCTGCACCTCGCGCGACCAGCAGTGCAAGACGTTCATGGGCGCCGACGCTACCACGTCGTGCTCGTCGTCGGGCTGCGTGCTGTCGTGCCACTCGCCCAAGCTCGGCCCGGAGCAGTGCTACGTCCTCCAGCAGTACTTCCTCGACGGCACGCCCTGCGAGGGCGGCGGCCGCTGCTCCAACGGCAACTGCCAGGGCTCCTCCCTCACCCAGCAGATCATCGAGTGGATCACCAACAATAAGCAGATCTCCATCCCCGTCTTTTGTGTCGTCGGCGGGCTGCTGCTCCTCGCCCTCATCAGCTGCTGCTGGAACTGCTTCACTCGCCGCGGGAGGCGGCGCAGGGCGGTACCCCCTCCGCCTCCGCGCGGGTGGGGTGGGAACCCGTATTATGGTGCTGGTGGTGCCGGCGGTGCCGGCCGTGGTCGTAGTGGTCCCGGCGGAGGGGGTGGGCCCCCGCCCATGGGGCCGAGCCCTTCATACGCCCCGGCGCCGTCGCCGCCGATGGGCTCGTATCCTCCTCCTCCGCCACAGCAGCAGGGTGGGAGGTGGGCGCCGACGCGAACAACGAGTTTTAGGTATGCTTGATGACGGGTGATGCTTACAGCGCTACATACATACCCAGCTTGTGTTTTTTGGGGGGTTCTTGGGAGGAAGGGGGTTATAGACGTCTCGTTGAGATACAGCACTTGCATAGCTGGCGTTTTTTGTTGGGTTGGAATCGGGCGGGGAACGCTCGTCATTTTTGGAGGTGTGGATTTCATGTTTTTGGTACTTACTGTCCTGTGGTATCTCCCTTTTTGCGTCGTATGTATCCTCCTGTTATGGGTATATATCCTGAATGATGAATGACATATGTTTGAGTTGAGGACATCCGATGCCTTCTGTGCTGTTTGGGTCTGGACACGGGTCAGCACACACATCGGTGTGTTTGCTTTTGGTGTATGTCGTTGCAACACATCGGTCGAGATGACATTCACTATGACGACTTCTAATCGATGTGCGGTTTGCGTGTGTCCTTTTCTCCTACCGGCACCGAACCCCTCTCTTCGTTTTTCCGCCAAGTTTGGCCATCCGGCCTCAACACGAACAGCGGGAGTTACTGGGCTCTCTGGCGATTGAACTCGTCGTACTTTTCTCCTGGCGCAAGCCAGTAGAATGTATCAAAGGTCATCTTCCATCCACCACCCATCGAGGCTGGTCGGCATGTACTGCGTGGCGTCAAGGCACGCGCAGAAAGTTCAGAACCGCGGCTTTCTTCCTCTCCTCCGTACATCTGCAGCGTGGGCAGGGGCCGCCGGCGGCGAGAGTGCGAGGCAATACAGAGTGTGCAGCGCCGCGTGTATACTCTGGCCTCTTCTTAGTCGTAACCACACAGCATCTTCATGAAATGGAGTCGTGCGGCTGGTATGGTCTAGTAGGTCTGGGAGTTGGCATGCGACCCAGCCGGGGTTTGGGCGCGAGGGGTGAAGCTACTCACGTCTCCTGTGGATTGAGCATACATCATGAGCAGCTCAGGATTGTCCAGAAAAGCAGCGGCCTGTTGGCGGCGTTCGGTTTGGGCAAAGTCCTCCCTTTCAACACTTGGGTTCGTGGTGTTAGTGTGACGAGCGCCCTGATTCCTCAACAGGGTAGCCACTCACCGGCCCTTCCCCAACCGCAGTTTGCTCGAGGGTCTCGACTCGCCATCGCTGGCGCTGGCATCGGAACTGTTGCCGGTGCGGTATGGGTTCTTCCCACGCGCCTGGCGGTCTCGCATCTGCGGAGTGAATTGGTGGTTGTTGGTCGCCGACGACGATGCTGCTGGAGATTGGTGGCCCTGGGCCCTTCCCGCCAGTGACCCCATATGTGTAGATTTGCTCAATGGGGTCGACAGCCCGGGCGGAGGAGGCCCACCAGAAGGCGCAGACATGTTCCGGCTGTTGTTTTGGTTTCTTCAGGGAGCGTCAAGAGACTGCGGTGCAGTGAGTGTAACGGCCACGGTGACGTCAGAGATGTGCCGCAAACAATGGAAATGTCGATCGGCTCTTTCTTTGTGTGCCGGGGTCGGGCTTGAACTTTGGACTCGGGATTTTGAAACTCTGAAGCTTTGGTGGTGATTAGCGTTGGGTTAGATCATAAGATGTTCCCAGAACTGCGGGGCAAGTTGATGTTTGTTTGGGGAATCGTAAGGAGTCCGAACGCAATCCGCAGCCCTGCGCTCTGCAGAGCAGTACGGCAGATAACCGCTGCAGGCCTCATCAAGAACTCGGTTTACACAATCCTAGAAATATATGAATTTGACGTCCATGCAGGTTCTGTTCAAATCTGCCTTGCTGCGTATCCCGACTTTACAAGCCATCTGAGTGCCAACATGGAGTCCCTCTTGACCTGGGCATTGGGGGCTGGTGGCGTGTCGAATGCCTGAGACATTCAGCAGCACTCTTCGAGTCCAGAAGACGTTGCCTTTGTTCCCTTTGTTGCACACAGCCCGGANACANCTTGCACCCAACACGGCCAAACCACACCGAACGGCATCATGAGACGGAATACTTTGNAGATCANCACCGACGATCAAGGCCATATTCTCAGAGATAATACTCTCCGNTCCNCTCNCTCANAAANCCGCCTAACTCTCCACAGACAGCGCCTTGACGCCCACCAGCTTGGCCCCCTTCCCCTTCCCCTCCGTCGTCACCACCCAATACTCNGCCTGGACNCCNTCCCTCGCAACCCGGTACACCCTCACATCATTACCCTGCCCCGCCTCCCTCACGGCGTCCACCACCTCGGCGTACTTCCCATCCCGATTCCAGTCCACCGGATCCATGATCTCAACCTCGGCATTCTTCGGATCCCAATGCCCAATCAGCCCCGCAAACTCCTCTATATCACACGTCAGTCAACAACCCACCCAACAAAACGACAAACCAAACAAACAACGAATAAAATGAACAAGAAAAAGAAGAAAGAAAAAAAAAAGAAAAACTCACCCTCATCAGGCAGCCCCTTTCCCCCCTCATCCCACCCCAACGCAACGGGCTTGAACGGCTCATCCGCATCACTGACATAAAACGCGCCGCGGCTGCACACCCTGATGAGCACGGCCGGCACGACAACCCCCTCCTCCGTAGTCCTGAACTCGACCCTCTTCTTCCTGCCCGCCCCCGAAGCAGCCACGCCCTTGGCCGGGTCCTCGTTCGCCTTGTCCAAGAAGGCCGCGTAGTCCTGGTCCGACGACATGTCGTCTTGTTTCGTCCGCCTTGTCGCCGCAGTGGAGAATTGCCGTTTCGGGGCTGGTATTCCTCCGTAGACGTCGTCTGGAGAGCAGTAGATCTCGTGACGCGAGGGCCTGATGCCCTGGAAGCGGCGGGGTTCGGTGGGGAGGGGTAGAGAAGAAGAAGCCAGGCGCGGCGAGATGCTGCAGAGTTTGCGAACGTGTCGGTTTGGTACGATGTGTGACGACGCCGCGGAAGGTTTTACAAGCAGTTGTTGCAGCCCAGGAGAGGATTGCGAGAGACGACTGCGGAGAGTTGCAAGCATGTTAAGGGAATGTTAGGTTGGGAGCTGGATGATGTAACCTGCTGTCCTGCCTGGATTTCGGCCAGCATTGGCGAGGTCAAGCTCACTACTGATTGGGTGGCTCCACCCACAAACAGGCCATTCAAGCCTCTGAGATCACGGCAGGCTTTCCGGTACCTTCACGATTGACGCCTTTCACAGAGCACTAGAGCCAATGGCAATTGGTTCATTTTCCCATTCCCCTCATGCAGCCCGTCCTAAGCTGAAAATGCTAGGTAGAATTCCGTATCCCGACCCAAAGAGCAACAACGAACGAGAACCCGTGACACCAATGCCATTGTAAAACGACTAAAAGCAAAAAGAAGCTGACCCGCCCTATGAGCTGGCGGCCAGATCCTTCTTGAGGGTACCCTGGTACTGCTTCTTCTCCGCCGGGGTCTGGAAAGCACCGTGACCGAACTCGGACGAGGTGTCGATCCATTTGAGCTCGACCTTCTCGAGCGCCTTGCGCGAGGTGTGGATGAACATGGACTTGCGGAGAGTCATGACCCTCTTCTTGACACCGGGGACGGAGCCCTTGACCATGACGAAGTCGTTGTTGATCTCGCCGTAGCGAACGAAGCCACCCATGCTGCGCACTCTGTCAGCAATTTGGGCTTTACACGTCCAGAACAAGCAGAACTTACGGAGTGATCTTCTTCTTGGTGACATCAACCTCGGTGGCGGCGCTGTCGTCGGCATCGGCCTTGCCGATACGGTACACCTTGTGGTTGACCGAGGTACGGTGATGGTAACCCATCTGACCGGCACGGGCAACAGTCCACTGGACGTGGGACGGATGCCAGGCACCGATACAGGCGACCTTGCGGAGACCCTTGTGGGTCTTGCGCGGCAGCTTCTTGGTGCCCCAACGGGCGGTGACACCGGAGAAGCCGTGGCCCTTGGTGACGGCGATGACGTCGATCACCTCGTCCTTCTCGAAGATGGAGTCGATCGAGACGGGCTTCTCGAAGAGGCCGTTGCCGAACTCGACCTTGTCGGCGACGGAGCCACCGTTGACCTGGATCTCCATGAGGTGGGCCTTCTTCTGCTTGAGGGGCGTCTTGCGGATCTGGGTGTGCGCCAGAACGCGGACGACGCTGCAGTACTTCTTGATGCGCTCGAGCTCGCGGGTGATGGAGGCGCCGCTGTTCTCGGAGTGCTTCTTGGCGTACTTGGTGAAGGCCTTCTTCTTGCTCTTGTACCAGTTCTTGTAGAAGCGGCGCTTGATCTCGTCGCTCAAGTGCTCAGCCCAGACGGTGGTGAGCGAGCGCAGGCCGCGGGGAGTCTCGATGTACTAGACAGGGGGGTTAGACAAATCTGCCTTCCTCTTCATCCTCGGCCGGACAGCAAAGACTTACGCCAACCAGACCCACAACGATCATCTGTAAAAGATGTTAGCCATTGACACAAAAAGAGCCAAGCGGGCTGCGTTGAGCGTACAGGTGGGGTATCAATGATTGTCACAGCCTCCACGACCTCCTTCTTGTGAGCCTTCGCGCCGGGACGGTCGAGGTCGCGGACGATCGTGGTCATGCCGGCCTTGTAGCCCATGGCAGCGGTCAGGTGGACAGGCTTCTTGGCGTCGTCCTTGGGGAAGCTGTCGCGGCACCAGCAGTCAGCCTCCAGTCTCTTTGCCCATCGTTCGATTCGAGAGGAGGGGCACGGCATTGGGAGCTCGACTTACGACTTGACCTTGCCCCTGTGGCGGGCAGCGCGCTTGCGCGGCAGGTACGCCAGAGAGCCATGGCGAGGGGCCTCGTACTCTGCGATCGGTCAGTATCAGACTGCAGAATTATTTCTTGGGTGCTCCAGTGTCGAAATGCTGAATCTCGTCCAGGCGTTCGTACGGCTACGCAGCGCCGTTCTTCTTCGCATTGAGGCTGAAGCAACATGGGAAAGGGTCTGGGGCCTACTCACTCCGGTGAGACATGGTTGCTGATGTCTGCGGGTTGGCGTGATGTTTGATGGAAAATTCCCCCGAGTCCGACCACGAAGGAAAAAAGCCCCNTCAAGATTTTGGAGGAGTGAATTTTTGTGTGAGGATGGACCTCGACGCTCGGGCCAATCGCAGCGGAGCCCTAACTGCGATTTTTGCGGCGAGTGGGGCTCCTCAGTTTTGGCCAACTGAGAGTTCGCACGTGACTTTACCCAGGGCTGTCGCCAGATGCCTCCGAGCACTGTCCTGCAAGCCGAATGAAGAATGAGGGATGGCACCAAAACCAGCACGATTTAGTGAGACGCGTACTATGTCGCCTCACAGCGACAACCACAGCCACAACGACGAAGCGAGGAGATATCTCAATTCGTGTCTGTCTAAGAATAAGCAGAAACATGCTAACACGAGAATGTGCGATACAAGAAGCTACCTAGGAGGATAGAAAGTGGTTCATGAACATCGGAAAACCCCTGGTCCCCACACCCTTACATGGCTAGACAAGCTGAGACAAGCAGCTTTTCCCGCATCTCATACCAGCCATCCTCTTCTACCACTCGACCACGTCCAGCCGGCCCAAAACCGCAACAAGGCACTTCCCAGGCTGCCAACACTGCCCGGCGAGGCAGGATCCGCCATGTATTGAAACCGCAGGAACAAAGGAAATAAACAGGAGAAGCAAAACCAAAAAAGATTCGGCCGAACAGGCATCGGCCGTTCTTGGGGTGGCCAACGAACGGTTGGATGAGCCGAAGCCATTTCGACGCCAAAGTGGGCGATAGCAGCCCTGCGAACTGACGGGCAGTGATGAATCTGCCCGTTTTCCGGGCTTCACGGGTGTTGCGTATTGTTTCAGCTCCCGTTCATGGTCGTAGTCGTGGGCGTTCCATTCTTCATCTCGGGCGCCGTCGCAGGACCCGAACCTGAAGTGGGGCCCGGGACAATGCCTGGCTTCTTCTCGTCGTCGCCGTCGTCGTCATAATCTTCGTCCACCTCCATCTTCCGGGCCGCCCGCTCAGGCTCACTTGCCATCGGAGCATGGGGGGCAGGGGGGTGCTCCATCCGTCGCTCCTCGGGGTATTCTTTCTTGGCAGATCCAGGCCGAGGCCCCGGGCCCTCGTGCATAAGGCCCTGCATGGCAGAGGGCCCTTGCTGCATGGGCGGCAGGTGAGCCACGCCAGAGTGCGACTGCGTATGGTGAGCAGCTTCGGAGGGATGGTAGCCATCGTTTCCGTGGCGCTGTTCCTCGGCGCGACGCATCTCATCGGCGCGGCGCTGGTCTTCGGCACGGCGCTGTTCTTCGGCACGGCGCTGGTCTTCAGCTCGTCGCTGATCCTCGGCCCGGCGTTGATCTTCGGCACGGCGCTGATCTTCGGCACGGCGCATCTCATCGGCGCGGCGCTGCTCCTCCGCACGTCGTTGGTCTTCAGCCCGTCGTTGGTCCTCGGCCCGTCGCGCATCCTCCATGCGCCGCTCTTCAAATCGACGAGCTTCCGACGAGTTTCGACGGTACTGCTCGTGACGAGGAGGTGTCGAGGCACGGCGATGGCGACTGTCTTCCATGCGCGCTCGCGTTTCCTCGGTTGANGGCTTCTTTGCTTCCCGCTCATCTTCCCATTCCCGCATCCTCTTGGGGCCAACCGAAGGCGGGCGGGGATCGTGCTCCCGGTGGAGCGCTGATTCGGCGGGCATACCAGGCTGCGAAGGATGAGGCACCCCGGGCTCGGGACCATGAGNGCCTGCCTGGTCGGGATGCGGCGGGTAAGGGGCCTGATGCTGCGGATACGCCGACTTGGGCGACGGCATGCGGTTCTCGTGCATGGGCGGCCGGCCATCGTTCCGAGGGCTACCCGAGCGGTAGGGCATCAACGGGTTCGAGGCAGGCCCGCTCGGGCCAGGCGCGGCGCTCGGCTGCAGTACGGCAGCCGGCGTGTGGCCCACGTAGTTGGGGTTCCTGACGCGAGGAGGTTGTGGCGGTCCAGGGGGCGGCTGCTGCGACTGCTGAGGCGGAGGCGGCGGGGGCGGGGCACCGTAATGTGCCGGAGGCGGCGGAGAGGGGCGTCTATGCTGCTCAGGCGCCCGGCTTGCGTCCAGATAGGGCCTCATTTGGTGCTCCTGTTGGGGGCTGGGCGGTCTTTGACCGGGGGCAGCTGGCCCACGAAAGGGTTCGCGGTCGGCGGCGTATGGATTCCGCGGCTGCGGGGGAGGATTGATATCCGAAATCCTGCCTCCCCACGCGTTCGGCCCCGGGCCAGGAGCACCGCCGTTGAGCATGGGCTGCGGCGGCTGCGCGGGTGCTCCGGAGCCCGACCCAGCCCATTGCGGCCCCGGAGGACCAACGGCGCCGGCGGCTTGATAGGCCTGGGGATGAACGTCGGTGGGCATCGGTGCCTGCCCAGGCGGGGCGCCATTGGCTTGGCCGTTTCGGAGCAGCTGCAGCCTCGTCTTGATGTGAGGATTTGAAGGGTCCAACTCGGCCGCGCGCTGATACGCGTCAAGAGCATCGGCGATTTGGTTGTTGCAGGATTCATACTGGGGCCCCGGAGTCAGCAGTGACACAAAGACATTGCGCAAAGATGGGGACTTACCAGAGTGCCCAGGTCATACCAAACCTCTGAGATCCAGGGGTTGAGCCGGATGGCACGTGAGTACGCATCGAGGGCGTCGCGGTACTGATTGATCTGGTAATAGAGCACGCCGATGGAGCACCAAAACGTGGGATTCCGCCCGTCGCGGTAGACGGCTTGCTGGTACGCCTCGTAGGCCTTGGGGTATTTCTGCATCTGCATATAGCACCGACCCAGCAGATACCAGCTTTGAGCATCCGAGTTGTCTGCCGGGTGTTAGCAGCTTGCGCTGTCCATGGCA
>FJWA01004233.1_pt1 | contig 11572 bp, 11 predicted proteins | sample 1011891 | NCBI WGS metagenome assembly FJWA01 (sample SAMEA3912450, study PRJEB9761) | metagenome | biome: forest; material: soil | place: USA | collected 2011-06-22 | depth 0.1 m
TGGCCTCCCTCCACATCTCCCTCCCCATCCACTCACTCTCGGAAAAAATAGGAACCTGGCAATCCCCCCCCGGCGCCGTCCAGACCGCCGTCCTCGAAGCCCTCAAGGCAGGCTACCGCCTGATCGACTGCGCCTACTGCTACGGCAACGAGGAGGAGGTCGGGCGGGGCCTGGCCGAGGCGTTCGCCACGGGGGTGGTGACCCGCGAGGAGGTGTTTGTCGTGACCAAGGTGTGGGCGACGTACACGACGCGCGTGGAGCTCGGGCTGGAGAAGAGTTTGGCGTTGTTGGGGTTGGACTATGTGGATTTGTTTCTTGTGGTATGTGCTTTTGTTTGCCTTTTCTGGGAGGGGTGGGTTGTTGACGTGGGAGTAGCATTGGCCGCTTTTGATGAACCCTGAGGGTGAGTACCTACTGTCCTTGTCTTTCTGCTGTTTCTTGAGATGGGTGGTGGGTGGCTGATCTTTCCCAGGCAACGACGACAAGTTCCCCAAGCTGCCCAACGGCGAGCGCGACATCATCCACTCGCACAACCACGTCGACACGTGGAAGCAGATGGAGAAGCTGGTTGGGGCGGGCAAGACCAAGGCCGTCGGCGTGTCCAACGTACGTCCGTCCTTTTTTCCTCTCTTGAATAATACAAATCTCTCTAACCCCCAAGCACAGTACAGCAAACGCTACCTGGAACAGCTCCTCCCGCATGCCACCATCGTCCCCGCCGTCAACCAGATCGAGAACCACCCGGCGCTGCCCCAGCAGGAGATTGTCGACCTGTGCAAGGAGAAGGGCATCCACATCATGGCGTACAGCCCATTGGGCAGCACGGGCGGCCCGCTCCTGACCTCCGAGCCCGTGACGCAGATCGCTGCCAAGCATGGCGTGAAGCCGTCTGCCGTGCTGTTGAGTTATCACAGTGGGTTTTTCTTTCTTTTTTTCCTTCCAAAATTACAAATGGAGACTGATGAGATACATGCAGTCCCCCGCGGCACCACCGTCCTGGCCAAGTCGGTCACGCCGGAGCGGATCCGGGAGAACCTGGACCTGGTCGAGCTGGACGCCGAGGACGTGAAGCTGCTGGACGACTTCTCGCAGAAGCTGACCGCCGAGGGCAAGCTGACGCGGTTCGTGTACCCGCCGTTTGGCGTCGACTTCGGATTCCCGGACAAGTCGTAGTTGGGCCGTTGGTAGAGTATAGTACATGGATAGACGGTATGGAATAGAGCCTCTCTCGTGCTGCAAAGTTTCATTGTATTTCGTTTTGCTCCTGCTCGACCTACATGTCCACCATCACTTTCAACACCAAGTTGCCGTTGTCATCTTTCACTCTCGCCGCCATGTCAAACGCCTTGGGGATATTCTCCATGCCGTTGAACCGCTGCGTGATGAGCTTCGTAAAGTCCGGGAGGCGCGGGTACCTGCTGGCCAGTAGCTCGATGACGCGCGGGTACGTGTTGGCGTACCGGAACACGCCCACAAGGTCGACCTCGCGGAGGGCGGCCGCCGAGATGGGGAGTGTCTGGATGGGGTTGCCCATCCCGATGATCAGGATCCGGCCGCCGGGAGCAGTAGCCTGTTGCCGTCGTCAGCATTGACTCAGTTAGCAACTCGCGCCGGGTGGGGAGTCTCACATAGATGGAGGCCTGGAGGCACGCCTCGACGCCGGTGCACTCAAACGTGGCCGACACTTCGCCCAGGGGCTGGCCGTTGTGCGTGGTCGACTTGACCGTCTCGGCCACCTGCTTGGCAAACTCCAGCTTGGCTTCGATGGTGTCGGGACGCTTCATGGGCACGACGATGGCGGCATCGGCAAACCCATTGTCGACGGCAAACCGGACCCGGTCTTCCTGGATGTCGGCGATGACTACCCTGGCCTCGCAGACCGCCTTGCTGAGGGCGGCACAGAGGAGACCGACGGTTCCGGCGCCAAACACCAAGACGGTCGAGCCGGGTGCCAGACGTGCCCTGTCGGACGCGTGGAGGGCAACGGAGAGGGGCTCGACGAGGGCGCCGAGCTCCAGCGAGACTTCTGACGGAAGCCTGTTTCCGCGTGTCAGCAGAGAGTTCCCCCCCCGCTTAGCGAGCTGGACTTTGCTAGAAAGCTCTGGACATACTTGTGGCACCACCTGGCCGGGTGGGCAACCTGCTCCTGCAGGGTGCCTTGGGCATGGGGGTAGGCCTTGGCGGAGCTCCTGAACTTCATCTCTCTGCAGATGTTGTAGCGGCCCTCCCGGCACAGCTCGCACGCCTCGCAGGGCTGGCCGACCTCGAGGGCTACGCGGTCGCCCGGCTGCAGCGAGGTGACGGCCGAGCCCACGGCGGTGACGACGCCGGCCGACTCGTGGCCCAGAGTCAGGGGCTCCCGCACCAGGATGTCGCCGTTGCGGAAGTGGCCGAAGTAGTGCAGGTCCGAGCCGCAGAGGCCGGTCGCCTTGACGGCCACTTGGACATCGTCGGCGCCGAGAGAGGGCAGGGCTCGTTCTTCCTGGGAAGGAATGTGAGCTTGGGTCCAGGTGGCTCAGGGGAAACAAGAACAGGTAGCACGGCTTACCACTCGCAAATCCCGAGCGCCATGCAGCACCGAGGCGTTCACCCGCGTGGTAGCCATTGGGGGTGGATGGAAGAAAAAAGGGAGCGAGGTAAACAGACAAAAAGTGAGAGGAAACCAAACGGATGAATGACGAATTCGGGCACTTCACTGGTCACGGCGGCACCGACCTAGGTAATAGAACAGATACAGCGTGTCTCAACAGTCCGCCGGTCCCTGCTGGCCCGCTGGTCGACGCCGATACCGATCCGGGACCCGACTCATCAAGCGTCTCCGCAGGGAGCAGCGGTAGCAACCCCGATTCCCAGGAATCTGGGCCTCGACAGGCGTGGAGAAAAGCGTGTGCACAGACGTGCCCCAAGCCTGACATGAATTTTGGTGGGGTTGGCCCCAACAAACCCCGCGTTGCCTGTGACAGGTTCGCAGCAAGAAACACCGAAAGCGGGTAACGAAGCGGGTAACGTTACGGGCGTTATTTCGCAGTCTCTTACAATCCGTGACACTCACTTACACACCTCACCATCAACACCATCAACACCAAGAGCAAGTCAACATCTCAACGCCATTCTCGACTCTTTTTTCGGACTCCAACCTCGGGTAACAACAGTCGGAAATCACTAGACGAAACATGTTCTCCCTCGCGGGCCACACGGCGCTCGTCACGGGCGGCACCCGCGGCATCGGCAAGGCCGTCGCCCTCGGGCTCGCCGAAGCCGGAGCCGACATTCTGCTGGTCCAGGTACGTCGCCGTTCCCTTCATAGGTAGCCAGATCTGTACCAGATACTGAGCAACTATCATCGGCAGCGAGACGAGTCGTCGACCGACACCCTCGACGCCGTGCGCGCCCTGGGCCGGCGCGCCGTCATCTACGCCGCCGACCTGAGCGCCCCCTCGGACGTGGCCGCGCTCGTGCCGCGCATCCTCGCCGACGGCCACGAGATCCGCATCCTGGTCAACTGCGCCGGCATCCAGCGGCGCCACCCCTGCGAGCAGTTCCCCGACGCCGACTTCAACCAGGTGATGCAGGTCAACCTCGCCGCCGTCTTCACCCTCTGCCGCGACGCCGGCGCCCACATGCTGCAGCTCGAGCCCTCGACCGTGACGGGGCGCCGCGGGTCCATCATCAACTTCGCGTCGCTGCTCACCTTCCAGGGCGGCCTGACCGTGCCCGCCTACGCCGCGTCCAAGGGCGCCGTGGGGCAGCTCACCAAGAGCTTCGCCAACGAGTGGACCGCCCGCGGCGTCACCGTCAACGCCATCGCCCCGGGCTACATCGAGACCGACATGAACACGGCCCTGCTCAACGACCCGGGCCGCCTGGAGAGCATCAGCGCGAGGATACCCGCCGGGAGGGTACGTTGCTCCTNATTCTCCATCGTACTTTTACTGACTGCTTTTAATCAGTGGGGAAGCCCCGAAGACTTCAAGGGCACCGCCGTGTATCTCGCGAGCAAGGCGAGCTCTTATGTGAGCGGCCACATCCTGGTCGTCGACGGCGGGTGGATGGGACGGTGATAACTTGGTTGGCCTATGGCACTCCCTCCCCGCAAAGAGTTGAAAACGGAATAACAGGTCAAACAAGCCCATGGCTCTCCACATCCGGAATCTGCAATATAATAGACACAATAGACCCCCGACCCCTTCAGTCCCTCACCGAAGCCATGACCTCCTCCATCCAGGGGTACACGGCCCCGTTGGCCAGCGGATAGCCCATGTGCAGTGCGCCCGTGAAGAAGCGCGCCTCCTTGGGCGAGCCGTACTCGAACAGCATCATCGAGTCCTCGATGGGCATGAGGCCGTCGAGCGTGCCCTACACGAGTCAGCCGAGTCAAAGACAAGCACAAAACCAGAACAGGGAGGGAACCCACGTTGACCAGCAGCAGCCGGGTAGACGGCTTGTGGATGATGCCCGTCTCCAGCAGCGAGAACTTCTTCTGCACCTTCTCCTTGTACTCCTCCACCGACGCGAAGCCATGCTTCATGGCCATGGCGGGGGCCACCCTTTTGCACCAGTCAGCCGCCGCCACAATTCCCAACGTTACCGTTCTCAAGAGACAGATACTCACTGGAAAGGATACTCATGCCCACCGACCCTGGCAAGCCACTCCCGATCGAAAAAGTAATGGCACCCGGCGCCCTGCGCGACACACCCAGCCAGCTTCTCCCTATGCGTGTGCGCAATCCGCACAGCATAGTACCCGCCACAGCTCAAACCCCAAACCATAACCCGCCGCATGTCAAACCTCCCGTCCCGCCCCATCCACGCCAGCAGACTCGTCCACAACCGGTCCGGCGCCTCCGGGTCCCCACTGTCCGCCGGACAGTCCGCCGTGCCNGGAATCTCCACCACGACGGCCGCCCACCCCCTCTTCAGAAACTCGTCGCACCGCACCGTGTTATCCGGCCGGTACCCGTCCAGCCCCGTCATCAGAACCACCACGGGCCACTTAATCGTTCCCCCCTCCTCCTTCGCGCTCGGAACCCGGACATAGACCGGCACGCCCCCAAACTCGGACGGCACCACGCGCTCCTCCAGCGGAGCCGCCCACAGCTTCCCGGCCAGCGCGTACGCCGCCTTCTGCGCCTCCCACGCCCTCCATTTTACGGCGTCGTTGATGGCCGGGAAGGAGGTGATGTAGGGGAAGCGGGCGATGCGGTAGACCGCGCAGGCGCGCAGGTACAGGGCCGACGCGGCGGGCTTGTCGGCGGTGGCGTTGGCCTGGGCGGTGAGGCGCTCGGCGGTGGGGAGGAAGGCCGTCGTGTAGGACGGGGACGTGGCGTCGTTGATGTTGTTCTTTTTTGGGGGTGGGTTGGTTATTGTTGGAAAGCTGGGTTGTGGGTAGAACGAAAAGGGGTTGGTTGGTTACCTGGATGAGATGCTCAAAGATGGGCGCGAAGTCTTCGTAGGCGCCGTCGTGGAAGGGGTAGACGGATTTGGTGCACTTGAGAGGGAACGGTNAGNGGTCTGTTCCGACTTCNTACTTGTTGCAACAACAGAACGCACCGGAAACTTCCATCTCGTCTCCCACAGCGCCTTGATGCCGTCGTGGTGCGGCATGCGCCGCTCAAAGGCCTCGGCGCCCATGATCCAGTTCCGGNGGGGCTGCTCNATGTTGCTCNCATCGGCCCCGGCGGGAGTGCCGTCAGTAGCGTGGGGCGACATGGTACGAGAAAGAATGACTGAAGAGAGACTAGAGAGGAGAGAANGGGAATCTCAGAAACAGACAACANGTAATTATTCCTGTCGAGATGCCCTCAGCCTGGGAACAGAAACCGATCCGTTCTTTCGACTCGGATGGAGAGGGAGCGTGAGAGAGCTTCGCCTGCGTCGTTGAGAGGGGGACGGTGGAACAACACCGAGTTTCTGGCAGGCTCTGGGACGCGGTTGTGTTAAATGCGTCGGTCGACACTGAGATATTCTAGGTACTTTGGAAAGTGGAAAGGGGGGCACCAACTCCAACTGAACCAGAGCAATGCGGATGCGGGTCAGAGCTACGTGGAGGTCCCGGTCCATGGTTTTGAAGGCCGGCGGCACCGGGAGAAGAGTCGGTCTTGGCTATAAAGCGGACAAGGAAGGGGCAGGATGCCGGCACGGATGCGATTCGTTGGCCCGTGGCCTTGTGTGTGCTGTGCTTCTAAGGACGGGGTGCTGGGCAGGTATGAGTTGGGGATATCCGTAGTCCGGATATCATTGTCTAGGATAAGTAGCCAAGAGAGCCGGTGTCCAGGCCCAGGCGAGGACCAGAGGGGCGTTTGGAGTATCGGAAAGGTGCAGCTCGGGGTGTGAGACTGGGGTTGGACCAGTCTGAGGGACAGAAAGCGAGGGTGTTGTCTTATATGTGTATGAGCAAAGCAATCGCTGTTCCAAACCCGATGCCACAACAGGCTGCTCGTGCCGTGGCGGCCATCTCGTTGGCTGAGACCCTACCCTGTAAGCCGGCCATGATCGCCTCGAATAACGCTGCCTTTCTCCGACTGCCCGGGCCTGCGTGCAATAAGCACTCGGCAGCCCTACTCCGACGTTGCTTGTGATTCTTCGGGGGGCTGCTGCGTGGCAGGAGTCAGTGTAACATTGGGAACTCCGATGGGGGGTGCGGGGTGCTTAGGTCGCCGATAATATTGTAGCCACTCGGGACCATGCAAGCTGCATGGGCTGATGCACCGTCGGAACTCAGATTCCTTGTGAAAGGGAGGTATGAGTGTCCGGCCAGGTGAACAAGAATGTGTGGCCGGTTGCGGGCACCCGAGGCTGGACGTCCAGTTGGCGCCGGTCTGGGACGCTCAAATCACCATAACCATTCAAAAAGACGCGCTGCTCTATATCTAGGTACCTCTATCGTCAATCATGTCTCCAGGCTCCCATGCGTGCTGCAAAGGCTGGCCCTCTTTTCCCATGTCAAAGTGGATGCCTTGGCAAGCACCAAGTGCCGTGGCTTCGACCTTTTCCGCCTGCTACATGCCATGTGCCAGACAATCTGCGGCGACGGTTGGACGGCGTCGGCCCTCAGAGATTGGCGGCTTCGCTGCCTGTGGCCGTCGAGTATCGATGCAGTCGGTCAGTCACGGGGCGGCCGCAAGCCGGCGAACCGGCACGGGCTATTGGGCATTGTTACTCTTGGGGCCTTCGAAATAGTGCGCCATCTCCAGGCCGGCCCTCCTGAACCCGCACTTGACGTAGAAGCCCTCGTTGTGCTCGCTGCAGTCGAGGATGGTCTTGTAACACCCCGTCTGCCTGGCGATGTAGTCGAGGGCCTCGATGATGCGCAGACCCAGCTTCTTGCCCTGCTGGTCCTTGGCGACGGCGATGTCCTCGACGTGGCCAACGGAGCCGAGATTATGGATGCTGATGTGCGAGACGCCGCGCCCCCCCCCGCGTTAGTCCGCCTGTGTCTTTTGTGGATGGATGCAGGGAAGCAATGCAGGGACGGGTCCTCACAACTTGCGCTCCGCCAGCAGCGCGCCGGTGCCGACGATCCTGGGCGGGCTGGCGTTGGTGTCCTCGATGACGAGGACAAAGTAGGTGCCGTCCTGCCTCGCGATCCAGTCGTAGCGCTCCTCCCACTTCTCCTTCGGAATGTCGCCCACCGTGGTCAGCACCCTCAGGCAGTCGAGGAAGCCGGCGTCGAAGTCGGTCCGCCGCAGCGCCCGCAGCTGGTAGCCCTCGGGCAGTGCGGCCTGCACCTCGGGAGACAGGAGCTCGGCGGAGAAGAGACCCTGGGCGGCCATTGCGAGTGATTGCAGCTTGTCGGTCGAGAGTTTGGCCCTGGCGAGGATCGAAATCGAGCTGCCGTGTTCGATGAGGTGTGTTGGTGAGGGAATCGTTGGGGAGGGGCAGCAGGCCAAGCCGTCACCGCAGATGCTGCCAATCCCGGGGCTGAATTGAGGGACGTGTCCCCTGTCCAGCGCTCGTGTTTGGGCGGTCCCTGGCCGAGGTGGGGGCCACTCCCAGCAGCTATTTTTATCACCATCACTGCAAGGGCCCGCAGCCTCCACTTCCATTGATTCCACTCCAGGGCTCTCGCCAACCTCGACTGCGCTCCCGGCCCTGCACACCTGCCCGACACATCCACGGACCAATTGCTCGGCCAGCAGTTGCAGGCTTGCAGGTCTGCAGGTCTGCCTGAGTTTCAACTCCCGGCCGTCACGATACGAGGATGGATGCCGCCATGTTGCTGTCGCCGCTGCCATGACAGCATGCACCGAATGCCGCGGCAGCTGGCATGAATCCTCAACTAGGAAGGAGGTGCAGTTGTCTATTTACCTCTGCTTTGCTCGAACGAGGCACTCTCGCCGGCTCGTTGAGAGGTTGGAGATTGGGGACTGATCTCGGTGGCAGCTGCTGGTCGTCGTCGTCGTCGTCGATGACCTCGGCCCTGGCCCTGACCCCGGCCACGACCCCGAGCCCCGGCGCGGGCGTGGCTGCCATGGCTGCCATGGCCACGATGCGCTGCTTCATGTCTCTTGCCCGCGTCTGGCTGTCTGGGGTTGCCGTGGACAGATCGGCGACCAGATGATCGTCCCTGGCGTCTCTCGTCTCTCGTCTCTCGTCTCTCGTCTTCCGTCCTCCGTCTTCCATCCCTCCCGTCGTCTCTCGTGTCTCGTCCCACACACCCACACACTCCCTCTCCCCCGCCGGCCTTGCCCGTTTCTCTGGTTGGGACTCCCTTCGAGACCACCCCCAGCCGGACCGCAGCACAACCTACAAGACTGGCCTGGGCATCCTGACAATGGCATCGTCAACCGGAGCCTCGNCCCCGGAAGAGGCCAACAACGATGGCCCAGCCTTGGCTCTCGACGAAGCCCGCCCACTTGAACGCAATCTTGTCCCCCACCCCTTCCGCCCTCTCCTCCCTATTCCTCTCGCCAGGTTGGTCAGCTTCACGGCAATTTCGGCACATTTGGCCCTTCGCTTCGGTGACGACATGGGCAAGTCCGGGATGGCGGCTGCGAAGCATCTCTTGGAGACGAGTTTCGCCCTGTCCCACCACCTTACTGAGCAGATCTTTGTAAAGCTTTGCGAGGACCTCCGGACGTTTCCGCCCGACTCCCCGGAAGCACTGGAACAAGCAGCCGAGGACGAGTTCCAAAAGCACGTCGAAAAGCACCTCGACCAACTGCGCTCCGATTTCGACATGGCCGTGGCTCGCGCCCTCGCCTACTTCTGCCTCACCAAGGGCTCGCTGTGGATGCTCTCCAAGAACAGTAAAGTCCTACTTTCGGCCCTCAACCAGGTATTCGGCGCAACGGAAGCGTCGTGCGCCGTGGCGAGCCTGCTCGCATTTGTCCGCGAAGAGTTTGCGAACCCGGCGACGGGTGGGACGGGAGAGACGGTCGGCACAGTTGAGCTGGGAATGGCCGTTGTTGCCTTGGTATACCTGCAGGGGGCGAGCCGGGCCTGGCTGAGGCAGGAGAGCGCCTCTTTGGCNCTGGATGAGATTATCTGGGATGTCATCGTCCTCGCCAACGGCACGCGGGCTGATGTCCATCGGTCGCTTTTNGGGGGNCCCGTCGTTCCAGCCTCGGAAGACGGGCAGCCCGAGTCCGACGACAATCCGCCAACGCCAATCGCCGCCTCGCCTGCCTCTCCGGAATCCGGCCTTCGGAGCAGCACCGCCTCGCAAGCGGGCGAAGCCACAGATGAGGCACCTCCTCCGGGATCGGGTGACGGTACACCACCTCGCCCAAGTCCGTCAGACTCCTCGCTGGCTTCTGCAACCGGAGCGGCACCCGCCTCCCCACCCGCGGCTCCAAAGAAAGTCGGCCGATTGCGATGGGTGCTCAACACATCCATGTCCGTCGTCAGAGCTGCAGTGGACGGCATAAACGACGTCTACGCCCCCTTTAAAGACACTGTTCCGAGAGAGGCCCAGGGCCAGCCCCCACGCTTTGCCGGCCTTTCCCGGCGGCCGACATTAAGCCCGAGGCAGAACTCATCTGGCGGCAGTTACTTTTCGGTACATGGAACCGGGGAGCATCCAGTCGCATCCATGGCGGAGGCGCCCACCGCTGGTGGTTCTTGGCCAACGACGACGCCGGGTCTCGCCCAAATGTTGGACGCGCTGAGACAGACTGGCCAAGGCTTCCACGGCAGGTTTGTGGAGCGTCACTTTCTGAGCAATGTTGCTCGATTCATGCGCTTTGCGTCAGCATCGTACGGGCCCGCCNTCCTCAACATGATGGGCATCGCACCAGTGCAGACCCGACCGATCCAGCGAGTCTCTGATGACACGGACAAGGACGTGTACAGCTTTGCCCTCCACTCCGGGACCCCGCCCGAAGAAGTTCTCCTATCGTCGCTTGTCGATCCCCAGGTCGCCCGAGACCGGAGGAAGTTGGGTGGCGCGGCGGTGCCGGTCGTGCATTACCTCTCGCTNGACCACGATTCCCGCGCCGTGGTTCTCACCTGCCGCGGCACCTTGGGCATCCAGGAGCTCATCATAGACTTTGCTGCCGACTACGAAGATATGGAGTGGCTAGGCAATACATACAAAGTCCACAAGGGCATNTACGCGTCCGCCAAACACATCCTCCACGGCGGCAGCGGGAAAGTCCTGCGCGTTCTCCGGGCGGCTCTCCAGCACTACCCCGGCTACGGCCTCGTGGTGGTGGGCCACTCCCTCGGCGGGGCCGTAGCCTCGCTCATCGGCATCATGCTCGCCGATCGAGGCCGAAGCCCCCGGAGCACCTTCGTCACCTCGCTCGAACCGCACACCAACCTCTACCCCAACTCGGACGCCATGGACCCCTCGGTGCCCCCTCCAGAAGTCCGCCTCCCTCCNGGCCGGCCAATCCACGTGTACGCGTACGGCCCGCCGGCGACCGTGTCTCCCCTCCTCCGCAACGCCTCGCGCGGCCTCATCACGACGATTGTCTACGACGACGACGTGGTCCCCTTCCTCTCGCTCGGCATGTTCCACGGCTTCCAAGGCGCGGCGCTCGCTCTCAAGACGCAGAGCACCGAGGCCAAGCAGGAACTGTGGAGCCGGGCGCGGACGACGCTCGTCGAGCTCGTCACCAGCCACTACCGCCCCGTGTGGGCGCGCAGGACCCGCGCGGGAGAGAAGAGGGAGGGCGAGTGGGCGTACTCGGCGATCAAGATTCTGAGGGCGAGCATGGTGAACGACGAGTTGGTGCCGCCGGGGGAGGTGTTTGTGCTCGAGGACACGAGGGTGGCGGCCCGCGACGGGGGGGATCTGGACAAGCATCTGGGCACGCCGGCGTTCAGGATGGTGCTGCGCTATGTGTGGGAGGTGGAGAAACGGTTTGGGGAGGTGCGGTTCGACTCGACCATGCTCTTGGATCATGGGCCGGAGCGGTACGAGAAGGGGCTGCAGAGGTTGGCGGTTGGTGTTATGGGTGGGCATGAGTAAGGGTCGAGAGACGGGTGATGTTAGGGTAGTGTAACGGGGGTGTGTGTGGTGGTTACATGCATACTGAGGGAGCACGGGACAGTGTTTAGGGGAAGAGGAAGTGGGGTTCTACTGTGTTTATGGGGGACGAAGAAGGGGGATAATGTTGCCTCTTTT
>FJWA01003685.1_pt1 | contig 11571 bp, 4 predicted proteins | sample 1011891 | NCBI WGS metagenome assembly FJWA01 (sample SAMEA3912450, study PRJEB9761) | metagenome | biome: forest; material: soil | place: USA | collected 2011-06-22 | depth 0.1 m
TTCTTGATCCAGCTCTCGAGCTGCTTATCCCACGTGTAGGTCCGGATGCAATCAATGATGCCCACCGCGATCTCCTTCTTCACCTCGTCCACGGCGACCATGAGCGAGTAGTCCATCACGTCCTGCTTCGCCAAAAACAGCGTGTCGTTGAAGACCGACGCCCGCAGTAGCCGCTTTGAGTGTTCCCGCGCAAACAGTGGCGACTCGTAGATGTACTCGACCATGTTCTCGTCGAGAAGCACCTCGTTCTGCTCGCCTGTCGACTGGATCTTGCGGTTGCGCATCGAGCCCTTGAGGTCGAACGTGCGGCTCGGGCAGCGGTCGTAGAACAAATTTTCCATGACCAAGAGGTCGAGTTTGATCTCGGTATTGGTGAGTGGGTTCTTGATGGAGACGCGGAAGAAGCCAAACATCTTGGCAATCACCGAGGGAAGGTCGTGGAAGAGCGCCTCGGACATGATGCTGAAGTAGTCGGGGGCGAATCGGAGGAATGACGATGTCTCGCTCGGCGACAGAGACTTCAGGATAAATCGTTCATCCAGCGTCTTCAAGAAGACAGATTTTGTCTTGCCGCCCTTGGAATCCCAGTTCAAGCACCGCGAGAGGGACCCGACGAAGCGGTCAGCCACACCACACTTGCGCCGGAGCGCATCAAACTGCTCGGCGTAGAAGATCTGGCATGACATCCTCGCCGAGCCTTCGGCAAACTGGTATTTCACGTGCATCCCCGTCGGCCGAAGCAGACTCTTCTCAAGCTCTGTGTTGTAGTGGCCGGCCTTTGTCTGCTTGGCGGCTTCCGGGTTGGACGTCTGTGGACCTTTCATCTCCAGACCGTCGCTGCTATCGTCCGTGTCTGGCTGGGCTGGCATGTCCCACCTCTGCCGGATTTCGGCTAGCTTTGATCTGTAGTCTTCTGAATCGAGTGCGAAAGCCACGAGAGAGCTTGGTTCGTGCTCCTTGATGATCACGTCTGAGTCGAAGAAGATGTGGTCTGTCGCGTTGATGGGGTACTCCAGCTGAGGCCAGCTGCTGGCAGACCGCTCAGCCCAGAAGTTGGTCAGCATAGTCATGAGAGTCTTTTTCTGATGCCTTGGCAGCTCCTCCTGGAGTTCTTCGTTTGGTTCCAGGGAATCGGCAATCCCCTTCACATCCGGCAAGATGTCATCAAGGGTGATGGCAGCACTGTCGACATCGCTTTCTGCGCCTTCGTCATCGGACTCCGCCCGGCTTTCTTGCCGGCTGTCCTCGGCTTCGGTCTGTGCGACACTCTCGTCTGGCTGGGATGATCGCGAGGGCGTTTCCCGTGGTAGGCTCGACTCTGTTTCTGAAGGCTTGATTTGGAGCGACTCAGCGGGAATGGCATCTCGCGCGGAGGAGGTCTCCCCGGTCTGCTTGTCGTTCCGTTCTTTGTCGGGAGGATGGTCGTCGTCCAACGACCCTGGCTCTTGTACGGCCTGGTCCACATCTTTGTAGACTTCGACGATGGTCTTGGTCGAAGAACGCGGTAAGAACGCTCGGGTGTGGTGCATTTTGGCTGCACGCTGCTTGCGGTCCTTCATCCTCTCCTTTTCGAATTCTCGACTCAGCTGCTCGAAGTGGCGTGCTAAAGTCGAGACCTTTGACTCCCTCTTGTGGACGTATCGCGGAATCCCAGAAGGCACTGCCTTACGATGGCTCTTCAAGGCCCCAAGACCAATACGGTCAGCGAATTTTTTGTCTCCTTTCAGCGTCCCGTCTGTTGCTGCCTTTTGCGCATCGACTCCCCCATCTAGAGCCTTTTGCTCCTTCAGGAGTTTGCCGATGGCAGACTGTGTCCTTGGTAGTGTCGCTGCCGGCTGAGATATCGCGCGAACTATTGGAGGCGAAACTGCCATGCCAGCTCGCCTCGCAGCGACATGCTCTGCCGTAGGCCGCTGGATCTCTGTAGCGTTCTCGCCGCCAGAAACCGAACCAGTTGCCTCGTTTGCCAGCGTTCGCTGCTCTCGACGCAGCTGTTCTACTTTCTCTGTCAATGATAGTTGATTTGGGAGCGGAGGCGGCAAGGTACTCGCTTGCGCTGCGAGAGGAAACGTAGAAGCAGGAGCAGGTGCCGCGCTCTGCGGCCGTTCGTTGGGCAGCTTGATTGCTTCTAGACCAACATGGAGGGCGCTCTTCGTCAGAGTTGGCGAACTGGGTGTTGCAAGGTCCAGGCGTTCAACTCTCTCCGGGAGCTCTTCCGCCTCCGTTGGGGCCCCTTCTTTCGGCACGGGGTCGGCTTGCAGTGCTGGAGAAATTGGGGCCTCATGAGACACAATGGAATCGCCATCCAAGGGTTGAGACGACTTCTCGTCGGCTTCGGAAACTCCAGGCGGAGAGGCGGCGGCGGTCGTTTTCTCTTCTGACTCGGACGCAACCGAGGCGGTTCCATCGGTGCTCGGAAGTGACTCCTTGGACTCGTGATCCGTAAACATCTTCTTTAGTTGGATGATAGTCAACTGGCGAACGTCCTTGTCGGAGAGAAACTCGGCTTCGAAGGTGGCAAATGCGGCATCCCAATCGGTCACCTTCTCGAGCATCTCGCGGATGACGGTATTCAGTGGAATGACCTCGTAGTACTTGGAGCTCATGTATGCGTCCTGGAGAGTGCGAACCAACTCTGGTTGGGCTTCCTGTGCCTTTTTGTTGAGCGCTTCGACCTCAGCCTTGCAGGCCTCGGCCTTCTCTGGGAGCACGCTATCGATCCGGATGCTCTTGAGCCTGGCTCTGACCGAATTCATGAAACGGTTCCAGCGGTCCTCCGCTCGAATGAAGATGTCGTTTTTGAGTTTCAGGTCGTAGTCCACATTCCAAGTGATCCTCGTGCGCGGTACAATGATCTCATAGAGGTCGATAGGATCATAGTGCACCCTAACTGCGATGTCGCGGTGCAGATAGTAGAAGAACCGGATGTGGTCCTTCTGATGGTCGTGTGAACACTCCGTTTGAGGATTCAGCTTGAGTCCTCTGCTCCAGAACGACAGCTCAAGGTATTTTCCGAAAGAGTATTTCCAGGTGCTCACAGACATGGGCATCAGCCCGAAGTGTTTTTTGCAGTGCTTGCAGTAGTTCCACATGCAGATCCCGGTACCATCATTGTCGCCGTCTCTTTCTTGGGGCTTCTCCGGGAAGTTCTCAGGCCAGGCCGGAGAAGTCTCCAAGATGATGGTGAGGCGGGCGTTGTCGTGGACGTATGTGCGATGATGCTCATGCATCTTCCGGTCACAGCCGTTGGAGTGGCATACAAACTCGGCACCCTCGCAAATGTCTTCGATGTACTGACCCAAAGTGCAGTCCTGGTCCATGTTCCCGTGAACGTCGGGGTGTTCATTGTAGAACTCGATGGCGACAAGACTGGGCTCCGAGCACGGTATCTTTGTCGCGGTGCAAGTGACCGAGTAGAGAACAACGATGTTCTGGTGAGAGTATGGGTCGAAGAGGTCCAGGCTCCCGTGTATGTATGCCTCCCACTGTCTCGCCTGTGTTCGGAAGCTGTGCATGGCTTTGTCATACTCGGCGATGTGGACGGCATGGAGAACCTCCATGACCTTGCGGGAAGCCGTCTGCTCAATTCCGCGAACCATTTCCGGCTTGACCAGCTGAAAGGGCTCCGGAGGTCGCTTTTCGTCCTCAACCTCCCCCTCCACTTGCTCCTGCTGCAGAAGCCGTTGAAGGTAGCTCGCACGCCGCTCTTGCTCCCGCGCTCTCATGAGTAGGTAGGGTTGCCTGAACTTGACAAAAGGCGATCCAGACAGAAGTCTGGTCTCGTATTTGACCACTGTGTCGTTGTGAAAGGTAGCCAAGGGTATGTCATCGGGTACCTGGCCGTGCGAATGCGACTCATGCATGGATACCGACTTCTGGTCTGGCTCCGGAGACGACGGAGCAGCTAATTCAGCACAAGAGGGTTCGGAATCGGTCATGTCAGCTGCGACGTTGTTGGCCCGCAAAATGACCTCGCTCTCTGTGCTCTGCCGTGTGATAAGGATGGCGGGACGGTTGGTGGAGGGATCGGCGCCTTCACCAGCAGGCGGAAGGAGGTGATCGTCAGTAAGCTGCCCCGACGATAAGGCTGGTGGCGCTGGCAGCGCATCCTCTGAAGGGATCTGGACGAATTCGTCGCGCATCAGACATGACTCCAGCTTCAGATTGTAAACGACATAGACCATGAACTCGGTGATGCGCTTCATCCGAGAGAGGATCTCGGTCGACGCACCGCGAAGCGCAACAGTGCAGCCACGGTCTTTCGGGCAGCCGGATATGAAGATGTAGGTTTTCTTCTTCCCCCTGATCTCGTTGTTCACAAAGGTCTTGACCTCAAAGCTCTCGCTCACACCCACCCGAGCACCCAGGCTGAGCATGTCCATCGACGAGATGACGGGCATGTTTACAATGCGCGCCACGGCTTCGAGGACAGACGGCTTGACGTTGTAAGCGACGGCGATGTTTGCCTCGGAGAGATACTGCAGGGCAAGCCCGGCCACGCTCTTCTCGACCAGCAGCACGTGGGGCTCCAGATTGAGGATTCGGTTGACGGCCATCCTCAGATACTCCTTCTCCTGCTCGATGACCGGCTGCAAGCTCATAAAATGCTGCTCCGGGTGGCGCTGGTACTCGAGAGGGAAAGTGATGATGACTATCCGCGGATTGCGGATTTTGCGTGGCATGCTCTTGAGGGCGAGATTCTTGGTGAAAACAACCCCGTGAACGTAGGCGGTATCGCCGGGTTTGCCACCCGGTATCCTCTTCAGTTTCACCCAGTGCCGTAAGTCCATGTCGTCCCCGTTCCGAATGTCCGGGTCGACATCGTCAGAGCACTGGTCAAGGATGGGAATCAGGACCCTCTCCCAGCTCGCGGGGTTGGGAATCTCGGCATCCTGAAGGAGCTGCCGAAAGAGCTTCTTTACGTGCTGGAGGCTCGCGGGATTCAGACCGGCCGTCGTGGAGTTTCCTTCACGTATAGAGTCACTGCGTTTCCTCCCGGGTGCTTCAATGCCGCCGTCAAAGATGGAGAGTGCGTCAGTCGAAGCAGTGGTGCCTTTGAGGACCGCGGACTTTGGCCGTGGAGAGCGTAGATGGTGGACGCTGACGCTTGCGATGCTGAGGTTCCTCCTACGCGGTGGGCGTGCGTGAATGGGTAGATTCTGAAGACCGCCGCCTTCTTCGTAGCCACGGCTCACGTGGCTGAGCCCGCTGATGCTCTTCTCGCCCTGGCGAAACCGGTGCTTTCTCCCTGCACTCAGGTAGGTGCCGAAGTTTGCTCGACCGGGATCTAGGCTGGCTGGCTGAAAGTCGCCGCCGTCCATGGTGGAAAAGATGCTGCTCATCTGTTCATCCTCGGTCGATTCGTCAGACATGTAATCTGCCAACTCCGGGTCGATGATGTTGTCAGCATGGAAGGCGTTAACGTTGGGCTTCTTTCCCAAGTCGTCACTGGCAGGCGCACGAAACGGAGCTCTGTCCTCTGCGGGAGCCTTGAGTCTTGCCAGGAGATTATGCTTGGAATGGTGTCGGCGGTGGCCCGAAGACTGTGGCCGGCTTGCTGAAAGAGACTTCAATGACCGAGACGAGCCGGGCCGACTAAGCTGCGGCGTGTCGATCTCCAAGATGGCCGAATGGCGATTATTCTCTCCAACTCGCCTCGTCGCTGGGATGGCCATCATCGGCGTGATAGCGGTTCTGGTGTCATCTGTCTGCTCAGTACGCTCTGACATGCTTGCTTCGTCGTCGGTTCGCTGCTTGGCCTGCGCAGGAGCGAGCTTGGGCTGATGGCTGGCGCGGAAAATGGCTGGAAGATATGATTCGTCGGCCGAATCATCGGAGCCGCTGTCATAACGGCGATTGATGACATTTAGACAGGTCTTGCAAACCCGAAGGGTCCCTTGGACGCCGAACTTCTGGCCCGAAATGTTGGACGTGCATTTCGAGTCGAAGATGCAGCCACATGTCCGGCAGTGATGCTTGCGCCGGAAGGCCGTGAAGGGGTCGCCGCAAAGAAAACACTCCTTGCAGGTCTCATCGGCCATCCAGAACTCCTTGCTCAGCACCTGCTTTCTCATCCGCTCCAGCCTCGCATTCACGATCTCCGGAGCCCCTTCGTTGGTAGTTGTGCCTGGAATTTTCATCAAGCCCGATTGCAGCATCTGCGGCCGCTCATTGTGCTTGAAGGAGTCATGGTACACTGAACTATGAGCTGAGGTGCTGATGGGGCTGGCTTCGGCAGCGCCGGGCTCCATTGACGAGGATCTCGAGTGGCTTCGGGCTCTAGAAGCGGCGATGCGGTCGATCACTGCCGGCTTCCTCATGATATCCATGGGGGTGAGGCGGGACGAAGAATACGAAACACGGGCCTCGGTCAACGGCTGGACCGGACTTCGCGGCGTGTCGGTGCTACCGTCCATGCTGACCGCGTCATCTCTCCTCGCCCAATTCGAAAGCACGGTTCGGTCACCGGTGGCTACGCTGTCTAAGCTGGCTTTTCCAGAAAGATTCGGGCTTGGTGCCGTGCCTGCTGGTTTGCTTATACTTCTACGACCTGAAGTCCGATTGGGCAGGTCTTCGACACGGGTCGTCCCGCCCCTGGCAGAATCCATATCCACCAGCCCCTGGACCGTAACCGGGTCAAGGGCGGTGTTTGCCGTGGTTGGAGCGGTTGTCTTTGCGATCTTTGGCAGGTTCTGGAGGCTCGGGGAGGGGGTTTTCGGGACGGATGCCGTGGTGATAGAAGATGCTTTGGAAGACTGTGGGGCAGTTGTTTGCGACTCGGAGGTCATGACGCCGGCAGAAGACAGGCCCGATGTTGGCATCTCGGATGATGTGGTGGATTCGAAGGTGGAATGTGTAGCACCGCTTTCACCCCACGGGAGAGGGGATGTCTTGAACGCGCCGGGAGTGGCGTTGGCGCTTTTTCGTGAGAAGGCGCCATCGTGGCCGTTGGCATCATCCGCATCGTGCGCAGAGCCCTTGCCGACGGCGCTGACAGCCTCCTTAAACCGCGTATACAAGCCACTCAGTCCCTGCTGGACTAGGTCCCCCGCGGTCGCCTTGTTTTCCGAGGAAGGCAGCGAGCCCGGGGGAGGAGCAAAGTCGTTGAAGGTGGTCAGAACCCCCGACTGGCTGGCCGATGTGTGAATTTTGTCGAGTGCAAGGGCAAGTTCCCTGTCGACCTGGGAGGACACGGAAAGCGATGCTGCGGAATCGCGGCGCGGCCGGGCACCAACCGGGGACGGGGGCACCGACGGGCTTAGGGACGGCGGTCTGAGCCCGCTAGGGTTGGCCATCGTACTGGGCTTCAGGCGCGGCGGCGGGCGGCTGTTTGCGACGCGGCCCGGCTCGCGGAATCAGAGCGCATGCTTCGGGGGTTGAGAGCACGGGCGGTCGAGGGAGGAGTTTCGGCGGGGAACAAGAGCGCGGATGGGCATTCCGGATTTCGAGGTTGAGGTTGAGGTCGAGGTCGAGATTGAAACCGAGTTCGCCAGTGCTGATCGTGGTGTTGGTTTGAANCCCGNTGCGAGGGTGCGAACAGCTTGGGGGAGGGGACGGCAAAGACGCGGCGCAGGGTGCAGGCCAGTCGCAGAAACCTCACCGCATCCAACACGCCTCAAAAAATCGATGAGAAGAGTGATAGGGGAGCTTTGAAAGCCCTAGGTTGCGTGCCGATGACTTGGGGTGGTGAGGCTTCCTCGGTGGGTGTCTCGAAGGTAAAGGTGGGAGATGATCGCTGCCTTCCGACTCTCACGCGAGGCCAGGGGCCCTGGGGGGCATGGCGTCACTCAGAGCCTCCCTACGTTGGCTTGGTGGGGTGAATGAGGGTCGCTCATGTGACCTGGCGTCGTGCTGCATCCCACGTCCAACCAGCGTCGTGTTGGAATTCCACGCTTTGACGCGAAGGTTCCTTGTCTTTCCGCTTGTGGGCAAAGTGAGGCCCCATGAGAAATCACCGCAAACACGAACATGGCCTTTTGACGCATCCCATCTAGAAGGAATTTTCAAGACAGCAGCACTTTGTCTCCAAGGACCAGGAAATCGCAAGACTGCAGCAATGAAGTAGGAGAGCAGAGTCGGCAGGCCACACCGCCAGCGCAAAATAGGTACCGGACGGTTTTCCGCTTCTATTCGGTCCACAACAACAAAAAAGCACCATGATGAAGGCCGGCGACTCCGCCGCTCTGCCGGTATGGACTTCCTGGTCGCCCGACTACGCCACAAATCCGTCAAAAGTCCCACGCAGATATGTCCAGATCTCCTCGGACCAGCAGAAGCTGTTAGATCGCCCGGATGCTTGGTCTGCTGGCGGCATTCCCAATGTGCCACACAGAGTGCTGGAAGATTTGAGGACACACCATGTCACGCAATCCAGGTCGCGCCCCGAGGCAGCGTCCTCTGTCCAGGCCGCTGAGGAGGCGCGCTCACCACAACCTTCCTCTCCAGCACGGAGCACCCCTGCGCACGCCGAATTCCGCCAAAAGAGGGTCGGAACAGGAGATGTTAATCATGAGGCAGAAGAGCCTTCCGATTCCGACACCCCCTTGTCATGGGCGCCATCACCTTCGGCGCATCTTCGTGGACCCTACGAACAGGAAGAGTTGATCACAGCTGCGGGCACCCAAGGGCGAGGTTCACCTGAACAACGTGGTGTTCGCACTACAGGCAGAACCGTGTCCCGGAATGCGTTCGCCGACTTCCCCCCCAGCAGCAGCGTCACATCCGAGCTAGGACTGGAACTTGAAGTCCCGGGAGCTCTCACTGACGCCCCAAAGCCTCGGAAACGAGGGCCCGTGGCTTTACTCGAACCGACGCCGCCCTCGGCCCAGATCATCCCATGCACTCTTGCTGAGCGAACCAGCCCCGTGCCAGCGCCGGAGCCAAAACGTCGTCGAGTTATGAAATCAGTTGCCGCCACGTTCGCCGCCTCCGGCCCCATTGATCATGAACGCTCTTCCCGGCTAGCGCTCCCCAGCGTGAGGGCAGCGCCCTTGCCTCGGTCATCGAGCCCAGTAGTGAGCTCATGGCCCCCTCTTCCTGCGGTAGAGGTGCACCGCACGACGGAAACATCGCCGGTAATGCTATCCATAGAGGATAACAATTCCGTTGACAGCCTCCCACCGAACGGACCGCCATCACAAGTCCCGTTCACTGCTTTCGCAGTTGCCTACCCCGACTATCAAGGAAGCGTGAACGACTTTCTCCGAGGAATCCTCTGTCTCCTGCAGCTTCAAAAAGACAAGGCTCTCCCCGAGTTTCTGTACGATGACTTCATCCGCGTCTTTTCAGGGGACTACTTCGATTACATCAGCACAACGGATCAGAAGAAACCTGCCCTTCCGGCGATACACTGGTACAACGAGAACGTATCAAAGCCCCTCTTCGTCAAGGGCATCCTAACCAAAGACAACATCAGGGATGTCCCTCGACAGTATCCCGAGCAAATGCGCGTCATACAACAAAAACTCACAAAATGCAAGGCCGACGAAGCCAAACCTCGAGCAACGCGGCAGACGCCAGATACGGCGAGAGGGAAGAAGCCAATCGCCAACCGGTCGCCCATCGGAAGGGAGAAGGCCCATGCTCCGCAGCAGAACGGTCGTCCGAGTGACGCTTTGTCCGCAAGTCCTGGCCTGGCGATTCGCAAGTCTGAGATGTCTACACATGTGGCCTCGGTAGCTGAGGGAGCACCTCCGATGCGAGAACCTCGAGGGACTGTTTCCCGGCTAGAAAATGACACCGATTCTTTCGGGCCCGCTTCAGCTCTCCAGCCCGGTGCAAAGACCGGCAAATTAGAAACGATGACAGGCACCAATGCTCCCAGTCCCGAGGCTTGGCGGACTCAGGTTGATTCGTCGTTGCGAGTCATCAAGACACAACAGGTCACCACGGCCGCGTTATCTGTGGCGAGCATCTTCCCGAGCACTGCACTTTCTCAGATCAGCAACCCTGAGAGCATACCAGAGGCAACGCTCAAGCGCAGGATTGCGCCACGAGCTTCTGCCGGGCCGTCGGCAGGAGAACCTGGTGCAGAATTCAAGCGACCGAAGAGGACGGCAAATGATGCGGAAGGGCGAGCCCAGCGAAGCCTCATCTTCAGGAAGTATCTGATCCAAAAAAAGACGCAAAGCTCTGCGCCTGAAGGGCCTACACCAGAATAGCTGTAGGGGCGGAGTCATGCTGTATCGGCATGGTTTGGGAATGAGCCCTGTAACGAGAACATGGGCGATGGCGGAACGAAACGACTGGTCGCAGGCTGTATGTACCTGGTCTGATGCAAAACACCAGCGGGCCGAATGCGGGCCATGCATGCGCTATGCAGCACGCCTACTAGTGGCCGAGGAACAGTGTAGGAGTCAATGACAATATACCGCCGCAGCTTGCACGATCTCGCACGATCTCGCTTCCTCCAATCTAGGGGGTATCATATTTCAGGCTGTTCGGTCATCTCATGGGATGCCCTCACACGCCGTCCATTGCCTCACGCGGCCTCCGCTTCCTGAGCGCGCCTCTTCTCCGCCTCTTCCGGAGTCATGGTGCGCAGCTGGAGGGCATGGATGCCGCCTTCTTGGGCTAGCTCGTCCTTCAGCAAAGAGTAGACGAGCCGGTGCCGAGCCGGCTGCATTTTCGACTGGAAAGCGTCGGAGGTGATGACGAGTCGGAAGTGTGTCTCGGTCGACGTGACCCCCTGCATCGCCTTGTGGTGGGCATGGAGATGCGAGTCGTTGTAGATTTCGAGCGTGGTTGGTTGAAGGGCCGTGGTGAGCTGGCGTGGCATATCGTTAGCCATGTCGGGTTTCCGAAAGAGTCAAGCAAGATCCCGTTCCTACCTTTTGTTTAATCGCGTCCTCGACCGGAGTCTGTGACGGCATGGTGGAAAACGGCCTGGCGGCTCTTGCGAGACCAAAGGCGGCTCGGCGAAACATGGGACGAAGTGTTGGAAATAGGCGGGCGGCGTCAAGGTCCCCGCCAACGGAAGGTCAACAAGGTGCGTGGGCTGGTGGTGGTGTGTCGTCAGTCGGCAACTGCAGATGCAAATCAATCGCCGGCAACGTTAAACGTTAGCGCGGGGCCTCGGCGAGTGGAATGGCCAATCAGACAAAGTCCCAGCGCCCCAATCCCTGTGAAACCGGCTGCAAGGGAAGTGGGCCGAAAAGGCACCTTCGCAGAAGGAGTTTCCCCACGCTCGCCACGCAACTTCAATCAAAATCCCTGCCCCAGAAAGCACACGCCCGACACGCTGCACCGCTCCCAAGCATGGAATGGGAGAGGGTCTTTGCACAGCGCCATCCCGTCTCCGCCGGATCCACAATCGAACATGGAAAACCCGATTTGCTCACTGGGCGTTTTCGGACAAAGAAGTAGGATGCGCTCGGGGCTCGGCATCAGTCGGCCGACGTGTGCCTCCGTAATATTACGTGGTACTTCTGTATTCTGTACTCGTCCATACACGTCCAAGTCTTACCGGCCGAGCCCGTTTTCCGCCATAACGTTAGACAGCGGGATGAGCACCTTTTAAAGGCCGTTCGGGAAGCCCCATGCGTTTCGGCCCCCGTCCCCCCCCCCCCCAAA
>FJWA01000064.1_pt1 | contig 11559 bp, 12 predicted proteins | sample 1011891 | NCBI WGS metagenome assembly FJWA01 (sample SAMEA3912450, study PRJEB9761) | metagenome | biome: forest; material: soil | place: USA | collected 2011-06-22 | depth 0.1 m
GAGAACAGCACCGGGAACCATAAGCGGGACCCGGTACTCGGGCGCCGTGTTCTCGCCGGACCGCGCCTTGAGGTACTGCCACAGACGATCCATGACTTTGCCGCCCACTTGAGCCGCAATCGTGTAGCCGATCACCAGGCCGATGTAGTGAAACCCACTCTGGGACTCCGTCTGGCCGTATCGTTGGATCCACAGGGTGGCAAATGTCGACAGGGCAATGTAGAGCATGCCGAAGTTGTAGGCGAGGAAGATTGCGACAACCTGCAGAATTGGTTGCGTGACAAGAAGCCTCAGCAGCCGCAGGAGGGAACGGGAAGCTTGACACCCAACCCTTGGGACTCGAAATCGGCATCTGTAGTAAAGTAGGGCTTTCCTGTGCTTTTCCTGAGTTTGGAGGCCTGTTTGGACAGGAGAATGGGCTCGTACGTTTCCGAGAGGATAAATATGCCGATAATCACCAAGAAGGAGGTCTGCTGGCCTCGAAGCGGTCGAGGCTCGATTTGGAGATGGGTCTGAGCCGTCGATGTGTTTCGGCCAGGGCCACGGCGGCGGGTGACGAAATGGCCTTTGGGTGTTGGAAGGCAGAGATGATGCTCTGGCGGGGCTTCCGGTGGTCGATCTATGTATATGATCCNCTTGAAAACCATCGATCTAGCGTCTCTTGCCATTGCCATCATCTCCTTCCCTCTCCTTCAACAAGTCACACAATCCATCACTCAATACTTCTCCCGTATTTGCATCCTCCGATCATCAATAGCCGTCAACCGCCGCCACATTCTCGTTAACTCGACCGACCAACAATCCATTCTGCTTCGTTCCCTTTCCCGTCACGTACCTAAGCAAACCACCGTGTGCAGGTTCACCAAGAAGAAGTACGGCGCCTGCGGTCACAACAACGAGAAGTGGACCAGGGACTGGTCTCAGTGCCAGTCGACGAAGTGCGCACGAAGCAGCAACAATGAAGTTTACTTGGACCAGGGCTGGGTCGTCTGCCCCCCCTGCAAGAGAGCCGCGGATGACTTGATTGACTACACGGGCGGCGCCAGATCCGCCCCCAGGGGCTCCGGGTCTGGTCATGGCCGCTCGGCGAGCGGTGCTTCGGGCGCCAGACACAGACCCTCCAATCGTGGCTAGGGTCCTACGGGGAGATGGTTAGGGACTGAGGATGAGTGCGGCTGGACTTCATCATGGAAANTGGGAACGGTGGACCGGTCTGCNAAAAGAGGTAGCGCTGGTCGTTCCTCTTGTATCACTCATTTGAGCAGGGGTCATAGGATAGGCGAGTCAGGGACTCAATCATAACACGCTGGCCGTGAGAAAATAGGAAGGGGAAAAAACGTCCATTGGGCCTTGTTGAATCCAATTTGATCATACCCAAAGCGTAGTAGCTTCCTTGAAGTGCTATCTTACAGTTTCTGTCGAGGAGAGGCAGTAGAATCCCCAATGCCCATAAGGTATGCCAGCGACTTATTGACATAGCATGTCCGGAAGCCTTCGGTGTACTCGCCGACCTCAAACACAAGTTCGTCTCCTTGCGTCCTACTGCCTCCTCTTCCTCCCACAAGATCAAAGCGAAAGGCTCTGGGATTCACTTCCATCAGTTGCCTTGCATCCCGTACCCCGCGAACAAAGGATACCATGAATCCTTCGAGAATCACGATTTCACCTGACAGCGGATCCTCTTCGTAGGCGTCGATAGAGGCGTGGTGCTCGGTACCGCGGGTATCCTTCCAATATCCGGCCGCAATATCCAAACCATTCTCTTTGTTGGCAACGGCGCTTACGTCGAACTCGGCCATGAGGCGTAAGTTACTGGCCCCTAGGGTGGGGATGGCCCGAGTAGTGGCCTCGAGAGCGGCGGCGGCGTGCTCCGAGCCAAACATATGAGAGACGATCCCGGCCATCAGTCGCCGCAGCACGGGCAGGGCGTAGAGGTCAAGGAGGTCCTCGCCATTCACGTTGTGGTAGGGCGGCGCGGGCAATGACGGGTCGAGACTGTGGGGGACGGCGACGGGGACGTGCATCTCCAGGACACATGGGGTGTCGGCATCGATCTTGAGCGCGCTAGGGCAGAGGAGCTGGACAGGTGGGAGGGCCATGCTGGGAGGGGTGGTGACGAGAAGAGCAGACCTTGTAATGTCAAACGAGAAAGCCTGAGTCGTTGCTTGTTCCGAGAGGATACGACGAAGTGGGAGTTGCTCGTCTTCCCCTGCCTCCTTTATACCCATCCTACGCACCAGGAGACCTCTGCCTCCCTCCGATCCGTGCCACGCCAAGCCTCAGGGTTGCAAGGGCTTGGGGCATCTATAAAACACGACATATTACAAGTTGGGGGCGGCTCCAGTTGATTGGATGGAGCCCCTCTCCCTCGCGTCGCACCCTGGCTCACACTCCTGGCTCACGAGCTCCAATTGTCGTTGAGAACATCCTCTTGCAGACAGGGACGGGCTTTGGGAGCCAGCACTCAGTATTAGTGCCGATCTTCCATGTCCCCTTGGCTCAGACTCGACACTTCCAGTTCGCGATCTCGCGTGAGGGTCCAAACTCGGTACCCAACGGACCCATTAGAAATCTGACCTCATCATTGCCACTCCGTCTTGATGAACCAACAGCATCCGCAAATTGCTTCAGGGGCTTATTGCTACCATGCTGCGACAGATCGGTTCCGGTTCAATGATCTCCATCGCCAGCTCAGCATGCTCAAGGGGTTAGAAACCTCTGTTTGTCGGCTGAGAAGGACCACTCGAAGCACTGACGTGCCGCTGTAGTAATAGGAAGAAGATAGAGGGACGAAGCAAGTCAATGAAGGAAAATAACCCGATGTACCTAGATACTCTAATCGGATTTCTTCTGAATCACCCCGTCCTTCAGCTCAAACTTGTTGGAAAATTGCCTCCGTCGGTAGTCACGCATCACACCTTGCGAGAGCCCCATCAGCGCCGACAGCGGTAACAATGCAAGCAGTCCGAGTACAATCATGCCTCTCCACGCGGCGATGCCATCCCAGCCAATGCGCTTCGTGGTAGCCGTGAGGCTGCCCGCCGCGACTTCTCGTGGCCACGAGAAGAATTGAGCGTCCTCCCTCCATTGCCTGACGAGGCTAAAGTAAGCCTGTGCCGTGTCGACCAAGATGTGCTCAATCAGTTCGTGTAGCTCGAGCGTCCGGCCGCGGAGATAATCCCACACTTCCAGCGACGTCATTCCGGCAGCCGCCATACCGGCGACCATGGCGCCTCCATCGCGGCCGAGGGCGCTCTCGATGGCTGACGCCGCAGGGTACAGGTCCTCCATGTCGAGAGCGCCTTTGGTGTCGATGACATCCCCGATGGAGATGGGCTCCAGGGGTGCGGTCATGGTCACTTGCCTGATGACATCGACACCTCCGTAGAGACAATCGATGAGGATGACTTTAGGCTCATGGTTGATCGGGCCAACGTTTGTGAAGAGGAAGATTTGGTGTACCTCCATGTTGTCCGCATGTCTTGGTTCATCGCCATCCTTCTTCAGAGCTTGCCAGGTCTCCAGGTTGTATTGCTGGTTCCCGTCGACGTATGTGACGGTTCGATTCGGACCGCGCGTGTGCCAGTCTCTCTTGGGCGAGACGTGGAACCGGTGGATGACGGTGTTGGGTTGATCAGGTTCTTCCGTCGAGGGAAATTCGTGAACTTCATAACCCCAAGCCCAGCCTTCGGTGCTGTCGCTGCACTGGACAGTCACGTTCGTCGCGGCCACGATGGGGCTGTATGCCAGCACACGCCCCTGGTCAACAGGCACGCTGTAGCCCCTACGCTCCCATGGGAGCGGCGCGACACCGACGCCGTGCGTCCGAATGGATGGGTAGACGGTCCTCCCGACTCGCACCCCGTCCCCGCCCCTCAGATGGCGCGTGAGATAGAAATGCGTAGTCTCCAGGCCATGCGGCTTCTGCGAAACCACGCGCTCGAACGCGCTGCGCAGCATCACGGCCGACATGTCCCATGGCGTCGCGGCCGGGACGCGGGTGAGCTCGGCCGTGATGGCCGCCGTGGAAACCGCGCGAATCGGGCTCGTTGTCGTCCACGTTGCGGGGTGCATTCCTAACAGGCTGGAGAAGACCCCAGCGCCGATACTGATACACACCAAGATGGTGCTGAAACCCATCTTGCCCCTGAGGTTAAAGCCGAACGCGCTCCATGGCGATCGGCGCGAACTTGGGCCCGAAGGTGGCTGACCTGTCCATTGTGCTTGTCCATCGTGGTGACGCTGGAAGGCAACAAGAGTAATCGCTGCAATGACTCCACCGCAGGCCTGGACGGCGTGGTTCCAGAGACCGGCATCATAGCGTGCCAGACTGTGCGAGTGGCTAACGGTTCCGAGCTTCTGGTACGACAAATGGAGCGGGACGTCCCATGCCAGCAGCGGTTTTTTATGGAATTGAACAGCAAAATAAATCCCGGTCAGCAGACAAATTAGTGAGACGACGTTGAGTGCGAAGGACCATTTTCGTGAGGTCGCCATTGTCAACCTGCCTGTTGAAAATGGTTCTCAGCTTTCTCAGGGGCAGAAATTTCATCCCATCGACTCGGCCCTGTCGTTAAACAGACACACGTGACCGGTNCCGAGATGGTCAGGGATAGAAATTGGAAAATAACCGAGGATGAGGTCTACTCGTGGGTCTGTGCATCTGCCAAATCAGCCACCCACTCTCCTGATCGTGTTCTTATCCGACGCCGCTGCAAGTATCTTTCAGTCGTGCGAGAACACGACCGCGTAGACCTGGGCCGACCTGCAATGCCCGGCGAGCGTTGCCGTGCAGACCGGGAATGAAAGGTAATGCGGGGAGGTAGGGGAAACACTGAGCATCGCTCCAAATTTGAGGTGTTAGACTGCAATTAGCAGGCACGTACAAATATGTAAGTCCTCAGGCTTGAAACCAGGAAGCCAGCCACCCACACGACAGGGCCTCGGCTGCTCACATAATTAGTCCTCCAAAGTCAAGTTTCCAACTCNGCATGGATTGGACTGAAATAGCCGAATGAAAGCTACAGTGCTCCCGGGTCGTGGTCTTNCCGACAGGTGACGCCAAAGGGCAGCTCTGTAATTCTGTGAACATGTACATGATGACGGATGAAGTGTGGCCAACCTCCTGAGCCAGTTCGCCAGCGCCTCTGTCAAGCCCGTCAGAATATTCAAGGATGTTATAGCTCCACCAGTTGTCACTGTCCCCACATCCANCGTTCAGCAACCACTCCCGGCACAGAAGGTCGGCTGCGTCACCCGAACAGACCAACCCATTGGTCGCTGAACGGACGGAACCTCGGATACTCCCGAAATTAGTCCCCAACCAACAACCACCACTCCACCTTGTGTCCCTCCTTCAAATAATAAATCGAGAAAACCCAACACGGCCACGCACTCTCTTGTTCTGTGACCAGCATCACATCTTACTCGGCAGCCAACGACTCAGCCCACCCCAACCCCAGCCATGGCCGACCTCCCCCCGCGCTTCACAACCGACCTCGAGGACAGCCTCCCCCCAACCCTCGCCCTCCCCGCCGACCAACACAGCGTCGCCAGCAACACCAGCCGCTCCACGCGCCGATGGGACGACCCACCAGAAGACGACGCCAACGCCCCGCCCCCCGCAGAAAACCCAACAAGCATGGTCTTCACCCAATCCAGCGCGATGCGCACCCCCGCCCCCCGCACTGAAGTCTGCAGCCTCCTCTTCTCCCCAGACGACACCCACCTCTCCGCCTCCACAACACGCACCTCAGGCGCCGGAACCCTCGTCACCTTCAACCTGGCCTCGGGCAAGCGCCTCGTCCAGCCTAGCACCAAACTCCCGCCCGTGCCCGTCAGCGGCGACCGCCGCGGCAGCTTCGCCTTTGACCCCCACCCGGCCCCCTTCACCACCGACCCGGTCGCCGCGTGTTCGCTGCAAGATGGCCAGCAGTACCGGGTGGAGATGTACGACCTGGTGAGGTTTGACAAGGTGATGCGGCATGATGCGGCGATCCGGGCGCCGATCGCGTGGGGGGGGCCCGAGGGGTCCGTGTTGGTTGGGGTGTCGGTGCGGGAGCCGAGCCGGGTGGGGGTGCTAAGGGTGAAGAGGGGGCCGGGGAAGTATTTTTCGGTGCTGGATTGGACTGTTTTGCTGGGGCATATTGCCGAGGTTACACAGGTGGCGGTGCTGCCGGGGCGCGGGGAGCTGGCGGTGGTGAGTGCCGGGAGGGATGGGGTGGTGAGGGTGACGAGTGTGGGGAGTGGGAGGACGTTGAAGAAGATTGAGGTTGGGTCGGCGGCGGCTCCGGGGTTGATGCAGGTGTCGCCGGACGGGAAGCGTGTGGTCACGGTTTGGGGCAGGTACGTGGTGGTGTGGTATCTGGATCCGGGGCGGGTGCATAGCTACAGCATGGACGCGCTGCGGCCGTACGAGTGCTGGCCGCTGTGCGTGTCGCCGGACTGCCGGTATCTGGTGTGCCGGACTGAGGAGGGCATCGACGTCGGCGATGTCAAGACGGGCAAGTTCAGGGGTGAGTTTGCGTGGAAGGGGGAGCCCATCACGGCGGCGGCGGTGAATAATGACGGGACGCGGCTGGCCGTTGGGGACTACGGCGGCGATATCCAGACGTACGTGATGATTACCTCGTGAGCAATAAAAGAGGACAAACAACCTTGTCAACGTGTAATACAATGAACACTGCTTCCTAGCAGCTTCTCCATGGCAAAGGGCTCGAGACCCTCCCCCACCTAAGGAGTCACCCAGCCGTCACTATCCGGTGGGAGACTTCTGATTCCTACTACAAAGTCTTGCTGTCCTTTCTTAGCGTCAACTTGCTCCAAGTGTTGTAACATCCACCCAGAATCGACACTACCCACGCAGCGTCGTGAATATCGATTCAGATTCTACTTCCCTTTCTCCTCCGTTCTGCTTCCTTCGACAAGGGCTCTCTCAATGGTTCTGGGGAAAGAGACTAAGAGTTGGCCACAGGTAAACTAAGCCATAGCCAGTTTCCTCCGGCCACCAACGGAAACCTCCACGTCAACTTCCTCCTCGACCTGCCCGTTCGACGTCCGAGTTTGTGCCCACGTCCGTCTTGTCCTAGTCCACCCCCATGTCCAACCCGCATCCGGACCACCCTCACTCTCCGTCACCGTGACCGTTCTGGTAATACGGGTCGTCTCCGTTGGTAATGAGGGACAGGAGGATATCGAGATAATGACTCTTGTTATGGTCTTTGTCGGGCCATCAACAGTCGTCGTGGCCGTGGCCGTCGTAGGAACGGGGACGAAACTTGTCCGGACACTGATGACAGTAACTGTGATGGTGACTGTGCGGAGTTCGGGAGGAAGCGTGTTGGTTTGGAACACTGTGAGAGTGCTAGTCTCGAGGAAGGTGCTGGTGGTCCGGAACAGCACCGTGACTGTTTTCTGCACGCTTTGGGTGGAAGTGACGGTCGAGGTCAAGGTGGCAGTCGAGGTCAAGGTGGCAGTCGATGTCAAGATGGCGGTCGAAGTCAAGGTGGCGGTCCAGGTCAAGGTGGCGTTCGAGATCGAGATGGCGGTCGAAGTCAAGGTGGCAGTTGAAGTGGATGTGGTGAGTGATGTTGCGAGGATGGTGCTTGTTGTCCTCCATGTCACAATACTGGGGTCTGTGACAGTTTTATGGATCGTCTCCGTGACGAGGACTGTGGAGCGCACAATCCCAGGGTCCGGACACGAGGGCGTAAGACTCGGAGGGCAGGTCAGTGGCTCGCTCGTTGGCGGGAGCGGGCTCGAAATTGGAGCTAAGCAGTCACCATAAGCTGGATTGCAGCCAGCTCCGCAATGGTCACTCGAGCTTCCGCACCTGAAGATTTGTCAGATATTGGTTGTCCAGCAGGAAAATGGTTGTTCTGATCCCTACCAGCCATGTTCCGAGCAACACTGTCCATACTTGGACCCGAGACAGGTGAAATTCCCACCACACTGTCCTTCTGGGCTGACTTGCAGTGTCGTAGAATCAACGCAGTACGTGCTACCCACACTGAGCGAATCACAGCTGCTCACGGATGGGTTGTCGCGTAGGAAGTCGGCGACGCTAATGCCGGCCGAGATCGCTATCGAGGCGCATGTGTCGCCAGACTTTGCTGTCACAAACTCTGAACAGGCGTTTGGAAGGCTGTACACTCTTTGGCAAACAAGTAACAACCCCAGGAGCGGCGTACCGAGGGGTNGCCTAGGGATCTTCATGGCCAGGGTCTGAACATCCACAGTCCGCTTCCTCCGAGGCAGCCAAAGTTGACACCGCTGATAAGCGCCCCCGTGCCTTTTATGCTGAACTNATATTAGGTAGGTAGCTGATCGAGTCAATCAACTGTCCCCTACAAGGCAGCGTGACCAAGAACTACGCCCTGCTGCTGCACTTTAGCGGAAAGCAGACTGGTTGGATGGCGTGCCCGCACATCAATAACTCTCAATATCCCGCGGGTATCCTGGTCGTGATTTATAATGCCGGCACTTATGAATGGTAGGCATCCGGCGAGACGGATTAGAGGCTCATGCAGGTCTTAATGAACTGGGAGGGCCACCAACTCGGTACTTATCCGGCCACCAGCGAGAAAGTTCGAACTCGTGATACTCCAAGCACGAGACAACGTTGCTTGGCCAGCCCTTCCACCAACGTATATTTATATTTCAGGGACTAGTTGTCACATTGCGTATACAGTATGTTACATCTGTGATCTGTGTACATCAGAGGATTTAGTAGGAGGTTGAAAGTGAGAACGTGGACCGCGTACCTAGCTAACTATAGGGTGGTTTTTCGGCGGTCTTCTAAGAGGGTACTCGGCAATTGACACGGCAGAGGCAGGTTTCGAGTATTATAAGCACCTCACTCTGTTTCCAACGCCAGCAACCCATTTGTTGGTCAGTTGGTGTAGTAGTACCTGTAGGCAAANAGGCGCATGCAAATACCGCACATCTCTTCTCACTACCCAAGTCGGCTTCGCACCCCGACCTATTGCANTGCCAAAGAGAAGTTAACGTACAATAATAATAGGCTCCGATTTGAGCATCTCGAATCAACCAGCGGGGTTGGCATTGTGGACCAGTCCAGTTGAATCCCACATCTTCACCAACCCCCTGCCATGACGTCATTGAAACAAACAGCCAGCAGTTACACGGTTGATGGGACTTAAAACAGAAACTTTCGCGTGAGTGCTTGAGTTTAGAGGAGATGGTTCAGAATGGGTCGGAGCTCCCCAGAGCTTCAAGTTGCCCATCCGCACACTGCTCCATATTTGAAGTCGGATCAGGTTTGCCACTCAGACAGCAGTAACCAGTTGACGATCGAGACGATCTGAAGTGACCATGGCCTAGAACGCACCAAACAACCACCCGCGCGGGTTCGGCCGCCAATGACACGCACACCGTCATGCCTATTTGTTTGGTGTCCGCTCAATCTGATCAGGCATCCAATGAAATTGCAGACGGGGGCGTTCTGACGTTAACGATGGTGTCCCGATGAACAAGAAATTAGACCATGACGTCGACTTGCTGGCCCGCTCGACAGGGTTTCGCAACTGAGTGTACAAAGGGGGCTCTATCACTGATAAAACCCCTAGCCATAGCTTAATAACTTCTATCCAGCGCCAACCGATGGAAAATTCCTAACACCAGCCGCCAAGTCGCAAGCTTTTATTCACAAACAGCTAGACATCATGGCAACATCTCAAGCAGCCTATTTGGCCGAAAAGGTCATCGGCCACCAGAAAGAGTACATCAAGCAGGATGTATCCAACTACGAAGGAATAGGCGATCCGAATGAAACCATGAAGGCTTTGGTATGGCAGGGCAAGCAGAAGGTCGCAGTCGGTATGTAGCTCTGTCGTCCTCCTCCTTTCGCACCAGTGGCGCTGGGATCGAGTGGGTACTAACGGATGCAATAGTCGATACTGCGAAGCCCCGTATCATCGACGATAGAGATGTCATTCTCAAGGTCACCGGAAGCACAGTGTGCGGGAGCGACCTCCATCTGCTGCATGGTATGGGAGCGACGAGGACATCAACCATGGTTTCACGTATTAACTTATCGACAGGGGTCATCATCCAGTTGAAGAAGGGAGACATTCTCGGGCATGAATTCTGCGGTATCGTTGACCAAATTGGCCTGGGAGTGAAGAAAATCAGAGTCGGCAAACGATACGTCGCTGCGTTCCAGATCACATGTGGAGAGGTAAGATCTGACAAACACTGCCCCCTTTTCGCTACTTGCCTCTTCACCACTAACATCCGCCGACAGTGCTTTTACTGCAAGCAAAAGCTTACATCGCAATGTGAGAAGACCAACTCCAACACAACAGCCAAGGCCATGTACGGCGCCCAGTCCGGCGCTTTCTTTGGTTACTCCCATTTCACTGGCGGGTTTGCTGGAGGGCAGGCGGAGTATGTGCGCGTGCCAATAGGAGATGTCAATCTTCTGGAGATCCCAGATGATGTGCCCGATGAGAAGGGTATGTTTGTCACTCGCCTTTTTCAATGTCACCTCTGACGATAGCCAGCCCTTTATCTCTCCGACGTCCTCCCGACTGCGTACAACGCCGTCAAGGACACAGCCGTTTATCCGGACGATCAGGTCGCCATCTTTGGTGCCGGACCCGTCGGGCAAATGGCCGGAGTGTTTGCCGTCGGCGAGGGCGCGAGCAAAGTCATCTTTGTCGACACGGAACCCCGAGTCTCCGCCATCAAGCAGCGCTGGCCAGCCGAGCACAAGGATAAACTCCACGTGATTGACTTCAAAAAGCTCAGTTTNGGCGTTACCAACAAGGAGACNGTCGTCAGCAAGCTCAAGGAGTTGTGTGGTGGGCGCGGTCCGGACGTGGCCATCGAGTGCGCCGCCGGCGAGTACGCCAAGGGGTGGTTGCACTGGCTCGAGCTGCAGCTGGGCACCGAGACAGACACGAGCGAGATCCTGAACGAGATGATCGAGGGCGTGAGGAACTACGGGCGGGCTGGCGTGACTGGTGTATATGTGGGATATGTAAGTTGAAACTGGTTATCATGACATTAGCAGGCCCGACCCTTGTACCCTTGCACATGCTAACGCCTGTCCAGACCAACCACTTCAACATTGGGTCCCTGATGGAGCGTGGCATTCGGCTCATCGGCAATGGACAAGCCCCTGTGATGAAGTACTGGGAAGGGCTGCTACACAAGATTCGGACCGGAGAGTTGGACCCCACACAGATGATCTCGCACCGCTTCCGCCTCGAGGATATCGACAAGGTCTACTACAAGTTTGATGCCAAGGAGGACAACATTCAAAAGGTCTTTATTGAGACCAAGTTCTCTCTGCCGCGGGCAGAGGGAACACCGGAGTTGACCAAGCTGTAGGAGCCGAACAGGTGGAAGATGATGTTGATGTGGGGGTTTGCTGTCCACGGTGTGAGAAGTAACGTACCACGATACTCAACAGGCTGATACCAAAAGCGATGTTACTTTAGAGTTTATTAAGCTCTAGACTAGACTCCAATTTGATCCGCTCAAACACAACTTAGCAGGTTGTGGCGCTGAAGAAGGCGTCAGGAAACCAGAGAC
>FJWA01004299.1_pt1 | contig 11559 bp, 6 predicted proteins | sample 1011891 | NCBI WGS metagenome assembly FJWA01 (sample SAMEA3912450, study PRJEB9761) | metagenome | biome: forest; material: soil | place: USA | collected 2011-06-22 | depth 0.1 m
GAAGATGAGAAAGGCGAGCGCACCTGGTAGATCTTGGGAAGCGCCTGCACCTCAGGCCGGTGCAGCACTCTCAGCGTCAGGCTGACCATCTGCATATCCTTGCTGCCCGTCGTCGTCGGGATGATGCGCGGCTTGGTCCGGACGTCGAAGATGATGGCCTTTTGCAGCCAGGGAACCAAGAAGTGCGTGCCCTCGTTGACCACCGTCTCCTTGACGCCCGACAGCCGGTCGAAGATGACGGCCCGTGTGCCGGCCTTGACATCGTAGAGGGACGACTGGAGCAGGGCGTAGCCCAGAGCTGCCGGAACCGCCGCCGAGTAGACAAACCCGAGACCTCTTGTCGCCATTTTGACCCGTCTGCCTGTCTGCGCAACAGGATTCCTGCTGTTGGTTGGGGAAGGCGTGGATGTGTATGGGTGTGTGGGTGTGGATGTCGGGTGTTGCTCTCTGGATGAGCTTGTCGTCGGCGGTTTGTAAACTGCTTTTGCTTGCTTGCACCTCAGAGCACCTCACGGATCGGAGAGCTTCTGCAAAGGTGGGGCCGGAGCCTCCGAGGCGGGATCGCATGGGGGCCCGGGCGCTCAAGCTTTCTGAGGGCTGCCCCCGGTGCCACAGCATGCACCAGCCGCATTGGGGCGCTGTTTCTCGGCTTCTGTCGACTGATTTCGACTTCAATCGCCGCGAGCTATTCCGACCGTCCGCTTCGACTGCAACCACCGACGACTTCCCCCCACGCATCTGTCTCGATCCCCGATTCAAAATGCGCCCATCCCAGGCTCTCTTTGGCGGCGGCGGCGGCGGCACCATCGGCAAGCACAACAAGTCAGTCTCCCGGTGACGTGGTCGCCCTCCCACTGCGCCTTTTCCGCCGTTTTCCAAGCTCCCGAAGAGGCGAGCTGCCGGCGCATTCGGTAGTCAATTCCTTGTACGTACGATTGCTAATGGAATTGTAGCTTCCTCGGCGGCTGGGGCGACTTTGGTGAGTGAGATCCGAGGCGATGCGACCGTTCTTGGAAGGCTTGCGGCAAAAATGGAGACGGAGAGCGGACGGTGGACGAGGCGGCTGGAGGAGGGCCGCAGGAGAGCTGGAGGAGAGCCGGAGGAGGAAGACACCGAATCTTACCCGAAACCAACCCGAAAGAACCTCTGTCTGACGGAATGTTCCCACAGGTGGCTCGAAGCAGAAGGGCATCATCACGTACGGCATCGCCCCCAACCGTCAGTTCCCGCTGGCCGGAGTTGCCCACGACGCCGTCTTCAACACCTGGAGGCGCTTCAGCTCCCAGGTCCTCTACTGGGCGCCCCCATTTATTGCCGGCTACTACATCATGAACTGGGCCATTGACCGGTATGACTTGGTTCGCCCGAGGGCGCAGAAGGTGCACGCTGACCGCATGACAGGAACCACTACCTCAACTCCAAGGAGGGCCGGGCTGAGTTTGGTGGCGGCGAGGAGTAAGCGGTGCACAGCGGCAGATGGCAGTCGAGAGAAGGGCGGCGTGTGATAAATAGACGCACTTGTACACCACAGACGTTGGAGTTGAGGATAGACCTGATTGCTGCTCGTGCCGTCCCACCAGATCGCTGTTTCTGTGATGCTGCGCTTGAATCGCTGGGACAAGATCTGCCAACGGCATCCGGTGCCAACGGCATCCGGTGCCAACGGCGGCGAGATGCGCCCACTCTTCGATAGCCGGATGGTAGGTAGGCGAGGCCGGTAGATGAGGGCCGGTGTCAGGGTGTATCTTTGGTACGGTCTGGGCCAGCTTCAAACGGCCGGCCAGCTTGATGGCTCAAGTAGGTAATCGTAAGAGCAACACGGATCCAACCTAGCTGTCTGCCATGCTCTTCCTTTGTTCAAGTCCAAGGTTCGCGCCACTCTGTCCCCAAGCAGGTTGCATCTAGACTGCGAGCTGGGATGGGCCAGACAGGATGCGCTTTGTGGCCTGGACGCAATATTCTGTATGTATTCTGTATAGGCATGCCCGAGGCCAATCGATCCCAATTTCTGTTTCTTGGCTCGGTCTTTAGGTTTCCCAAGTTGCAGCGTGATTCGAGCTGCAGTGAGCGCATCTTTGTGCAGAGGCGCAAAAGGTGGGGAGACCGCTGTGGAGCCCCCAATCGGCCTGTCTGGTGGCTCTGCCACCGGCACGTGAAGAGACTCGGCGCTCCGGCAGGGGTCTTCTTTTGTTGAGCGCCTGTGAGCAGGCCGGGATCACCTGCTGAACGGCCGCGCTAGCGCCGCGTTTTCCTCGTAGCGCCATTGCCGATTGACAAACCGCCAACTTTCCCCAGCGAGACAATGAGAGAAGAGGACAACGAAGACGCTGCAACCTGGCGTGTTCTTGTCGAAGCTGAATCGTTTGCCTCGGAGTCGCCATTGTGTCACCGGGGGCGGATTTGAAGGAATCGGCCCATGACATCCGCCCGCGCTCGCCCTGTCTTGCAGTGACCTTTACCTTTGAAGTCGGCCTTCGCTGCGAACCCCCGGCCTTTGCCGCAGTCCGTCCCGTCCGTCCCTTGGTCCCTCCCCCATTTTCTCGGCATCATCGTCCGCAGCACGCCCCGAACTGACCCTGCCCTGGCACGGTCCCGCAACACACGACAAACTCCCACTGCAGTCCGGCGAACAGCTACCCCTCTGTGCTGCTGAGCGCTTAGCAATTTGCTCTGGGCCATCTGGTGCCGCAAATCCACACCCGCTCGCTACTCAGCGCCCAGGCCAGGCCAGGCCAAAATCTCCCACTCCCGAGTCGAGCCTCCCCTGGCGCGGTCGCACCCGTCCTTCATGGCCTTCTCCATGTCGACGGCAAGATGAACTCTCTCAACATCATCTCGGCTCGAGTCTCCCCTCCGCCGAGCCCGGGGCCGACGAGGACGAATTCCCTCAGCGCACTCGGGTTAGCAGCAAGCTCCGACGCGGACAACGTGCGGCAGAACCACTCCGAGAGCCCGTTGGGCCACATCAGCGAGAAGGATGGATTATTGGACGAACCCGACGACGCCCGGCGGGAGAACACGCCGGACGACGACCGAAGCCACGAATACGCGATCGACGACGAGATGACACCCCTCATATCAGAGGCCAAGGCGTTTAGCCCGCGAGGCTCGCCATGGGTGCTCTACCCAAAGCGCATCGCCAACGCCTTTGTCAATTCGATACGGTGGGTGCTGTCGACGCTGGCTGCGCCCGGCGTCTACCTGTACGCCTGCCTCTGCGACGAGAACGGCAACTTCGCGCCCCTGCTGCAGCTCAGGAAACTGTTCGGCCTCTACGGGGGTGATGCCAAGAGCATGGCTCTCGACTACCACGAAAGGATGGCCGATTCGGAGAAGCGCCGACGAGGCATGGACGGGTCCGCAAGCAGAAGCGCCCGAGGGAGCGGGAGGACAACGCGTGTGATCCGACCGAGCGGGTCCTCGTCGTCGGGCCTCTCGTCGGAATCCGAGTCGGACCCAGACCGTAACAGGCAGGGCGGCCGTCGAGGACCGAGTGGAAAGCACCTGCGCTCCAAGTCGCTCCCGGATCCCGACGAGATGGCCCCGACACAGAGGTCCATACGAATCAAGCTCCAGCCCGACGAGACCTTGCGGCAGCAGCGGAAGCATAGGAAAGCACAGTCGACGGGCATTCGGGGGGGCGGGGCCTCGGGCGGCGCCGTGGGCGACATCTCGGCGCAGCTCAAGTCCCCAACCTCGCCAGCGGGTGCCCTCACTCGGTACCCCAAGACGCCGGCGCCCCCGCGACCCCTCATACCGCGGCGGCAGCCGTCGTACGTCGGCAAGAACGTCGAGCTGACCGACGTCCGGCACCAAAAGACGCTGATCCTCGACCTCGACGAGACGCTGATCCACAGCATGTCCAAGGGCGTGCGGATGAGCTCGGGTCACATGGTCGAGGTGCGGCTCAACACGACGTACCAGGGCGTGGGCGGGCCGGCGGCGGCCGGGCCGCAGCACCCGATCCTGTACTACGTGCACAAGCGGCCGCACTGCGACGAGTTCCTGCGGCGGGTCAGCAAGTGGTACAACCTGGTCGTGTTCACGGCGTCGGTGCAGGAGTACGCCGACCCGGTCATCGACTGGCTCGAGGCGGAGCGCAAGTACTTTTCGGCGCGCTACTACCGCCAGCACTGCACATTCCGCCACGGCGCCTTCATCAAGGACCTCAGCTCGGTCGAGCCGGACCTCAGCAAGGTCATGATTCTGGACAACAGCCCGCTGAGTTATATGTTTCATCAAGGCAAGTAGCCAGCCCTCGACGCCCTGCTCTCGGGTCCTCTGTCGTCTAACAAGCCGGGGTAACAGACAATGCCATCCCGATACAGGGCTGGATTAGCGACCCGACGGACGGCGATCTGATGTATCTGATACCCTTCCTAGAAGGCCTACAGCACGTGTCGGATGTGCGGGCCCTCCTGGCTCTGCGCGGGGGCGAGGACAACCAACATATGGCTTGATATGAGAAGGGTGGAGCAGGCGGAGGTAAAGCATAAGCATCTACATTACTCGGGGGCATTGTCATTGTTTGTCTCTTTTTTTCTTCTTTTTTTTGGAGACCGAGAGAGGGAGGGGGGGGAAGAGTGGATTGTTTACATACCAGGTAGCGAGCAAAGCAAGCAGGCGAGCAAACAAGTCAATAATCATGCTGGCGGTTGGCGAGGAGCAGCAGCATCCTTGTTCTGGAAACCGAGGTACTATGTACTGCGAGGCCTCGATTTGCGTCAGGCATGGAGCATCCCAAGGACAACGGAGACCGCAATGGATCTCGGCTTCGAGGCTGTACTACCTGGTATGTAAGCAACAGCAACTACAGACTACAGACTACTCGTTACATCGACATAGTACTTGGTCAGTCTCCAACCCTTTGGCGTTGTGGTGGGGCGGCACAGCCAGGGGTCGGCCCAAGAACCTCGAGTAGTGACGTCATGCTGCAGCCGCTCAAAGCCGTCGGCCCAGGCAAGCTACGAATGATGATGTTATGCGCCGACCCAAGTGGAAGGCTCTCCGGCTCAAGTGGGTAGGAAAGAGTACCGAGTGGAGGCCGAAGGGGGCTCTCGTCCTGCCGCAAGGAGGAGATCTGTGACGCACAGGGCCGGGGGTGACGCCCTGGGGGCCCTCGTGTTGCTATAAAGCATACACTGGCTCGCCCTNCCTCGCCTGGAAAGCAAGCACTTGCTGTTTTCTCATTCGCAGATCTCTCCCATCGGAAACTCAACGGTTCGGACTCTCCAACTCTCCAACACTCGACTCGCCCCTTCATCAAGCACACGACGACCCCAAGCCCCCGAATTAGATCACCAACATGTCTCTGCAATGTCAGTAAATCCCTCCCCGCCTCTCTCTATCCCACCTGTGCCGTTTCCGGCTCTTTCGTGCCGGAGTCGGTTTCATGTTGGACTTGATGAGGCCATTGCCATCTCCAAGGCGAATCCTCGGGTTGCATGTCCCATGTGGTTGGATGGTNTCCTCGTTGAAAGGGGTGAGGTGCTGCTGTCACTGAGTGGTTGACATCATTCACTCAAACATGGGAAATCCAAATACGACATCAGAATCTCTGTTGGATATGGAACGGCATGAGCTACATGAGCTACAAACTGTACTTGCAGCATGCTGACAACCCGCATCCTTGTGTCCAGACTTCCCCGCGGTCAAGCCCTCGGCCATCGCCCTCGGCACCATCTTCAACCACACGGTCGAGCTCGCCGTGCTGAGCCCCGTCTTCGGCCAGACATACCAGCGCGCCAAGACGGCCAACACCAAGGAGGAGTTCGTCAAGTCGCGCGAGGCCACGGGCGCCGCCATCGCCTGGGGCACCGCCCTCGTCGGCTCGGCCCTGCAGTCGTACGGCGTCGGCGCCCTCATCAACGCCACCGGCACCCTCAGCTACAAGGGCGCTGCCTACCTGGGCGGCCTGATCTTTGCCGCCACGAGCGCGCCGACTGTGCGTTGTCCTGTCCTGTCTCGGGTCCTTTCTCGGGGTTCAGACTTGCTAACCTTGCCTCGCCCAACACCAGTTCATCGGCCAGATCTTTGTCGAGAAGCGCGCAGCCGAGCAGGTCGGCCTCAACGTCCTCGCCAAGCTGTTCGAGACGGTCGGCCTGTCCGTCTTCCTGACCTGGTGGGGAACGCGCACCAACCCCTTTGATTTGTGAGTATTCCCGAGTCTCGATGACGACACTGAAATATGCCCCGGCCGGGGTTCTAACTCGGACGCAGCACCAGCACCACCAGCGGCACACCCCTCAGCCGGAACGCTTTCCGGAGCGAGTAAATCCGGGGAGGGGAGGCATGGAACGGAGTTGGGGGCAGTTTTAATCTTGAATTGACCGAGAGTGTGACCTCGGACAGAATGGGCTTTGCCTAGCTGTAATTGTACATATCTCACTGTGACTGAGGGGGTTAGAACTCAATTGAGGAATTTAAAGACCGAAAGCGATGCGATGCCTCGGACCACGAGCTAGGAGAAACTTTTCCATTTCACTTATCTACACAAGGAGTCCTCTAGCCTCCTCCGTAATAACCCATGCAAAAGAGCCCAACCGTCTCAACGCCGTCCAGTACACAAGAGAGCCAGAAAGCCAACAGAGCAAAACCGGCCGCCGTTTGAGCATGCGGCCGGCAAAGAGGGAAACAGCAAGCAAGCCAAATCGGAGGGGTTGCCGTCTTGTCGGTGTTCCAAGATTCGGTCAATCAATGTGGCCGTGTCGAGGAAAGCGAAGCGATCATGGACGGAAGCCGTAATCCACAGAAAGGTGTTGAGTGGGCTTGCCGCGTGCCATGGCCAGTTCCCGACAGAAGCAGCCTCCGCTTGATACCAAGACTCTCAAGCGCTCGCCAGCCTCGCCTTCTCCCGCGCAGCAATCTGGAGCGGGTGGGTGCCCTTGACCCACGGCTGCACCTGGGCCTTCCACTGCTTCTCGGCCGACTTGGCCAGTTCCTTCCACGCCTCAAGGTACTCCTCGGCGCTGACCTTCTTGTCGTCGGCGTCCTCCATGTCGGCGTCGGCACCCTTCTTCTTGCCGCCCTTGCCGGTGCTGTCGCCCGCGCCCGCGCCCGCCTTGCCCTCGGGCTTGAGCATCACGACGCTCGTCGCGCGCTTCGTGCACGCCGCCACGCCGAGGTCGGCCCGCGACCGCACGTACAGGTACGGCACGCCGTGCTCCTCGCAGAGCACGGGGAAGTGCATGATGACGTCCATGGGCGAGATGTCGCCCGCGATGATGACCAGCCCCGGGGCCGCGATCTCGCCCGACGCCGCGGTCTTGGGCGGGCACTTCTTGATGGCCTTCTCGCACTCTTTTACGCCGCGGTGGATCGACTTGAGCTTGGCGCCTGTGAAAACGGGACGGTTAGTTGAGTTTTTTTCTTTTGTTTTGCATTCAATTGATGGACACGGAGAGAGAGCTCGGCTGACGCACCCTTCTTGATCAACTTGTAGATCTTCTTGTGTGTCTTGTCGTCGGCGAGCGGCAGCGCAAACGGCACCAGCTCCTCGGCCGGCTTGATGATGTCCTCGGGGTCGACCTCGGGCTGATCATCCTCGGCATCGAAGGCAGCGGCGGCATCGGCCTGGAGGTGGGCGTCGAGGGCGCGGGCGAGCTTGTCCTGCTTCGCCTTGTCCTTCTTCTTGTCTTTCTTCTCGGGCTTGCGGACGCCGTCGTCGCTGCGCTTCTTGTCCTTCTTGTCCGACTTGTCCTTGCTCTTCTTCTCCTTCTTCAGCTTCTTGTCGTCGACTACGTCGACGCGGTCGTCGGCCGCCATTGTGATGGTTGGGTAGGGTGGGAAGTGGGAGATGGAGCCGTGGATTTCGAGGCAGACCTCAAAGCAGATGTCTGGCCGCGGGAGGATCGTCGAGAGCCGGGTGTGCTGGGGAAGTCAATGGTCGTCGCCTTCACGCTGTCGCTGGAGTCGCCGTCGCCCTGCAGATTTTCAGACAGAGCAGCAGAGCCAGTCCCAAATTTTGAAGGCCAATTGTATCGCCGTTCCGCCGGGCTTATCTTAGCGTGGAACAGCGGTGGGTCCGAGCTTTCGTCGATAAGAATGACTGAAATGTGGGATACCGACTGCGGGGCATAAAGGGCAGTTCCACTTTAATTTCTTCGAGCCTGGAGCTCTCAAACACGCGCTGCACTGATTGAGTCATTCCATCACCTCCCCGCGCAAGCCAATTCGAAGCCCGAGAGATCAACTCGTTCCGGAAGCACGCTCTGTCTCCACTGCCATTCGCGATTCCTCGATAATACAGCACCTTCGAAACACGAATCACACCCGGAATATCGCTTTCCACCCCTCGCCAGTGTTTATTCTCCGCCATCGCGGGGTCGATTACCGCGCAGCGACACATCTCTGAGCTCAGCTTCTCGACCGGGCACAGCGACCACAGCGACCACAGCGATACGAACAAAGGCCATGGCACCCCCGCAAGCAAGCCATGTGCCAACTCTGGACGGCCTGATAAAGACATTTAACAACCAACCTCTTGAGGCCTCAATTGAGTCCTTGATATTGTAAGCCCCGTCTCGCTGCCGAGATTTAACTCACAGTCGCTAACGCTGAATCACGCAGCCTCCTCAAGCGCCGACAAGTCAAAGGCGATGAATGCGCCAAAGCGACCGCACATCTTCTCCGCCAGGTCGTGGCCAAATCCTCGTGGCACGATGTCGACCAGCTCCTTTCCAGAGTCCAGAGCGCGGGGTCGAGACTGGCACGGGCTGCCCCGCTGGAGCCCGTCATTGGAAATATCGTTCGGCGTGTGCTAGGTCTGATCCGGGACGAAGCATCTGAAGACAGGAATGCCGATGATTATGGCAGCGAGGTCGCCTCCGAGATCCATACCCTCCCTCCGACCGCACCCCTGCCCCGGCCGGCCCCGACTCCAATCCGCCCTTCGCTGTCGGGCATCTCGGCGGGCCTCCAGGTCTCAAAGTCCATGTTCAACTTGCTCTCCGTCGCCGACATTGACTCGCCTCTGACGGGTGCATCGACTCCCATGTCAACACAGCCGGCCAGCGTGCATGCGCTACGCTCGGAAGTCATGGACGGCATTGAGGAGATCCTGGATGAGATCAATCAGGCCGACGACCAGATTGCCGGCTTTGCAGAGATTCAAATCCACCCAGGCGACTACGTGCTGGCCTATCAGCCGACGAGGGCTGTGGAAAGATTTCTTGTGAAAGCAGCATCCAAGCGGCGGTTCACCGTGATTATCGCCGGCCTCGAATCCCCAAACCCCGGGGCGGCGACCGAGGCTCCCTATGCCACACTACGGAAGAGACTGAATGCGTCTGGGGTCAAAACAATCAACCTGGCGAGCAATGGCCTGATGGCCTACATCCCGCGAGTCAACAAGGTCATCTTCAGCGCCAAGGCTGTGTACCAGAACGGAGGGCTGCTTGTCGACAGCGGGTGCTGCATTGCTGCGCAGGCCGCCCACGAGTATCTCAAGCCCGTCATCGTGCTCTCCCCGGTATACAAGTTTTGCCCTGAGGACCCGTCAGACGAGGTTTCGAGAGGAGAGCTGGGCAACCCATCCGGCTACGTGAGCTATGCAAACGGCCCGGCAGTGGACGCACTCGAGATTGAGAACACAGTCACGGATTACATTCCACCGGAGCTTGTGGACGTCTATTTGACGAACCTGTAAGCTGTGTCCTTTTTTGTTCTGTATTTCTTTCGTTGCTGACATGTGCTTGGAGGGGCCCGCAAACCCGGCACCATCTTGCCAGCATTCTGGCGGACCACTATAAAACCGAGGACATCGGCTTTAACTTGCAGCTTGGCGAGCCGTGAGTCTGGCCCGCATCGGCACGCCCGACATTGCAAGGCCATGGCAACAGAACGCGACAGCGCGGCGCGGCCTGAGAAGCAAATCGAAACTTGGCCACTGACACGCTGCCCTTGGGCAGATAATCTGATGGGTGACAGCACGTCAAGGGCCCTAATCGCTGCCTCATCATCGGGCCGCGTAAGCCTGAGAGGCGGCTTGCGTGGGACAAAGGTGCGGGGAACAAACGAAGAACCGCAACAGGGGGAGGCGAGGTCAGCCAAGCCTCCCAGGATCGCACTCGCTTGAGGCCCCGCCGTCGGGCCCTGGCGAATGGAAGGACAGCCTTCCGACAGGGGGGCAGCGATCAAGCTTCCCCGAGCTTACGCCTCGGGCGATGCTGAGGCTGCAACATGGTCGCTGTGACTCTTCTGCACGCCCAATAAACCACATCACCCCACCATCCGCGTCCCTCTTCGCCGCCCGTTTGTGCGCGGTATCGTGACGATCTAATAGTGATTTCCCATTTAATCCGCGTGCTCCGTTGAAGGTGGCGAGCGGACGACATTGCTTCGGTTTTAAACCCTCTCGCTTCCGACGTTCTGGCCCACTTACACGCACTCCATCATGACCTCGTCGCACCTCGAGGACTTGCCTCCCCCGCCTTACTCCGAGACCGACATCTTCTCGGCCTCCGGGAGAGACGCGCACCTGGCTGACGACGCCTCCCGGTCCACCTCGTCCACAAATGGCGAAGTGATATATACCCCACCCCTCACTCCCCGGAGCGCCCACCAGTCCAACTTCGCTGGAGAGGTAGACCATGTCTTGGGTTCAGCAGCCGCAGCATACTTTGAAACACGTCCGGCATCATCATCCTTGAACAGTCAACCACACATCACACACTCCCTCACCCTCACTGCCAACTCCACCCCCGACGCACTGCCCTACCCCCGCAACCTCGCCACCCGAGACATCCGCCTCGAAGACTGGCAGACCTTTGTCAACTACTTGATACCGCACCACTCGGCAACATCTAACGAGCAGGTCATCGACCGCAAGCTCCGCGCCGAAGCCATGACGGCCACGGTCACCACCCACACGGCGGCGGCCAACGACGACGCCCGCTCCCAGTCCTCGGGCCGGAGCCACGCCGAAGCCCAGCTCAACCGCATCCGGACCCCGGCCATGGACACCGACGCCGCCCAGCAGCGCGAGAACGTCGGCACCACCGTCCGCGAGTGGAACGACGGCTTCTTTGTCCCGAGGCGAGTCACCATCCACGTGGATCTGGAGCCCACGGCTCCCAACAACAATAACAACAACAACAACAACAACACCAGCAACACCAGCAGCAAAAGCAGCAAAAGCAACCTGAACGAGGTCCCGCCCCAGCCAGACCAGCAACAACCGCCCCACATGCCCGGCGCCTGGGACCAATCCTTTGACCAGCCCGACCCAGCCTCGGCAGACCGCAACACCCCCGGAGGCGGACGCCGGGGCTTCGGGCTCTTCTCCCACTTCGCCGGCCGCGGCGGCCGCGGTGGAGGCCACCACGGAGACCGAGGAGCCGCCGGCGGCGGGTTCCGGTTCGCGGGCATCAACGTCGAGAACGACCGGGTGTCGATCGGCAACACGTTCGTCGCCGACGGCCGGACGGGGTCGGTGCGCATCGGCGGGATTGTGGCTGACGGGAATGGGATCAGTATCAATGGCCAGCCCATGTTTGGCGGCGCTGGACTGCCTGGCCGCGGGAGGGGGGGGCTTTTGCCTGGACGGGGCCGATGCGGGAC
>FJWA01003800.1_pt1 | contig 11545 bp, 9 predicted proteins | sample 1011891 | NCBI WGS metagenome assembly FJWA01 (sample SAMEA3912450, study PRJEB9761) | metagenome | biome: forest; material: soil | place: USA | collected 2011-06-22 | depth 0.1 m
CCCACCCTGCCGGCCTACCAAGACGAGACCCCGGCCGGCGAGAAGAAGATCATCCAGTCCTTCGACCACCCGCATTTCCAGGCATACAACCCGAAAGCAGTCGAGTCCTCTTGGTACCAATGGTGGGAGAAGAGCGGCTTCTTCCAGCCGCAACCCCCCCGGACGCCCGATGCTGGGACGTTTGTCATCCCTTTACCGCCTCCCAACGTCACTGGTGCTCTCCACTGCGGGCATGCCCTTGCCAATTCGCTCCAGGATACCCTCATTCGGTGGTATCGGATGAGGTGAGTGGTTCCTGGCCCCTGACCCCCCGCCTACATCGTTCGGCCGCCAGTGTCTAACTCGTCCAAGGGGCTTCGCTACCCTTTGGGTGCCTGGCTGCGACCATGCCGGTATCTCTACACAGTCTGTGGTCGAGAAGATGCTCTGGAAGCAGCAGAAGAAGACGCGTCTTGAGCTTGGCCGAGAGGAGTTCACAAAACTTGTCTGGGAATGGAAGGGAGAATACCACCAGCGCATCAACAACGCCCAGAGGCTCATGGGTGGATCCATGGACTGGACTCGCGAGGCCTTCACCATGGACGAGAACCTCAGCGCTGCGACCATGGAAACCTTCTGCCGGCTTCACGACGAAGGGTATATCTACAGATCAAGCCGTTTGGTCAATTGGTGCACCCATTTGAGGACCGCCCTCAGCTCGTTGGAGGTTGAGAATAAGGACATCGCCGGCCGCACAATGCTGGATGTGCCAGGTTATGATAGAAAGGTCGAGTTCGGTGTCCTCACCTACTTCAAGTACCCCATCGACGGCACAGACTTGACGATTGAGGTTGCGACGACGCGTCCCGAGACCATGCTCGGCGACAGCGGTATCGCCGTCAGCCCTGGTGATACCCGTTACACACATCTCCTCGGCAAGTTTGCGCGCCATCCGTTTACGAACCGGTCAGTTGAGCCCCTCCCGATCCGATGCCACAACTGCTGACACATCGCAGCCTCCTTCCCATCGTCGAAGACAGCTATGTGGACCCGGAGTTCGGTACTGGAGCTGTCAAGCTGACGCCGGCTCATGATTTCAACGATTACAAGCTGGGTGAGCGCCACAAGCTCGAGTTCATCAACATCTTGAACGAGGATGGCACTCTCAATGAGAACGCCGGCCCCATGTTCCAGGGGCAAAAGCGGTTCAACGCCCGCTATACCGTCGTCGACGAGCTTACCAAGCTTGGACTCTTCGTGAAGAAGGAGCCCAACGCGATGACGATTCCCCTATGCGAGAAGACCAAGGACGTCATCGAACCATACATGACGCCCCAATGGTGGGTCCGCATGAAGGAGATGGCGGATGACGCTCTCAAGGTTGTCGAGGAAGGCAAGGTCAAGATCAGCCCCGAGAGTGCGAGAAAGTCATACGACAGATGGCTGTCCAACATCAACGATTGGTGTATTTCTCGGCAGCTCTGGTAGGTGTCGCACAGATATTTCGTGTTGAGTCTTTCACTAATCGTCACTTCCAGGTGGGGTCACCGCATCCCGGCGTACCGCGTCATTTTCGACGGGGAGGAAGACCTCCCCGACACCAACAAGTCTCTGTGGGTGGTTGGCAGGACTCCGGAAGAAGCCCAGGCCAAGGCGGATGCGAAGTACGCAGGGAAAAAGTTCCGCCTGGAGCAGGATCCCGACTGCCTCGATACCTGGTTCAGCTCCGGCTTGTGGCCCATGTCTATTCTGGGCTGGCCCAACACCGAGAGCAGTGACTTCAAGAACTTCTTCCCGACCAGCATGCTGGAGACGGGCTGGGACATTCTGTTCTTCTGGGTCAGCCGGATGATCATGCTCAGTCTCAAGCTGACAGGCGAGGTCCCCTTCACCGAGGTCTACTGCCACAGTCTCATCCGTGACTCTGAAGGCAGGAAGATGAGCAAGTCGCTGGGCAACGTCATCGACCCCCTCGACATCATCAGCGGTATCGAGCTGGAGACGCTCCACGCGAAGCTCCTCACTGGAAACCTGAAGGAAGACGAGGTCGAGCGCGCGACCAAGTACCAGAAGACTGCATTCCCCAGCGGCATCCCGGAGTGCGGCGCGGACGCCCTCCGGATTACCCTGCTCTCGTACACCACTGGTGGCGGCGACATCAGCTTTGACATCAAAGTGATGCACGCCTATCGCCGCTTCTGCAACAAGGTCTGGCAGGCTAGCAAATACGTTTTGGGAAAACTGCCCCAGGACTTTGTTCCGGCTTCGGAATTCAACACTTCGTCCCTCTCTGTTCCGGAGCGGTGGATTCTGTATCGCATGAACTACGCCGTCAAGGGTATCAACGAGGCACTTGAGGGGCGCCAATTCTCCACAGCCACGAAGCTTGCGTACCAGTTCTTCTATGACGAGCTGTGCGACGTGTTCATCGAGAACAGCAAGGGTATCTTGACCGACGGCACGCCGGAGGAGCAACAAAGCGTCCAGCAGACCTTGTATCGGACACTCGATACCGCACTGCGCCTCCTGCATCCCTTCCTGCCGTACATCACCGAAGAATTGTGGCAGCGCCTCCCTCGCAGCAAGGGCGACACGACAGCTTCGGTCATGCTGGCACCGTACCCCGAGGCCGACAACACTCTGGAGTTCGTGTCCGACGCTGAAGACTACGAACTTGGCCTCCGGTGCGCCGGCGGTGTGCGCTCCTTGGCTGCCGACTACAACATCCGGTCAGATGGGCGTGCTTTTATCAAGGCGTCCACCGCCGCCGCCCTGGAGAAGGTCAGCGCACAGCTCCAGAACATCAAGACACTGTCTGGCAAGGGCATTGAGGAAATCAGCGTCCTCGGCCCCGATGCCGACGAGGCATCGTCGCCGAGGGGCTGTGCCGTCTACGTTGTCTCTGCCGACGTGGCTGTCCTCCTGCAAGTCAGCACGCAGATCAGCGACATCGATGCGGAGATCAAGAAGATCAACACCAAGCTGCAGAAGACCACGATCGCCATCACAAAGCAGCATGAGCTGATGGCGCGTGAGGGTTTTGAGAAGGTGAGCGACGTGGTCCTCACGGCAGAGAAGAAGAAGCTGGCCGACGCTCAGGCGGCGAAGGAGAACTTCGAGAGGACACTGGCCGAGTTCAGTAAGCTCAAGCTTGTCGAGTAGCTCGATTTCGAAGCGAAGATAGACGTCAGATCTGCCCGCATGTGATATTGTATCGAATATTCAACTCCCCAAGTTGCCTGGCTTTCCGAGCCGTGATGAGTTCAGTGACGCCAGCATATGAATTGTCTTTGCCGCTGTTCTCGGTTCATTGGAAGAGAGTGAGGAGCAAAACAAGACGCGCCTTGAGAGTTTCCACATCGCTGCCAGGTTCTGGTGGAAGCTGCAACAGGCGTTGAAGACTGGAGACTCATTGGAGGTCTCCGAGTGGGTCCAGCATTGGTGGATCTTTGGTGGGGTCAGCCACAATTCGTGCGGCTAAGTGTGGCTGGAGCCGCCCGCAGCCCTAACCAAGGAAATCGCTTGGCCACACATTCCCAAAATTTCGCGACCCCAGACCTGCGAGAACCTGCACATCACAACGATCCGCCTGTCGACGACGACGCAGGTAAGTTTAGCTGCCAGATCTGACCCGAAGACTTGTTGCGATACTAATTGTATAATTTGACAGAGCCACCGCCAAAATGAGTACGTACCCATCCCACCCTGTCGCGATCACCACCCGTTTCCGTTGTCGATGCCCATCGCCTTCCCTATCTCGACCCCTCGATTGCTCGACGAATTTCTCCACCGTTTTCTGCGACTCCAGCGCTTTCTTATTACCGTCGATTTGCTTGGAAACATTTCCGTCAAGATTCGCAACTTTTGGGGCGGGAAACAGCAGCGCTGACACTCGACTATAGCCAAGGGTACCTCCAGCTTCGGCAAGCGGTATGTTCTTGGTCCCCCGCCAAAGCGTCGCTGGTTGACCATGGTTTCTGACTGTTATTTCCAGCCACACCAAGACCCACGGTCTCTGCAGACGTTGCGGGTAAGTCGAAACGAACCCCCGGGCACGGGACGAGACGACTCGATCGCTTGGCGAGGAGGACGAGAGGGCGATACGACGTGCGCACGGCAGGAATTGACAAGATGTTGTTTTCACCAGTCGCCGTTCGCTCCACAACCAGAAGAAGACCTGCTCTTCGTGCGGCTACCCTGCCGCTAAGATCCGCAAGTGTACGTTGCCAGCAGCCAGACTATCTTGGGTTTCCCACCGAGTTTCTCCCCGAGGGTCAACCGCTGACACGGGCGCATCACAGACAACTGGTCCGAGAAGGCGAAGCGCAGAAAGGTCACCGGCACCGGCCGCATGCGCTACCTCAGCACAGTCTCGAGGAAGTTCAAGAACGGCTTCCAGACCGGCGTCCCCAAGGGCTCTGCCGGCCCCGCGATTTCCACTGTTTCATAATCGGTTGTCATGACGGGCGTGGGCGCGGGCGTGGACGATGGGATGGGTCGTTTTCGGCGAGCGGTGTAACTGGGGCTGGACACTTTTCGGACGGACCTACTCGCTTTTCGCCGCTACATCACAAATGGCATGATTTCGCGCGGGACTCGGTTCAACGGTCTACACATCGAGCAAAGGTCATCATGAAAAATGGCGTAACGTTTGGGACCAATCACACAGATTTTTTTTGGGCGAGTTCCGTGTGAAGGGCAGAGGAAGAAGGTCGCTGAAGGTGCAACCACGGCCGGCACCAGCCAGAGTTCAGACCAGCCCAAGTCTCCAGCAAGCTGGCGGCTAGGGGAACCGCAGTAGTGCGGAACTCCGATTATGAGGGGTATCATCTATACTACTGGCCTCGTTCGAACACTTTAACACCACCGTCGCCCCCCACATGATACAGATACTCGTGGCCCGTTCCGCGGGCCCCTCCACTCCCGCCATGCGTGATTCTGATGACACCGCTCACGTCCTTTGCGGCGCCTGTGTCGAGCAGCCTCAAGCTGAGCACCGTATCCGCCTCATGCGCCAGGCCGAGAGCGAACCACGCATGCTGCTTCTCCAGCGCGGTCTCCTGCTCCTTGATGAGCGGGTCGTCAGCTGCCATAGTGATGATGGCAGCGTGTGTTTTCTAATCTCACTTCATCAGCCTTTCCTTCCTGGCTGATTCACGTGAAGAAAAATAAAAGAATCTAAAGGAAACGGGGGAGAGCTGGAAACAAACAAAAGAAAGCGCACCTCTCGCAACTCCATCAACGCCTCCTTCATCGCCAGCGCCGCGCCCGACCCCCCGGGACTGGCAGCCACCACGAAATCTAACCCGTCCACCACCAACACCACCCCCCTNCCTTCCTCCCCGCCGGCCGCCCCTGTACTTGAACCGCCCCTCCGCAACAGCTCCACGCCCTGGAGAACAGCCCGCTTGACATCCTCTGGCGAGGCGCTCGGGAGAGTGCCCTGCCACCCGTGCTGCCATGATTGCTGGTGCTGCTGCTGCCTTGGTGATGGAGATGACGATGAAGATGAGGGCGAGAATAACTCACACCCCAGCCCGTCGACATAGGCGAACCGTCCCCGCCGCGCGGCGGTTTCCAGGTCGGTCCCCAGACGGGAAAGGGAGTCTTTCCAGAAGGAAAGGGAGCGGAGGAAGGAGATTAGGAGAACTGCTGGTGGCTGCTGTTGTTGTGGTGGGGCTTCATCCTTCCTGGGGTGTGGTGAGGGTAATGAGGATGATGTGTGCTGTGGGGAGGGAGTGGTGAGGAGGGCGTGGAGGTGCCGGGTGACGAGCCAGTTTGTGCTGGCGCCTAGGACGCTTGTGAGGACCACGAGGGTGGCTGGGTCGGGGAGAGTGAGGTAAGGTTCGAGGTGGTGGGGGATTCGGGATGTCATGGTGTGCTCTTTTTTGTTGTTGTTTGTTTACTTGTTGGCGAGAGACGCAGGTGGGCTGGTTGTGATGGAAAAAAGTATAGAGGGGTCGTTGTGAGGCTGGAGGGGTTAGGGTTGTGTGCGGTGCTGCTGACGTTGTGATGAAAACCCACTGATGCATCAGTGTTCGGGTAGTCGTGTAAGACAGAGAGGCCGGGAAAATATCATGGATTCCAGAATATGGCGTGGTATTCAACTATTCATGCTTCGTAAGTCGTAAAAATATCGAGTCTGCAAAACCCTTGAAGCCCATCTATCATATCAACCCAATATCCAAAATGCCAAAGAGTGTCTCATACGCAACGCTATGCCCTGCAATCCAAGAGATGCCAAAAAAGCAAAGAGAAATCACAAGCAAAAAGCCAAACTGGATATCAAACCAAAACCCCAGAGTGGTAATCTAAAACCGCTCCATCAAGTTCCTCCGCACAGTCCACATGCGCAGCCGCTTCCCGAAAATGTACATGGGAATGGTGAAGAGCAGGACAACCAGCTGGATGATGCCAATCCACATGTAGACGCTCTTTGGGCCGTCGTTAGACAGCCACCCGGTGACGAACAAGCTGAAGACCAAGCCGTGCAAGACGTTCTTGCAAAAGTTCAGCGTGACCAAGGCTTCGCCAGCGTATTGTCTGTAGCTGTCGACGCAAAAGGTAATGCTCGTCGTGGACCCCATGGTGCATCCAAACGAAATGATGCCAAAGAAGGCTGTCGGAACCATCCAGTGGTCGTGAATCTGAGCCGACCAGCCAAAACCAATCAGGCCGATGACGGTGGTGATGGCAATGGGGATGGCCATGACGAGTCTGAACTCGGGCTCGTAAAGTCCGCCGTTCCGCCGCGCCATCGCCTTCACAATGACGTCCGAGATTCTCCCAGCCACCGCGGAGCCGAGGATACCGCCGACAAAGGGGCTGATGTACACGAGACCCGTCTGGAGCGCGTTGAACTGGTAGATTTCTTCGCGGTAGATGACCGCCACGGATTCGGAGATGACGATGAGCCAGCCCACCGAGCAGGCATAGACGACCGAGGACCAGAGAACGGCAGGGTAGGTGAAGAGGATCAAGGGCCGGACGGCAACCTTGTGCCATTTATCCTTGTTCAGACGGCCGTTGAAGGGTTTCAGCGACCGAGCAAACGAACGGGCCGGCTGGACACGCAGGGTGGCGGTATACGGCGATGTTTGGGTGCTCCGGATAGACTGTGACTCGGCATCGGCATCGGTGTCCTGGTACTTTTCCCGAGGGATGTGGTCGTCGACGGCTGGTGGCGTCTCAGGCACGCGCATTGTTGCCGGGTAGCGAGAGCTTGGGGCCGTTGCTGGGGAATCCTCTACGCGTGGCGCAACAGGTTCCTCGCTGGACGGAATTCGGTTGCCGGTTTCGCTTTTTCTGCTTGCTGCAGCTTCTCCCACAGACCTGTCGCCCTGCGTCTCGGCCTCCGGGGCGAACACAGCGGGCTCGGCTGACGGTTGTACGGCTGTTGGATGTGAGGCCCCATGCAACATATCCCTGACGGCAGAGAGCTGGCGAATGATGGCTGGTCTCGGTTTTGACTCTTTGGCGACTCGAGGAATCGGGGCGCGGTCCCAGAAGGTTTCGGGCACGAAGAAGAAGACAAGAAGGCCACAGAGGGCAAAAACAAGAGCAAAGATCCTGTATACGTGAAAACTGTTAGAGCCACCCAACCGTGTCTGCTGGCTGGGGACTTACCAAAACACCCAACGCCATCCCATCTGCTGAATGATGACAGCACTCACGAGAGGAATCAGGTTCTTGCCACCAAGCAGAAGGAGTGTATAGATGCCGATGCGGAAGGCCCGTTCGTGGAGGAAGAAGATCTCGGCAATGGTGGCTGATGGAAGACATTCGACAGGACTGACGGCGACACCCTGAAGGATGCGTGCCAGAATCAGTGAGGTGAAGTTGGGCGAGACCGCGCACCAAACCGACGTCACAATGTAGAGAACGGCACCAAATAGGTAAACCGGCCTCTTGCCCCACAGGATGGCCGTGGGCGAGAAGACGACGGACCCAAGGCCCATACCCATCATGTAGAGGCCGGTCGTGAGCGAGACACTGTGGACACTGACGCCATACTCCAGGGCGACATCGGTGAAACCGGCAGCAAGGAGGGGTGTTGTGCCCCCACCGACCATGCACATCAGCCCCAAAGACAGCAATGCCAGGTCTCTCTGCCATGCTGGCCAGTTGAGAGGGTCGTTGGCCGAGTCCTCGGGCTGGGGGTCCAGGATAATCTTGCCATCTCTNGTCGTCTTCTTGGGAGACTCGGCAGCATCGGAGTCTGGGAACGGCTGGGCTATGCCCGTTGGCATGGACGAGTGGGACGTCCTTCTGGGCGCATTCCGCATCCCAAGGGGCTTGTTGTGGTCGGAGGCCAGCAACAACACCGACCCTTTGCTCGAGGTTAGCCTTGGTTCGCGCACCGAGACAGGAGGACAGCCGTCTTGGGGCCAACGGCTTACCTGGGACTTCAATGGTCTCTTTGTCTTCGAGAATTCCCATGGTCCATTTGGAGGAGCCGGCGTGCTCGAGAGCACCGGCGTCTCCGGCGGACTTCCGGGTGAAGACAGAACGCCATGGCCGCCGTGGTGGGGAAAGTGTTGTGTCTCGGGCCATGCCGTGCTGAGACGGGGGAGTGTTTGTCCAGAAATTGCAAAAGAAAAGTGAAAGGGTTCAAAAGACACTCCCGCCNAAAAGATGACCAAAAGTTATGTATACGAAGCGCACCTCGGCGGTATGGCCAAGGTTGTGGGCAAGAGTTGGGGAGTTGGCGAGTTGGGGGCAGTGAAACCCGGTCCTGTTCCTTGGCTGGTCTGATGACCAAATGCGGCGGGTGCCGATCCTCTGTCAAACCACAACCTGAGACCAACAACCTCGGGTCTTGGTGCCTGGCTCGAGCCTGTCCGATGCGAGCTTGAAGGATGGCAAGATGGATGAGAGTGGCGAGGANGAGGAGGAGGCCGCGGGGAGCTTGGGGATGATATAACGTTTGGAACGGTGGCAGAACGCGCCAACTGAAAGATGTGCAGCACTCGCTCGACACGCGTGGGGTAAGTTTCAAACGAGATGCCCTGCTCGCATCTGTCACGGGAACGCGGCGATCCATCGGCGGGGTGCCCTCGTGGCTGTTTGGGAGTCCCGACAGACAGCAGCAGCCCGGGGCGTTGGCGGCACCCGCAAGTCCACAGCGGCGAATCTGCAATGTGCTTAATGTGCCGGGACGAAGCTAAAACCAAGGAAGGTCCCCCGACTTGTGACAGGTAGCTCAAACAAACGAGCAAAATAGGCTGGCAGCCGGTCTCGCCGTTTTCAGACAGGGAGCAAGCCGTTAACCTGCGACAACCTGAGCCAGGAAGAACCCGTATTCAGGTCGGTGAACCCCGTCACCGCCCGCCGTTTGCCACACGAAACAGCCAGGTCGTAGACAATTCCCAAAGGGCCGGTGGAGTTCTGAAGGTTGTGGAAGTGGGGCCTTCCCTGGAATCTGTGCTTCTGAAGAACGCTAAAACGCCCCCGCTTGTTGCCCCAGCTCAATCTGATGATCTGGGACTCTCGAGCCCGAATCCAGTCCGGGGATAGTCGACGTCACGTCATTTGCAGATACCACTGAGCACCTCACCGCTCATCGCCAGTCAACACCGAGATCTGTTCTCTGGTCGTTCGTTATTGATGTAGGGCGTTAGTCAGTGTCCATCGACCCGACTTTCCGTGTGTGAGGCTTGCAGCGGCACTCCAGGCAACAAGTCAACAGCACGGGGTTCGAGGCTGCAGCGCGCTAACGGCAGCTGCGTCAATGTTACAGATGTACCATACAACGTAATTCACCTCAGAACCAGGAAATGGTGATCTCATCTTGAAATCCTGGACAATGTTGAATGTTTTGGTTGCTCAAGACCAACCAAAATGACCATACCAACCACGTCTTGANTTCACTTGNTGTGTTGGGTTNCGCTAATTGAACATCTCAACATGAAACCACCCACCTTGCGGTTCGCGCTTGCTGAGAGCCGTCTGTTCAGAACGAAACCCGCAACGGTATCACGCCTGCAGTTCTCGACGTCACCCCCGGTACGGGCGCGGAACCAGGTTTACGCTTCGTGAGTCTGTGTTCCGCACCCTCTCAACTCCATGTAATATTGCGCCTCGTCAAATTGGGCCACACGAGAACTGATGGCCCGGACAGAGTTCGGAATCTTGACCAGTTTCACAGCTACCAGCTCTTCTCGTCGTCGTCACGCACACCGCTGCTGACTCTGTGGACCACCTCGTGGTGCTCAACATGCCGTGTCGTGGCACCCCTGATTCAAGAACTGGTCGAGTCCGGCGTTGGCGAGGCTGANGGCGGGGTGGGATATTGCACTGTTGAGTATGACGCGCCAGACGTCATGGCCGCCGGCTTGGGTCTCGAGTACATGATCAACTCGATCCCGACGCTGCTGAGTTTCGATGCTGGCGAAGCACAGGTACAGACCAAAGTTTCCGACGGCCGAAAACTGGCCGATCCCAAATTCCTCGAGGCGTGGATCAGAGAAGAGGCGAAGCGGCATGGCAATCGCGGAGGAGGGCCGAGTGGCGGGTCCAATCTTCTCGGCAACCTCTTTGGCAGGGCGAGATGAAGCTGCCTTGGTCAAGGGCGCAAAACAACCCTCTCTTGCGAGTCTAGCAACGGGCTCACTCGCCCTGAGACATGTAGAGGATCTAACCTGGGCTGTTTCCGACACACCTTGTAAGGAAGTGACACACAGATGGCAGGCTCCTCGTCTTCCACTGTTGAGACATCCCGAGATATACTCGCAGCATGATATGGTGTTTGCGTGACACCGAAGTCACGCAGGAGACGTGGATCGGCGTGTTCTGAGCCAAACTTTGTGCTATGAGACGAGCAGTTGTGTCCTCCATATATTACTAGCTAGTCACATATGAACTTGAGGAGTACTGTGTCTGTAAATATGTATCTGCAGCATCCCGTCCATCACTCGACACCGCAAACTGCGGGGTTATACACCATACCGCTTCGTGCCTGCAGGTGGAACAGTCTGAGTCGTCCCCGAGACACTCAAGAAGCGTCTCAAATCTTAGCAAAATACGGAATACAGATGCGCNCAACCCACCCGCCTACCCAAGTACAACCAACCCAACCAAGCCCAACCAAGCCTGCGCCGTCCCACTCCACCCTNTCACAGCCTTCTCAATCCCCGTGGTCCATGCTTCCCTTAGACACCATAGACAAACCAAGAACAAAAAACAGAAAGAAAAAACCTCGAGTACCCCGAACAGCCTGCTCACCCCTTCAAGTCCAAAACCTGCCTCAGCACCGTNTCCGAAGCTCTATACCACCTCCCTCTAGCCTCCAGCTCATCCTCCACCCCGCCCTGCGCATTCTCCCTCCTCCTCTTGGCCTCCCGCGCCGCAGCAGCGCTATTCGCCCTCCGATTCTCCAGAGCCGCCACCTCCCCAGCCAACCGCTCCGCCTCCTTCCTCTTCCTCGGCACCTGCCGCTCCAGCCCTTCCACCAGCCTCTCCAACCCCTCCAGCTCCTTCCTCTTTCCCTCCACCAACCCCCTCGTCTTCCCCAGCGGCAAATCCATCCCCGCCCCACCACCCTGCCCTTCCCTCTCGGCCCTCAACA
>FJWA01007563.1_pt1 | contig 11532 bp, 14 predicted proteins | sample 1011891 | NCBI WGS metagenome assembly FJWA01 (sample SAMEA3912450, study PRJEB9761) | metagenome | biome: forest; material: soil | place: USA | collected 2011-06-22 | depth 0.1 m
TTCGACTCACTTGATTTCCCACCTCATCTAGACTGAATCCCCAAGCTGACATCCATTTCACCCAGTTCACCACTTTGGCAACAGCCGAGCCATTTCCCGCCTCTCAGGCATGGTAAGTAGCAATGCCTTGATTCTCCATCTTCAGTCTCATATCTCCATTTCTCTCTTGTGGTCGCGAGACATCCAGTTTTATGCTCTGCTGAATGCAGCTTCACTTATCTCAATTTCGCAAGAGCTTCTAGCTGACCAGCACGCAGAATCCGCAAAAGATGCCGCGCACTCCAAAGACCGCCGCGGCTGCCAACAAGGCCGGTGAGGGCCAGGCCGGCACTCCTTTCGGTCATACTATCAACGGGGTGGCGGCTTCTCCGGCCGATTTGAAGTTCATCCTGGCGCTAGTCGGCAGCCTCGCGTCCAAGCCGGACGTCAACTGGGAGGAGTTGGTCGCCTCCCTGAGCCTCAAGGACAAGAAGGGTAAGCCTGTTAAATTTACCTGGCGTGTTAGTTGAGTCCCTGTGGCAGTCTGCCCTGGATGAGATCTGCGGTGAACTCATTTTCTTTGCCTTATTGCCGCCTCGCCCCAATCCTGACAATACAGGGTACTGCCAACAAACACTTACTCTGCTCTCCCATCCATTTACTCCTCTTGTCCCCTGCTTTCTCTCCGACGGCTTAGTTTGACTTTACTTGCTACCAACTCATCCGTCAGCTGGACCGTTTACTAACCACCCCCGCAATACAGTAGCCGGCGAGCGCTGGCGCGTCATTCGCAACAGGTTTGGCATCCTCGCCAACCAGGAGACAGTNGGTGGTGCCAAGAAGGCGAGCACCGTCGTCTTTACCAATCGGGCGGTCATCTCCAAGGCCACCAACAAAGATGACGATGTCAAAAAGGAGGACGGCGATGTCGAGCCCACTCCAACCAAGAAGCGCGGCCTGAAGCCCGCCACCGCCACCACGAGCACCACCCCTCGCTCTAGCATTGGCAAAAAGCGCACCGCGGCTACCGTTGACCCCAGCATTGGCAACGGCTTGGCCGACGATAGCGAGCAGCAGGAGAGCCCGACCAAGAAGTCCAAGGCCACGGGCAAGGCTCCCACCCCGAACAAATTTGTTATCATCAAGAAGGAGGAGGGCGGTGGCGCGCTGCTGAGTCTTTCCTCGTCTTTTTCCGAGCTGCCATCGGTTCCCGACATCCCGGCCCCCGCGAAAATCATCACTGTCAAGAAAGAGAAGGGTGGTGGCGCGCCTCTGGCCCCTCCGTCGCCCTCTTCTGAGTTATCCTCGGTTCCCACCATGACGGCCGCCGCCAAACCCGTCCTCATCAAGAAGGAAAAGGGTGACGGCGAGACTCTGGCCCCTCTTTCGTCTTCTTCCAAGCTGTCATCCGCTCCCGGCATGACGACCGACGAAGCTTCTGCTGATGAGATGGAAGAGTAGACCTCCTCCTTCTTTGCGCCGATCTAAAGAAGGGCTACGTGCCGCCGGGGTGAGACGTGTTAATCGTCCGAGCTGAGGTGTCCTGTCTTTTTTCCTCTCTTTTTATTTGTTAAGTTGTGTCTGCCCCCACCCTCGGATTGCGGTCGACTCTGGAGGCCTGTCTTGGGGCGTCGACTGGGTCTTGGGCGCCGAGCTCGGGATAAAGATATTTGTGGCGACCTGCCTGCACTTGGGGCTTTGGAGTGCTTGTTTCGCCCGGATCCGGGCCTCGGTTACTACTCTATCAGCTTTGGGGATCAAGGCTTGGTTTGGAGCTGTACAGGGAACGGGGTTTGGGTTGAATGTTTGAGAAGTGCGGTTGGTAAGACAAAGGAGACAAAGTGGAAAACTGAGTTTGCTTGTGTTGATGGTTATTTGGGGCATTTTCGGCTCGATATCAGAGACAAAATCGGACCTTCAAGTTTGGATTCCTGCTTGCTTCGCAACGGCTTGCCATTGTGGCTGTTCTTTTACTGACTGCCCATTTGTGACTATGGATATGTCTTTTTTTGAATTAATGGGAGTAGCCTGTTGTCTCACCATGCTTGCTGTCTCGTCATATCTGCTGTCTCGCCGCGTCTGCCATAGTGCCTTGGGTAATGGCGTAGCGAAGGGAGCGAATTGCTCTCGGAGCGGAGACTGGCCGAAACCCTAACAAATCCCCATTGCATGATCTTAGTAGTAAAAAGGCCTCTACGGGAAACATATCGACATTCACAGCCGTCAACTATTTGAGGTGGTGCGCTCGGTACTGTGTATTGGGACAGTAGGATTCTCCAAGGAGACACCTGCTGATTTGAAGACGTTGCCCAGCAACAGATTTGCAACCCTTTTTCCACTCACAACAGCATGATTTGGCAAACCCTTTTCCACCCACAACAGCGCGACTTAACAGCCCCTTTTCCACTCGCAACAGCGCAACTTGGCAACTCCTTTTCCACTCGCAACAACGACTTGGCAACCCCTTTTCCACCGACAACAACGACTTGGCAACCCCTTTTCCACCCAAACAACGGATCGGCTACCCCTGATTGTGGGAGACCTACCGAGTCAAAGAAAGCAATACCTGAAATGTTCTCAGGGCAGCGTAGTTTTTTGGACCAACCCAAATCAAGATAAATACCTTAAGATGTAGTGTCAAGGAGGCGATCCGGACGAGACAACATGACACTTTTGACTCTCGAAATAGCAAGTGAATTCAAGGTTCCATCATGTCTCAACCGTTGATCCAAGATGCAGTTTTGTTTCGACATGGTAGAACAAAACCAGTCAGAGATGAAAGAGGATTTACATGTTCTCCGGACTGAGCTACCAGTGCCAAAGGCCCTCCGCAGCTGTGACAATTCAGAGCCGGGAAGTGTGAAACAGTTCCCGGCACTGCAAGTCTTCCGGGCAGGAAGATGTCTGGGAGGCGCTCACCTCCGTCAAGCCACCACATGCCTACATCCGGACTCCCATCAGAGCTCACCGGCATTCGAAACCCTAATCCATTAGCCCTCGCTCACACAGATGACAGTCACATCAAAGAAAAATCACGTAAATGACCAGGCGTCCGATTATCAGCGGAAACCAGGCAGGCAAGACCCGACCCTAGAGTTGCGTGCGAGAGACCCAAACCAAACCATGACCAGTCCACAGCCCGTAAACCCGATACCGAGAAATCGAATCCCCTTTTCCAAACGCCCCGTAATGCCGTGCCAGAAAACCGATCGTCGAAACGCCTGACTCCTCCAAAGAGTAAAGGCCGTTTCCCAAACCGAACTTCTTCCCAAAGCCTCCGGAATTCGTAGAAAAGAAAACCCGCCTTCCCGATCCATTGATGCCATGCTTGGTTCCGAATCCCACGTTGGATTATCCGTCCTCCGCGAGAAGGTGCTTGCCGTGCGAGTGGTGAGAGTAAGAAATGCAATGAAAGACCGCGATGGTGACGTGCCATGTCGTAACTCAGTGGGCAGGTCGGTCATGAACCTGAGGAAAAGACAAGAAGAGAAGGAAGGAAATGGGTCCCAGACAGAGAGCGACCTGCCGCAAAATGGAAGCCGAAGGTTGACAGATCTGACGAGGTGAAGTGAATCGCCGCAGGAGTTGAGAGGACTGGTTGAAATGACGTGGTGAGGAGCTCCGAATTCCTTGGCCAAGCGCATTTCCGGTTCTCAAATCTCCAAATTGGAGGCAGGTCAAACTCCCGTTCAGATGGCCCGACAAGCGTCGGCGTCGATCGCGAGCTTGGTCGCTAAGGGAGACCGACTTAGGCTTCGCCAAAGTCGGTGCTGCAAGTAAAATCAAGAGTCAGCGGCTGAAACGATGTGATAAATATTTCATTAGCAACGGAGAAGAAACCGTGAGATAACTTACGCCTCCTTCTCCTCTTCCTTGACGTCGGCCTCATCCTTGACGTCGGCCTCCTGCTTCTTCTTCTTGGGTGCCTTGGCGGCCTTGAGAGGTTTGACATCCTCCTCGTCATCGCTCAGGTCGACCGGCTTGCGCTTGGTGCCAGAACCAGGCTCCTTCTTGGCAGAGCCGGCGGTGGCATTCTTCTTGCGGCCGGCCGGGGTCTTGGGAGTGTTAGCACCCGAGCCGCCCTCACCGTTGCCGACACCACCGTTCTTGTCATCCTTGCGGCGGAGCTTCTGGAGATGCTGGCTGCAGATGAGGAATAAGATGTTAGCAGGTCCGATCTGAATGGAATAATTGAGAAATCGCAATGGAAATTGAGGCAAGATCAGCAGGCAGTACGTGATAGCTTTGACGGTGCAGGTATAGCCGAAGCCGTGCATGTTGGTCATGACGCCGCGCAATTGCTCCTGCGACGGCTGAAGCTCCTGCATCATGGCCGTGAGAAGGTCATGATCAGCGCGATGGTCCCAGTTCATGCGTTCAGCCATCTTGGCTGATGCTTCTGATCGAGCTGGTGGGATGGGTTTTCGTCGCGAGGAAGCTTGCGATCGTCCGAGGGCAGCTGGGACGCGATGAAAGTGCTGAGGTTTGCGAAGGATGGTTTGGGGAGTGGGAGATGGGAGGAGTGAAAAATGCAAAGGATGGGGAGAGGAGCCCGGTTTTGTGCGTGAGAGAAAGCACGAAGAACGCCGAGAGGAGAAAGGGATTTGTGCTTGGGGAAATAAATTACATGGCGGCGCTCGCAGTGTAACTGTAGCCCTTCTTGGAGACCCTCTCCAAGATCTTCTCCCACTGCGACGGGGAGGGTGGTGCCTCGGCGACGGCGGCCTGGAGGAGGGCCAAGTGGGCGTCGTGGTCCCAGATTGTTGGCTGCTTCGACATCTTGATCTCGAAGCGAGGAGGTTTCTTTCTTTGTGGGTATTGGACGAAAAGTGGATTGAAGGTGAAGGAGATGGTGGTGGTGAGCGAAGCAAAGGGTGGTGAGAGAACTTGGGGTTGGTGTTTTGGTTGTTTCAGGGGTTTTGCAACTTGCAAGGTGTGAGAAAAACCGGATGCGAGGGGAGAACGGGAAGGGGGGGCATTAAGAAACGGCAAGAAACCAAAGCCGCCGAGAGCAAAAGGTAAACAGCCAGCCAACTAGCCGGCCAGTTCCCAGTTGCTGCCAGAATCTCATCTGAACACGTACACTAGCGCCCCCTCGGTGAATGTGTAGCCCTTGTTGCGCAAGGAGCTGACCACAAGACTCCAGTCGCCTCCAGTCGGCTTCATGTGCTCGACCAAGGCCAACAGGATGGCCTCATGCGTCTCCGCATCCCAGTTCTGGAGAGTGCGTTGACCGCCCATTGTTTTTGGTGGTGTTGGTGCGTGTGCGGGAGTGAAGAGAAGTGAAGAGACTTGGTGAGGATTGAAGAGGAGTGAGGAGGTGATGTTGAAGGATTGCAACTTGACAAGAGGTTTTGGCGGAGAGCGGGAGTGAAGTTGCCGGGAAGTTGGTAAAAGAGCAGAGAAAAAGAATGAGAGGCTGGGAGAAAAAGAAGTGTTCCTCGCCGTCCTACCAACCCAGCACTTGCTGAGCTGGCGGCCAGTAGTAAAGCTTCGTTCTCCAGCTCTGGACCATCAGACGACCAGATTGTTGGAAGATTGTGGAACGTACCGGATGGCATTCCAGACCATGTCATGCCCTCTCGCCTTCATGGTGGCCACGATTTCGACCTGCTGCTCCTTGCTAATGGGAGGGTTCGCCTGGATGATGGCCTCAAAGAGGTCGTCCCTGATGTCTTCCCACTTTGGCATTTTTGCGAGACTGTGGACGTGAAATTGAGGTGGTGGTTGAAGTATGTGTGGTATTTGTTGAGAGGCGGCACAGCTTTCCGAGCAGGTGGTAGGTTGGTGTGAGGCTTGTTGGAGAGCAGGTGGAAGAAGGGAACAGAGGAACATCAAGCAGGCGCAAGAAGGACAACCCGGTTCTCGGCTCTCGCTGCACTTGCTGCCCAGCACTAGCCGGGACGGTGAGAATAGGGGCAGAAACACTTGAACTTGCCATCTGAATACACATAAACCGGGGGGTGGTCCCTCCCAGAGCAAGATCAAGAGATGGCAGGTCGGTTTGCCAACTAGGATTTGTTGATCGGGCACAAAAACATGCGTAACAAGATGACTTGGGGTAAAACACGATTGAGAACCGAAAAACATGAGCTTACCGAGTAGCCTCCCAGGTAAACTGGAAACCACGGGCCTCCATGGCGGCCATGATCTTCTCCTTATGAGCCGCAATGCTGGTGGTGCCCCCGTTGGTGGCAATGTCGACCAATGTGGCGAGCAGAGCCGTGTGCACCTGCTCGGTCCACTTGTACTCAAACTTGGCTGTCGGAGTAGCCATGTTGACAATGTGGCCAGATATCTGTGATGTTGATTGATTGGTGGTGGTTGGGAGTCGACGTGAAGCAGCTTCGTGGATGAAGTTGTGGGATGTGTTGGAAAGATCGTTGGGAGGAGTGGGAGTTGGTGCAGCAAATTATTATCAATTGGCCGACCAGGTCATTGCCTGGGCTAGCCTTTCAAGACTTGCTGGAACACCTAAACCCTAACAAACCAGCCAGTCTTGGCCTGGTGACAGTTGAGCCAAGGATGGCGGCAGAATCACGGCAACAGAATAATGGCAGACCATCCTTTGGCTGAATAAAGTGGCAGCAGTCAGCACTATCGCCACAAAGACCCAAGTTGGTGATGGCAGCTTACAGAAAGGCGAGCACTGATCAAGGAATAGGCATTGGGCGAAAATAGCCTTCGAATTTCCCCTAAGGTCTGTCGACCTGGAACAAGATCAATTGTATACGGCAGAAAAACTTGCAAAAACTCCAAATCCGCGAGCCAGGAAAGCTACCCTCAAAGCACAGTGTTACATCTGCTGCGACAAAGTGCCGCAGGTTGGACCGAGCCGAATACCAGAACGCCAGACCGCCGACTCCCGAGCCTCCTGTCGCCGAAGTGGAAAAGTGGTTTCGACACCGACTGCCGAATCAAAATTGCCGGGACGAGAACTAGGCATCACCGTACGTATATCTAGAACGCGCTTCAGCATTGAGACACCAAGGGCGACGGGTTGGTTGAGAAGGAATCCAGGACTCACTCGGTAGTGTATTCGCCTGGCGGCGTTGGGTTGTTGTGGCTCGTCAGGGCGTTCAGAACAGCCTCGTCCTCGAGGGCTGAGTCATGGCCGTCGTCCAGTCTCTGCCGCTTGGCCGAATGCTCCTCCTCTGGCTCGTCCTCCAAACTCGGGTCAACAGCAATGTCGTCGGGGACTGTCATCTGCGCCTGGGGAGCAATGCCTTGGTTCATCTGGATGGACGGCGGGTGAGGTTGAGCTTGGGCAACAGGGAGTCCGTGAGCAGGAGGTATGTTCGGCATGACGGCGTTACCAGGTACCCCAAGAACACCGGGACCGGGAGTGCCGGGCACCGCGGGAACACCAGGAATACCAGGAAATTGCGGATGCACAGAGACGCCGTGGGGCTGACCGGCAGCAGGGAGGGCTCCGGGCAGAAGCGGAGGAGCATCGGGCGCATCGGGTGAGGCAGTAGCAGGTTGGGCTCCCGGGGTTCCGTCGGCAGCACCGATGGGCTGCTTCCTCGGCCGTCCTCTACCTGGCCCGGGCCGTCGTGTGATGGGGTTCAGCGTTGGATCGGCTCTTCTCGGGCTCTCGCCGGGACCGCCAGCGTCGGACTTGTTCTGAGCCCTGCGCAGGCCTTGGAAGTGTTGGCTATCCGGGGGTCAGTGCAAGGGTTCCGAGACAGACTGGGAGGAGGATGTGTGGGCAGGAGGGAGGCAAGTTGGTCGGCGACGGGGTGGGATGGTGACGTGTGGGACGATGCAGAATAGAACACCGAGTCCAGGATGACAAAAAAGAAGCAGAGGAGGACACTAGTAAAAGTGGTTGATGATGCCGGCGATGCCAATGACATGGACGCAACAAGAATACAAAAGATACCAAGCAAGGGCAATAACACTGGCCGCCAGGTGGCGACGACGACGACGGCACCGACCAAGCCAGCAGCATCAACCACAGCAAAAACACAGCACAACCCCCGACGCAACGTACCGGCATCCTTCATTCGTGAAGCCGTAGCCCAGCGTCCGCATGTGGTTGCCTATCGTGGTCCATTCCGAGCCGCTGATGACGCCAATGTTCTTAACAGACAAGATGGTAAAGAAGAGGTCCTTGTCGGCCCGGTCGTTCCAGTTCTTGTTCATGGCTGCTGGGCTGCTGCGCTGCGGCGGGCGAGCGCTGACCAGTTGTATAAACGGGCTCGCCGGAAGAGTGGATAGGGTAGGACGTGGACGACGCCTTGAAAATTGCTAAGGTTTGCTAAGGAGAGATGGATGCCTGGTGGGCGGGGGCGACCTGCTCAAACAGCGCAGCCACGGCCTGATCATTCAGCCGGGGCCGAGGGGCTGGCTTCCTTCGCTTGGAAAGTTGCCTGAGGCATAAACATCCAGTCTTGGCGCCACCTTGCGGTTTCCCGTGGGGCTGGCTGGTGGGGACCCTGGAAATGAGCCGTCAGATGATCGCGCGCCAGTCTCGCGACCCGGACCCACAGCCCGGATTACGACGCGCCGTTTTCCTGACCATTTTTTCGAACCTCGTCCTCCTCGTTTCAGGCAGACTCCATCCAGACAGACGCCCGCGCTCTTTGCTCTCAGAATATAACACAATGAAGCCGGGCTATCCTTTGTCCAAGATTTCCAAATGGCGATTCTCATTCTCTCTGCTCCCGACTGCACAATGCATCGGAAGGGAAAAAACCAGGACCTCCCCTTCCCCCCACCACGAGCTTCAGGCCAAAGACGGCCGAGAATGCGGGCATCCATGAAAGTACGGATCCGTCCGCACTGACCGCCGATTGTGGCCGGAAGGCAGCCAAAGGGAGGCGGCAGAGGCAACCTGCACCTTGCTCCGATGCCTTGCCAGGCTCGTCCACTCGTGTTCCGCCCGACTCGCTCGGGCATCGCGGCCTTTCTCTCTGGATGCGTCAGTCAATGACGGTGCATCAGAGATTCGTATGTCCTGAATGTCAGCGCAGGCCAGATCCTCGGTGGAACACGGCCAATGAAACGGCACGGGTCCGTTTTGCCCGCCAGCCACACACATCCAACCCTCCCTTCTCGCATCCAATCGAGTGACTCATGTGTCTGACAGCTTGGTTACTACTTCTGTCCGCCTTGTCTTTTTCGCGGCCGTGTTTGGAGTCCGCACACAAGCCCAGAAGACACTGCCTGGTTGCCCTGCCAGAGCAGCCGCCTGTTTGTTTGCTCTCTTGGCTGTGGCTGTCCACCTCGAGAAAGGAGGACGGGCAGCCAGCAGATCTCGAAACGAGGGGGGGCCACGAGGGACCTCTGGAGACGACGCAATTCGCCACATCTGTCGCAATCGCTCCCGACTCCCTTCTCCGTGCAGTAAGAATCTGTACCCCCTGCAGGAAGGCGGTGGTGCACACCGGGGATTGTCTGGGGGTGTCACCGTCCTCGGCAGGGGACAGGGATCAGCAGCCCTGGGAGCAACCACTTTACGCGGAAGTGCCGCGGTAGCGCGTCGCCTAGAGCGCCCCGACGCACCTCCATCGCCGATTTTCTGCGGGCGGTCCGCTTTCTCGCTTGCTTTTGTTGAATGCCCCCGCGCCCCATTCCCTTGGTACGAATGGCCAGGCAACCACCCCCCCATTGCCGTGGCAGCAATGCCAGGGGTCCTCAATCCGGATGGATTAAAACAAGGAACAAATACGAATCACGTTGGAGGAAAAGGAGCGCGGTTCTGCGTTGGTGCTTTCTCGCCGCTCGCTGTGCGGCTTCTGGAGTGCAGCTCTCTGTCTGCCATCTGCAACAGCCTTTCTCCCCATCCGGCAATGGCCGTTTGATGAGCGGCTGTCGTGTTTGCTTTCTGTCTTCTGTTCTCTGTCGTCCGTATAATGAGGCCTTTCTTCCCCCTCCCTCTCCCCAAAGCCGAGTGCGTCCACACCTGGCCAGGAGCTGGACCTGGAGCGACGCCTTTTTCTGCTGAAACAGGCATATAACCGACCGCCTCACCACCCAAAATCTCAGTGACTCAGTTCTCCACACCCGATCAGCGGGTTTCGGCTGCAGTGATCCTTGCCACAGCTTCTCCTCCTGGCGGTCAAGCCCTGCTGTTCCCGATTCATATTGGGTCGTTGGGCCCCGATCGCACCAGTTCGGATCTTGCTCTCTCTTCTTCTGTCCCTGGCTGTGTCGGCTGGCCTTCGACCACTCCCTCCCCTCTCCTCCGTCCTGTCTCCTCCCTCTTCCATCGTCCCCCTCACTCAACCCATCGCCTTCCGGGTCATCTCATCAGGCGCCGCCGCCGCCATGGCCAACAACGACAACGCGATGGCCCGCTTCCTATTTGCAATCCTGCAGCAGAAATGCCTGAAGGATGTAAGTCGTCGGGATGGCCGAGACTGCGTGACGGATTGGATGTACTAAGTTGATGTTCTTGCTCCAGATTGACTGGAACGAGGTGGCACGCAATCCGGTGCTGACACAGGAGATCACCAACGGCCATGCCGCCCGCATGCGATTCTCGCGCTTCAGACAGCAAATCCTCGGCCTGGCGCCGCAGAAACGAAACCGCACTAGTGCGAGCGGCAAGTCGCGCGTCACCAAACGAAAGAGGGAAGACGACCATCCCAAGCCTAAGAAGGAGGACGAAGATGAGAGCAAGGTCGACAGCAAACCCATCAAGCCGGAACGGAAAAGCCTCAGCCAGCACTTGTCGCAGCCACCCCAACCGCCAGCGCCCATGATGGCCACACCAGCCATGTTGAAGACGGAGCCGGGCCTTGCCCACCCTTACAGCCAACACTTCCGCCACGAGTCCATCCTCTCGGCGGCCTCGCCCAGCATCAAAAAGGAGCGCCTCCCCGGTCCCGGCATGGCCAACGCCACAACGCCTATGCCGGAGCCCACACCCTTCGGCATCCGCACGACAACTCCCACATCAGCAGCCTCCACCCGCTCCACCCCTTTCCTCGACAACAACAACCACCGCATGCAGATGCGTCTCCCCACTCCATCCAGCGACTCGGACGGCATCAACGGAATCCCGGGTCTCCTCCCCCACAGCCCCGGCCTGTCAGCAAACGATCTCGTGCTGCATCACAACAACCACGGCCAACACCACCACCACGGCCACACCCACGCGCTCGTCGGCGCCGGCTCCCCACCCCTCTCCACCTCGGCCCCTTCCCCATACGACTTCTCCCAACACCAGCAGTGCTGCGACACCACCACCGGCGGTGTCCTTGCCGACTCAGCCACCCCCTGGCACTCCCAGCACCACTCCCAGCATCACTCTCAGCACCATTCCCAACATCACTCCCAACACCACACTCACAGCAACCAGTCCCAGAACCCAGTACCCTTCTCCTTCGGACTTGGGATCTCCACCCCTGGCGGAGCATACGCTCTGGAGTGCGGTTACAACAGCCTCATCGACGGCACCAACATCACCGCCACCACCACCAACAACACCAACAACAACCCGTTTCCCATCGATCATCTCGACCACCCCACCCTCCATCATCACAGCCACCTCCACCACCTCCAGGACGACAACGACCATCATCACCACCATCACCATCACCA
>FJWA01000770.1_pt1 | contig 11513 bp, 13 predicted proteins | sample 1011891 | NCBI WGS metagenome assembly FJWA01 (sample SAMEA3912450, study PRJEB9761) | metagenome | biome: forest; material: soil | place: USA | collected 2011-06-22 | depth 0.1 m
CCCGGCCCCCTCACCACCAAAAAATACCCTTTCCTTTCCTTTTCCTTCCCTCGCCCGCGTCGCGACGGAAAAGACGCTGCACTCACCAGCGCGTCGAGAGTGCGACTGCGAGACAACAGGTGGATTTTTTTCTTCTGTTCTCACCGACCCTGGCGGACTCCCTGCTCCGTTCCCTTGTCCCGACCGAGTACTCACTCGCCCTCCCCAACTGTGCGGCACTGGCACGTTTCCGGTCACAGTCGCCTCGATCAAAAGTCCCGAGAATACCTCCGGGGTTGAATCCGACGACCAAGACCCGGGCCTCCGACTGGGTGGTCATTTCTCCGGTTTGACACTGGGTAAGTGTCTGGTGTTCCTTTTCTTTTGGCTTTGTGTGGTGTGTGGCAGAGCCAGCGACCGNCGACCAGCCCAGCGACNGCGACCGCGCCATTCACTTCTCGGCCCTGCGATGCATCTCTACAGTACGTGCCGCAGAGTTGGTGCATGTCCGACAACATCAGACCACGGAATTCTTGATCGCTCTGTCCGGTGACTTGCCCGCCAGCTCCGGCGGGCCTCGGCCTTCAGCTTACGCCCTTCTCGTGTGTGCGCTCGTGACTTGGTCCCATTCCTTCGAGATCGTCATCCCGCGCCTTGGCCGGTCTCGGTAGCGCCAACAGAGCTTATTCTGGCTTCGACATGGAGCAACACAACGGACGAGCCTGACGAAGGAATGATGGGGATCTGACTTGCCGACACCCCCTCGGTCCCAATATTGGCCTTGAAACCGGCCTGCCGTCTCGAAACCTCCGCGAGCACCGCCGACCGCGCGAACGACCACACGAGATGGCCCCGGCCGGCCTTCGTCCCCCAGCTCCTCGCCCGCCGAAATCCGATATCCAGCTGCGCCCGTCGAAGCCTTATAACCTTGCGCCGCACANCCGCCCTCCCCGCAACCGGCCGATTTTGGGATACGACCATCTTGGACTCCGGCCGCCTCCCGCAAGCCACAATACATTGTCTTTACCCCTCCGGACTAGTCGATACGGCGCCATCCGCTGGCCGCGCGCCGCTGTGGTCGCCTGTCTGCCTTCGTTGCTGGCCGCCCACTCTGCCTTCTCACCGGCCACACACACTCACCTGGCCGTCTTGTGTAAAGTGACGAATTCGCCCTAACTGACATATGACCCTGCCCAGACTGCTGTCCGACCCTTGCCACGAATCCTCCGTCACCGCTCCCGGAGACGACATCAAGCCCGCCGATAAGCGTCTGGCCGAAGACGAGTTCGACGCCCAGCTTATCCCCTCCCCTCCCGGCTCGGGACTTGCAGCCATCCGCTCCTTTGAATATTGCTCTCCCATGCATTGGTACCCATAAGAAGAAGAAAACATGGACTCGGAAGACGGGGAGTATTTTATCAGGGTACGTTCTTCATCGCCTCGCCTGTCGTGCGCAGCTTCACATACGGAGGGAAATACTGACGAATTCGGGCTCGTACAGCAACTGGCCGGCTTTGTGCGGACACATGAGAAGGCCCTGGCGAACGCGCTCCAGTTCCGGAGACAAACCGCGCCTCGCCATGGAGCGTCTCAAAGCGTGTCCTCGATATCGACGGGAACCATCCCACCCTCCCCATCGGTGCCCGAAAGACCCTCTACATCCGCTTCGACGTCGAGCACACTCGCTGCCGCCCTCTCACTCGGAACCCTAAGCTTCACATCCCACACCGTGAAGTCGGCCAAGCTAGCCCTCACCCCCCACCATTTGTTCTACTTGCTCTCCCGCTTCGAGGATCTGGGGATCCCCGTCGGGCCCATGAAGGTCCGTCTCGAGAACCTGCACGATACCACAACCTCGGCCAACTATGTTTCCTTCCTCGGCCAGTCACAGCGTTCCAAGAGCCATGGGTCCGATGTCGGTTCGATCCGCTCCGTGTCGAGCATCAGGAGCGTAATGTCTAGCATGTCCGCCCTCTGGTCTAGCTTCGGGATCGGCTCGAGCATATCCGCCGCCCGGACGGAGAAGCAAAAGGCTGCGCTCCAGGCCGACCTCAAGTACCTGTATTCTGCCTTCACCAAGATCCCGTGCCTGAGACTGGCACCGGATTGGCGGGCGCGGCTCATCAAGGGCTACGAGGAGTTCCCCTTCGACTCGGCGGTGCCGCTCTATGTGTTCAAGAACGTGCAGGCGCTGGAGGTCAGCGACATCGACTTCCGACAGTTCTTCGGCTGGGATAGGCTTTCCGAGCAGCTCCGGTCCCTGACGCTCAAGCGTGCCAGCATCGACGACCCAGCCGACGTCTTGGTCGATATCGTATTAGACGACATGGACAAACGACGTCGCCGCACGTCCAAGAGCCAAGCATCGCCCACCAGACAATGGCCGGGAACCGCGAGCCCTCCTCGAAGAAGCCCGACCGTGTCCAACGGTGATCTTCACAAGTCCACCCGCATCCCGGGCTCACCCGAGGCGCGGAAGTCGACTATCGACCTGCCGGTTGGATCGCTGAACAGCGAGCTGGGAGGCGACCAGGAGGGGTCCAGCGGACCGGATAGCAGGAGGCCATCCATCGCTCGGATCGACAGCGATGAACCCCACTCGCCCTCCAAGGACGAAACCCGGACGCGGAGCCATTCTCCTCGGCGGCCAGGAAGCTCCAGGAACCCTTCGAGCAACGTGCGCGGATCCTACAAGGTCCGGCGGTCTGGGTCCGGGAGCTCCCACTCGAGCCTCTCGGATTCGTGGCACAACTCGCGGGGGAGCTCCTCCAACCTCCTGGCCATGGGCATCCTCCCTATTTCCAAGTGGCGCTTCCTGAAGCACCTAAGCCTCGCAGACAATTCCCTGACCGCGATTCCTGCGGCGAGTCTGAACCCCCTTGCCAACACCCTCAACTCCCTCGACCTTTCTTCGAACCTCTTCACGCAGATCCCCGACAGCNTGGCGACCCTCACTGCACTTCGTGCGCTGAACTTGGCCCATTGCATGATCGACTCGCTACATTCGCTGACCCGCAACCCCCTGCCGGCGATCACCGCTCTGAACTTGCGAGCAAACCGTCTGCAGTCGATTGCCGGAATCGAGAGGCTTCTGCCGCTCGAGAGGCTGGACTTGCGAGACAACCGTCTGGCCGACCCGATGGAGTTGGCTCGGTTGACGGGCATTCCGGAAATCCGCGAGGTCTACGTGGGAGGGAACCCATTCACGCGTACTCACCGCGACTACCGCATCACCATCTTCAACNTGTTCCGACGGACACCCGGGTACACAGAGGATATCACCATTGACGCTACCGGGCCGACATATGCCGAGAAGCGCTATCTAATGGAGCGAGCCGAGGTGCCGCCTGCCGTGCCTGTGGTCAAGCCCGAGCCGCTGGACATTCCCGCCGTCGATGTCAGCAGACCGGCCATCATCTACGATGCCCCTCCCAAAGAGCCTGCGGTGCTCCGGAAGGACAGACCTCTGCCGAAGCTGCCTTCCGACGAAGTCAGCTCCAGCTCAGCGCGGCGTCGAAGGGCGCCCAAGCGCCGCATCGTGGACCTCGCTACTAACGACAGCCCTGTGCCGTATGCGCGCCCCGTCGACCGCCACTATGTCGGTGCCAGCGTCGCCGCGGAGCCTGAGAGCCACTACCGCACTTCGCAGCCACCCGAAGCGCACGCGTCGCCCCAGAATGCCTTGGCCGCGAGCCCGATTCCCAACACGCCGGAAGCCACCCGCGACGTGCCCAGAATCGACACCAACGTCATCCCGCAGCTGCCGTCCATATTCGGCTCGCCGGAAAGCAGCATGGACTGGGACGTCGGCGGCGAGCTCTACCGCCAGAAGATCGAGGAACTCCGCCACAAGGTCGGCAACGGCTACCTGAGCGTNCTCAGCGAGGAGGGCTGGGACGCCGCCTCGCACCCGCCCGAGTACCACCAGGGAACCTCGTTCGGCGCCACCTCGCCCTCGATCCATTCGGATCCCACGATGTCCCGAGCAAACATGCAGGCGATCCCAAGCGGCGGAGCACTTGTCTGAGGAAGGAATGCCCCCTTCTTCTTCTTCGATCTTATGATANCCCCCTTTATCACGGCCGCGCTCCGGCTTTGGGCCGGAATCCATGACGCAGGAAACGGGGGAATGGGATGGGAGGAGAATGATCAAGGACGGAATGGTTGCCATACTCCTTCCTTCCTTATCTCTCGATTTCCCATTCTGCGTTTTATTTCCCCCATGGGCATCGTCGTTTCTTTCTTGTTCTTTATTTTCTGTTTTTCTGTTCTGCGTNTGAGAGATATCACATCACGGCACTGCATATTTTTTTTGCACGGGAGCATATCGCATGCATGCATCGCATCGCATACTTGGGCGTTTGTTTGGGAAGGTCTTTGCAGGCGTGTGGGTTTTCCTTTTTTCCTTTTCTTTTTCGTGAGACAAGACTGAGGCGTTTGTTTTGGGTTTGGGCTTGGCTTGTGTGTTTTTTTTTTTGTTGCCTTCGTATGGAAAACGGCGGAGCTCCGTGAATGAACCTCACCACCTGTGACAACGACCCGGGCTCATCCCGCGCCGTCGGGCTCGCTTCCCTCTCGCTGGCTGCCGCCGCTCATTGCCGCCTGGCTTTGCTCGCGGCTCGGCGGGCGGCCCCCGGAGCCGTCCCCGAGGGGCATGGGTTCGCCGTCGAGCCATCCCGGAGGAAGCGCTTCCAGAGACCTGAACAAGACGGGGTATGTCAGCCATCTAGCCATGCGCGCGGCTTTTGCCTCGTCTCGACGGCGTAATCAAAGCTAAGCTCACTTTTTAGTATCTGCATCCACCGCCACGCCCTTTGCCTCGAGAGCCTGGACCATAGCCCGCCGCTCCAGCATCAGTTGTTTGACGTAGTCCACGGTGCCGTGGAGGACGACGCCCTCGGACCGCGCCTGGCCGTCCAGGCCAGGCACGAGGTTGCTCAGCCGATCAAAGCCTTCTCTAATCGCATGCCGACGCTTTTGCTCTGTGTCTGCGAGTCAGTGAAACGTGGCTCTGGTCGGGGGAACGGTGTTGATGCGTGGTAACTCACCCGAGGCAATGTGGTTCGCCTTCTTTTCCCCGTCCGTCAGTCGCGGGCGCTCCGCGGCATCGTCCGGCATGTTGACTGGCACCTGGGACGGTCTTCGGGAAGTCGGCATCGTGCCGAACTTGTTAGGCGTCAGGGGGGTTGCCTGAGCCGGTACCTTGACGTTGGAGGAGCCGACAGACTCCCAGCCCAACAGACTGACTGACAGACAGGCACAGACGGGCAAAAACGAGCGGCTGCTTGCGGATGGATGGCTCCGGGCCAGACACGACGGATAGGGCAGGCAAGTCAAGGCAGGTCAGGGCGGGCAGGGCAGGCGGCGGGACCGCTTATGTAGACTCGCCGAGTCAAAACCGGCCCGATATGTTGTCGGATGTTCGGCGGCGATGCTGCAAGAATATAGTATGTCGCAATGCGAGTGCAGTCGTCTTCCCGTCCTCGCAGTCCAAACCGCGGGTTGCTATCGGCATGTGATCGTGGCTCTCTTGCAGAACTGGGCGGCGTCCTTCTTTTTCGACATGATGCTGCGGGCTGTCAGATGCTCGGGGGTCCGCTGAGGGGTCGGGCCCGGGATTTGAGAAAAACTTGTCAGAAAGTTGGAGGCATGTCGATGTCGCGACAAGGAAAGGCACGAGGAGAGACTAGGAGGTTCGTGGGCTTTGTTGTGTGTTTTGGATGCAACCTCAGTACGGAGTAGCATGAGGGGTCCCTCTTTTATCTGAGAGGCTCAAATCGAATCGCCCATGGCTAGCGGCCTTTCTGGCTGTCCACGGGTGTGTCGCCCGAGCACCTGCCCCACCAAGCATGAAAGCCCCCATCAGAGGGCCCTGAGGGGCCCTCCCAAAGGGGGGCATGAACTTGGCCTTCCCGGGTAACCTCGGTGCGGGGACCTCCTGCGCTTGCACTGATCAGGGAAGATCGGTGTCGTTGGCGTAGGCAGGGAACGCCACAGCAACACTCGGCTCCATCACCGTCTCCTTGCGTCTTGCGTGTCTTGAGTTAAGTGCCTCGCCAAATCACGTTAGATTGGTTTTCAACGGTTTCGCCAACAGCCGCAGTCGACGCAGCTGGGCAGCATGGAAAAACATGTGACAGCGACGAAAGCAAAGCAACGATTTTTGTTTTTTTCCATTTTGCTGTCTATTTATACACTGTACAAGCCAAAAACGCTTTTGTCTTCCTGTAGAGGAATGGGAACTCGGCGAGATCCCCGTGCTGGACCGAGGTTTCCGAGGTTCCCAAGGCGCAGCCAGTGTCAAGTCTAAAACGTCGTCGAGATCCATCCCCCATGTCACCTCTTCCCTTGACACCGTCATTCATGAAAAGCCAGCCACCCTGTCCCCCTTGTCCGCCCGGTAAATAAATGCCACAGCCACGGCCATCGCGCTGATCCGCCGAGCCGCTGCCCGAAGCCGCCTCTGTTGCGGGAAACATCTCGCTTGCCGAAACCAACATGTGTTCCTTCATCAAGGAATGCCGCCGGAATCCGGCAACAACAAGCAAATTCCCGATCCCGATCCCAATCCACATGCCAGATGCCATCTGCCGGCCCTGCCGGCCCTGCCCGGCCGGCACGTCGGCGAATGCCCCTGGCACGTTCCCTCGTGGCTTTCGGAACGAAGGCTAAGAGATGAACGGCAAGATGCCGCTAGCAAGGGTGAACGCCGGGGCCGTGCCAAAGGGGATCATATGTCGAGGTTATGAAACCCAAGATCGGTGACAAATCGCTGGAAGCCAGAAAGAAGATTATTGCCCCAGAACTGATCATGCAGGGGCCTCATCAACGTCCAAGCAATCGTTCCCCCCCTTCCCAACCCCTCCCACCCTCTCTCCTTTTTTTGGATCCATCCCCAGGCCAGTGCTGCTGCTCATAAAACGCCGTGCCATCTTTCCGCCCATCCTCCCCAGTAATGTAGACCGACTCCAGAAGAAGAAAAAGAAAGGTATCAGTGGACGCAGTCGTAACTCGCCAAGCAAGCGGGACTAAAGTAAAGACCCAAAGCTGCCAAACCGACGGAGAGAGACGCAGACCAACCGTGAGGGTCAGTCCCGCCGGTGTCGCAAAAGCTAACGGCGCAGGTTGAGGCGTCCGCTGGAACACGGTGCTGTCAAATCGCGTCGCTTCTGGATGGGCTCCAGCAGATGGGGCCCTGTGAATAATATCGCTGTCGAAGAGAGAGAGATGCAACCGCTCGACAAAACCATATCCCCGGACCAAATGGAGAAGGACTAGTTGGCCCATCAGGATGCCGTGGCTCTTGGCGATCTTTGGTGAAAGGCCAGTGTATGTAACGTGTGTGCCTTGGGGGTATGGACGAGTTAAATGGCCGAAACCGCCCAGCCGAGTTGCGAACACCCGAGATATTGTTGTAAGACAAACGAAGGGAATGCTGACGGATCCCGCTGGTGCCGTGGGGGGCCTGAAGGATTGCCAGCCAAAAGCAAAGACACTGGCCGAATTCAGATGGCGACAGCATCCTTGCCACCAAGCTTGCGGTCGAGCTCGACGGCCTCGTTCAGGTGAGCCGTGAAGATCTCAGGCACAGCCCGGTCCTGAGGCCAAGGCTTCCGAGTGTTGGTCTTGAGCAAGAGCCTGTCGTAGAACTCGAGGAGGGACTTTAGGCCATACTTGGAAGGCGCCTCGGACGACGCGTCCTCGAAGGCGAGGTCCCTGAACTCCTGGTAGACCTTGGCGTTGAAGTCGTTGAGCAGCATCTGCGACCAGAACTTGTAGAGCTTCTGCATCTCTCTAGGAGCGTCGCCGGCCTTCGCATTCTGCCGATGCTCGAGCGCCGCCTTGCGGATCTCGGTATACGGCTTGCGGTCTCTCTGAGCCTTGGTGAAGCCAGATGCTTGTCCGTCAACCCAAACGATCCCGCGTTCGGATTGATCCGCTTGGTTAAGCGGCTCAGCGGTGGCAGAACCGTTTGCTGCCTCTCCATTGGCGCTACCAAAGGGTTAGTTGGTGTTATTCCGGGCGGGATTGTAGTCGAAGACCGGGCGGGGATCGACAAGAGGATTTACCTTTGAGCGTCAGGCGAGGTGGCGGGGATGCCGTTTTGGCGCGTGCCGGACACGTAGCCTGCCACACCGGCAGCACCGGACGAGCCTGTATCATCCTTCTCGTCGTAGCTCAGAATCATCATCAGGTTCTCCACCTGGGAGTCTGGGAAATTGGTCATGCTCTCCAGCGTCACGGGGGATTGGGGAGGTGCGTATTCCGGGACGCCAGCCGACAATCGGGTCTCATGGCCGTGGTGATGGCCGTTCACGGCGACACCATTGACTGCAGGGTCGTAAGCGGCCGCCCCATTGGCATAGGGCGGCGGGTACATCTGCTCCTCGGGATACGCCGAGAAGGCACCGGCAGTGGGAGGGTACGGCTGCGGAACGATCTGACTGGGGAAGGGAGCGGCAAACTGAGCGTCGGGCTTGGCATACGGGTTCCAGTTGGCCGGGCCGTCGTTGCGATAAGCCTCTGCCCGCTCGACGGCAGGCAAGACAAAGTGTTGCCACTTGTCGCGAGTCCGCAGCCGCTCAATGCCATCGTCGCCGACACCGAATTCGATGTGCTCGGAGAAGGAGCAAGCCAGGCGAACCATCTCCACGTCCTCGGTCACAGCCTTGATGCGCTTGAACGCCGCGATGGTCGCGAGATGAACGAAGCCCTGACCATCCATGTGCTGGCGGAGATAGTAGTCTTTGCAAAGGTTCTCCACGGAGAGATAGTACTCGACCTGGGATCTGAGGATGGAGACCGAAGCATCGAAGACTGGCGAGTACATGTACGGAGGATATTGCTGGCCAACCGCATAGTCATTCACTTGGGCGGCCTTCGGGGGAAATCCGGTGGCGCCAGAATTGTTGCGGCCGGTAGGCTGAGCAGAGCCAGCCCACTTGTTTCCCCTTCCCCTCGTCGGGTGGCCATAGGAGGTGGGAAATTGGCCAGGGAAAGGCGGCGGGCTGTGGGCATTGGGGTTCTGACGGGACTGGAAGCCGTTGGGAGCTGGATAATGGCCGTTGGGAGTGTACGGCACGGACGGGAGATGTGATGACGAGCCGTTATGGCCACCGCGGGCGCGGTAGGCGCCACCACGGCCTCGCTCCGGACGGCCATCGCGGGTGGGGTACTGCTGGCCATGTGCACCATCCTTGTTATACTCGCCCCTGGTCTGGAAGTTGGCCCGTTCTTGGGGGATTCGGGGTGCGGCCAGTCCGCCATCGGAGCCTAAAGGACCATTCTCAGTCCGGATGTCTCGCGTCGCGCTGGCCCTCTTCGATGCCTGCATCCATGTTAGCATTCGACTACGACAAAGCAACCGTGGAGGGAATCTGGCGGCATGCTTGGAGAGGTCAAACTTACCAACGAAGAATCAAGGCTGGTCTCGCGAGCCTGCTCAGTTGCGCTCCCCGGCACGGACGCCTTGCGCTGGTCTCGCGAAGCGGCATCGATCGAGCCGCGCTTCGAGGGCTGAGGCTGAGAAGTCGCACGTGAAGGAACGCTTCCCTCACGGGGGCGGGTAGTGGCAGTCTTGGGAGCCGCAGATGCTCCAAGGGGGGGGGTTTTGTCGCTCGCTGAGGCGGCGCTGGGTTGCGGGGCAGCGGCAGGGGCGGCAGCGGGGTGGCTGCCCCTCAAAGAGCCAGCTTCACGGCCGCCTCTCGAGGCACCACCGCGAGGCTTCGACCCGCGAAGCGGAGGTAACTGCGTCTCGAAAACAACCGAGTGCACTATCTCGAGCTTCTCCCAGGTCTTCTTACGGACCGGGCCAGCCTCATCTTGGCTGTCCTTGTCCGTGGTGTCGGCCTTGTCTTGAGTCTTGCGGGCGGGCTGCTCTCTCTCGGCAGCAGACTTGGGGTCTGGCCACGACGAGGGGTCGGCGGCTAGCGGAGCGGCAGCCGAGGCCTTGTCGTCCTTGTCACCAGGACGGCTGCCACGGGGACCGCTTCGGCGCGGGGCTTGGTCCGCGGGCCGCGGCGCCTCGGCCGGCTTCTTCTGTGCCGGCTTGTCCGCGGTGACGCCATTTGGCACCGCGCTGCGCACGCCAGATTCTTCCTGAGAGGGGGCTTGCTTCAACTCGGTGTCGGCTGGGGTGCTGTCGGTGGGTGACTTGGCCTGGACTGCCGCTTTCTGGGCTTCCATGCGCTTGGCCCAGGGATTGACAGCGGGAGGAGCTGCCTCTGTGAGAACCACCGGCTTGGGGGGCTCCTTCACCTTCTCCGCGTCTTCCTCTTGGGTCTGGTCGCTCTGTGCATCCTTGTCGCTTGCACGGCTCTTCTTGCCCTTCCGGCCTTTCCTGCCGTCTGCGTTGTCGTTGGACCGGGATGTCCGGCTGGTAGAGCGAGATGCCTTATCCTCGCTCTGACTCTGGGTCTGGGTGTGGGCCGGGGCCTGAGCATCGGCCGATTTTGCGCTGCCCTCGTCGGCAGTCTTGCCAGACTGCTCCGTTGAGGATGCTGTAGAAGAAGTCGAGCCGGCAACAGAGCAGGCTTCCAAATCCAGCTTCTGCGACCCACTCTCGGCCTGGCCTTCGGCCGCCTGCTCTGTATCCCGGATTTCGGTGGTAGAGGCAACTGATGGTGCTGTTACGGACGTGGCGCCGGTGGAGGCGTCATCCTTTCCTTGGGAACCGGTCGTCGAAGGAGCAGCGCTCGATGTCTCGTCCGGGATCGGTTGGGAGACGGTCCGGCCTCTCGCGGCTTGCGCGTAGGAGAAAGTTGTGGCCGACATGTTAGGTTCGCGGGGTCGAGCGAATGCACAACGGCGATGAATCGGTCTGCCCTTGTGCGGGTATGAGCCCTAGTAAATCAGGAGTCCGCTGGCAGCTGTGGCTTGCTAACCTTGGGCACGTCTGGCCAAGGTTGGGCGGTGTCCGGAGAGGTTCACAACCTCCCCGCACTGACGGAATGCGGAAACGCGTCGGGGCCCGAAAGAATGGCTCGAGAGCGGGCTTCGACTGGACTGCACGGCGGTGGTCGAGTTGGGCCGATCGATAAATCGCAACCGGACAAACGACTGGTCGCCAACGGGAGCGAAGGCGGGTCGGTTGGTCGCGGGGGACAAAAGTCGTTGCACCCGCTTGCTCCGGTCAGGTCCGAACGGGCTGATGCTGTCGGGTCCGACGAATTTTGCGTGTCGAGACGGTCTCGAAGCGAGCAGGCTGTGGCAGCGATGCGGACCGTGGAGGGTTGGAAAGAGTGAGGAAGGCAAACGCCGCGGGCAGACGCCAGTGCAACTCTGCTGTTGACTGGCAATAGCAGCAAGATGGCCTGCAGCAGCCCGAAGGGAAAGCCTCAGGGCAACGGACAACCGGAGACGCCCAAGCGACCGACCTCTCTGAAAAGAGTGTCTTGGGTGCGGGAGGGCAGAAGGCGGCAGTTGAGAGTGAAGGATGAGGTAGAGGAAAAAGGAAGAAAAAAAAGTGTGCCGGGGGATATGCGGAAGTTGCTTCTCCCAGGGCGAGAGGGAGTGGACAAGAATTGTGTGTGTGT
>FJWA01004093.1_pt1 | contig 11493 bp, 15 predicted proteins | sample 1011891 | NCBI WGS metagenome assembly FJWA01 (sample SAMEA3912450, study PRJEB9761) | metagenome | biome: forest; material: soil | place: USA | collected 2011-06-22 | depth 0.1 m
ACGAGGAGAGCACGGAGGTTGAAGCAGACAGTTGATGGTAAGAACGCCTTGTGCGAGGGCCGTCGAACTGGGATATCACTCTTGTGCACCGTTCAGATGCTTGGTGCTGGGCAACGTGGAATTGAGCCAGTCGAGGAGTTCAGGACCAACAAATCTGCCAGACCTTCCACTGCGGTTACGAAACCAGACGAGTCAAGGATTTGAAGGGAGGAGTTTTGTCTGGAAAGGGCCCTGTTGTGTACTTTAACAAGCCTGTGATGCTTCACCCACGATGCATTCAGGGGGCCAACGTCGAAGAGCTTGGTTACTTGTAATCTTCTCGCCGGATGCACAGGGAACGTCCAGTTGTCAGTGCTGCTCCATGCCACCGTCACCTTCCTTCTCCAACTTGGCCTGCCAAGTCGAAGACGAAAGGCACCATTTCTACACTGCTGATATGTAGACTCGTGGAAAGAGATCTGCAACACCGTTGAAGCCAAGGTCAGAGCCAGACGACTGGGCCCCTTTGTGGCAGACGCCATGTTTCTCTGCGTCTATCAGACACCGATTTCTTGTCTGACCAAGCAAGACCGTTACCGGAAGCTTGCGAAAGAGCACATCACACCGGCTCGAGCCTCGATGCGCCAGCAAGAAGCAATATTTGTGTGGGGGTGGCTCACGGACATGCAACGCGAGGGTGAGATCGTCACCACCGTCAAAAGGGGCTGAGACAGGCCTAACCAAAACTCTCGGCCTGAAAGGCACGCATGTTGTTTCTCGATGCTGAAAGCCGGAATCCCATCCTCACGGACTCAACACGTGGCCGTCCCTGCAGCCGACCACGGCTCGCGCCACGACAATTCGCGTTGCTGTTCGGAACCGCAAGCTGAAAGAAGTGTCAAACGCTTCAGGGGCTGCCACAAGAGCAGCCATTGTCTCAGGCAGACGGCAGCCGTCGAGGCGGTATTAACCACAGGAGACGGATCCGTGGTCGCCGATCTGGAGGCCCCGTTCTCGCCGGAGCTTATGTCCGGGGGGGGCTGAATCCACAGTCCCGAGCGGAAGGGAAGGGTAAATGTGACATCAAAACACAATTATCTTGGAAATCACCAACCTGCCGGTAACCCCCAATTTGTCCAGAGTGAAACCTCGGCCAAATATATTCGCTCGGCAGCCCCAACAACACGAGACCGACTGCTGCCGGCCTGGCTCGCCCGCCCCGGCCGCTTCTGCCGTCTCTTGTGGAATTAGCCGAACAAAGGCTCGAACGGGCCGAGGAAGCACAACAAACTCGCTTGATGCCGCTCTTCTCCAAGTGTCTGTATCACAAATAAACGGCCCTCAGGCTGGCTTGGCTGGCTTCCCGCGCCAACACTTCAGCCACCGGGTGGGTGTGCGACAACGGGAAACGCGGGAATGCGGAAGGTCGCCGCGCGCGTGGAGAGGGAAATTGGCCCGCCACCCTGCGAGTACGGCTGAAGCATGGCTGGTCCGTCCTCTGCTTCATCCACGATCAACAGCCATCTCGGCTGACCCTGAATGAGAGATAAGGGCGCGGGCGGTTTGTGTGCTGTGTAAGCCGGCCGGCATGGCTGCGGATGCTTCCGGGGAGGGCCCGTCGAGTCCCGTCGGGGTCTTGCATGTCTCATGGGGGGCGGCCAGGGACCGGAGCAAAGCCCGCTCGATCCCCTGCCGAAAATCCCGGTTCCAAAAATACATACTTTGACTTTCGTGCACCTTGTGGAAAAAACGTCAACGAGAGAAGCTGAGCAATAACCCACCCCCACACACTTCCTGTGCCTGACGGCGGGCGGACTGCATTCTCGACGTAGTACTACATACTATGTAGTACGTAACCTGCCCTGTATCGCAGGGTAGCACGGACGGACTAGTCAACCAATATTTAATCCCCGATGCCTTGGAAGAGGTCGGATTTCCAGGACAGCACCCCGGTCCCGCCCCCAAGTCTGCAGGGGAGGCTGGTTTTCGTCGAGGCCGAGGCCCAGAATGTTGGTTTGATGAAGCCGCCCAGAGTCTGGATGATCTCGACGAAGACGACTTGGTTGTTGTGGATGTGCATTGGCGTCTGTTGGCTGCCTTGGAAGAAACTGGCTGCTGGCCATTGGGTCCGGCATCTTCAACCATCAGAACCCGCCAGAGGCAAGACAACAATCACAAAGCTCCGTCCGTCCCGAACCAATCGAAATCGCGAATCACCCCTGTTGTATGGTGTGTGTAACGGTAAACATGTGGATGGGATTGCCACGACCTGCGGTTGCCCTATCGCACTCGGGAGTCTCGAGATTGAGAATTGACGCTTCGGATCTTTTGGTCCTGGGGGCTTTGCATCGGACTGACACTGACATTCCACGTTTGACCGGCAAACTCCTGTCAGCGCTGCCTGTAACAAGTCCCATGCGCCGCCAATCCCGCAATCCTGCAACCCCTGGGGTATATTCTGTACTGTGTCACTGGCTGAGCTGGCGGCTGCGGTGGCAAAGCTGCGGGCAAAGCGGGCAAAGCTGGCAAAGCTGGCAAAGCTGTTGGCAATTGGAAGGGGGATTGATTGATCTTCATCCCTCCCTCATCAATTCTTGGGAACTGGAAGCGACCTCTGCCAGGCACAAGTGGGGCATTCGTGGCCAGACGGGCAGCGCTGCTCCACCTCTTGCGTCATCACCGACTGGCCCCCGTGAACCTGCGTCGCCAAGCCGCCACGGGCATCGAAAAGCGCGACTGTCCAGCTCGACCAGGGGCGGCATTTTAGTGTAGCGAGCTAATGTCAAGGTTGACTAGCGCGTTTTGTATACCGCAGTATCCGAGTCTGTGGTTTGGGTTCTTGAGGTTCTCAGGGAGGGATGCTGCCATCGTCGTGCATTTCTGCTCACAGAAAGACGCGGCAGTGCAGAATACCTGCATATCACTGATTGGAGCATACAGCAGCGCATTCATCAACCGGAGCCGGAAACGGGTGGCGACAGCGCCTCGCGGGTATGCAGCCCCACCCACTTTTCCCTCGTGTCATCCCGCGGTTCGACAGTTCAATTCTCAGTTCCGAGCGCGACCTGCCCGGCCCTTGAAAACGGAGTGCGAGGGAAGTGCAGGTGGAAGGGAAGGGGAACGGCAGGGCTGCCGGCTCCACGGTAATTGTGCATAAGGAATGCATGTGCCGCGACCCTGTTCCAAGGCGTACGAGGCCTTCCGTATGTCGACAGGGTGCTTCCGTCCCCGCTGCAGAAAAGCGCGTATTCCTGTCGTTGAAGATGCTAGAGGATCGGACCGGACCGGCCCCGGAGGAGTCTCCCTGATTATCAGGCGTTCTCCCTGAGAGGCGATCATTGATATGCAACGACAACCCAAAGCCAAGACCCTGGCGTTCTGAACCTCGATTCATAATGTCCGTGCGGAAGCGGCTTTACCCTGACATGTGCCCTTCTCAGCCATTGACACATCAACCCAGTGTGGAAGTTACGATGATCGGAATGGTACGTAGGGGCGTATCCCGTAAATCAGGTCAGGTTGCCAGCCTTTGAATCATCGGACAGATCTCCCAAGGCCCATCGCATCCAAGCATCCACACATTGTGCATTGTATCTTGATTCCTAATCAATTCCCTCCTCCCGCTGCGTTGCCTTGCCTTGTTTTCGAGACGACGCAACGCAACCCCTCTCCGAACCTTGAAAACTTCCATTGGACCCCGCGTCATGGATGCAACGGTGGATTTTTTGACGTCCAAGCCACACTGAAACCCGCGTCACCTCCCGTTCGATCCACCATGGAAATTGCCCAGAACCGAATGGCCAAGCAACTCCCGTTGGATCGGACAGACAGCGAACACGCCCACAGTGGACCGCCTCGGGCCTAGACAGGTTTTTTAGCGCATGCATTTTGCCTGCGGATTGCGATGTTATTATGGAGATCCGATGTTTCCAAGCAGTCGCCGTCCATTCCAGCCTTGCCAGGAAAGCCAACACTGGGCCCAATTCGAGCCCATCCCTTCGAATACGGGTGTCGGATGAAATCTTGCACAGACTGCTGGGAGCCGGGGTACCGTGGCGTGGTGAGCGAGACACCGCCGCCGCCGCCGCGTACGTGCTTGCCTCCTGCTTCTCGGTTTAGATTGTTTGGTCCTGTCCTGGCCTCCTGGCCTCCCTCAAGTCGTTGGCTGGGGCAAGTTCGTTCCCAGGACTGCCTGTCGTGCGTGTTGCCGTCCATCTGTTGCGCCGTCCGGAGTACCCGAGCCACTTTTTTTTTTTTACCACCCGAACTGGCCGCTCTCCTTCCCCCGTTCCCCGTTCCACCCGCTGCCACCCAAAGCCTGCCCGCCAACAGGTGCATCCTGGGAAACAAGCCACACTTTACAGTTGCAGAGGCTCGGCGGAGGAGTTCTGCAAAACAACCTTGGAAAGCAGGGCAGGTAGCGTGTTCCCGGCTTTGCCAACATCCACCCTATCCGCCCATCCACTCACTGCCATTCTCGCATCCGCATCGACGAGGTCCTTTCTCATTTTCCCCATGTGCCACGGCCGCTCCGCGTCTTTCCCTAATCCACTCGGTTTTTTACTTTCCCCTTTCTGCAACAGGATCGCCTGGATCGCCTGTCCAGCCGTTCGTGCGGAGACAGACCACTGCAGCAGACGCAGCTCGCAGCACACCGACCGACGGTTCCGGGCCCCCAGTCGCTGCCTGCACCAACAGGCAACGTTAACGCCGCTTGGCACTGTCTCGAAAAAAGGACCTGGCCGACGCTCGCTCTCGTTTCGTCGTTTCGCCGGTTCGTCGTCTTGCCCAGCTCGTTCGTTCGTTCGTTCGCCCGTTCGCTCGTTACCTGTTCGATATCCCCCACACCAGTGCGCACTGCACGGCCGTCTCCAGCTTTTGGACCGCCCCGAAACGGCTGCCGAAGACAGGATACTCGCTGTGAAACTGTGAGACTGCAGCACGCGGCAGAGGCGCACAAGTCATTCGCTTGCGACCACGCAGTGGCCTATCATCGCCGGCCTTCGTCACTGCGACCAGCCCAGCGCCCCAGCGCCCCAGCGCCCCATCCAACTTGGGCTATCGCAGCCAGCTCAGGACCCCCGGGCCCCGTGGTGGCGGCCGCCCAGCTTCTTCAGCCAGTCGAAGCTTCACCTCCACGTTAAAGCTCGCTTTGGTGCATTTTGCGCTGCGGACCGATACATAGTGCCGGCGCCTTGCGTTCCTGCCTGGCTGTCTGTCCAGTGCCTGCAGAGCCTGCAGGGTACACGCCTCCAAGCTCGACTCCGCGGCGCCACGCGAAGCGAAGCGCGCACGACATCATCTGCTTGCTGCGGTGTCCCTGAAGAAGCTCGACCGCTCGTTCAGCCAAGCCGGACCTGAATGCGTTGGCCTGTGTGATAACGTTAGCTGCCAATCCCTCTCTCGACCGTCCGATCTGCAAGCCCCTCTGGACGAGTCCCAGGCGCGACCGCCGAGCCGACCGCCGCCCCTCGACGACAATCCCCCACACACCCGGGAGAACAGCACATCATCTCCTCCGCGAGACCGCCCCATCCACGACCCGTGGGGTTGGAACCAGAAGACGGGAGGCAGGAAAAAAGAGAGAGAAGATCCCAACGCGGGAAGAGCTGAAGCCACAAAAAAGCCTTAGTTCCACCCCTGGGACACCGAAAGTATTACCCATTTCGGTCGAGCGCTTCCACCAGCTGCGAGTCTTTTGCAGCTTCGAAACCTGATCAGCCCACCCACGTTATCCCGGATCGGGCCTCATCCTGGCGGCCATGGCACCCTTGACTCCCCGACTCAAGATCCTATCAGGTAAGCCGTGCCAACTGGTTCCTGTCCCATCCTTCCGCTCTTCTGTACCCCTTGCCATCCACGGCCTAGTGCGACGTCGATCTTGGATTCTGGGGACGGAGTCCAAAAAGAAGTGGCGGCGCATCTCTGGCGCCCGACCCGCCATCTCAACTCTCCTCCAGACGCATCTCGTCATCACCACACTCGTTTCTTTCTTTCCCTCTCTCTGCTGAGACGGCCCGAGGAATTGCTGCACATGCGTCCTCGCCTGCACAGCTCGACATGTCGGACTATGAGCTAATGAACGTTGTCACAGTGGGCGGCAACCCCGTTTCCGCCTTCCTGTCATGGAGGTTGCAAGCGACCAACGCCTGCGACGTCACCCTGGTCTGGAAGACGGGTTTCGAGCATGTGTCGCAGTACGGCATATCCTTCAAGTATGTCCTCGGCCTCTCGCTATGTATAACGTCCGCCTGTGCTAACTGCTCTGCCCTCAGGTCTCCCATATTTGGCAATGAGAGATTCAAGCCCCGACATGGTATGTTCCGCCCTCCCCGCGGTGCCACGGTGCCGTCATTTTCTTGTCATGCACCTCCGTCCCCACGCAGCAGCGCAGCAACGCATCAGAGGCTAACCGCGGCTCGATACAGTGGTGCGGACACCAGAGGAGGCGGCCACCCGTCAAGAAGGCCCATTCGACTACGTTATCCTCTGCATCAAAGCGCTCCCCGACGTCTACGACTTGGCATCCGTGATCGATTCCGTCGTTACTCCCCAGCACACATGCATCATCGTCAATACGACGCACGCCCTTGGCCTCGAGACCGCGATAGAGGAGCGGTTTCCGACCAATGTCGTCCTCTCCCTCGTCTGCGGCGCCGACCTCGCCCAGTTGGGCGCGAGCGAGTTCGAACACAAGGGCTCGACAGAATTGTGGGTTGGGCCTGCCAACAAGAACCCCAACATCCCGCCAACGATACAGGAGGACATGGCACAGGCCTTGGCTATGACGCTGAGCACCGGCCAAGTCGATTGCAAAGTGTCGGCCAACATCCGCCAACAGCAATACGAGCGCGTAATCGGGTACGTCTTCCCACTCTCGGGTCTGCTCGGCGCAAAGTCTGACATATGTGTATTAGTCCGATTGCCTTTCACCCCTTGACAGTCATCTTCGAGACGCCAAACTATGCCGCGCTACTCGACAAGGTCGGCGTCTCCAAGCTTGTCTCGGACGTTCTGGACGAGCTGCTCGCCTTGGCGGAAGCCCAGGGCTGCAAATTCCCTCTCGAGTTCAAGCAGAACACCATCAGCGAGTTCGCAAAATCGAGCACCGAAAACATCATGTGGCAGGACTATATGGCGAGGCGGCCCATGGAAGTCGAGACTTATCTTGGCTCTCCATCAAGGTTATCGCAAGAAACCGGGGTTGGCGTCCCGCGGATCGAAGCACTGTACACCGTCCTCCATAACCTTAACCTGGTCAATCGGACGCGACCGAAGATCGACACCGCCGTGGGAGCAGCAGTGCAACCGGGATCGCCCTCTGGTACGCCATCCCCGCTTCCCCGCATGTCTGCCCAAGGCCCTTCTCGGCCGGGACCTAACGGGATGCCCAACGGGAACGGCATGCGGCCACGACCAAGGGGCGCATCCGGGATGGGGCCGCCAGGACCGGGGATGCGTCGCGGGCCGCCGTCCATGAGTGGAGGACCGCCAAACGGTTACCCACGGCCGCCGCCAAACGGGCGGTTGCCGTCAAGGAGGGGTTCCATGGAGGGTGGTGATCTGGAAGAGTTCGGCCACTTGATGCTTTACGACGACATCCCAGAAAACGGTGGAGCTTATGGGCCGCCTGGACCCCATGACATGGCCATAAGGGAGAGGGAGCTGCAGTTGCGCCAGCGAGAGCTCGCGCTAAGGGAGCACGAAATGAGGTTCAGGCGGGGAGGTGGCGGCGGTCCAGGGCCTAGAAGAGGACCTCCTCCGCCAGCCTCGCGGGCTGGTGGCGGTTTTGATGACGAGGATGAAGACGACGACTATTTCGATCCAGTCCCTTCGTCCGGAGCGTCGATGATTGACCCCGATAATTTCGACATGATGAGCGTCACGTCGAGGAAGAACCGGAAAGCACCAAGCAGTGCCCAGCAGTTCCGCAAGAATCCCGAACAGGACAACGGCCCGCCGCGCAGCAGATTCCGACCAAGCTTTGGGAGGAACCGTTCGAGTCAAATGTCGGCCGGGATGAGCGGAGTTCCTGTCCTCCATGAAAACATCATGGACGACCCACTCCTCGGCTTCACTTCGAACCGGTACGGCAACGTCGATCGGGGGACAATGCATGCTGGGTCGAGGGCGAATTCTCTCACAGCTGCCCGCCTGGACGAGCTCCAGTACACCCAGGGGGGCCCTCCGTCAATGGGCATGAACGGCAACGGACCTCGACGCACGAGCCAGTCGCCTGGCAACCCCTACAGCCCGTCAGTTCGCGGAGTCCCGACGGGACGCCCCTCGCCGCCGAATGGGTATGCCGGTCCCCAGATGAACGGACGCCCCTCGCCGCCGAATGGGTATCCCGGTCCCCAGATGAACGGACGGCCATCGCCTCCCGATGGCATGAGGCAGCCGATGCCTCGGTACCCCCCGGGCCACGGCAATGTTGTCGCGCCACAGCAGGTCGAACACCACGCCGGGGTGAGCAGCCTACATCCACCCAAGACGCAAAGTACACGAAGTCTGACCGGCAGTGCGAGCGCCAGCGCGGGGAGTGGTGATTCGACCAACCTCGACTCGGAGCCGTCGGCGCACAGCAGCCAGAGCAGTCTGGGACCCGGCCCTTCCATCGGCGTCCGCTAAACGCCGCGTCGGGCCGTATGCCCGGGCCGAGAGCGGGGTGGTGAGCGGTTTGGAGACCTCCCCCCGTTGGGGTTCCGGGTATCGAAGGGGGCATGCATCGTGGCTGAGCGAAGGTTTTGGTTCTGGGGTGGAGTTTCTACTCTCTCCACACGAAGACACAGACCACCCATTCCCATCCACACATGCCACCACATCCGCGGGTGGCATGTGTTTGGCTTACAAAAGAGCTGGCGTAATTCAGGGCAGGGGCAGAAAGACGAAAGAAGAAGACAGAAAACTGGTCTAAGTTTAGGGAAGACGACACGACATTGCAGCTGCATGCTTGCGGGGTTTAGACGTGGGATTGGTCGGTTGGTTGCTCGCGCCTGGCTCGGAAGCGGGAAGGAAGGGATTCTTTGGCTTATTCGTTGACCATGGGGGAGGGGCGCGTCGCAACGTACACTATAATTCTTAGTTTGTGGCTCTCTGGAGTCATGCCGGGAGCGGGGAGAGAAGCGAGACTCTGGGTTTGGGTCTGTATCGTCAGGTACATAGGCATTCCTTTTTCTTTTGTGGTTTTCTTATATCATGAGCTCACTCCCTTTTGTTTTTGTTTTTGTTGTCCTTTGTCAAGGGGCATTGACGACCGGCGATACAAGTCTATTATTGTTTTTGTGGTAATATGATGATATACCAGACCTGTTCTGTGTGCGCTGCCTGTTCCAGGGTGATGAGAGTGGCAGGAGGGTGTTGGTCCCGTGCTGGGTGTGTCTGACTTGCTGGCTTTCCGGGTTGTTGACGCCTTGCCGTGTAGTGAGTGCTGTGGGAGATGTGAGAAGAAGGGGGTTACTGAAATAAATGGTCTGATTTCCTTGGATGTTTTGGTGGACTGAGGATGAGGCTGGTTAGGGGGTTGGCTGCTGGCTGCTCTTCACGACACCACACCGTGGAGGCTTTCACACCAAGGGAGGGGGAAGCATGCCAAAGTGATACGTACACACTTGGCATTGAGGGCCGGGTGAATGCATGCATATCTGGTTGCTCAGTGGATTCGTCGCCTGATGAACCTTCTCGAGAACCAACACACCTACCTATCTGGGAGACCGACGGGTTTTCGTCTGTTCCTCATTTCGAAAGAACACGGAAAGGCGGTGTCATCATCCCTCTGTGAGGCCCAACAAGGGGTCGGCTGACACCTCTGCTGTGAGGCTGTGTTGCTGGGCACAAGCTACTAGTTCTCTTCTCCCGCCCAATCCGAGCTCCATCTCATCCATCCCCAAGACATCTCAGCTTCTCCTCAAGCCCCAACCTCCTCCTCTCGGCCTCTCACCAGTAAACCCACCAAGACGATGGCGGACAACAAGGCTCCAGTTGAAGCAGGCCAAGCCGCGCCCAAGCCCAAGAAATCACTGTACCAGCGCTTCGTCGATGCGAAAACCGGCCGAAACCTTCAGATCTCCGACGAGGACGTGGTGAAATACACGGGAAAGACAAAATCCGAGCTGCAGGCCTGGTCCAAGGACCGGCCGGGGGTTGCTGGGAACCAGCCGGCGGGCAAGCTGGCGCTGGGGCCGGCCACGGGGTTGAGCATGTTCGAGATTTCCAAGGGATACGGTGGATGGGGCCCTGGTGCCGAAGGGAAACTGAAGTTTCCCCCAAAGCGCAGCGAGGACAAGAAGCCTGAGGATCTTGATGAGGAGGAGGATGACTGAGCAGGTGACAAGCAATGGTTGTTCTTGGTGTGGTGTAGTTGCAGCGTTGTCTTAAAGCGAGACGATTGCGGATGAGGATTCCAGGATCCAATGCCTTTGACAGCGTGAAACTTCTCTCAAAACAAGACATGTTGTATCATGCCCAGGCGGTTCCATCTGCTAATCCTCGCCAGTCCAGACCGGCGGCCCCGGAATAGTGTAGTTCTGCTGGTTTTAGTACCACAAACTTTGACTCTGGAAACTGCAAACATACATAGGTGGAATGACCCTGTTGAGAGTATAGATCGCCGCTAACAGCGAGGCCTGGATCTAGAAATAGTAAGCTTCTTGTTTCTTTGCTTAGACTGAAATAGTCGCGGCAACATACCATCCAGAGAGTAGGCGCCTGGGAAAGACACGAGGTACTCCTCGGCCGGAAGCTGATCTCCGTCTCCGGACACCGTGAGATGAGCACACTCGGGATAGAACTCAGGAGGCATCAGCTCGATCATGATGATCTCATGCCGGATGAGATAATTCCCTGGCTTCAGGTTCTTTGGAATCGTAATGCTCCATCATGTGTTTGCAAACTGATATTGGCCCCACCCCGCAGAGGAGGCGAGATCGATTCTGGATCCCCATTCCGTTTGCTGTCCCCCATTTTTAAGCCCCGACTCATAGACCTTGAACCAGACCTTTTGTCCCGCGGGGTCAAATTGATCGCACGGCCCATTACAGTTGGCCATGTAGGCTAACAGTGGCCCCGTGATGTGCACCGAAGAATACTCAGGCCCCATGCATCGCAACGGGACCAGTGGATCCTGAAATTCCGGATAAAGGTTCGCCGTCGGTTGGTTGAAGCCAGGCGGGCAAGGTGGAGGGACGTAGTAGGTCGTAATGTTGGTGCCGGCCTGGATAAGGGCATGCTGGGATGGATGACTCTTGGCCAGAGGGTTTCCGTGGTTGCAAGAGAGGTAAGGATGGTTCACAGATTGAATCGGGTTCCCCCACCAGCGGCGCTGGATGCCTTTTGGCTGCTGGTCCTCGAGAAGCCAGGGATACGAGCTTAAGCCCTGTTAGAGAGATTCTCAGAAGCAGAGCTAAAAGTGAATGGATACTCACCCGGCATACGAAACGTCGCCGATGGTATAATTGTAAACGCCCCCGTGGCCGAGGACGCCCACCAGCAAGACTGCGACGGGGACAGAGTAAC
>FJWA01009944.1_pt1 | contig 11473 bp, 11 predicted proteins | sample 1011891 | NCBI WGS metagenome assembly FJWA01 (sample SAMEA3912450, study PRJEB9761) | metagenome | biome: forest; material: soil | place: USA | collected 2011-06-22 | depth 0.1 m
GGGGAGTGGTGGGGTGGGATTGAAGGGGTGGGAGCTGCTGGGGTCGATGGGAAAGGGGAGGAGAAGGAGGAGGGAGGACAGGGTGGCGATGAGACGGATGAGGAGGAGTCGGCGCCGCCGGAGTTTGATCTGCGGACGGGGAAGCTGGTTAGTCATAGTCGGCCGATGAGGAACGGCTTGGCCAAGGCAAAGCCTCAGGCGGCGGGGAGCGGAGTCGGGGCGGACACGTCCTCGAGTGGTGCGCTGGCGCTGCGGCCAAAGGGTGAGCTGGCCACGGTCAACGGGGTGGTGAGTCCTGGCGCAGAATACCTCCGGTCACAACGGACGTGGCAAGGCTTGGGCAGCGACTACGCGGCGGAGCAGAGCACTGCCATTGAGGAGGGAAGGAGTGGTGTTGCGAGGGGTTACACAGTCGGAGTGGACGAAGACCGGAGGTAGCAGAGCGGCCGGTAGCGTCTCCCCGGAGAAGCCGGCAGTTCTTTCCTACAAGATGTCTCCGTTGATACAGAACGATTCCGGGTAAATCTTTGACCCAGAACTTTGGGTCCTGGCCGCGAAGAGTTGGTACACAGTTAAGAGTCCAGTTCCCCCAGAGCTGAGTGTGTTTCCATCATGTGCATGCTCCCTGGCAAGCCCCGATTCGGATCGTTGCACCACATCACCACCACGCCACCTGACGGGCATCGGTGGCGCCGTATATGGCGATACTTGGATTCACTGTGCCTTCAGTGGATTCCACGGCCAGACAACCAGAAGTCAATGTGACTGCAATTACAATCTTAGAACTATAGCGGAATGGCATCTTGATCAACCGGAATCAAGCCCGGAAAGGAGCGCTCCTGTCACAAATTAACCCAGCAAGCCCCGGGCATGCATAAAGAGCGAGGCGCAGGACGCCCCGAACCAGTCATCACCACAGGGCGGCAAATGAGCGGGTGCTCCCAGGCCGGCAACGCCAAAGAGGGAGCAAGTCCTCCCAAGTCCCCAACGCTCCGCGGTGGGGCTTGAAACAACGTCGAGGCTCGATTCAACGTGCGCTCAGTTTAACAGCCCAGTACATTGGGAGCGACTCACGGCCCTCATGCGCATAGCTCCGGCTCACTTCGGCTCGCTCAACTAATGCGGTAAGCCGGAGAGGTGACTGGCCTGCAGTGACAGTGAGGGGTCGGCAGGACGACGACAGTCCCCCTCACTCATCAGCTTCAACCCTCAGCTGTCTACCATCTTCGTCATGCAAGTCAGAACAGACTGACTCCGATCAACAGCCCTACATAACCATAATACTTCTCATTTTCTTGGCTAGGCCATGCGCGTTCTCGACGAAAGCTGCACCTAGTCCATCTTGTCCGCGGATTTTGGCAAAAATATGGTATGGGGACCTTGACGCTGCGGCACATCTCAGCTCTATGCTAATGAGACGACAGTCCGGAAGCGATAACTTCGGTGACGATGACAAGTCGGATGGCTCATGGAAGGATGCATCGGACGAGGGACTAGAAATCGACCTCGAAGAAATCGGCCTCCAAGAAGTTATTGAGCATCTAAGGCAACAACTCCGCACAGTGTCCGAGGGGCATCAGACGCGGGCGGAGCTGCTGACAGGCCTTGGGCATGTCCTCTTCGATCAATACTCGCAAACGAGAGAGATGGCCGACCTCGATGAATCCATCCAGATCTCAAGGCAGGTAGTTGATGCGGCGCTGGATCCTCCAGCGCGATCAGAGTCTCTGGATGCTCTCGGGATCCGACTCGGCGAGCGATATTCAGTGACCGGAGTGACGGCCGACTTTGAAGAGGCCGAACGAGCCATGAACCAAGCTGCGAGTCTAAGCGGCAACCCGGAGCCAGGTTCATCCTGGCATAACCTTGGACGCCTGTTCGGAGAGAGATACAAAAGAACACAAGCCCCCGCCGACCTTGAAGAAGCCATTCGAATCTCGAAGCTAGCGGTCGATACAACTCTGGAACAACACCCAAACTGGGTAGCGTGCGTGGATCAACTCGGAACGCACCTAGAAAATCGATATTCGCTCAAAAATGACGAGCGTGACCTCGAAGCAGCTACTCGGTTCGCGAAGCGAGCACTTGGAGCGGCGCCAGACAACTACCCGGGTTATCCAGGGCTATTGACCAACCTCGGACTTCGGCTTGGCCAGGAATATTTGAGGACAGGCACAACTACCAACCTTGAAGAGGCTATTCGATATCTGACTCAAGCCGCGGCTATTACACCAGACGGCCACCCATGCCGCGCCATGGTGCTTGGTAACCTGGGGTGGCATGTCGGCCTGCGATACTCGACAAATGACACCGAAGCTGACCTGGAAGAAAGTATTCGACTCTTGGGAGCAGCAGTCTCCACAACTCCAGACAATGACCATGAAAAGCCGGGATACCTGAACAACCTAGGGCTTCAGCTTGGCGAACGATACTTGAGGACAGGAGCTGCCGCCGACCTTGACGCCGCTATCCAGTATTTACGAGAGGCAGTTGATGCGACCCGAGAAGACCACCCAGAAATGGTGACATATCACTCCAACCTGGGAGCTCTACTCGGCGATCGACACTCGAGAACCGGAGCTCTTGCCGATCTCGAAGAGGCCATACGACTTCTCCGCCAAGCAGTCGAAGCCACCCCACAAAGCCATCTACACTTCCCACAGCTGCTCACCAACCTTGGCATACACCTTAGCGGTAAATGTTCCATGACAAAGAACGAAGGCGATCTTGAACAAGCTATTCGACTCATGCGACAAGCGCTAGCCTGCACCCCAGAAGGCCATCCAGCCCGGATAACGCAATTCGATATCTTGGCAATATCACTTGGACGCAAATACTCGAACACCAAGCAAATTGCCGATCTCGAGGAGGCCATTCTGTTTGCACGGAAAGCAGTCGGTGCGGCGGCCCCAGGCCATCCGTACCAAGCCAAGTTGTGGAACAACCTTGGAGATGAGCTCGGCAACCTGTATCTGAGAACAAAGAGGATGGCCGATCTGGAAGAAGCCATTGCATATCTCCAACAGGCCGTCGACGCCATGCCAGCGGGACATCCGGACCGGTCAGCGCTGCTTACGAACCTTGGGGACCAACTCATCCTTCGACATAGAAAGACGAGAACGCCAAAGGACCTCCAAGACGCCCTTGACCACCACCAAGCGGCTCTACGGCAGCAAAACTCGCATACGATCAGCCGCATATTGGCCGGTAAAAGCATCCTCGGCGTCACTTCAGACTGGCAACAAGCCTACGAGGCGGCGAGTATCGCAGTCGGTCTCGTCCCTAGGCTATCATCGCGCTCGCTCCGAAACTCGGATAGGATACATGCACTCAGCCAAGTGGTCGGCCTCGCCTCAGATGCGGCGGCGGTGGCGCTGCAGGCAGGCAAGACGCCACTGGCCGCGCTGTGCCTTCTTGAGCAGGGTCGCGGCGTGCTCGGGGCATCGCTGGAGGAGCTGCGGGCCGACATGCGGAGCCTGCGGGACATGGACCTCGAACTTGCAGAACAGTTTGTGCGCGTCCGAGAGGAACTCGAAACGAGCGCCCCCCTGAAGCCGCAGCTAGAGGGCGGCAAGGCTCTCGACGCGTCTTCGCGGGCCTGGGCGCGCCGACGCTACGAGGCGAGTAAGGAGTTTGACGGACTGCTGGCCAAGATTCAGGGCCTGCCTGAGTTTGACGATTTCTTGCGCCCACCCAGCGAGGCGGACATGAGAGCCGCCGCCCGGTGCAGCCCGGTTATCGTCGTCAACGTCAGCCAGTTCCGCTGCGACGCGCTGCTCGTGGAGACGCACCAGGTGCGGGCCCTTCACCTGTCCGACCTGTCCAAGGAGGACATCCAAGACAAGGCGTGGGAAGGCAACCTCGGGAGCCATGAGGTTCTCGAGTGGCTCTGGGACAAGGTCACACAACCGATTCTCGATGCCTTGGGTTTCACCCAACCCCCGTCCTCCGATGACGCCCTGCCCCACGTATGGTGGATTCCCACGGGCCCGCTGAGCAAGTTCCCGCTTCATGCCGCGGGCCTTCACCGAGCCCGCTCAGCCGAAACGGTGCTCGACAGGGCCATGTCCTCGTACGCTTCGTCCATCAGAGCCCTCGTGCACGACCGGCGGCGACCGCTTCGCCCTCCTCTTCCCACCACCACGGGCGATGACGAAGCCCTTCTCGTCGCTATAGAGCATACGCCCGGTGCGAAGGACGCGCTCCCGTTCGCGACCAGAGAGGTGGCCGTGGTGCGGGGCGTCTGCGAGTCCATGGCGCTGCGGCCCGTCTCCACGGCCGGCCGCAAGCAGGACGTCTCGCCGCGCCTGCGGGCCTGCCGCGTCTTCCACTTCGCCGGCCACGGCGCTACCGACACGTCCGACGCGGCGAACAGCCGCCTGTTGCTAGCCGACGGGGTACTCCGCGTCGCCGAGCTCCTAGAGATGAACCTGGCGCCGGGCGCGCCCTTCCTCGCTTATCTCTCGGCCTGCGGCACAGGCCGCGTGCGCGCCGAGACATCAGTCGACGAGAGCGTCCACCTCATGAGCGCCTTCCAACTCGCCGGCTTCCGCCACGTCGTCGGCACACTGTGGGAGGTCCTGGACGAGGTTTGCATCGATGTCGCGCGCATCACGTACGAGGCCATCCATGCCGGCGGAGCGACTGACTCGTCCGTCTGCCGCGGGCTTCATGACGCGTCGCGCTGGCTTCGCAACCGGGACGTCGACGCCATTCTTGCGAGGAAGGACGAGCCTGAGCCGCAACCGGAGTGGGCCGAGACGGGCGCGACACGAGACGTGCGCCCTTATGATGCAGGTGGTGGCCTGACTGCTGTCTGGGCTCCCTATGTGCATTATGGCGTATGATGATGATGCTTTTTTATCGGGTCTTGGTTCTTTTTTTTGCTCTTTTCGCTTGCTTGATTTTTCTTTTCTTCCTCTTCTTCCCCCCCTTTCTCTTTCGCTTTTTCACCTTTTCTTTTTGTTACTCCCAGGCCTGACCCCCTTTTCTGTCACAGCTCGACGTCACCTAGGAACCACTTTGATTCTCTACCTTAGGTAATTATATACATACTACAACGAGGTGCGTATGTGAAAGTCCACCACGGCCCAGTCCTCAGGGCCGTCACCCATGCGGTCCGTTCTCTCGGGATTGCTTGCTTTGGCAAGTCCGCCTAATCTTGGCAACTCCAACAAGTCGAACGAGGTTGGCCGGGAGGTGATGATGACCTTGATCACATCCTCACACGAACCATATCCTTTTATCTTCATCTCGTTCGGGAGCATCATCTGCAATTTCAACGTCCACGTGCCTGTACACCGCTCTCTGTCGTTCCGTGGCATGACTGCGTTGTATGTTGCCCAGCACACATTTTCCACTTGCCACGAAGGACCGCAGTCGTACGCAAACACGTAAATGACGTCTTGGCCCCGGTTTTTTACCACCAACGACGCCGTCGTAGCATGTCTCACTTCCACCTCGGCGCCCGGGCCGTACTCTTTGCCACTGCTTTGGATGGAGACCCGATAGGACTCGGTGAAAGAGTCCACCGCTGCTTCGTTGACGAGACTCCTGGCCAGCCGGTATCGGGCCAGGTGCTCCGAGATGTCAGCAGCATGGCTGACGCTGGTTTGCTCTCGAGGCAAGTAGATGACCTCCTCGCCCGATTCACCGAGGATCCGGTATGCCCCGGCGTCGATATCAAACACCACCTCAAACGCGAAGGGAGTGTTGCCAGTGTCCACGACGCCAAGCGACCGATCCCGCAGGGCCGCAACCCATTCGTCCCGACTTGGAACGTTTGATGGAAGACGTATGGGAAAACTTTGGAGCGAGAGTTGAGTGATGGGATGCGCCATCCAACCTGTCTGATCGAGAGTGGATGGCGGGTCGAGCAGCTCCAGATCTGATGTCAGAGCTCGTGTCCAGGTGACCTTCGAGACCACCGTCGAAGGCTGTTGGGGTGGTCGAGGGCCAGCTCCAGCAAAGTCCAAAGCATGCAATATAAACTGATCGCTGTCACGCACACCGTGCGCATGACCGGCCTGCAGCTCAAGAGTATTGTTATCGGTCATTACCACCGGAATCGACCTTGTTGTGCTGCTGCCCTGGTGGGTTCGACCGAAGAAGGCCTGGTTTGGATTCCCAGATCGCCAAGGATTCTGCCGACGCAACCCGGAAGCGCGCATTTTCGCGCGCAGGTAGTTGTAGATGTCGATGTGAGTCTTTGTGAGACCGAGGCTCTTGATCCCCTCGAGGAGGAAAAAGGACAGGAGTCCACGACGCTGGCCGTCAACCTCAGGCTCCCTGGCTACTTCGCTGGGACCGCAGGCGGCGAGGATGGCGTACCGATCTGGGTTGATGAGCCAGTTGGGAAGTGCGGAGGCGTCGCGATATGCTGAGCCGATGCTCACCAACGGGCTCTCTTGCGGGCAAGGGGGATGGTTCAACCCAATCTCGTCATCGTACGGGATGAAGCGGGTGCCTCCATCTTCGAGTTCGTCATGGCGGTAGACACTCGCAGAGAAGCAGCAGTCCAGAACGAGCGTGACTACCAGCCCTTTATCCACCATGGCCTTCAGCAGCCGCGCCAGGTCGTATCCCCATAGGTATGTCACTTGTGTCTCCTCCGAGTCCTCCGTTCGGGTGAGGAGCGCCAGGGCTACATCTCCCGATGAGGCGTTTGAGAACTCGCCGCTCGGTGGCTTTCGGGTGCCATGACCCGAATAGTGGATGTACACAAAATCTCCGGCTCTTGCTTGGGAGGTAGTCCCTTCAAATGCAGAAACGACATTGTCGTAGGTTGGCCACGGCGCCGGAGGGGTGGCTGGTTTGGGCTGCTTTCCATCGCTCTGGCTTGCGGTGATCATTTGGATCTGGACAGCATCGTGCAAGATGCTCTCGAGATGGGTTTTGGCAAGATGAACATCCCGCACGCAGCCCTTCAGAGGCGAATGTGGATAATCATCGATGCCAATCAATATGGCGTAATGAGCGACAGTCTGGGGTCGACTGTCCATAGCAGTGACGGGCTTGAACTGCTGCGGCGTGGACCAGCGGTGCGGGGAAAAAAAGGGAAAAAGACTCGAATCGTCCGATTCGCAACGACAAGTGAGGGGTTGAATCGCACGTGTTCAGCCGGCCCCAGGCATCGGGTCAAGTGAGGTGCCTGGTCCTAATCTCAACTCAGGTCCACGTAGTCCTCATCAATCTCATCGCCATTCCGCACAAGCTCGCCGTTTGCCAGACAAAGAGTCACCTTTCCCGCGGCAGCGGTTGCAACGACATAAGGTCCTTCGCGAGTTCCATCCTTGTGAAGATAGACTTTGGTTCCGACTTTGAATTTTGGCTTCTGATGAGGCACTCTGGTAAGCCATGACCGACAGAAACGCGGGCGTAAAGTAATTACATATACCTGCCTCGGAATAGGGTACCACAATGGGGCGCTCGTCTTCTTTGTCACAGACGATCTTGGGGCTGTTTAGGTAGACGTCAACATTGAACCGAACCATACCGATGACGGAATCAATGCCCGCCCGCTCACTTTCCTGAAGCCGCCATGTTGCCAACAGCGATGGAGGGGGATTGTCAGGTACCAGCAACGTGGAACCACCGAACGGCAGCAATGAGTGCAAATCGACGGTGCGGAAGGGGGCAGTGCGCAAACAGCCGCCGGCGTTTTATAGGGGGAGTTAAATGCAAGCGCTGCTTGTGGTTGAAGGTTGCAAGCAGGGTGTGGCAGTGCATTGGATGTGAGGCCTCACCGCGGGGATATTAAGGGCGCCCAATGCCCAATGCTGCACCTTGTCGGGGCTGTCTCTCCAGTCTCCCAAAGATTGGCCTTGGCATCGCCGCCACCCCCACCGCCGCAGAGAAAGACGCCGTAAGAGACGGAGATGGCGACATCTTCTCTGCCGCTGTACCAGTACCCGAATCCCAGTACGGCTGTGACAGCAAAGGCACATCGCAGAAAGCGTAAGAAGAAATGCCGCTATCGCCCTTGTTCCTCCTTGGAGCGCCCTCCTACTGACATGGAGGGGACTGGGTCAGTTGAGGAGTACAGAGCTGGATACCCCCGTTTCACTGCACTCTTGGCCGCGTATGACCCGTATGTCATATGTAGACGCTTTACCAGGCTGCGATCACGGCTGCTTCTGCTAAAACAGGACCGGCTCTCTGTGCTCGAAGCTAGACTGGACGAGGTTGACCAAAAGGAGAAATGCCCCCTCTTTCTCGGGGCGAGTCGATGTGATGGAAACTCGGAACGAGAGTCTCTGCTCTCTGAGATCGAATCCGGACTTGCCGATTATGGTGGGTACATACGAACCAAGACGCTGGTGCTCGCTTCGCTGCTAAAAACACTGCAATTAATAACTAGACCAATTCTCCGAAAGAACGCGCCGGATGCTGGCTCTCAGTCCCGCTCAGCCACGAGATGTTGAGAGCCTGCAAAATTGGCTAGATGGCAACGGCTGTCTGGCCGAAGAGGAGAGTGCGTATCTGGCGCATCGTGGAGAGCTGGTGTCCCTAACTCCTGCTGCCGACAACGCTGTGTTGCAGCTTGAAACCTGGGTGGAAAATAGGCTCATCCGACTCTGGCCGAATTTCCGGAAGGTAATCCGGACCACATTACTCCATGCCGAACGAAGTGACCAGCATCAGGACCCGGCTCATTGATTTCGTTACAGGGCCGTTTTCACGACGTGTCGGACGATCCGAATGTCTACATCTATTCCGGCCCATTGATTCAGCTCTGTGCTAGGGCACTCCTGCTTCTCTTAATCACATTCCTCTTGCTGATGCCCGTCGGTATCTGCAACATCATCAGCACCATCTCGATTCGCATCTTGGTCGTCATAGTTTGCACCACAATGTACCTCCTTGTACTCTCCGTGTTAACCAAGTCGCGGACAATGGAGTTGATCCTCGCCGGGGCAACGTGCGTTGGCGTTTCTTCTCTTCGTTTGCCAACTTGGCACAACAGCTGACTTGTTGCCCTATAGGTACGCAACAGTTCTTATTGTATTTGTTTCTGGGACTAGCGTTGGTTAAGGGTATAGGGCGTTTGAACATGACAACTGCAAATACTATCATGGCGCAGCACAACGTGGAAAGGACGGAGGCTGGCAATAAGAGCGCACTATTCCAGCGGGATTATAGGTTCCCCCGGGGAACCTTTGATAAGGCGAAACCTCAAAGCTGCAGTCGAATGTCAGTAACTCCATGGCCCCGTCATTCGTGCAGCTCTTAGTCCAGTATCCCTCCGACGTCCACTCCCCAGCCTTGATCAACTTCCTCTTCTGCCACTGCCGCTCCTTCTCACAGCGCCAGACCCTGGCCGACAGCTGCCTCGCCCTCGCCTCCTTCGGCGCAACATCTGCCGAAATCGCGTCCGTTGCGGAAACCGGCACAATACCTGCCCTGATGCAGCGCCACAACATCGACGTCTCGCACCTCAAACGCCAGGGCATGACCTCCACCCCCCGTCGTCCTGCCAAAACGCACTCTACCGCCTCATGGCCGATACTGCGCGTGTTTCAGTATGCGCGAGGCTCGGCCGTTCCACTGTTTGGTTGAGACGCACCTCGAATCGGAGACCGCATTCCGGGTATGGGTTCCATATGAGCAGCAGCTGGGCAGCTGCTCAACTTTTACAAGCACGTGTTTGGTCAGAGGGGCTTTGATGCGCGGGCTCCGGCCGTGGCCAAGGAGAGCAGGAAGAGTGTGGGGTTGGAGCGGTATTTGGATACGACTGTGCCGGATATGATGGGGAAAGTGTGGGATAGGAGAAGAGCGAGGCTCAACTTTCCGTATCTGGATGGTAGGCTAGCAGTGCATACGGAAGCTGGGGAGGAGGCCATGCGGTGGCTTTGTGGAGCAGGCCGGCATGATCGACAGCAGCCGCATTCGCTGTTGTTCTCGGAGGTAGACAGTGAACTACATACCACTCTCTATCAAGTAGCCTGATTAGGCAGCCCATATCGCCCAATCGCAACGCTAGAAGGGGCTGCGCCAGTGTCACATTGCAGATGACAGATTCCAGCTTCCCGCTTTCTGCTTTTACCCCTGCTGAGGCGGGAGGTCGCGCGAGCCGGGTGAGCAGGGTAAGCCAAAAGCAGCGAGTGCTCACCCCGGCTCACCCAGCTCACCCGGCTCACCCGGATTAGCGGGTGAGCTAGAGCCATACACGTGTACGCGCGAGAGTGCAATATTCCCAACGGTGGCGCTCCCTACCAGCGGTTGCAACATGCTCTACAATAGTACAATGGCAACAACAAAGAGTTCTGCAAAGCGAGTGGGATCGCCTACTAAACACGTTCCTGCAGCTCTGGTGACAACGGCCCTTTTCAATGTTCTGAATGCCGAAGGTATTAGATAACGAAATTGTTCAAGGGGCATGCCCATCTTTCACCGCTTCTTGGCCTATATTCGAGTGTCAAAGCCAAAGATTGTATCAACCCCAACAGTGATATTGCAACTTTCCTTGCCTGGATTTGTGAATTGGTGCATATAGCGGTGGATAATGTCACATCGAGACAGGGCGTTTCAACCACAACCTCTTGGCACGTCATAAGCTGGAGTTGGGTTCGTCCGACGGGCATGGACGGTGACAGGTCATGCCCGCCTGGTAGCTGTGTTGCCAAGGGCGTGCCAGGGTGTCATCGCTGACTTCCTCACTCGCCGTCACGAGCAATGGAATGACAGCTGAGCATGGCCAGCAGCTCGACTGCCATCCGGTAAGTTCCAGACCAAACTTTGATTGGACCCGAACACTACCTTATCCAACCAACCAGGCAAGCGGCAAGGAATCTCGATCCTCGACAAACCCAAATCACTTACTCCCTTGTGCTAGCTCAATGTTGTCATATCTAGCAGACCACAGCCAGGTTACACACCACTTGTGTACATAGGGTAGGAAAGATTCACCAGTCAGTGTGTGAACCTGGGATTGTCTCGGACGAGCTTGTTTCCTCCCCTAGGTACGCTAGCCGTAGATCCCGAGTACGACTTATCTTATTAGGAGACCCACCACTTTCGCCCTCAACACAATGCACGTATCCTTTTCCGAGCGAGTGCATATCATGAAGAACTCCGGGACAGATTCAGTTAGTATTTTTTGCCTGAACCCTGCCATTTCTCTGTCAAGGCTCCTGGGCCTACGGTGAGGAGGTTTATATAAAGGACATCAAACCCGACCGGATCGAATGTCTGCTTCAAGCCTCTCCCACACACAATTACAGCATCCAAAGACAATTTCGCTTTGCAAAACCAGCCAAAATGAAGTTCTTCAACGTCGCCCTCCTCTTTGCAGGCGTTGCCCTGGCCGCCCCCAATCCCGCGCCGAATGGCGAACTCCTCGTGAGTTACTTCACCTTGCTATGGCTGAGCGCCCGAATGCAAAGGCCAGTCCAGTTGCTAATAGGAACATTACAGGAGTCTAGGTCTTGCAGCAGCAGCTCCAGTAAGTTCATCCAACACACACACACACACA
>FJWA01003777.1_pt1 | contig 11447 bp, 13 predicted proteins | sample 1011891 | NCBI WGS metagenome assembly FJWA01 (sample SAMEA3912450, study PRJEB9761) | metagenome | biome: forest; material: soil | place: USA | collected 2011-06-22 | depth 0.1 m
CTAACAAGGTGATGGCTCCGTTCTGCTTACCTCACAATCTTCTCGTCTTCTCGTTCCCGCGGCTCAATTTGCAAGCTCTTGTCGTACATCTCGTGCACGTCGCCGGCAGCCTGCATGTTGCTCAGGATGTAGTCCTGCAGCTCCGGCACCGGCTGCAGCGAGTAGGCGACGTTCTGGTATTGTTGGATGTCGCGGATCACCTCGGCCGTCTTTGCACGCTTGGCAAAGTTGATGAGGTTGGTCTTCTTGATAATCGACGGGATGCCGTCCTCGATGAAGGTAAGATCCGTCAGGTATACGCCTGTGGCACGCCAGTCAATCTCAACTCAGTATGGACACTTCGGGTGAGAAAGAGACGCGAGGTGACTTACCAAAGAAGGGAATGCACGGGGGATTCGCGGCGTGCAGAGCTTCTCGGTACTCGCCAAAGTTCTTGGTGCTAGCCATCAGCTTACGCATGGTTTCCAAAGTGGCCTGCATGCGCTGCGGGACCTGATCCCATGTTCGCTTGAGGCGAGCGATGGGTGCGGTGCCCAATGCCGAGATGATCGAGGTCAGCGTGGAGAAGTTGTTGAGCGTCCGGCACCTCTGCTCCATGGTTAGTCACTATTAACAGAGAAAAGAAACCGACTCAGGAGGCGGCTGATGGAGGGGTGTCTTCTTACGTCGGCGACCGACACAAAGTGCTTGATGACGACGACACGCTTCCGGACATCGGTCTGCGACAGAATCATCTCCGCCACCCAATTGGTCATCTGGTTAGAGTGCAGGATGAGGGCCTTGACATTCGGCGCGGGTTCCGGCTCCCCCTCCCCAACCTTCTTCTGCCACGTCTTGTTGAGGCATTCCGTCGACTTGATTTTGGCGTACAACCGGGACTCGATGATGGTGAGCTGCCGGGCGAATTCCACAACGTCAATGTCGAGAAACTTGAGTTTCTTCATGTTCTTCGGCATGATTGGCGGGGGGGTGTTTTGGTTGACCGTCTGGACCATGCGTCGCCCGCCAAGATCCTTACCGGCCAGTCGCTGGTCGAGGAGTGTCATCAACGGGCCCGCCCCAGGCGTATCGGCCGTCTTTATTGTGTCCCTGGCAAAGTTGAACATGTCGCGGATGAGAGCCTTTGTCTCTTCGCTGTTGTCCTCCATCCACGAGTTGTCGAGCCAACTCTTAAGGATGTTGACAACACGGAACCGGATGGGCCTCAGCTTTCGGTCGTGCCAGGTGTCATAATCGGCTTGTGACAGGCCCTCGGGTGGCTGGGTAGTAAACCTCATGACCAGCATCTCAAACAATTCCCGCGCGTTTGTGAAAGACCGATATGTGAGGAGGAAGGTGTTGTTGAAGTTTGGGTCCAGCTTGTCGTGCCGCGTGAGCTGCTCGACCAGCGCAACGAGAGTTCCACCCTTGACAGTCGGAGGCAGGGTTTTTGAGTCCCATGACAAGTCGGTCTCGTTGTCGAGATTCAAAAACTCGGGCTGGTCCTCGGGCGCCGGTGGTGGCACCGGCTCCGGGTCTTCTCCAAAGAAGCGTTTCATCTTTGACGGATCGCCCTTCCGGAAGTTGGCGGGCAGGGTTTCGCCTTCTGTAAATGATTGGGATCCCATCGGCAGCCCCGGCCTCACCAGGCCCCGTGATTCCGTGCGCTGATGCGGCCGCTCGTATGGCATCGTCTCCATTCTCCTGAGCTGCTCCCGCTGGGCGACCTCTTGGCGGACGTGAATCTCTTGCTGTTGGATGACCATAGACACCTGCTCGGAGAGCAGTTGAAGCGAGAAGCCGATGTGGGAAGAGTTGGTCTCGAGCGCCCGCGCGCATTGCCGGACATACTCTAGCCTCTCCTCCAGGGCCTGACCCCTGACCTCGGACCACTCATCAGCCAGTGGGCCGGCGACTGCCTGGCAGCCCAGGAGCAGATCCGAGATGTTGTCGTAGAGACTCTGCTTGTTGGTGCTGAAATCGGTGAGCTGAGGCGTCTGAAAGCTGTTGCCGAGCAAGGACAAGTCGATCGACTCGATCATGGCGATCCAGGGCTTGAACATGTCCAAAACTTTGCCTCCGGCGCCGCAGACGTTATTGCTAACCATCTCGTGCTTATAGGGGGTGACCACCTTGTCGCTAGCCACGAGATTCTTCTCCAGCTCGCGGATGCTGGACACCAGCATCCGCTTGAATTCGTCGAGCCGTTCCAGGAGCTTGCCGTCGAGGACAACCGTGGGCTCTACAACCCCCTCCTCGTCCTCGAGGAAGTTGGACGTGATGGGATCGCGAGGGGTAAGTCCGTTGTTTTGCCAGCTTCCGCCGGCTCCCGATCCAATGACGAAGCCCGGAAACAGGCGTGGGATTTCTTCGCCGCGTTGTTGTCTCGCAACTTCGACGTAGCTGAACACACCCAGGAGAACGCCATCGGCTTCCTGCAGACATTTCTGGACCGACTCGGCATTCGGCCAGTCGGCGGCCGCGATGTGTGAGGAAATCACGAGCTTGGAGAATTTGGACATCATGTCCCGGAAGTGGGGATAGAGGGCCTTGTTGGTGGAGATGATGGACGGCTGTCCAGAGTGGTTGTCGGTCGTGCCCGAGCCGGCGGCGAGGAGGAGGCGGAGGTGGTCCGAGATATCCTCTGCTCGAGCCACGTACTCTGACCGGGTGCCGTTTTCAATGGCCTGGCGGTAGCGATCGACGGACTTCTTCATATTGTTGACCAATCGAGTCCAGGTTAGAGGTGGGGTCGTGCCGTCGTCGAAAAACGAGCGCGGGATCGTGGCAGCAGTGGGAAGATTGAACGCGGAGCTGGTGAACGACGTAATCGACTCCGTCACGGGCGGGTTGAGCAGGTTGCCGTTTGCAAATGTGTCACCACGCGCCCTTGTCCCGGGCGACTGGCCATTTATCGAGTCCATCGACGAGGCCGGCGAGACGCCGTCCTTGGCGCCGAGTCGGCGAGCCGCGCCTCGTGATGAGTTCATCAAAGCCTCGCCCTCTAGCTCGGATGCCGAGTTCGCATCGGATTCGTCCTCTTCCTCCGTCAGGCCCCTCGCGATCATTTCGAGCGGCGGCCGAGTCCTGTCCGGCATGCTCACGTTCATGCGGTCTCGGGGCCCGGTCTCGGCCAGTGAAGAGGGGGACTCGAGTGGCAGCTCCATGCTGCTCTCGCCGGTCATGGTGTTGTAGTAAAACAGCCTGCCATCCGGTGTGGCCTGCGGGATCCAGAAATCGGCCCTGGAGCGGTCCCCCTCGGGCCCGTCAAGCGGCAGCCCCTCGCCGTCGTCGTGGTCGGAGACGTCGTCATCGTCGAGCCCGTCATCGTAGGGATCTTGCTCGTCGATCTCGTCGTCCATGCGCTCCAAGTCGGCACCCTCNTCTAGTTCCGGCAGCTCGTCCTGGCTCGTGATGATCTGGCAATAGTTGCTCGGAAACCANCCCCTGACGCCATTGATAACGCCATCCCACCACCCGCTCTCCAATCGGGTGATGACCTGGATAATGTCCCCTTCGTGAAAGCTCAAACTGGTCCGGTCGTCAGCCTCATAGTCGTAGAGCGCACGCACGTACATGGCACCGGGGGGTGCCGTGCCGACNATGCCGTTCATGGTGGAGGGCGTGTCTGCTGTCAAGTGTGAAACGTAACGAGAACTGTCGCGGCCGGCGCTTGGCGCGTCCAGCGACGCTGCGGAATCGGTGGAATCACTGTAGTAGTGGTTGTGGTGGTGTTGGTGGTGTTGGTGGTGGGGGTGCGCCTCGGAGGTCGAGTAGGAAGAAGCGGTTGATGTGTTCTGACCCTGGAATGCCGACACAGGGTTCTTCGTCATTAGCATGTTGAGGTCGTCGTGAGAACGGGCGGCGGCGGCGACGGCGACTTCGACGGCGGCATGGATCGGCTGGGCGATTCAGTGACGGGACATGCGTTCAGCCCTGCGAACCCCTCCCTCTGATGGGCTGTTGTGTCGACGGCACGAGGCGGGCCGCGGCTGAGCTTGCTCGAAGCGTCGTCGACTGGGTGCGGGCCAATTTCGCCGTTGCAGTCGTCGATCGTCGATGGCCACTCGCAGAATAACCAACGGACGAAGGATGCGGCCGGCGTCGTCGTTTCTGTGCGGGCGCGGGCGCTAGACAACCTGGCCAGGGACGAAAAGAGCCGCGGTGGGCGATCTGACTGGTCGACTGGAGGTGATGGTCTGCGCGTCGGGAGGTTTGGGGAGAGAGGGGGTGGAAGTGTGCAATTCGCCCAGTCCACCCAATTTCTGGTCCCAAAAGGGCGGCCCGCTGGAAGGATCCGCTTGCTGTCTGTCTGGCTCCTCTGGCTCCTCTGGATCCCCACAGACTCGCTCCCTGCGCGAATCAGAGGCTGCGATACTTCAAGGCGACCTTCTCGATGTGGACGGTGAAAGGAAAGACCTGGTGTCTGGTGAAGGTTCAAGGGTCCAAGGGCCAGCCAGACTGATGATAAACGACGGGACCTGAGTCGTCTGGGGCCTGGCAGAAGAGGGTCTGTTCGGGGGCCTGTTCGGGGGCCTGTTCGAAGGTCTGTTCGAGGGTCTGTTCGTTGGCCACCAACCTTCCATTGAGCGGGGGCAGGACAGGGTTGGGCCCAGGACCGCATAACTCTTCCGGAGGGGGCAGAAGGCGGGGTGCTGTATCCGTACCACAGCGCCGAAGTGATTCTTCCTGCAAAGCGCGCAAATGGAACGTCTGATCCTCTGCGCTGCCCAAAAACAATTCTTTGTCACTTGGTTCTATTATGTACCAATCGGCTTTCCGACAGGCTTGAAATCACGGCGCCCATCCAGAACTCAGACTTGGATAGAGAATACCTGGGTACTATGTACTTGGTACAGAATACTTCATGTCGCGGTCGGGTCGTGGATGCGTGGCTGCCTTGTGCGGTCCCGGGCCATCGCGGCTGGGAATTTCTGATGGAGCCATGTGTCTTGGCACCCCTCCCCCTTGCTGCTTCGGGACTCGCCTCCCCGTTTCGCTCTTTTTCCATGCAGCCTGCAGCAGGCGCGGGGACGTACCGATACAGCGGGCGCGGTATTGGTTACAGAAATACTGTCACGGACGTGACGCGTTGTCGCCTTCGACCATCTTTTCACTTCCATTCTTCGCAACGTTGCTTGTCTGCCAAAGTCGTCAGCAAGCAGCGCACTTCGTGTCTTCCATCTTCATAACTGGCAACCCTCTGTGCCACCTGCGAGTTCCCAAACTAACGGCGGGTGCTGCTGTCACGAGTCGCGCCTTGGGGTGGGGTGGTGCTGTTCCTCAAGGATCCCCAGTTAAAGATGCCCTCATTCCTGGCCCTAGCTTTGATGCTGCTGCTCGGCCCCAAAGATCGACCAGCATACTAACTCTATCTGTACTGCCGTGCGGACATAGCCCTTGGCTTATCGAGTCATTTGTTGAATAAGGCGGAGGTCATGATGCTGGGCATGTCTCAAGTCGGGAAAGGAGCCAGCAGGACATCGGACACAACCACGATGGGCCGCATCCACCGTGTAACGTTGTTATCATCGCACATCAGTCTCTCGAGTCCTCATCTGAACGAACCCCAGCCAAGAACCTCCCTGGAATCTTGGAATGGCCTGCCACGAGGCAGGGTTGAGTTGAGTACGACCGAAGCCGACTGACTNCNTTGTGCGAGTCCACGCACTGAGACTAAATGACCCCACAGAATCGGATGTGGTCCACATAATGTCTCCTGGTCGCTCTCTCTCACACGCCCACTCTCTGATTGTCCTCAGTTTTATTTTTAATAAGCATGTAAACATCTAATTTATTTCTTAACTCTTTATACAGATCTTTTTCTTCTTCCTTACATTAGAAAGGAAAGAAATAGAAAACTCCATTTCTTGCCCAGCGACATATCTTGACCTTTAACCCTCTTTTCCATGGCAGTGGGATTTTAGGTTACACGTTCCTTTCTGAGTGGATGATATGGTCTCAGTGAGATAACACCGCACACCTGCCGTTCTCGGTGACCGAGTCAGGGATGAGATTTTTTCGGACGACGCACTTGATGAGATGTCCTTCATTCCTTCGCACCTTGTGGCATCCTCCCATCTACCCACGCGTTTGCAGGAACGCCAGACGCGCAGCGCGCCCGTTCACAAACTGACGACGACCAAGGCAGAATGGCGTGCCGCGCCACCATCTTGTCTTTCGTGGGGGCGTCGGTGGAAGCAACGCTCACCATCACCTCAAAAAATTGCCATGTTCTCGCCACCACGTGCTCACTCACCCGTGCGTGCTGGCTCAGCCTCCATTGATCGTTTTGAGCTTTCCTCGTCGTGGGGGGATCAGAGATGGGGGGGACAGAGCAACAGGAAGAGCATCGGTCAAGCCGTGAAATCACGACCGGCACTTGCCCCTGATGTCAGCACCCTGATTTGTTTACAGTTTACTGTGGTAGTTGGGGGGGCGAATAAGGGGTCACAACCAGCCTAAGAACCCTCCTAATTACTGTGTACACCGACCGGAGCAGCTCTCACCAAAGCCAGTTCCTTGCCCAACACCCCGTTGGGAACGTAACAGTTCTGACAGAATCAGGCACCTTGCGACTGTGGACATCGGTTTAATGCGGCCAAGCATCTCCGACTAGGACTCGCGGCCAACAAACTCGGGGTTTTGGCTTGCTTTACTCCTCGAGCCTTTCGTCCCCCGAGTCCTCGAAGCTCTTGTCGAAGAGCCTCCTCGAGAAAGTTTGTCAACCCGACGAATCGTTGGGCCCATCTTCGCCCTTGGGTTCGGGNTCGGCGTGTAGCAGCATCAGATCGGCATCGGCGCCCTCGTGACTCAGCGCCGGTTGCTCAACTTTTCTCCGTTTCGATTAACTGGGGCGGCGGGCCGCGACGAAGATGATATCGAGACACCACCAAAGATGACACATCTTGGGCGTAGCTGAGGGCGAAAGGTGGCATGGACTCAGCAGGCAGTGAAGGACCCAAGGCGATTCTGACACATCCCCACCTCACTAGACCAAGTCAGCGGCGCGGACTCTCCAACGAGTCTCGTGACCAGCCCCTCCGTCACCATTGACTCCCCGCTGGCGAGAGCAATGCCGCCCGTGGGACCACATGTCACAATGCCGTGGGTACGTAGACTGCAGAAACCACCAGCTGAGTAACACGTGTACATGCCCCTGACAGGAGCTAGGTCGTTTTCGAGGCCCCGGCCGTCGACGGGGCGGTGTCCGGTCCTGCCGGGACGGGCGATCAAGGCACCACCGCCGTTTGGGAGCAGCATGGCCCGGACCGCCTGCATCAACCCGACCCTTGGCATTCGCCGGTTTGGGAGNCCACCGGTAGTCGCGCCGAGCAGTGACCTCTTTTNGGCTCCTTTTCTTCGCTCCAAAGGTGCGGTGAAGACTCTGACCCCCGCGAGGGTTGGCGCTTGTTTCTTTTTCCCCTTGTGGGAGGGAGCGCGAGCTTGATAGGTCAGAAAATGTGACCGAGTTCACTGCGGTGGCTGTCAGCCCAGCTCAGCCAGAGCAGATACATAGTCTTTCAGGTCTCAATGATGATTCACATCTCAGTCCTGAGCATGAAGGAGGAGCAGGGTTATGTATTAGCGAGAAAAGTTGATGGGGCCAAATTTCCGAATCCTCGGCTTCGGGCCATGTGCTGAGAGGGCCCGGATGCGACGTGGATGGAGACAGGTCCACCACATGCGAAACACCAGGAGATGACTTCTTGTTTGATGAAGGAGGTGCAAACACACGCCGTCGTGTCTGGGTCTGGCAACCACCATCCCATCAACGAGGGCGTCGAGGAGGGGAGGTTTGGCGCAGATAGGGAACGGCTGTGGCTCCAGCGCCCCCAGAAGCAAGCTGCAGGAACCACACATCGTTCGGGCGGGTGGTGGCGATCATTCGGGGGGTGGGAGAAGCTGGATGGATGGAACGAAGCTCAAGCTCAATGGTCGCCGGTTGCCGAGGGCGCCGAAGGACAGGGGGTGTCAAGCGCGCCGATTCCTCCTTCGAGAAAACTTCTCCCCGGCCTGTCGTCGCCCCCGGTCACTATTTTGTCCCAATGTCGCCAAAGTTTTGTGCGTTCGCATGTGGTTTGTGCCCCGATCAGGCCTGTCTCCGCGGTTGACCGCATCAATGTTTCGGTGAGATCGACGACTGGCTTCCTGCTCCAGATCGAGTGGTCAGCATTCCGTATTTGTGGTCCAGCAGCGCCTGCAAATGCAGGGGGGGAGTGATGGGTCGACGGGCGGCCGCCGCCCTTCCGGATTTTTTCACCAGCCCCATGGATTTGCTTATTGGCACCCGAAAAATCATCCTGTCCAGTCGAAAAGCAAACGTGCGATTGCCTCAGAGGCGGGCAAGGAGGGGCAATCGGCAAGCAGCAATCGAATGGGGACGAAGCAACCGGTGTGTTGGTTCCATCCCTTCTCAAACAGAGGCCCGGCAGCACCTATCAAAATACTGCCGTCATCTGTCGTCTGGATCGCGAGAGCCGGGGCGCGCTCCACATTGCACGTCGCACCTCGTCGCACATTGCAGAGGCCAGCGGGGCATGCGCACCGACTGGCGGCGGGCCGGCCGTTCTCTGCGGCCCCTCGGCCAAAGCAGCTCCATTTCCCGTCTCCAAGATCCAAATGCGCCGGCCGCAGCTTGGTCGGGTGTGGGTGGGGAGGTGGGGTGGCTTATCGAAGGTTCGGCGAGCGAGGGGTTGCATTTCGAAGGGTCCCAAAGCTGGGAACCGCCAAGTTGCTAGGAAACCGGCATCGACTTCCGCCCTGGCTTAGCGCAATTTGCTTCCTAGGCTGGCCAGGCTGACTGCCCACCGTGCGCGCAATTTCAGGGGGACGAGAAAAATTCTCTTCATCCAAACAAGAGGGACGCGGCCTGCCCGGTGCCAGATCTGCAGAGATTTGGCATTGATTTCCTTTCGCTTATCAACACGGCCGCGACCATGTCGACCAACGGGCAGTGTGGGGACCATGGAAAAAGTGGAAAGGGTCGCGATGCCTACCCCTCCACCCGCCATGGATGGGGCTTCGATGGATGGCAAGTCGCGCTTCCATGGTGGGTTCGCCGTTCCTTGGCCAAGGCGCCAAGACCTCAAGACAGACCGGTCCCCGCTGAAGCGGATCGCGGAGCCCAGGCCAGCGAGCAGGGCCAGCTGCCACCGCGCAGACGGAACCGAGGGATCTGGATGACCGGAGGAGCCATGGTCTGATGACAGCCTTGGAAGCTGGGGAGGGGGAGGGGTTCGAGAACTCCCGGAGCTTGACTGGAGCCCGACCCCGCCGACTTTTTCGACCTGCTGAGAATCAATCCGCCGAATCGCCAGCGAGGGGACGAGACGCGTTTCTGGATTGCTGGATTTCCTGTGAGGGTTGGTCACGGGACACCCTGCGATTTGTTGTAGATGTGGCATCTTGGAATGCCACGTCGGCGAGTATTGGCTGTGAAGCGCCCGCAGCCGCAGCCCTACTTGCGGCATTGCCGTGCATATAGCCACCTCCACCTCACCCGTCGGGAGGCGGGCCTCTGCTACTGTGCAATTAACGGCACTGTCAAGAGCGCCGCGATTTTGGGCATGACTGCCACCCCGAAAACGTGCTGACAGCAGCTGTGCGAGGGTGGATTGACGTTACCAACCCAAAAGTCGTCCTCCTCCGTTCGTTCGTTCGCGATACCCCGCCATGACAGCGCAACGCTGCAACGGACGACTAGTAGCTGTAGCCCCACCGCGCCCCAAGCTCTTGCAGCTCCAACTCCACAGCTCGTCGACGCCAAAGCAGGGCATCATGTGGCGGTCAGTGACCCGCCTTCAACAAGCCGTTGGTGTCGGCGTCGAGGCCTCTCAGCGGTGACGGGCTGCCTGTTTGCTCAGCCGCCGCAGAAACTTCCGAAGTTGAGGGGCACTGGCTGGCAGGAATCCGCGGTCGCCTCGAAGAAGCAACAGCGGTGCGCTGCCAAGGCGTGAACGTGGCCAATTTCCGCTCTGCACAAACGCGAGCCGGAAGCTCCGTTCTCCAACGCGTTACAACGGAGGGGTTGGCTGATAGGCCACGCCTACAAATCTCGTGCCGGGCTTAAGAGAGGTACCTGGCGCGCTAATCTCAGCTGGCAGCTCTGCCCCGCGTGCCCTCCCCCCTTTGCACCCCACCTCATTTTGCGTGTACTTCCACGAGACTTGGGACGACAGCTGTCCAGCACCCCGCCAGAGGGGCTGCACGGCGCCAGAAGCGCGCCCGAAGAGAGGGTCATTCTGCGAGGACATTGCAAGGGCACACACACCGCTCTCCAGCACAGAACCCGACGACGCCGTCCAGGGCTCGAAGGACGACCCTGCTCTCCAAAGTACAGAAGACTCGCAGACGACTGGTTGTGGATTCCCAACCACTCGGTGGGGCGAGCAGGTGCTCGTTCCCGGGCTTAGCTGGGGACGCGAGCCGCTAGGCCGGTTCGGGACAAAGCAAAATTGTTCCACCTTTTTGCAGCAGCTCGCTGGTCGCCAAGGGTGGCACCCCCACCTGCATTGGCCAGTTTCCCTTCCCCCTCCGTGAACCTCCGCAGCTCATTTTTCCCCTCTTGTCCCCCCTTCTCTCCCGCCGTCAGCCATTTCGAAAACCCCTCCCACTTTTCCCACCTTCCCACTCCCACCACCCTTTGGACCGACCACATCTGCGCCAGCGCACCACCACACCGTCTTCGCTTTCTACAGCAAGACAGCACCCCCGATCGACCTGGCGAAAGGCCGTTCTATCCAACCCCCCGTCGACATCTATTTCCATGATCATATCACCAATGAGCAGCTACACGACGCAAAGTCCGCAAGACACACTTTAAATCCCACGGGAGAGCGCGCGCGCGAGCGAGGAGTTCAGGCGATCTCAACTATCGTTCTGTGAGGGAAGGGTCCAACACCGCTTCGAGTGCCGTTGTCATTGTCGTCCCCCGCCAACCCACCCTGCAAGCCGACCGGGTCCCCGCTCGACGTGCAACCGGCGACAATCAGATCCAAGATGCCTGGCGCAAGCGTGGCAGTCATGCCATCTTCGGCCGCGTCAACACCGGCTGCCCGAAAGACCTCACTCGCTCCGGAGAGAAAGTACAAGTGCCAGTTCTGCAACCGGGCCTTCAGCAGGAGCGAGCACAGGAGCAGACATGAGCGATCCCGTAGGTTGATTTTCCTGCTTGATCCTCCATTTGACCTCGGTCGCCCGCCCGCGCGTACCTCGGTCACCATCCGCCCCAAAGCTAACAAACCATTCACAGATACCAAAGAGCGGCCGTTCAAGTGCATGAAGTGTCGCAGCACCTTTGTGCGACGCGATCTCCTCCTCCGTCATGACCGTACTGTCCATGCTAAAGACGGGGGTGTGCCCCTCCACAGCGACGGCAAGCGTCGCGGCGGTCCCAAGACTTCCAGGTCTGTCAGCGGCCCTTCCAAGTCGGCTCTCGCCCTCGATACTTCAACTCTTGAGCAAAT
>FJWA01003872.1_pt1 | contig 11414 bp, 9 predicted proteins | sample 1011891 | NCBI WGS metagenome assembly FJWA01 (sample SAMEA3912450, study PRJEB9761) | metagenome | biome: forest; material: soil | place: USA | collected 2011-06-22 | depth 0.1 m
CTTCTACGGAACGCAGTACGGCGACGCAGCCAGCATCGCAACCCAGCTCGAGACGATCCGCACGGCCTTCATGGAAACGATCCCCGGCGCGAAGATGGTCTTCCCCTCAGACCTGCCGCCGGACCACTACCTGCACGCGCGGGTTAGCGTGTGCAGCGGCGTGCCCGTCCTCAGGGACCTCGACTGGCTCAACTGGGTGCCGAACGCGGCGCACCTCTTCTTCAGCCCCATCGTGCCGACACGCGGCCGCGACGCCCGTGTCGTCCACGACTTGATCGTCCGCCTGCATGCCAAGCACGGGTTTGATTTGATCCCGACGCTGTGCGTCGCGGGGAGGGAGATGCACTATATTGTGAACCTGGTAAGTCGTCCTCGTGGAGACGAGCTGGAGACTGGAAGAGACGAATGGAGACTAACCGCTGAGGATTAGATATACGACCGGTCGTCGTTAGATGAGAAGCGACGAGCCGCCGCGTGTATGAGGGAGATGATTGCCGAGGCAGCGGCGGAGGGATTCGGAGAATACCGAACTCACGTCCTGTTCCAGGACATGGTGGCGTCGACGTACAGCTGGGGTGGGAATGCCTTGATGAGGTTCAACGAGACAATCAAGGACGCGCTGGACCCCAACGGCATCCTGGCGCCGGGGCGGAACGGGATCTGGCCCAAGCGGTTCAGGGGGAAAGGGTGGGAGATTCTGGGGACCGAGGTGGAGGATGCGCTGGAGGGGAAGGGGATTGGGCCAAAGTGAATGCAGGACGTACTGAGTCCTCCTTCGTATTGACGACGGGAAGAATATTGCAGGTTGAGAAGGGGCTTGACTGAGTACCTGGACTTCTTTCCCTGCCCGTTATCTCTGGCAACCAAGAACCCGAGCTTTCAACCAATATGCACCCATTGCCCATCCACTCTCGTCCAACCTCCTTCCGTAGCCTCGACCTCGATGTCAAGCTTCGTCGCGCCATATCGCAGGAGCAATTTTTCAACGTCTGTCGTCCCAGTTCCCTTCGCCCGAGCTTCGGTTATCGACTTTCGTAGCACATCCATGACCGAGTCTCCGCCATTGGTCAGGACATTAGGGTCCGCACCGGCTTCGAGAAGCACTTTGAGTCTGCCACATAGATCCCCACCGGTTCTGTAGGCCTGTAGGTGTAGAGGCGTACGTCCGAGTTCGTCACGGGATCTGACATTCGCGCCCGCGTCGAGGAGCGTCTCGATAGCCGTGCTGTGGGCAACCCTTCCCAGCACAGTTGCCGTCTGGGACGGAGTCAGGTTCAGCGTTTTGAGGATGGAAAGAAGCTTGTGATTGGCTCCGCCGAATGTACTCAGAAGCCCTTCAACAATCAAGTCGCCCGATTCGCTGGGCAAGGCGTTTGCTGTTGAACCCCACGCGGCCAGCTGTAATGCCGCGCTGAGGAGCCGGTCGGTGTTTTCCAGACTCCATCGCCTGTTTTGAATTTGAGTCAATGCCGCCAGGGCCATGGCCAGGGGCGTTTCGTCCCGTTCGTTGCGAATCTGTAGCGATGCCCCAGCCTTGAGGAGAAGACCTAACGCGGACGGGACAAAGTTTGGCATCCTCCCAGAGCCGAACGAGCTCTGGACTAACATGTGTATCGGCGTTCCGTGGGGCGGAAGGCAGTCGTTGATGCAACGTCGGACTGGCGCTGCCAGCAGATCAACGACTTCCCGGAATTCTTCCCTCCACAATACTCTTCGATTCTTGCAAAGACAATGCAGTGGCGTCTTGGACTGTAAGTCTCGGAGAGACCCGTCGCCACCGTGGCTCAGAATCCACCGGATCTCCGCGATGCCTTCTTTCTCGGTTATGTTTGAACAGAGGAGGTGAAGTAGGCCGCTTCCTTGAGCATTGGTGACATTAATGTCCATCCCGTGTTTATGTTCCAACACGCTTCTTAGGAGATGAATTGCAGGGGTGGCCGTATTTGTTAAGGCGCTGTCCATGGGGTTGACAGACCCCTGAGACTCCGGTCCCTTCCAGGGCTTCCTTGCCGTAACTTGAGCCGCCCATAGGTCGATGAAATGATCTCCCGGAGAACGTATGACATCCCAGTCCGCGCCCTGCTGCAAGAGCAGCAAAGCAAGTTTGAACTGGCCCTTGGCCACAGCGTTGATGAACATGGCCCCCTTGTCTCTAGGGGTCTCGTCTCTGTTACGCAGAGCCTTGGACCACTGTGCGCCCTTGTCGAGCAACATGAGCACCATGTCTTCCCGTCCGGCGATCAGCGCACATGTCAGGGCGGTGGCCTTGTCAGAGTCCTCGAGATCGATGGGATATCCATTGCCGAGTAACTCCAGAGCAGGTTCCTGGTCTCGATCGAACTCCCCTTCCAAAACGAGCTCCTGCAGAGGCGACTCCCCCGGACCCCATGGCATCTTCGAGCAAGCCTCCACCATGGCTTTGAGCACGCCAGGGCTGGTCCCCCACCGGAGACAAGCCCGCACGGCGCCGACGACGGCACGGCCGCTGGAACGTCGCGTGAGCATCGAAACCATTTCGACATCGCTGAAGCGGCAAGCTGTGGAGAGAGGCATCTCGCCCGACACGTCCGGCAAGTTGGTGTCTTGTACGTTGGCGGCAAGACCTTTCATATTCGACGCTGAAAGGAGACAGGCGACGGCAGCGTGGTGACTGCGGCTGACAGCCTCATGAAGGGGCGTGTTCCCGTACCAATCCCGTCGAGTTGTGTCGGCACCCTTCCTCAACAACAGCTCGATGACTTGGAGATGGCCAGATTGGCTTGCGTAGGAAAGGGGGGTTCGGCCAAGTATATCTGTAGCGTTCACGTCGAGCTTGCGGTGGACTTCCCAGCCATCGAAGACCACCTCCAGAAACTCAAAAGATCCGTGCTTCGCCGCCTCGTGGAGGATCGTAGTCCACAAGGGGCCGCCGGTAGCAGCGAGAGCCGAGTCTCTGGGGCCGTCCGAGGACGCGCGTGATAGACACTGCGGGTGGTTTATCTTGGCGAGATAGTGAAACGCGTGCAGAGAAGCAATACTGCGATCCTCGCTTGCCGGGCCCGAAAGGAAGCTGGGGAGCAGTTGCAACGCTCTGTCCAAGTGGTTAGACGTCATCGCGGAGGTCGCCGCGCGTCGTGCCTTGAGAAGATTACCAAGAGCGGACATGGCGGGCATGGGGGCAGACGCAGCAGACCGTGAACGCAACTCTACCTCTAGCCTGGCGGGCTGTCGTCCTTTTTCCCACCTGTCCCACGGCGGCTCTGCGACGGACTGCCATAGGCGGAAATGCCGGTCTTTGGCAAAAAAGAAGGTGTGCAGCAGATTCGTGAGCGCAGCTTTGCGAACCATCGTCGTCGTCTGTTGGGCGTGGCTGATCCAGTATTTCGCAGCGTAGTGGACAAAGGCCAAGTCGCCGCTATCGCTTCCAGCTTCACCTCCCTGGAGATCACCGAAGGTCATGGTGCCAAGACGTTCCAGGACCTCTATGAACTGGATGTAGGACAGGCAGGTCTGGGCAATCTCGGCATGTGCGTCCGCTTTAACAAAGTGGAACACTCCCGCATCCTCTCCCAACGATTCAAGGTACTCGCGGACAGTGTGATGCGAAAACTGCACAAGATTCGTCTCCGGCTTGTACACCACAAGCGGGCCGCCCAGTGCAAGGACGCTCTGGGGGTCGGTCAAGATGGTTGACACATCCAGGTTGACGGATTCGGGTTCGATTGAGATAGCCACGGCTAGCTCGGGGAGGCTGAGTGGGCGATGCGAGAACAGCAGCATCTGGAAAACCCTGCGACAGAGCCTCATGTTGCGGGGAGGTGTGGAGGAAGTGAGTTGTTTGATCATGTACTCGTAGGTTCTGTCGAGGCCCCGAGGGATTTCTTGCAAGGCCTCGGAAATATCATGGTCGGTGAAGTATGCTGGGAGGCATCGCAGGTGGGAAGCCGCCCACTGAAACCTGTTGACTGGGGTTAACCTCTGTGATCCCTTTCCCCACGTATGTTTTCATGTAGTTGCTCACATTCCGTCTGATCGACTCTTGAGAGCATCGATGATCTCCTCTCGCAGTTTTGGATCGCGTAGCGAGAGATCCCTGCTCGTTATCATCGACTCAACCGTTTCCGTGACGTACAGCTCGATGTCGGATTTGTTCATGCTGGGTGAGAGGGCCAACTCATGGCAGGCCCCAGGATGGAACGTGGCAAGTTGGTCCCATGCCTTCCTGATAGAAGCGGACGGACGACTTGACATCAATACATTGACAGACCTCGCACTCAAGAGTCGCGTGATCAATCCCAGGAGCGTCTTGGTATCCTCGCACTCGTCCAGCGCGTCAATCACGACGACAACCTTCATCGTTCTTGCGATTGCCGTGACAACGTTTTCAAGGACCTGCAATGATGCCGCCTGAAATGATTCAATGGCCGCCACGCTGGTTGGTCCAAATAGGTTGATGAAGATGTCGTCGGTCATATCCGAGTTCTGGATAAGCTGGGTGACCACGGCGCGAAGAAGGCCCAAGGTGTCGGTCATTTCCTTGTGGTCTTTGTCAAAATAGAAGTAGACAAGCCGCTGCTGCTTGGTCCGGAGTACAGCCTGCAGCTGCTGGATGATACTCGAACTTCAAGAGACATTGATTAGCGAGCCAGGTTAGCAAACGTGAGGGCTGATGGGCACGTACACCAGAGTCGACTTGCCATATCCGGCTGCGACGAGCAAGAGCAAACAAGGCGAATGTCAGTGATTTGCCACACTCGCTCTGCACCCGCGATGGGCTGTTCCACTGGATCACACGCTTACCAATGCCGTTTATCCAGAGGGCACGTCCGTGTGCCGACCAGTTTGTGTACGTTTCGTGGCCGAATACCCAGCCACATGTTCCCGGAAATCGCCCAGCGGCCACGCTCGAGTGCTTCTTCATGACGTCCGGAGCAGCGAGCCATTTAAGAACATCACTCTTCACATTGCGCGCGGTCTGTGCCTGGGCTGTGGTTGGCGTCAACGACCTGAACGGAGCGTGGCATTACATGGCGGACGACTCACTCTGTCCTTGAGAAACGTTCAACCGATCGAGCTTCTCAATTACAAATCCAACGGATTGTCTGGCAGAAAGATAATCGCATTAGACTTGCTGCTTGCCTCAAGGCGTGGATGCACTCGCCTTGACTCTGCCGCCAGCGCAAGAATAATGGTGGTCTTGTGCTGCATGATTTCCCCCATGAGCGTGTTCGCCTTCCCCCGTTTGGACGGCCAAGACGCCAGGTCAAAGGTCGACCAACCCAAGTCATCATAGAGCTTCTTGTGCTGAGAGGCGCCGCTGTGCTTAGGTGACAGCAAGGATGCTAGACGGAAGGCAGCGTATTTGTACAACCTGGATGCTGGCTTGTTTGTCTGGCCCGTTCCCGGCAGCCCTCCAGGCTGTTTCGCGGTGGCGGCTCTGGGGACGAGCAGCTCGAGCAGCTCCTTCAGGACATTCTGGCACCGGGCGAGCGTGCCATCGGGCGTCCTGAGACCTGTCGTGCTGGCCGTAATCCATACCGTGGGGAGACCCTGTCCCCGCGGCAGGTCGAGGGTGCGGACGATGTCCTGCAAAGAGGCGACTTCAGCTCGGATCAGCAACAGCTCGTTGGGGGCATCTTTGAGCGTCGAGATGTAGGTGCTACAGGCGATAATGATCTTTCCGCTGAAGTCCACAATTCCTATCACGGCCGCGGTGATGCTGAGCGGATCCATTCCGAGCACCGAGAGTGTTCTGTAGACGGCAACGGGAACAATGTGGGTCAAGGAAGAACTGTCCCTCAGTTTCGAAAGCCCAAACCTCTCTGGTTTTCAGCCGCACTCTTCGTGCTTCGTGCTCTTCAGCTGCTGCCGAATAACGTTATCGGCGCAGATGCAACCATCCGGGCAGCCACCCCCGCCTGGGTGGCTGAGTCCTGACGCTGGCCACGTCCCCAGCTTTGAGCCGCCTTCCCCGATGATAGATGTGGTTTGGGTCATTGAAGTATGTGGGTTGAGGGGGACTGGGCCAAAGTGAATGCTCGGCGCTCCCTTGTGGCCAGGCTCGAGCCAGGGTGGGTTGATGTGACATGTCGACCCGGTCGTGCACTGGTGCAGAGAAGTGATGCGATGGATCATGGTGGACCGTGTCCGAGCTTTCGTGGGGGACCAGGAGTCTGGGACCGCTGTGGATCAGTGTTCGCTTCAACGTTTGGTCCAAGTTCAGAAATATGCATGTCATTGACGGCAAACGTTAAATCGGGACATGAGCCTCGCCGTTTGACCCAACTCCGATGTCTGACCCCTCCCTCCACCAGGCAGAACTTCGAAGTGCCCACCTGTGCAGAACTTCAAACGGGGTGATGCGGCTGACCAAATCGGTCCTGACCCCCAGAAATCGCAGTCAGCCCTGCCGGGTTTGGCCAACGCATTTCCGCGCCGCTGCAGGGTCGACACAACGGGCTAACAGAGAACGCCTGTCCGAGTCCCCGGGGCTGTTAGCAGGGTACCATGCTTGACCTGCAGGCAGGCGGTCCAGTCTGCCTTTCCGGGGTGCGCGGCAGTTGGGCGAAGACGGCGAGGCCAATTGGGCTCTAAGCCTGAACTGGCCCCGGACCTCTCTTCCCCCACTCACCGAGGCGGAGTCATTGGCGGCATTGGCGGCCGCCTCGCTTCCATCAGCCTGGAAGAAGCTGGCTGGCTCTGGCGGGCTTTCTGCAGCCCAAGAACCCAAGGCCAAGCTGGCAAACCAAACCCTGCGCGGACCCGCGGACCCAGGGGAGCAGGCCCCCCGCGATTGGACTGCTCTGCCGTCAAAATTCGCGACCGAGCCTCCGCTGACCCTCTTGACCTCCTTCCACAGTGTCCTGTCCTCGTGCAGCCTGCGTCCCATCTCGGATCCGTTTGACGACATTGGCGGGAGACGAGGGACTTTCGATGATTGATGAGCGCCGGTGGATGATTGAGACAATTCGTCCCATGATCCATCGCGCGGCCCGCTCTCCGCGCTCCGCTCTCCGCTCTCCTCGTGGCAGTGGATTCGAGTTCGGACAGTTCGGACGCGCTGTCCTGCCGGCCTACCCCACTTCTGCTCTGCGACGCCGACAGCGCAGAACGGCCCGACCCGGGCCCTGCGTCCTGAAATGATGGGTAAGGCAGGACCCTGACGAGCGCACGCGAGGGGACGCGAGAGCACACGAGCGCATGAGCACACGCGCATCTCAGCTTCAAATCTCGCCGTCGTGGTGGTTGGTGCACGCTGACTCGGTCACAGACGCGACCTTCCACGCTGCTGCCGCCCCGGGCCTCGGGTTGGATGCAGCGGGCGGCCATGACATGCCCTTCCATCCGTTCCATTCCGCCGCATACCACGGAGAGTTGGCCACCGCCGGCCACGATGCGGCCGCTTCCCAACCGCTTGGGGACCCCATGGACCTCGATCTCGACTTCGACGCTGCCTTGTGGGCGGGCGACATGGACCCGTCGGGGCACCTCGAGACAGACATGAACATCAGTTACTGCGCCCCGATCCCGATGACCGCCATGCCCGCAGACTTTCTCTTTGCCGAGGACGAAGGCATGTTGCCGACCGGCCCCTACCACGGCCAGCTGCCGGTGTTGTCATCCCACAGCATCAGCAGCGTGCCGCACATCCAGCCGGTGCAGCCTTCGCCCACACACACAATGTTCTCGCTGGCTCGCTCCGAGGCCGGATCCGACGACGCAAAACTCCTCGACGGCGGGGCGCAGGACGAGAACGGCATCGCCCGCCAACGGCTACGGAGGCAGCTGTCGCTCTTGTCCAAGGGCTGGGCTGGAGATGAGATCCGGTTCAAGAACTGCGATCCGTCCAAGGCTGTCGTTCTGCACGCCTTCGCCATGGAGCTGGGTCTGGGCTACAACCATGATGTGAGGAGCCGCGAGGTGTCGATGGCCCGCCTTGGACCGGCCCAGGTTGCTTCAGCACCCCAGATCTCGCCGCGCCGTGTCTCGTCCTCGCTTCCTCGTTCCTCCACCGAACTTGATTCGGCTCTCTGCCTGCCAGGCCTGCCCGCTGTCCCCGAGTTTCGGACTCTTGACATCCCCTCTGACCTTACTCATGGGCCGGGCCCACAACAGCCCCAGGCGGCCCTGACAGATGTGGTCATGAAGGATGTGAAGGATCAACATCTCGTCCGCCGCCCCAGCCGTAGCGAACGCATCACCGACTCAATCAGCAAGCATGTCTCCACCCTCAAGACATCCATCGCCAAGGGTGGCCGTCGGGGACCCCTGACTGAGAATGGCCGGCGGGATATGAAGGCCCTAGAAGCGGCTGGCGGTGCTTGCTGGAGGTGCAAAGTCCTTCGCCGCAAAGTGCGCCTGCTCTACCCCTGACACCTGTGCCTTGCGAGTACAAAGCTGATACCTCCTGTAGTGTGACCCCGGTAGCACGTGCAGGTGCTGTCTACAGAGCGTCCCGATGCCTCACCCCGGCGAAGACGCACCTCTTTGGCCTTTGATCGGCTGCCGGCGCGGGCCTCTCCGCGAGGCGATTTCGCCCCAGCTGATCTGCCCCGGGCCGAAGCAGCCGCAGCAGCGCGGAGTCGGGACCTCGGCCCCTACCCGGCGGTGCCCCTCGGTGGACGTCGCCGAGAGGTGCTTGCTCTCTGCCGAGAGCCAGCGGCTGGCCGACATGAAAGCCGTCCTCGAAGGCGCATCCGGCAAGCTCTCCATCACAGAGCCGTCCCTTCAAACAGGCTTCTTCGACTTCATCGAAGCCGGACAGTACCGAGACCGCATCGCCCTCCAGCGGAGCTATTCCTCCCGAGGCAGGACGTTTACCTACACCGAATTGATTGCCATTATCGCCTGGGAGCTCGCCGAGAACCACACGGTCCTGCCCTCGCTCGAGATCAGGTCCTGGGACAGCTTCATTGCCATGCTGGAGACGGCTGGCATTTACGAGTCCGAGGTTGGCCAGGTAAGTTGATGCGCTTGTTGCCGAGCGGTTACTGCGGTTGCTAACGACATGTCAGACGTCGCTGGTGATTCTTTCCATGGTTTGTCTCAGACACTGCCTTGAAGTGCTGCGCCTTCACTCGGCCAACCTTCTGTCCCGTGGAGCCCATGAGGATTGCGGCGGCGGCCATTGTGAAGTTCAATGCATTCACAACCTGCGTTCCGAGCTCGCGGCCTACGTCGATGAGTTGTCATCTGTCATATTCAACAAGGAGAACATGCGGGATAGGAGATGGTGGTTGTCGACATTCTACAGCATCTACATCCAGAGCTACGTGCGGCACGCCATCATAATCATTGAGAAGCAGCTCCGTTTCCAATGCCCCGACGAGGTCGCGGCCGAGGATCTCACAACCACCCAGTACTTGCATCTACCCGCCATCCTGTTCACAGCCGCATCGGCCAAATACGACCCGTTGCTCGACGGCAGACTTCAATATGCCTTGACAGACAATTCTGTCATTCCCGAGACCTCGGTTCCCGAGCTTCACCACTCCTCCGCCAGAGTGGCATGCGAGGTCGACAAATGGCCCGAGGCCGGCATCAGGACCCCCTATCAGTTCCTCAGGCGGCTGCTCCAGATCGGCTCGCTTGACTTCTCCGAGTCAGGGCTAAATTATCTCGGGGCGGCCATGCCGAGGTCTCCCATGACTCTGGCATCTCCGTCCTCTGCCTGGAGCGCCGGATCACCGCTGTCTCCGAGCCCCGGTTCCCTCGAGGGGAACCTGGCCTTGCTCCGGTCCCCCTTCGGCCGGAGCAACAGGGACTCGTTCGACAGCCGTTACTCAACACAGCCCTCCACCAAGTTCTCGAACCTCAGCTCCGACAGCCTGGCCCGGACCATGTCGACCGACATGACGAGCTTGTACGAGTCGTCCATCTTTGCGGGGGTTTCGTTCTCGGGGAGCGTGGTAGACTTGAACGGGGACAGGTCGTTGGATGCCGGGACCATCAACCCAACCGCCCTGTTCGCGGCTCACCACAACAACGGTTCGTCGCAGTCGCTCGACCAGATCATGGCCGAGAGTTGTGCCAAGATGGAAGGGCCAGGGCCCGACCCTGAGCCGGCGTTCGTCTGCAACTGCTGCCCTCGGACGCCACGGCACTTTCACACGGCCGACGAGCTGACGTATGTTCTTCCTTGTCCCCCAATGCTGGCTGACACGTCTTCTGATACCCCAACTAGCCTCCATGAAGCCGAAAAACCCCATCCCTGCACAAAGTGCAAGAAGCGCTTCAAGTCCCCCACCGAAGCCGAGCGGCACATCAACGCGATCCACCTCAAGGCCGACTTTTGGTCGTGCAAGGCCCTCGAGGACCCGCTGCGCGCCTACCACCAACAAACGTACCACGGCATGGTGTGGGATGTGTGCGGGCTGTGCGGCGGCGAGTTTGCGCGCAAGGACGGCCAGGCGGAGCCCAACCGCGACGAGCTGGTCGCGCATGTCGAATCGGTGCACAAGATTGGCGAGTGTGATCGGAATAAGAAGTTTTATCGCGCCGACAACTTCCGCCAACACCTCAAGAACACGCATGTGGCGTTACCGGGGAAGTGGTTGAAGACGTTGGAGAGGGCGTGTCGGAGCACCAAGGATGCGGAGTGAAGGATGTGTGAAGAGCGGTTTCTTTTGGGTACGAACATCTGGGTTTGGCTAAAGGGGATAGAGGCGTCTTGAGCAGCTGGCGGGTTTCCATGCAATGTCTCGGGACGTATAAACCACTACATTAATCCCCAAGGACGGACTGTCCTATAATCCACTCATCTCACAATCAACAACTTGGCATTGGCAACCTTGTTGTCCTCACCATCATTAAATCTTGACAGACCTGTTAGAATGCAACTTCTAACATTCCAGAGGATATATACGGTATGTACTGTGCTGCCAAAGCATAAAATATGTGCAAAGAAGTCAAACCCACTCTTCCTTCCCACCTTCACCTCACCACTCTTCCACTCATGTTCCTTCGCGCAGGCGCATCTTGACAGCCACCCCTGACGCACCAGCCAGCAGCCGGCCAGTCAAGGCAACCTGCCCCTCCCTCTCCCGTCTACAGGCACTGCCAGTAATAGTCGTTGCTCTTCTGGCAGGTCGATCCCGACGCGCACACCGTGCACCCGGTGTATCCGGTGCCGCCGCACTGGCCATCTGTTTTGCATGCCATCATGTCAGTGTGTGTCATCCCTCTTTATAGGTGGAGACTCAGAGGAGGACTTACACTTGGCACTGGTGCACCCACCGGTCGACGCCGAGGTCGTCGAGGTCTTGGCGGTCGTGGTGGAGGTGGTCAGGGTGGTGGAGGGGGCCTTGGTCGTGGTCGTGCTGGTGGAGGGGGGCTTGGTCGTGGTCGTGCTGGTCGACGCGGGCTTGGTGCTGGTGGACTGGCTGCTGGCCGGGGGCTGGGAGCCGCACTCGAAAACGGCGGGGCCGGGGATGGTG
>FJWA01000767.1_pt1 | contig 11403 bp, 9 predicted proteins | sample 1011891 | NCBI WGS metagenome assembly FJWA01 (sample SAMEA3912450, study PRJEB9761) | metagenome | biome: forest; material: soil | place: USA | collected 2011-06-22 | depth 0.1 m
GGGTTCTGCAGCTGGACGTAGAGTTGAATGACGGTGAGTAGGAGGCCGACATCGTCGGGTCGAGTCTCAAGTAGAGGGAGGATACGGCGCAGAGCTTCTTGTCCGGTTTGGAGCTGGCTCGCGGCTGCGGCGCCCAAAATGCCCAGGTCACACTTGGCACCGGAGACGGCCGGAACGGCCTCTTTGGAAAGTATCCTGGAGGTGGACTTCTGGACACCAGAGAATTTCTGGACCTGGAGGCTGAGCACATATCTATTGCGTCGCAGGACAGAGCTCTGGTACTCGAAGAGCCTGTCGTTCCCCTTGTCTTCTGGAAGGGACTCGGCAAGCCGCTGAGCCATGTAGGGGTTGCTCTCGGCTTGAAGCACCAGTGAGTTGGTGCGGGCAATGACCTTGGTCGAGTTGTCGGAAATGTCGTCGAGGTTGAGGAAGTTCTGGAGAGCTGCAGCTTCGTCCAGCTTTCCGAGCTTCGTGAAGACATATGCCTGCTGCACAATGATGGGCACCAGCTCAGCCTTCTTCTCCTCGTCGTCCAGGTCCTCTGTCGCCTCGCACAGATCTCTTGAGCGCTTGAGCAAGACAGCAGCCTTTGCAAAGTCCCCGCGCGACATGCAACCGCAGGCAGCATTGTAGGAGGTCTCGAATGCCTCCATATCGGCCCGGCCCGGCTGCTTCTCCTGCTCAGGCACGGCCCAACCGCTGCCCTGCCACTCGAGCTGCGCATTGGTGGCGGACAGGTTGATACGCAGGTCGTTCTCCTCGCCGTAGTGTGCCCCGCCCTCGTCCGCACTGAGTTCCCTGTATAGGTCGGCGGCTTGCTCGAACTTCTCGGCGCGGTAGGTCACCTGGGCGGCGACGTGCTTCAGACCCCGCTGGGCCCTTGCCGAGGCGGCATCAGCAGCCCGCAGCACCGCCTCGGCAGCCTCCAGATCGCCCGTCTTGTAGAGGGCGTAGGCCTTCTCAAACACGCAGGTCTTGGCCAGGCCATCGCCGCCCTCGGCAATGGCGCGCAGGGCGTCGTCGAAGCGGTCGAGGTTCAGGAGCGCGACCACACACGTGCGCTGGGCTGTGGCCAGGTCGGCACCACTGCCCTTTGCAGCGCGCACGGCGGCGGCTGCGACGGAGAGTGCTTCGGCATGGTCTTCGACGGACGCGGCCCGGAGGAGGGAATTGAGAGCAGCGACGGCGGTGTCTCCCATGATGGCGGCGGGAAGGCGGGAAGTGGTGGCCGTTTCGTGGTGCTTCTGAGCATTCAACCGGAGTTCTCCGCCCGGGGAGAACCTAGAGTCTGTGCTTTTGGGTGATCTCGTCCTCGTATGCCGCTGTGTGGTCTGGATGTCAGGGATTTTGGGTGTTGGAGTGCTCCAACTGCCAGCTGCTGTCCACTTCCACGAATGCTGCCGGGCATGTACATACCAATGGAGGTGGCAGCATGTCAACTGCGGGGCATTTTGTTGGACAATTTTCGATGCCCGAGTTTTGTGGGGTAATGTGAAGCTGTGGAAGTGGGGCTACGGGAGCAAGGGGGCTTCTATTGCTCGACGAGCCACTGCTCTCCATCAAGAGCTCCCATTCACCACGAATGATATGATCCATCCATCCCAACGCTCCCGGCGATTTTGGTCTCCCGTCTCTGTCTTGCCTGCTTTGAAGCCTTGGCATCAATCAAGAAGTCTTGACTTGGTTCATTCCCCCTGGAAGCATGGTCAGCACAAACCAATCCCGGGCAATATTACCTGTCGTCGGATTTGGCTCTCAGAGACGCATGCATGCGCGGGCGGGATGAAGGTGTCGAGAACCAGACTTCAACCATCCGCGACGGCCATTTTCATTTCCACCAATCGANCTCAGATGTGCNGTCCCGNTATCTCAGAAAGGGCCCCTCCTCCTTGGGTTACGCATTTGGCATCGGAGGGATAGGTCGATATTTCTCCATCGGCCTGCTTAATAAATCGCCGGCCAAGCAAGCCAGCGTTGTTACCACTCTCTTCCCTTTCTTTATCCTGATTTAGCCTCTTTCGTTCTCTTCGTGCTTCCGGGCTTGTGTCTGCTCAAGATGACAATGGCANGGTCAGTTACGGGCTTGGCCCGTCNTNTCTGGTATTTGGGTGTGGATAAGAACCCGGCACCGGTTCTCATCTCAGATGGCAGTCGAGCCTTCAGAGGCATCCTCTACACTCTGAACCTCATGAGGCCTTGCACAGCAGATCAGCATGGGTCTGTATTCTTGTCTCACCAGATTTGCGGCTGCGGCTGCCGCCGCGCTCATTGTTGGAGCCCCTGCGATCGTCTGCGCCCAGCAGCCCTCGGTGTTCTCCTTCTTGGCTGCTGGCACTGGCCTTCAGCTGGGTGGTCCGGCTCTTGCACCAGAAATCCGTGTAGCCCCCAACGATCTCCCAGGTGTGAAGCGAGTTGCCAATGATCTCGCAGCCGACTTTGGCAGGGTCCTAGGGGTCAACGGGACCGTCGTGGTGGCGGACTGGAGCGCGACCGTCTCGACGAGCGGCTCAAAGCCCATCATCCTCCTCGGCACTGTCGGGCAATCTAGCCTTATCGACAATTTGGCGGCTTCGAAAAAGCTTGACACGGCCGCTCTTGGGAACAAATGGGAGACCTTCTCGTACCAGGTCGTCAGCAAGCCATGGGACAGCCGAGATGCGATCCTCGTCATCGCCGGTTCTGACATGCGAGGTGCTGTGTTTGGAGCCTACGACGTTGCGGAACAGATTGGGGTGTCCCCCTGGCACTACTGGGCGGATGTCCCTCCGACCAAGAGGCAGTACATCTGGGCCAGCGACCTTGTCCACACCGAAGGCCCTCCCTCGGTGAAATTCAGGGGCATCTTTCTCAACGACGAGGCCCCGGGGCTGACGGGCTGGGGCGGGAAAAAGTTCACCAAGAGCCAGTACGGCAGCCCCTTCGTCACCGACTTCTACAAGAACATCTTCGATCTTGTGCTGCGGCTCAAGGGAAACTATGTCTGGCCGGCCATGTGGTCCAGCATGTTTTACTTGGATGATGCGAAAAACGGACCGACGGCAAACGAGTACGGCATCTTCATGGGCACAAGCCACCATGAACCGATGGCNAGGGCCGACAAGGAGCAAGGCAAGTTCCTGAGTGGCTCGTGGGATTGGGGGAGCAACAAGGCCAATGTCAAGACCTTCATGGAGACAGGAGTGACGAGGGCCAAGAATTGGACCACCATTTACACGCTGGGCATGAGAGGCTCCGGCGATGCGGCGTCTCCAACTCTGACCTCGAGCGCACTCCAGGACGTTATCCAATGGCAGCAATCAACTCTGACGCGTGTCATTGGGAAGCCTCTTTCTGACATACCTCAGGCCTGGGTCATGTATAAGGTATGCCGACCGTCTTTTGGTGTGAATCCCTGCCTTTCGAGTTTATCTAACACGCGGCTCTAGGAAGTCCCCGGCTACTGGCAAAAGGGCATGACGGTCGGGGAGGATGTGACCCTTTTGTGGAGCGATGACAATCGAGGCAACATCCGCAGAATCCCAATCGGCACCGAAAGCAGCAGGAGAGGCGGCGCAGGCATGTACTACCACTTTGACTACGTTGGCAGCCCTCGCAACTACAAGTGGATCAACACCATTCAGCTGCAGAAAACGTGGGAACAAATGACGCTTGCCTACGACAGCGGGGTGCGCAACATCTGGATTGCCAATGTGGGCGACCTCAAGGGATTGGTAGGTTTCCGAGGCGTTGCTGCCGCCTTGTTCAACGCTGACANCCGTGGTTTAGGAGCTGCCGGCTGCTCACTTCATGGCGCTGGCTTGGGACCGAGCTAGTTTCACTGGGGGCACGAGCACCAGAGAATGGCTCAAGTCCTGGAGCGGCCGGCAGTTTGGGGAATCAGCAGCCGACGCAGCGGCTTCCATAATGACAACCTATGGAAAGTTGACAGCACGCATGAAGTACGAGGATTTGAGCAACACTCCGTTTGCGTTCAGCTTCAACTACGACGAAGCCGAGCGCAATTTCAACGAGTGGACCGATCTTCTCAACAAGGCCCAGGCTACCTATGACGGACTGACTGCCGAGCTGAAGACGCCCTTCTTTGAGATAGTCCTGCATCCGGTAATGGCTGGGAGGGGGGTGTATGAAATCTACACCAAAACCGCCCTCGGCAGCAAATACGCCGGCGAGCATCGCACAAGTGCCAACAAGTTAGGAAGGGATGTACAGGCAGCGTTCAAAGCGGACGGCGACATCACAAAGAGGTACCACAGCCTCAATAACGGGAAATGGGACGGCATCATGGCCCAAAACCATATCGGTTACACGAACTGGCAGGAACCGAGCGCCAACTCCTTGCCGAGCATTACCTGGGTTACGACGGCNGCGTCAAACGCCATCATGGGTGTCTCCGCACAGAGAAGCACCACCTCGTTTCCGAGCACCTCGCAGCTGGCGTTGCCTGCGATCAATCCCTATTTGCCCGTTGCCGACCAGCGCTGGCTGGAGGTCTACACTCGGGACAATGGTACCTTCGCCTACAGCATCACGTCGAATGCCTCCTTCGTGAGTGTGTCGAACCCGATGGGGACTCTATCCACAGCAAGCGGCACTTCGGACAGCCGCTCCAGGCTGAGCGTCGACTGGGACTCGTCGCCGCCAGGATACAGCGTAGCCGCGTTGACTATCACCAATCTGAACGCAACAAGCGCGAAAGCCACGGTCCTGGTTNCCATCGAGAACTACAAGGCCCCCGCGGCTTTCAAAGGACATGTGGAGGCCAATGGCGTCGTCTCCATCGAGGCCGAGCACTACGCGCCATCGCCGGAATCCTCATCCGAGTACATCGTGGTTCCAGAGTACGGCCGCACGCTGTCGGGCGTGAAGCTCCCGGCCAAGAAGGCCTCTCAGTCGCCTGGCACCGGCCCCGCCCTTGTCTATCCTTTCTACACCTTCACCAACGCCTCGGCGGCATCGCTGACGGTGTATCTGTCGCCCTCGGACAACGCGAACCCCAATAGCCCAAACAAGTACAACTTTAGCCTGGATGGCGGGAGCGTGACGACGGTGCAGCCGGTGCCGCTGACTGACCAGAGCACTGATCCGCCGGGGTGGTCCGAAGGGGTGATCCAGAATGCCTATGTGAATAACTCGAGTTTGGGGAAGCGGGCCGCGGGGGCGCACACGCTCAAGGTGTGGCTACTGGAGCCGACCATGGTGTTGACCAAGGTGGTGATTGATGTTGGGGGATTGAAGACCAGTTTGATGGGGCCCCCTGAAAGTGTGATGGTTGGGTACTGACCTGTAACTCGTCTTTGCCCCTTTCTCCCTCCCCTTTCCTTCGACTTGTATGATAAGTGGCCCGTGCGGTGTTCTGGACTTGTCAAAATTGAATTGACCCGGCTTCCGCCGGCTCCGGTGCTGATTCAACTCTTTCTCATTCTTTTCGCCGTTTCAAAGCATCTGACGGAGTTGGCGTTTGAGGGTACACTCGTTTCGCATTTCGCATCGGCAAGAATAATGATCGGCCTCACATCATCGACATCGGCCTTCCGGCANGTATGCTCCGGCTGCGCCCGCCGGATACGAACTCCGANTCCGGGCTCGGCTCCGGTATCCATGAGACCGCTTGCGGTCGGCGCCCGGACCTCATCCCCGTTCTCTACCGTTTCGCTGGCGTACGACTTGCACGAGCCCGCAAAGCCCGTGGCCGATAAGCAGACGTCACCAATCATTGTCATGCACGGATTGTTTGGGTCCAAGAAGAACAACCGGACGATAAGTAAGTGAGTGGCCCGCTGTTGCAGCATCCATTTGATTGTACTTTACGGGGCATATCTTGACTGCTCCGTGTTCAATTACAGAGTCCTAGCGCGTGACTTAGGACGCCATGTCTACGCTGTCGTCAGTAACCTTGATGCCCCCATTCGCGCCTCACGCTGACAGTCAGACAGGACCTCCGCAACCACGGCGAGTCACCTCACGAGGACCGCCATGACTACCCTGCCATGGCCGCCGATGTGGCCGACTTTATCCGTCAGCACGGGCTGAAAGAGTCGACGTTGATCGGGCACTCAATGTAAGTCCGTTCTTAAGTGTCGTAGACAAATTATACAGCACCACTGACCACCCAGCACATAAAGGGGCGCCAAAACAGCCATGACTCTCGCTCTCCATGAACCAGACCTCGTCGCTAGCCTCGTCGCGGTCGACAACGCCCCAGTGGATGCCCGTCTCGGCTCGGACTTTGCCCGCTACATCCAGGGCATGAAGCGGATCGACGAGGCGGCCGTGACCCGCCAGGCCGAGGCCGATAAAATCCTCGAACCCTATGTGGAGGTACCAAGCCACCCCTCAGCCCCGTCCCCCGGCCCCCTTTTAGACCTCAGCCGGCTAATTCACGACGGCCAACCCCTCCAAAACAGACACTCCAAATCCGCCAATTCCTTCTCGGCAACCTGCACCGCCCCGCCGACAGCAAGACGCAAAAGTTCCGCGTGCCGCTGCACATCCTGGCCAAGGCCCTCGACCACCTCGGCGACTTCCCCTTCAAGGACCCGACGGAGGTGCGCTTCTTGAAGCCCGCGCTCTTCATCCGCGGGACGCAGAGCAAGTATGTTCCCGACGAGGTGATCCCACTGATCGGCCAGTTCTTCCCCTACTTTGAGCTGGTGGATGTCGAGGCTGGCCACTGGGTTATTTCGGAGAAGCCAGAGGAGTTTATCCAAGGTAAGTGCTGACGACTGAGAATTGTGAGCGATGAGATGGCTGACTAATTGTGGTATGACAGCTGTGGTCCGGTTCTTGGAGTCCAAGGAATAGCGAGGAGAACGCGGGAGATTGATGCTGTTGCGTACCAGGAACTGCAAATGACTTGTATTTCTACCTCGCTTGATAGACCTAGAACACCACAAACACCACGCTGTGACAACAATACACGACAAACAACAAGTGTCCCCCTTCTACACCCAGCACGTGCAAATCTTGGACAGCAGCCGGGTGGACAAGCCGTCGCTCAACTTCACCTGTCCCGACCACGGCTGAGCCTTGACGGCTTCCAGAAGCCCCGGGGTCTGCAGGATCTCATTCACCACCCCGGTAAACGGCGAGCTATAGTTTTCACCAANACCGGCGCTCACCTCGCAAAAGGTCGACGCCCATTGGTCTTCAGCCTTCGTCCTGCCCTCCTGCTCGGTGACCTGCCGGCGGCCCCCCCAGGCTCTGTCCAGCTTGCTCCCGACCTAGGCACCGACCAGTGAGCCTAAACTCCGGCAAAGCGGTGTGTGTAGGAGAGGGTGTGGACATGGGAGGGAACGGGACGAACCAGGCCAAAAACGGCGCCTGGAGGAGCGTTGGCCCTTGCCTGCGCAAACCACGAATCGACCGCCTCGAAAGTGGCCCTGTCAGAGACATCGTAGACCACGATGATGCCGTGGGCGGAGCGGTANAAGCTCTGCGGGAGTGCTTTGAATTTCTCTTGGCCGGCCTGTAGATATGAAGAGAAACGCAGGGATTAGCAGTCTGGCCATCGTCATCAGGTCAAATGACTGGCGGCTTACCGTATCGAAGATGTTCAACCGATACAGCTTGTCTCCGACCCTCACGTCCTTGATCTGCAATCCAAGCACACGCAGCAGGTAAGCAGTGCGTAGCTCACCCGCCGGNAGCCCACAGAGCGGTCTTGAACAAGCCTACCTTGAAATCAACTCCCAGCGTCGGGACCACCCTTGATGGAAACTTGCCATCGCAGTATCTCTGAAGCACTGTCGATCATCACCACCCCGTTAGCACACATATCTGGCTCGCTCGACCACCTCCACATCATGCACCTCAACAACTCAATGCACACCGCAGCGCAACAACAACCAAAGGGGGACGGAGGACAAGTAAGTCCTCCGCAAAAGCCAACAACTGCGGGGAAATGGTGGAAAAGGAAAAGACTCACAAGCGGTCTTCCCCACCCACGTCTCTCCCACAATCACCAACTTCAACGTCCCCTCATACTCCTCCGGATACCGCGGCGCAGGCACCTTAGCAAGGTCATTAAACGATTACTCCGGCTTCAAAAGTCGCCGAGCGTCTTGTTCCGCAGCCCCAGGTCCCACGATGACGAGGGCAACGATGGCAACGACGACGACGAGGAGGAGGAAGGAGAAGAAGAGGGTTCCGGGCTTACTCGAGGAGCCGGCGGAGCGGGACGAGACCTCCCGACCGAAGCTTCTGAAAGGACCGTTGGCTCGCGGCCGTTCGCCCTCTCAAGGTTGTCTAAGAACTGCTGGGTAGACTGTTGCGCCATTGCGGACTTGGGCGACGGCGAACAGAAAGTTATTGGACGGTGATATAGAAAGGGGTGGAATGGCCGGTCAACGGAACTGCTGCTGGGCATGAAGTCGATGTTGTACTTTGAGTGGTAAGAAATGAACCGGGGCCCTGGGACATGTGAAAAGAACGAGGTTCTGGACTTGGGAACTGGGAACGGATGGTGCTCGTCGCTGTTGCCACAGCTTCAAGGCATCTAGATGTCTGGGGAAGACGCCAGGGAAGGTCTGCGCTGGCTTGGTAGGGAAACCCGCACGCGCACGTCGTTTAAGCCTCGCGGCGGCCACCACCTGCTCGACAAACCGTCAAGCAGCGTCCACTGTGACCGAGGTGAGAACACAAGGAAGGGTTGGTCGACGTGACATTCGCTGAAACTCTAGCTGGATGCGCATCCGCCCTTGCCGCGTCTCCCGATTGCCCGCCGGCCGACCGCTCACAACCCACACACATCACCAGGTGCCTTCCCATTAGGTACCGTGGACCAGCCCATCCAAGGATCTTGGTGCCCTCGCTGCGAGATGCCGTTGTTGGTCGTGTCACGGTGATTTGGTTATCCTTTTTGATTCCATGCCTCCCGCCCGTTCGGGAACGGAAAATTCGTTACCTTGACTACTGTACCATGATACCACGCCAAATGCAACGAAAGCAAGCCCAGAGCCCCAGTGAGGTATTGCTGATGAAAACCCTGCCCCAGCGCGTTCCCAGTAACAACACCCCTTATACCGACTCGAGGACCTGCTCACGGAACTCCCGCTCAACCTTCTGACCCTGCTCATCCGTGCTCGACTCGCCGTGGAGGGTCATCAGGGCACCGAGGTCGAACTTGGGCTGCTTGAGGAGCTTGACCTTGCGGATGTGGACCTGGATCCCATGTTAGCCAACTCTGCGGGCAGCCTCCCGATACCGGCGCTGGTGCNACATACGTTCTGGAGGGGGTAGATGCCCTGGGTGGCCTTCTCGATCTCGCGGCCGATAACCTCGGGGATGAGCTTGGAGGTGAGCTGGGTGAGGGTGCAGCTCGAGGCCTCGCGCTGGATGATCTCGGTCATCTTGCGGCGGATCGCGCGGATTTGTGAAGACGCAGCGTAGGTGGTCTTCTTGATCTGGTTGGGGCGGCGCTTGGTGAAGGCAATGGCGAAGAGGCGGAGGAGGTAGTGGTCGGTGGTCATGACGGTGACGTTGGCCTCAATGAGGGTTTGCCACTTGCGGACGAGCGAGCGGAGCTTGTCCGAAGTGAAGTCGAGACCGTGGAAGTTGGTCAGGCAGTTCTTGCCCTGGATCTCGTCGACGCGGAGCTTGACCTTGCGGAACGAGTGGTCCTCATCCTTCTGCAGATCGGCCAGCGAGACCTCGAAGATGCGGCCCTTGAGGGCATCGTTGGCGTTCTTCAGACCGGTGGTGCGGTTGACCAGGGTCTTGCCGACACTGATCGTCACGTTAGAATCCGTTCTCGTTTTCGCAGTAGTCTCGTGTGTGGCGTGCGTCGCCCGGGGACGGGGTCTTACTCTCGGATGGCGAACGGCGCGGGGGCCTGGATTCGAGAGTCGTCAGTTTCGATGCTACACACCTCAATCTTGGCGGGACGGCGACTCACCTTGATGCCGTACCAGTCCTTGCGGGCGAAGGGGTCCTGAGCCTTCTTCTTGAGGCCCTTCTTGCCCTTGGACAGTCTCTTGTTCCTGCACCCCGGGTATCAGCCATCGGAAATCCACCCGACACCAGAGGGCGGCTCGATATCGTGCGGCCGGTGCCAAATTCGATTATTCGGGGGGGGCGCAACGTACTTGCCAACAGCCATCTTGACGAGCAGCTATGTCAACGGCGGGACAGATGTGCTGCTTGGTTAGTGATGGAGACCGTGGAATCGAGGTCGCGAAATTTGGGGGTTTCTTCGCTCGGGTCCAAATTGTGATTTGGTTGTGTGGGCGACAGCCCACCTGCGGAAAAACTGAAATTGTGGGGCAACTCAGACGCGCTCTTATTGGCTGCTCGGAGCTTAGGGCTCGGAGGTCCGTGCGTTTTGCGCTCGCTGCGGCAGCGGCTTGCCAGGCGCTGGGCGGTGGCAAGTCGCGTCCCTCGGGCGGGGACAGGCTCTGCTCACTGTGTTCAGTTGGCTATTCCCGCTGCCTCTCGTCGAGGCAGAGCGTTTGGTGCTTTCGAACGACAGAGCACCTGAACAACGATGGAGCAGCTTACATGCTGCAACCAAAACACTTTTCTCACACACAAGAAGGCAACACGCATACACGAGCGCGACAAGTGGTCAGAATCGCAAGCAAGGTTGGTTTGGCTTAGTATGGTTCGTATTTTGGCTCACGATGATGATGCTCACCCCAACAACACTTCCACCACCACACTTGGAGGCTACTGTACTATGTACCACCCCCATTCCAACTCTGATATTACGAAACACGGAACCGTGAATGTGAGGCTATCTGTGGCTCTCTGCAACATTCGTTCCATCCGACGGCTTCGTCGCCGGGGCCAATCCTGCCGGCGTTCTCTGCTCCCATCCACATGTGTCACCACCACGACAGAACGTACACCCGACTTCCAGAACATGCAAGGCCCGTAACACGGGCTCTTGGCTCTTCCGGCTTTTCGTCCTCCTCCCGTTGATCGGCGGGTTCCGACTGCTTGGGGTGCATCCCAGGCGGATTGAGGGCTTCCATGCTTTGGCTGCTCCTCGCTTCCTCCCTTCACGAATCCACAGCGATGAGAATGTGTACCACTTGCGAGGTACTCCTCCGCCTTTGGTTCCCCAGCCAACACTCTCGGGCTCACTTCATGGATTTCTACCATGGACTGCGTGGCAACCATCGGTGTTGGCGTTCCCGGAAAGGACGCGCCGTCGCTTTGCAGCGCTCCTATCTCCGGGGGTGAACGAGTGTGGGTGTTCTCGGAGTGCTGTTCCGTTTCCCGCGGCCGAGTTGAGTCAGGTTGGGTCTTCGAGTTTTCTTCGACGACCCTTGTCCTCGTATCCCTGCTCGGCCTCCCGTCGAAACCAAGTCATTCAGGGCGACTTCTCGGCCTCCTTCTCCTCATCCTGCTGGTTTGCTTCGTACAGATCAAAGCTGGGGAAGCTGAAGTACCGTCCAGAAACTG
>FJWA01000506.1_pt1 | contig 11396 bp, 6 predicted proteins | sample 1011891 | NCBI WGS metagenome assembly FJWA01 (sample SAMEA3912450, study PRJEB9761) | metagenome | biome: forest; material: soil | place: USA | collected 2011-06-22 | depth 0.1 m
CCTTGGCTGCCTGGGCCCGGTTGTAGCACAGCCCCTTTTCCCTATTCTTGTCCACTATCCCGCCAATGACATAGCTGGTGTTTGCCTCCAGTTTGTCAAGAGTGTACGGTGACTCGGAGGTGAGATAGACGACTGTCTGGTCAACGTCATCTTGTTCTGGCTCGACCTCGACGGTGGGGTTTGTCTTCCCTTGCTCGGAGCTGGATGCCCGGCCCTGTTCTCCCGTGCTCGGTTGAATCAAATCGATTATTTCGCCCCCCTGAGGTCCCATCATCTGTTCCTGGGCTTGCTTCGCAGCCTCGCGGAAGTCGCCCTCGTGGAAGCCGACATTCTTCCAATTATGGTGCGCGTTCTTGAGGACCGTCTCGAAGCGCTCCTTGAGCTTGCCCTTCCATGAGCTGAAATGCAGACTCGCCTGGTACTTGGCTTTGCGGTTCATGGCGTACGACCGCACAAGCTGGCTCGACAGCGAGACGAGCTCCGGCTCGCGCATGTACTGCTCGAAGTCGCAGTCGATGATGAACGAGACGGGCACCGGGCGGAATCTCCAAGGCTCCTTTTGTTGCAGTACCGTCGCGGGGTCGATACCGGCGGCCTCAGCCTCGGCGATTATGGCTTCCTTTTCGGCGCGCTTCCGGGCCTGGCGCTCGTGGCGCTTGTCCTTGCGCTTCGATCGGCGGTCCTCCTTGAATTCCTCCCATTGCTGCTGTCGCCTTAGCCGCTTGAGCTGGTTTTTGGACAGCGGGTTATTTGCTGTGTCCTCTGCGTCGTTGTCCTGCGCGGCGGCGGCCTCGTCGGTGTTTGGTTCTTGGGGCTCGCTTGACGGCGAGTTCTTTTTCGCTGCCCGGTCGAGCTCAGTCTCGGCTTTGCGCTTGCCATTGGCGGCTAATGCCACGTCGGCCGCAGTAGACTCGGCTTGACTCGCCGTATCGACATCCATCGCGAGGTGTTGTGTTGCTTCGGTCGCCATGTTTTGAAGGCAAGACGTGGCCGAGAGGAAGCTCTTGGGCGGGTCGAGAGAGTTTGGTGGGGTGGTGTCAACGATTTTCTGGGGACTTCCAGGTTGGTGGCAGAATGCCCCGCTAACCACAGCTTCACGCACTAGCGTTGGCGGTGAGAAGCCCAGCGGGGCCTTGGCACGCTAAGACGCGTCCCCCAACCCAGACGTTAATTGAAGCGCGTCTCCTCTTCGGGACTGGGATTCACCGTGTCAGCCAACTTTAGGAGACTCGCGACTTGTCTCCCGCTCCGAATCCTCTGTACTGTACTGCCTCTCCCACTTTGTGCGATGTCACGGTAGGCTGCATCTCTCCACATCTTCAAGCTAAGCAGCATTCAAAATGTCTTCCCGACCGGAATTGAAGGTGAGGAGCTGCCCCTGCCCACCCCTTGGTCGCCCAACCCTCCACCCGTCTCTCCGTCCACCCGTCCCTTCTGCCCGCTGACAAACACAATCCAACCAACCACCAGGTCGACGATGAGCATGGATTCATCCGCTTCTTCAAGTCCCTTCCCGCCTTGGACGACGACGTGATCCGCATCTTCGATCGAGGCGACTGGTACACGGCACACGGCGAGAATGCCAACTTCATCGCACGAACGGTTTGTCCTGCCTGCACCGCCTGCCTTCGATCCACAACCCTTGGCTGACTCTGGACGACAGGTCTACAAGACGACCTCGGTCGTGAGACAGCTCGGCAAGAATGACCACACCGGCTTGCAGTCCGTCACCATGACCGTGACCGTCTTTCGGCAATTCCTTCGNGAAGCGCTGTACAAACTGGGCAAACGCGTTGAGATCTGGGCGAGCCCCAACGGGCGCATGAACTGGAAGATCGTCAAACAGGCCTCCCCGGGAAATCTGCAAGACGTCGAGGAGGATCTGGGCAGTCTGGCCGACGCAGCACCTGTCATACTGGCCGTCAAGATCTCGGCTAAGGCTTCAGAGGCAAGAGCCGTGGGGGTGTGCTTCGCCGATGCCAGCGTCAGGGAGCTCGGCGTCAGCGAATTCCTCGACAATGATCTCTATTCCAACTTTGAAGCCTTGCTGATTCAGCTTGGCGTCAAGGAGTGCCTCATCCACATGGAGAAGGCGGATAAGGAAAAAGATCCGGAGCTGGCGAAGCTGAGGCAAATCATCGAGAACTGCGGCGTCGCCATATCGGAGCGGCCGGTTGGGGACTTTGCTACCAAGGACATTGAGCAGGACCTCGCAAGACTGCTGAAGGACGAGAGGTCTGCCTCCCTGTTGCCGCAGACCGATCTGAAACTGGCAATGGGCTCAGCAGCCGCCCTCATCAAATATCTCGGTGTCCTTCACGACCCCTCCAACTTTGGCCAGTACCAGCTCTACCAGCACGATCTCGCCCAGTTCATGAAGCTCGACGCAGCGGCGCTCAAGGCGCTGAACCTGATGCCCGGCGCAAGAGATGGCGCCAAGTCCATGAGCCTGTTTGGGTTGCTGAACCACTGCAAAACACCAATTGGGAGCAGGCTGCTGGCACAGTGGCTGAAGCAGCCCCTGATGAACAAGACCGACATTGAGAAACGCCAACAGCTTGTCGAGGCGTTTGCCAACGACACGGAGCTGCGCCAGACGATGCAGGAGGAACACCTGAGGTCGATCCCTGATCTCTATCGCCTCGCAAAGCGCTTCCAGCGTGGCAAGGCGAACCTGGAGGATGTCGTCAGGGCGTATCAGGTCATCATCCGCCTCCCAGGCTTCCTGGGCACGTTCGAAGGGGTCATGGATGAAGCCTACCGCGATCCCCTGGACGAGGCCTACACCAACAAGCTCCGCGAGCTGTCCGATAGCCTGGCCAAGCTGCAGGAGATGGTTGAAACGACCGTCGACCTCGACGCGTTGGACAATCACGAGTTCATCATCAAGCCCGAGTTCGACGATAGCTTGCGCATCATCCGCAAGAAGCTCGACAGGTTACGCACGGATATGGACAGGGAGTTCGCCGATGCGGCAAGTGACCTGGGTCAGGAGCGAGACAAGAAGATATTCCTTGAAAACCACAAGGTCCACGGGTGGTGCATGCGCTTAACCCGGACGGAAGCCGGTTGCATCCGGAACAAGTCCCGGTACCTGGAGTGTTCGACGCAAAAGAACGGCGTCTACTTCACAACCAAGACGCTTCAGGGTCATCGCCGCGAGTTCGACCAGCTGTCTCAAAACTACAACAGGACCCAGAGCGGCTTGGTCAGCGAGGTCGTCGGCGTGGCTGCCTCATACAGCCCCGTGCTCGAGAGGCTCGCCGGCGTCCTCGCCCACATGGACGTGATTGTGTCCCTCGCACACTGCTCCGTCCATGCTCCCATCTCTTACGTCCGTCCCACGATCCACCCTCGCGGGCAAGGCCAGACGATATTGAGGGAAGCCCGCCACCCCTGCTTGGAGATGCAGGACGACGTCCAATTCATCACCAACGACGTGGAGCTCACGCGGGACAAATCCTCCTTCCTCATCATCACAGGCCCCAACATGGGCGGCAAGTCGACCTACATCCGCCAAATCGGCGTGATCGCCCTGATGGCGCAGATTGGCTGCTTTGTGCCCTGCAGCTCGGCCGAGCTGACCATCTTCGACAGCATCCTCGCGCGCGTCGGCGCCAGCGACAGCCAGCTCAAGGGCGTGTCGACCTTCATGGCCGAGATGCTCGAGACGGCCAACATCCTCAAGTCGGCGACCGCCGAGAGCCTGATCATTATCGATGAGCTGGGCCGCGGTACCTCGACCTACGACGGCTTCGGCCTCGCCTGGGCCATTTCGGAGCACATCGTCAAGGAGATCAACTGCTCCGCGCTCTTCGCCACCCACTTCCACGAGCTGACCGCCCTCGCAGACCAGCACCCGCAGGTGCGCAACCTGCACGTCACGGCCCACATCAGCGGGACGGCCGGCTCCGACAGCAACAAGAAGGACAAGGACGAGAAGCGCGAGGTCATCCTCCTGTACAAGGTCGACCCGGGCGTCTGCGACCAGAGCTTCGGTATCCACGTCGCCGAGCTGGTGCGATTCCCGGACAAGGTTGTCCGCATGGCCAAGCGCAAGGCCGACGAGCTCGAGGATTTCACCTCGAGCAAGCACGGCGATGATGCTGCTGCCGCTGCTGCTGCCAGCGGCAGTGGTGGGCCGGGTGTCGAGTACAGCAAGCAAGACGTCGAGGAGGGCAGTGCTCTGCTGAAGGAGGTGCTCGTCCGCTGGAAGGAAGAGGTCCAAGCCGGGACAATGTCCAAGGAGGAGATGGTTGCGCGGCTCAGGGAGCTGGTTGGGAAGGATGCCAAGTTGCTTGCCAATCCCTTCTTCCAGAGTGTGAAGGCGTTGTAACGGTACAAGCGACCGAGGGACTTGCCTTGCTGTTGCCTTCGTGTGTTTAGGAAGGATGGAGGTACGGCTATCAGGAATGGGATCTCTGCGTAACGTGTTTGGCTCTGGGATAACTTGGCTCTGGGATTGATTGCTGGGCGTTGATCGGTCGGAGTGCGTGAAAATACAGTAATACACTTTTTCTTTACCACCAAGAGCCTCCACAGTGATGTGACTGACGTGCGATCGACTTCTATTTCTCGAGTTACTGTGTGTCTATGTTGGACAACGTCCACGCGATCCAGAGCAGATTAGACCCCCTTAGCCATCCACGACGGAAACTCCATCAAGATCATCGAGAACATCCATTAGAGCAAGTGGTGCATTCATCATTTCCTGTGTGTGCTCTAGCTATTCTCCCACAATCCACCTCACCGGCGAGTCTCTCGGCGCCCAGTTTTCTCTTGATCATCACCCCATAAGCAATGTTCCAGTGTTGCAAGCTTCGGGAGCATCCTAAGGCGCCGTGTACGGAGGCGGCAACATGTCCACGTCCTCCATATGTTCAACCGTGGTGATCACACCGTCGTTCGCATCAACCATCACCATGTCCTGATCAGGCGCAGGGCGCGGCGGAATGGGTGGAGGCGACTGCGGCCGGCGGCGCGGGATGCTGACGAGGCTCTGGACTTCGTCGGCCCGGACATAGGCGAGGTAGTACGGCTCGCCTTTGGTGTTGAGCTCCCCAAACACAAAATCGGCTGGGTGGACGGAGACGGTGGTGTCGTTGTACTTGCGCCAGACTCCACGCTCAAAGTCGTGGATCCACACCCAGTAGTGGCCAGCCGAGGCGGTCACTCCCGCGTGGCACACGACAGCATGGAGGCGATACGCCACTGCGTGCGAATCGCTCAAGATCATATCCCGCTCGGCGGCCAGGCGCTCCCTCTCTTCAGTTTCCTCGGCAACAAACTTCTCCCAAAACCCTTCGACGTCGGCCGGCGGGGGGCCGGGGTCTTCGTCGTCGCTCTTTTGTAGCGACGTGGCCGCATCTCCCCGAGGAATCTCGGGCTCGACAGTCTCGTACTTGCTCAGCAGCCTCTTCAACTCCGGGTCAAGGCCGGTGTCCTGTTGCCCATTCGTCAGGTTGCCCTCAAGGGATCTCACGACCTGAACTGGGTGATCAAACCCGCCAACGACGAGAAACCCATCGATTTCCTCGTCAGCAAGGCCATCGTCCTCTGAGCTAGGATTCAATGGGTGGCTGGCAGTTTTTGATTCGGCGGTCGCTGTTTCCAGGCGTTTCTTTGCCGCGGGGGTTGCCATCTCGTTCAATCTCGCCTTGATGTCCCACTTGCGCTTCCTTCCCATGAAGAGAGATGACCGGGTGTCNGCCGTATGCATGAAGCGGTCGAGATAGAGTGTTTCGGGGATGGTGATCGGGTTGGAATTCTTCCTGACGCCATCAGATCGCTGGATACAGATGTGGAAGTGCGGCGCGGGTCGTTCGATGGTGGTAAAAGACAGCAGATTGCCAGGCAGTGGCTCGAGATCAAACGAGTTGGCCAACGCATCGTACAGATCTCGCGTCCCTGACTGCGCCGGATACGCTGTTACCCAGCGGTCCGGTCTGCTGGTTCGATTCCAGTTTGGTTCGCCGATCTTCTTGCGATTGTCGATGAAGGTAGAGAAGAAAGCCTGTTCGATGGGATCCGGTGCTGCGTTGGAACCGCCAGTGCTGGCGACTTTGAAGGCTGCTCGCAGGTGATCAATGGCGTTCCCCATAACTTCGTCGACATCCATCTGATCAGATCCGACGTTGGGCTTATCAAGCTCTACGGCCAGCTCTTCGACAGTGAGCTTGGACATCTTGGCCTCGGCATCACTCGGGCGGCCAACCGTTGAGCCCGAGGGCGTTTGTTCCGCAGCGCTATCCACGGCCGTCGTGGGGTCCTTCTCAACGCCGTGCTCTTCGAAGGCGGCGACGGGCATAGTATCCCCGTCGAGCTGGTTCACCAATGTCTGCGAGCTGGCAGAACTCGCGGTTTCGCATTGTTCGGGCTCCGCCATAGATACGTCTGGAACGCTCAAAACCGAGCTCTCGCCAGCGCGAGGCGGCAAAGGTGGCGCATCAACGTTGTCTGTATTCGACGTAGGCTGAGACTCCGCCGACCTAGAACGGAGCTTCTCTGGTCTCAGCAAAGCAGCGTTGGCAAGACGTTGCCTGGGTGGAATTGAGCTATCTCCAGTCGCATCTAGCGCGCGAAAAAGGGTGCTCAGTTCACGAGTGACTGGTTTTTCGGATCTTAGCATCAGGCCTCCCAAACCAGGGTGAGGTTGGACAACAAAAGGAAAGGCTCACATTCATGACCAACAAAGGCTCTACCAGTCTCAAGATCAGGCTGGCTCCCATTCACGCTGCCACTGCTGCTGTTGCCGGTGCGCAGGACGCTGCTGAGATTCGTTTCCGTCGGCTCCAGGGCGGGCAACTCGGAATTCACAGCAAGGTTCCTAACCGCGTTGACAGAGTAGAAGTATTGAAGAATGCTGTTGAGGTAGCAGGTGTTTCGGAGATTCGCAAGCCCGACAGGCAGATCCAAGTCCACGGCTCCATGAGCGCCCTCGAGGGCAGAGCTCGGGGCACCGGCAAGGCCGGCACTGGCCGCGATGAANTGCGAGTCGCGGCTGGATCGCAGCTCAGCCAGGACACCTTCAAAAGCGGAACGGTTGGGGTCATCGTCCGGTCGCGCAGATGAAATGGTGCTGAGAGCCATGAGGACAAGCTCGAGGCGGCTTAGGTCCAACTCCTGTGCCCCAGTTAGTAACCTGCTTCTCCTATGAAACCGGAGTTCAAGTGCTAGACATACCGAGGCTACACTCTGTGCCGTAACCGCAATGCTGTCCATTGGCCAATCCGGCTCTACGTGCAGGAACTGGCAGGCTTCTGACAGTTCCATCGGCCTCCCGAACACCTCGTTCCGGATCTCTTCACTGTCCTTGTCCCGCCCAATCTCGAGCAAGGCGAGCCGATGGTCGGACTTTTGTGCAGGGGACTGGTCTCTGTAAGTCTTATACACGCGGATGAAGTAACCCGGTTTTTCGGGACAGGCCCTCGTAAGACCGAAATGGGCGTATGCTTTCTCGATAGGGCCAGCAACCGACGGTCCTTCGGTAGCCTCCTTCCCTTTCTTATCATCCAGCTCCTGGTGAGTGAAGACAAACATCTGGAGCTTTTCAGACCGGCGGGCAGAAAGAGTGCCGAGTGCTTCCAAGTAGGCTGGTGTCTGCTCCGGATCCACCTCAACCTGCCTGTTGTAGGCAAATTTGAGCAAGGCATCGTCGGCGTCAATCGGGGCGCCCAGGGTCCTAAAATACGGGCCCTCATTGTCATCCACGGGTAGGGTGCTCACGGAGCGGTGATTCTTGTCACACCCAAGAGCCTTCTCCAGCTGGTCACGGGCCGAGATGGGTTTGACGAGNGNCTGCCCGTTGACCGGCGGCTTGTCATCAAGCAAGCTCTGTACCTCGCTCCTCGCGTCCTCGTAGAAAGACCTGAGCGAGCCAACGGGGGTTTTGCCTTCCTGGGGCGGCAGTCGCGGAGGCAGCCAGTAAGACTCTCCGGAATTTTGGTCGTGATCCTCCTCGAATCCCAAGTATCGAAACATGGTGTTGCAGTCGGCTCCAAACTGCACCAGGAAGGTCTTGTTCCTGCAGGAGATCCTCTTGCGGGCTCCCGTGCCGTCGTCGTCGAGAATGTTCCGCAGATACTGGTTCATGGTGGTGAGAGCTCCCGTCATGTACGACAACTCCTTCTCCGGGGTGATATCTGCGTAGCGTGTGGGGTCTTGTTGTCTGGCAACCCTCAGGGACTCCTTGATCCTGCTCTCGTCCATGATCATCTGGATCCACGCGGGTTGCAGCCGAGGTAGGGATATCTCGAGGAGGACAGTGACGCCGCATAGGGTGCAGACATATCGGAACCGGCTCTGCAGGGGATTGTGCTTGGAAGATTGGGAAACGGCGGATTCGGGCACGCTTTGCCACTCTGCCTCCTCGACACGGAAGTGGTGTTGTAAATGTGCCGTGCTCTCCTCGTGGCCGGGAGGGTAGATGTAGAAGACGAAGTGATAGCGGCAATAGCGACACATACAGGAGATCAAGGACCTGCCTCGGCCTTCCGGATCATGTGCCTCGTCATAGCTCTGCGACTGGATGATGAGAAGATCATGATCAAAGGCTGCGCCGGGGCGCGGAGGAAACACGCGCAGTGAAGGACACTCGGTTGGTGCCTCGCCTGGTCGGTCCACGGGGCGGCCAGCAAGCCAGTCCTGTACAAGGCGGGAGGCCAACCGCCCGCCTGAGTCTCGGTGAGCATCTGACTGGCAAGACATCGGGGTGGGGTGATTTCTCACCTTGTTCGGCTGCGCGGGGTTTCGTCACTTGCGCCACTGGTGAGGGCGAGTTAGAAACAGGCGGCAAATTGTCAAGAATCAGCCTGGAAATCGCGGCCGCGACTTCGTCGACGGTCATGAGTGTGGATGGAGAGAGCGGGCGGGGAGACGGAGAGATGAGAAGGACGGCAAGGGCGATGATAGGTCGGGTTTTGTCGATGACGACGATGATGGAGGTGGATGAAGGTGGATGGAGGTGGACGAAGGCGGGAAAAGGAAACAAGGTTGTGAGGAAAATTGGTTTACTTTTTGAGGCTGCAGTGCGAGGCTTGCAGTTCCAGCGCTTTCTCTTCCTTCGCTTTGGCGACCAGAGGAAAAACGTGGTGTGGTGGGCCTGAGTTGTTGGCCTGGAGGGAACAACGAAAGGCCAAAAGCGGGGGTGAGATGACTTGTGCGGTGCTCTTGTGTTGCCGGAGCTGCGATATATGAGCAAACTGAAGCTGTGTGCCATGGGCGGGACGCTGAAAGCACAAACAAACCTTGGGAGGGCGGATATATGCTAGACCACGGACTTGGGTGAGCGTGATGGCATCGTTGAGCTGGGAGCGGCGAAACGGAACCAACCGTGGAGCGAAGGCGTAATACGGTGCAGGTAACGCTCACGTTATTCGTCGGTTGAATGTGATCGGCAGGCGGCCGGGAAGAGCAGACGTCCCTCCCGCTGTTTGGTAAACTCGGAGGNGATAAGGAACCAGTAACTCGGTTGTCGCTTGGAATGAAGGGTGAGGCGTGGTGTAGGTCAGTTGGTTTGGATTCCATACGTACAGTATTCAGCGGTTACGCATTCACGTTACACAGCCCTCCCTGTCAACGGAGCTTGGGTGGAGTTGGGCGGAAGCCCCACTAGCATGCCCTGACAACCAATAGAATTTCCGCAATGGCAGCCCTGCCTGAGAGCCGGGCTCGAGCCGGGGAAGCTCTGGCTCCATTTCGCGCCGCCAATTAACCGTTCGATCACCGGTCGTCAATTGACCTCACTCTGCTCCCGCCAGCACCACCGCCACCACTGCCCCCCACCAGCCGGCAACCATGGCGCCGACCGAGGACGACCACTACCATCCCAAAGATGCTGTTCACCTCGGCCTCTACCATGGCATGATCTTCGGCGGCGGCGGTCTTCTCTTCGCCGCCGTGAGGAACTCGCTCGCAACGAAGAACGTCGGCCCGTGGACCACCTTCACCAAGCACGGCGGCATCGTCGCCACCTTTGGTATGCCCGACTCTGCCTATCCACGCTCGATTCAGATCCCTGCAGCCCGGTCCTCGCGTGCTCTTCTGTGTCGTTCCATGCTAACCTGCCGTCCCCAGCTGCTGTCGGCGGCGTCTTCGAGTTCACCCGCGCCGCCGCGGCCAACCTGCGCGAAAAGGACGATTTCTGGAACCATGCCACCGGTGGCTTCTTTGCGGGGGCCGTCCTTGGCGTGAGAAGTAGGGGCACATCCAGTAGTGGCACACTCTAGGACACGCCGAAGCTGACAACAGCCACCCCCCAACAGGCGGACGCATGCCGCGCATCGTGGGCTACGGTGCCTTCACCGCTGTGGTACTGGCAGCATACGAGTTTACAGGCGGCGCTCTGAAGGGCTATTTCCAGCGCGAGGATGTTGACGATTACGAGCGGAAAGAGATGCTGCGCAACAGGAGGAGGATCCCGATTGAGGAAACTCTGGCCGAAATTGGAGAGGGCAGAGGTGAGTCCCCTCCCACAAGCTCCACCCTCTCCCGACCTTTGCTTTGGCCATGGCTCACCCGCTTCCAGGTATCCGGCCGCCAGGATATGAGGAGCGGAGGCGAGAGAGGATCAAGGANAAGTACGGCATCGACATCAATCCCGTTTGCGCCGACCCGGATGCCGCATAGGAGCTTTCAGGGGGCTCCGAGCCCGGCCTGTCTGCGGGCTGTGTATATACAACGCAGGACACACTGGCTTAGNTGCATTAGAGAATGGAAAAGGCTGTACCATCATGGCGGGTTGAGCGGCATTGCTCTGCGGTGAGCCTCTCTCTGGCTCCTCGTGTAAGGTACGTGCTGCCCCTTTCCTTCACTTCCCCTACTACTCTCTCTGCTACAAGATGATTCCTCCCAAGAGGCTGTTTCTGAACAGCTGTAATGATATACTTAATCATACATTGTTCTATTTCTGAGTTTTGCAGTCCTTAACATCTTTGGTTTTTCCTTTGCTCTCTAGTCAGAGTTCACGACTTGCTGACAACCTCGCCAACCTCGCCAGCATGTGTTTTCTTGGACAAACCTCTTCCTATCAAACTGTCCTTAATCCGAGGCCACCATCAGCTGGTTCATTCCGCCCTCGGCTCACCCCATAAACCAACCGTAAAAGGTACGATTCTTCTCCCCTTCCCCTACCATTCCCCCCGAAATGAAATATTTCTCTAGGAGGCTGTTTATAATAATGATTATATTAAACCGCCTACGTTGTTCTATTTCTGAGTTGCTCAACCTTGTTGCATTCCTCGTCTGCTCTCGAGGCTTCGCTAACCGTTTGTTGCAGATGAGCCTGTCATGATATCCACTCTAACTTCCACTGCTTGCAGGGATTATTTTCCGTCCCGTTCAGTTTTTCACCCCCCACAGCAAGCAGCAGTTTTCTTCTTTCTTTTCTTTCTTTTCTT
>FJWA01009362.1_pt1 | contig 11396 bp, 7 predicted proteins | sample 1011891 | NCBI WGS metagenome assembly FJWA01 (sample SAMEA3912450, study PRJEB9761) | metagenome | biome: forest; material: soil | place: USA | collected 2011-06-22 | depth 0.1 m
TCCCCCACCCCTCGTGTTGCTTGTCATCCGTCCTTGTCAAGGACCCCTAACTAAGCCCCGCTCCTAGGCTTCAGCTTCTCCGGCGATGTCCGGGAACCGTTCCCAGCCGTCATCCGGGCCATGGCGGAGACCAAGATCCCCGTGACAGCCGTCGACGCGCCATCGTCTTGGGATATCGAACGAGGCCCGCCCGGGTCGGGCGTCGGCAGCAACTTCCACCCTGCCGTCCTGGTCAGCCTGACGGCGCCGAAACCCCTGGTCAAACACTTCAGGGGCCGCCACTTTATCGGAGGCCGGTACGCACCGTGTTCCGTTTCCGTTTCCGTGTTCCTTCCTTGGCCCTTTCTTGTCTTGTCGGCGACGGCGTCCGCTGATGATGGCCTGAGCCAGGTTTGTCGCACCGGCGATTGCGAAGAGGTATGACTTTGATGTTCCGGCGTACGAGGGGTTGGATCAGATTGTCGAGGTTGGGCCCGAGGGGGTGAAGCTCTGATGGCGATGATGGTGGCGATGATGGTGGTGGTGTTGTTGGTGGAGGGGGTGGTGGTGGCGATGCGGCGGCGGTCTGTCGGGTCCCGGCCCGAGGGGGAGGCCGCGTTGTCATGGTCGCCTTCTCCGCTTCCTCGGCCTGGTCGTCCTGCTACATCAAGGCGCAGCCGCCGTCTGCACCGTTGGGGCAGATTCGGCTCCGGCAGTCACCGTTCCGCATGACAAGGTAAGCGACGACGGTGCCGCCGGGACAGTTCAGCAGCGGGGGGTGGTAGTCCTTGCAGAACCCGACATAGACCAGGTAGATCTCCCCGCAGGCTGGGCATGCACTGTTATGATACTCAATGCACATCACACAGTCACCACGGCTGGCTCGGGGGTTTCCGGAGGGGGGTCTCGAGTTTGGTCGTGCGAGCGAGTGTGGTTGTCGATGTCAAGAAGTGTCGGGCGACATGGGGGTGCGGGCTGGAGCGGGCGGGCGGTGATGATCGGAGTTCCTCCGCGGGTATGGCTGGGACGTATAGTGTATATAATGGCCTTGGGTGGGTCGCTGCGGTGCGCTTCTGGCGGGGGACCCAGGGTATCGAGTTCTGCCTGTCGCGGGGAGAGAGGGAGAGAGAGAGAGAGAAGGACGGCCGACTCCGAGCCCCTGAGAAGGGGGGGAGGGGACGAACAGCACACCCAACTGCTCACTGGCTGGTGGTATGGCTGGGTAGGGGGGCCTTGGCACCGCCCAACAGATGGATGCGTGCGGGTGTGTCTTCGCCACTGGGACCCGACGGGTGAATGAAGTATTGCTGCCAGTCGAGGCAACCCGCCAGCTCCGGGGTGTGAGAGGATTTCCTACGACTGGCTGCCAGGAGGCGCGGGAGGAGACGAGAACCGCCAGTCTTTTCGCCATGGGCCCGCGCAGCCAACAAAAGTGCTCTACTCCGTCCGAGTCCATCCAGGCATCTGTGGGATCCGCGCTCGCCGACTTTCTCCTGTTCCCTGGGGCAGCAGGCCTTCCAGGACCAGCGGACCACCACGACGCGGCAAGGGGTCCTGCACTCGCCGGAGCGTTTGCTCCTCCTGTGGATTGGGCCATGCAGACGCTGGTTGGTTGAGCGCCAGTGGCTGCAGGCGGGCAGCAAATGAAGGCCCTCGTCCTCGGAGGGCAGGATCTTGCACCGTTGTCGGGCTGCTCAGGAAGACGACCGCGAAACTCGGCTCGGAATGTGATGTGTGCGTGTTTACTTTGCTGCGCATCGCGGCCGGACTGTGCGACGGCGGAAAAGAGCGGCGTCCCTCGGCCGTCGTGTGGCCTCGGTGGCAAGCTCGAAGCTCAAGGTGAGATTTGGCACCGCCGATCGGCACAGCTGGGCCGCTGGGCGGGCAGACTTGAGACGATGCGGCCGGCGGCGTGCGGCCCAGTCCGAAGGGCTGCGACGCCAGGGTTCGGACACAGTCTTGCAGGGTGACCCCCCACAGGGAGAGCGCACGCACAGTGCGGCCAGGTCACCGCTGCGCGCTCGATACCTCCAGTGCCTCGGTACTACAGTACGGGGTACCTTCCAGGCTCGAGCCAGGCTCCATGGCAGGAGGGCAGGCATCCAGATTTCCACATGGAGGTTCCACGCCAGAACGTTTTGACAGACCATGGGCCGCCCTGCCGGGCCAGGTTCCTTTGCTTCCCTCGCGCACGCTAGGATGAATTGGCACACGCCATCGCAAATGACTTCCAAGTTGAGCATGCGCGTCCGACGTCGGCTGGTGTTTGGTGGCTGGCCCTCCCCGCTTGCCCGGTGGAGGTCAATGGGGCATCCGTGGAGAGCCACCTTCCAACTCCGCTTCCCGCCAGGGCTGTGGCGTTATGTAGCCCCCGCACGCCTGCGCCGGCTTGCGGATCCTCAGACCCATGAAGATGGCAGGAGCCGGAGCAGACCCGGAGCAGCCAGATGGAACGAACGAAGAAAAGAACCAACCGGCCGCGGGCAAATCGCGACCTCGTGTTTGCATTGGGTGGGGTACTCAGCTTTATGGTATTACTGTGCACGCAGCACAGGCACTCAGTCTGCTGCCCATCCGTGCGAGAGGGGATGGCAGCCACGGCATCGGACGCACATGCACGCCGGACATGGCGCTCCTGGCAACCCCCAGAACGGTAACTGCCTCGCCATTCGTGCTTCTTCGCACCGCTAACAGTTGCCCTACCATGTACACGTGTAATTGTAAAAGGCTGGTCGATCTGGCCCGGATCTCGGTGGGTCTGACCGCCCCGAGCAGTCCCCGATCTTTGCGGCTTAACGACTCGGTCCTGCAACAAAGCACAGACTGTGTGCCGCGGCAAGACACTCGGAACTGCCGTGTGTGGACCGGAGTCGGACACAAGTCAGGCCAGGCGGACCCTCAGGAGTTGCGGCCGGAGAGCGGAACATATCACCCGGGACCAGGTTCGCGGCCGCCGGGTTGACCGGCCGGAACTGAGGCGCTGATGAACTCCCGTAGAGCTGCCCCATTTTCCTGTGCCGAAGCGCGGACAGTTTCCGGCACAAGTTGCCAAACACGTTCCCCGATAAAGTTGGCTTGATCCTCAGAGGACCGTGACTGGGTTCTCCCCCGTTTCGGCCCGGAACGGCGCCCGAGAGAAAAAAGCCTCTGACTCTCACACCAGCCTTCTTTTTGGAGGAACGAGCGACAGGATGGAGCACGCCCTGATGCCAACAGCGGCAATCCCAGCTGAGAATCGAGATCGCTGCGGCCCTGGCCCGCTGGCCGGCCCTAATTCCGTCCAAGCCACACGCCGCCAACGTTGTCAGCCGCTCGGCATTGAGCGTGGCGAACCCGCCAATCTGATAACCTGAACGCCGAGCACACCACGTAGCAACCCAACAGTGGCGTGGCTTGCATTAATTAATCATGAGTTCGCTCGTGGTTCGGCCGGCGTCCTGCACGTTCTGGGTCATTGCCGACCTGGTCAAGCTGGAACTCGCTTGTTTATCCGCTTCGCGCGCCCAAGTGAGCCTCCCGCATTCGCCATGGCCCCCCGGTTGCTGCCCGATTTCTGATCGAGCGGGAGCAGGCTGGGCTCTTGCGAACTCGACCGATTCGAGCTGAGGTTCCCCCCGATCGACAACAGCACGCTGGAAAGATTCCCATCACACGAATGCCTTTGCCACAGTCGTCCGTCTCGTGGTCCATCTGCTATTTCTGACTGGGAAGGGATCGACAGCTAGTTACCAGCACAACGCGCCATGCAACTCTATCGCCCTAGTGTAGTCTCCCATCTCTGAGCTGCACGCCATCAGATCGGCTGGTGCACTATTAAAAAAAACCAAAAGAGAAAGACACCAACCTCAACAGAGCACACTACTCCTGTGTCTGTAACGCTATTCGCTCCTCCACTCGGATTCTTTGCCGTTGGGTCAGCACCCTCTGTTGCGTCCGATGATGGGGGCTGTTGTGCATGGCACAAAACTTGGAAAGCAGGCCATCTTTGGTGGTCTGGCCTCGCAAGGTCATCGGGTCGCTGCGTCCCACGTGGCGTTTTGTTCTGCGAGGCAGCCTCGCAGCTCACCCTTCTTCCCCGGCGCTAGCTGTCACGATCGCGGGCAGAGATCTTTGCCACGCCGATCAAGAGGGCCTGGGGGAGCAGCCGTAAACAGGGGTCGTTTCCTGGCGGGTGTGAAGGGGAGATGGAAACCCAGCCCCTAACGTTATTTAACGTTATCGGCTCGGAGAACGGTGTTGGACTTGGGGAAACGGCGCCTGGATGTACATGTACACAGTATGACGAGGCGTACTGTGCCGTGTCCTGCTAGAGCCGAATCTCTCAGCTCGTTGGACAGCCGTTTGTCAGTGCTGTGAGCAATCCTGTCAATCCGGTCGGGGCTAACATGCTTCCAGCAAGTGATGCGTCTGGGGGCGCGCATCGTTGATTGGGTTGCGACGAACGGACGACGTAACCCTAAGAGGGGCTCGAGCTCCGCTTCACCGGTGCATTCAAGCCTGGAATCGCATGTCTCGAAGTTGACAGGTCACATTGCATCATCAAGTCGGGCAGCGCCGGGAGAAGATAACAAGGAAGGAAGGTGAAAAGAGGAGGAGAGCAGGGAACGGCAAAGCGAAGGAGAGAGGACGAAAGAAACGAGAGGAAATGAAGAAAGACATGGCGGTCAAGTCCAGACGGGAATTGAGCGACGCAGCAGTCAGGCAGACGGCCAACACTCCGTACTTCGTGCGGGAAAGAGGTTGCTGTCATGGTGCTTGCCGTCGCGTGGTGGCTGACAGAGTACACGGAGACAAACATTCTGAGGCATGAACTTGATTGTCAGTTTGTGAGGCAAGACGAGTCAGTCCGTTTGGGATCGCAGACAGTCAAATCACAGGGTATAATTTGCTGCCGCCGTCGAGGAGCAATCCTCGGGTGCTGCGTCTATCCGCCAGATCCCTCGAGAAGATCAAATCGTCATGAGAACAAGCGAAAAACCCACAAGCGTCATCGAAACCCAAAATCATGCCAATAACAAGACCAAAACACAGATGGGGCAAACAAGAAACGAGGGAACCACCCAGCCCGACCACTCAACTCTCAAACTCCATGGCTCAATCCAGATCTACCTGTAACCCCCGCCATTACCCCAATACCCGTGGTTCCCACCGCCGCCGCCGCCGTCGCCGCCTCGGTTCCCACCGCCATTCCCATACCCGCCATAGCCCTGATCACGCCCGTTCCCTTCTCCAGCGTACCCGCCGCTCGTGAAGCTCCTCTGGGGCTGGGGGTGGGCGATCGGCGCGGGGCTGCCCGACCTCTGCATGCCGCCGCCAAAAGAGTCGTGCTGCGGCGCCGGCGATCCCATGCGCATCTGCGCGCTGGGGCTCGTGAAGCTGCGGGCCGGCGGGTGAGGCTGCGTCGGGCTTCTCATGCCGCCTCGGCTTCCCGGCCCGGGGGACTGGGCGTGGCGGGAGGGCGAGGCCGACCCGAAGCCGCCTTGGCCTGGCGCGGGGGAGCGCGTGTTGTTCCCTCGGTCCGAGTAGATGCTGGGGCTGCCGACGCGGGGGGACTGGGCGCCATCGCGTAGGAGGGGCACGGGGCTGCGCATGGCGGCGGCCCCGGCGAGGGAGGCCGAGGTGGTGTCCCACCTGTTGTCGAGGGGCGATGCGACGTCGACAGGAGCGAGAGACGGCGAGGGGGGCACGCTGTAGCTGTCTAGGTCGGTGAGACCGCCGCGGCGCATCTCCTTGGCGTTGTACTCGGATGCCGAGCTGGCGAAGCTGTCGGGATCGACGCCGGCCTTCTTGAAGCGCTCAAGCTCGAGACGCTCGGCCTCGGCGCGGGCGTCGGCAATCTTGGCTTCGCGGGCGCCACGGCGACGCTGGCGGATGCAGTAGACCAGGGCGCTGAGGACGAGCAAGCCGCCGACACCGCCAGCGCTAGCGTAGATGGCGAGCTTGGTCGTGTTCGGCAGGTCGTTCCACTTTTCGGCCAGACTCTTCTCCGGGGCTGCGTTGATCGTGTCCTTGATGGTGGAGTTGCCCCTGCGAGAAATGGTCAATACCCAGGCTAATACGAGAGCCGAACCTCAGTCTGCCACTTACGCAACGATCTTGATGCTATCCCACGAACCGCTCTTGTCGCTGTACTGGTACTCCTTCCCGCTGCTGTAGTCGCTGACGTGGGCGCTCTTGACCCACATTTCGAAGGGTCCCTGGCTGTAGTCGGTGTCGCCTCCGGCCCACTCGCGCGTGCCCTTGGGCATCCTCGGGTCACCGCCGGCCCAGATGCCTATGGACAGGCGCATGGGCGTCTGGGGGTAGTAGTACGTGTCGTTTGCGTCCTTGGACAGGAGCGTGCGGACGAGGTTGCCGTCGATGTAGAAGTCCAAGACGTCTTTCGTCCAGATCGAGGTGTAGTTGTGGTAGTCGTCCGAGACGCTCCCGGCGATCTCGTGGTACCGGCCATTGGTCTTGTCGGGGATAACGCCTTTGCCGTAGTAGTTCGTCTGGGCGATGGTGTTGTTCGTGCCGAAGAACTCCCAGTCGATCTCGTCCAGGTTGTCGCTCAGCATCATGACGGAGCTGATGATGCCGGTGCCCTTGGCAGCCTTCATGATGACCTCGGTGCGGCCGCCGAAGTAGTAGAACTTGGACCGGATGGTTGGCGCGTCGCCCTGCTTGGTGATCTTGAAGCCGGCTCCATTATTCTTATCCCAGGTAACAGGGCCAACTTTGGTCTCCCACACCTCGAATTTTGGCGTCTGGTTGAAGTTGAAGTTCAGGTCCATGCCAAAGGCAGGGTCGGCCGGGCACGTCTTGTTCATCGGGAAGCAGTCGGTTGTGACCTGGGAGGCAGCATTTCCGAAGAGCGAGGACGAGACCGCCAGCAGCGCGATGGCTGAGGGGAATGAGGGTGGCCACATGGTGATGTTGTGATTCTGGAAACTGGTCAAGGACAGATCGTTCCTGAAAAATGATGCGAGAGGTTCCTGTCGTTCGTGGTAGGCAGATGAGAGCTTGTCGTTATTCGAGTGTCGGTGTCGCCAGGACTTTTGAAGAACGAGTGATGGAGAAAGAAAGAAAGAAGGGATGTGAAGCAAAAAGAAGCCGTTGAACGACAGTTCAATCGACTCGGAATCGAGAATCGAAGCGAAGGAAGGACGGTCGGTCGGTCGGCTAGTGTGGTGCGAACACAAAAGGATGGCGGCTCACACACACGCGCGCGCGCAAGACAGCGAGCGACGAGGCAAATTCGGCGAGGCCTCTTTGCCAGGAACGGTCAGCAGCAACGCCAAAGCAAGATGTCTTGCTTCAAAATGAACGACGGTGGTGCAAAAGGAGCGGACTCGGATGCCAAGATGCAGCAACTCAGCGACGCGCGCACCAAGCCGAGTGTGCGATGGTGTCTCGAGGGGTCGATGACGACTGGGGAAACGAGCGAATGGTGCCTCCTGGGGAATGAAGGGGGAAAAAGGGGCCCCGATGATACTGCGTCACGCAGGTACGGGACGGAAACACCTTGGCGATTAGTCCAGAAGCGGGATAGCCCGCGCCGTGCACGAGCCAGAAATCAGGGGTTCCCTGGATCCTGCGACGAGAAGCACGCCCGGTCTAAGCTTATTGCGGACTAGCCTCGGCTGGGCAGCGAATCGAGAGCCGGCAATCCCTCGTGAGTGTGCCTCGCCCTCTGGGTTCCATGGAACAGCTCGCCTGTCGCGGCGATCTCCCTCCATTCAGGCACGAGACGAGCGGAATTCTAAATTCTTCAACCGGGCTGGCTGTGCAGCCTCCAAGCACCGTGCAGGTTTCTCGGAGGAATGATTGTCTCTTGTTGAACATCGTATCCGAGACGCAGGTGCAGATGCAGCCTCACTTCAAGCTTTTCTGCAACAGGTTCTCGTCGCTTGTCCGGCCGCTGGACGAAGCCCGCCGAGGGTGGGCCAACCTTAATGACTGGCTGTGGATCCTCGGGCCCAGCGTTCGGTGCAGGCGGAACCAGCGGGTGGGGAGCCGCCAAGGGAAACCTGTGTCTTCTCTTGTTTGAGCATCGTGTCTGGGCCGCAAATGCAGATGCAGCTTCAAAGTGGTTGATGCGAAGACCGACACTAGAGAACACGGTTAGGGGGGATATTCTAGGACACTGGATGCCGTCATCAAGTTGAGCCCCAGATTTGGAAAAGCCCAAAGTCCACCATTTCCCAGAGACACACCCAAGAAATTACCAGCTCGACGCCTCGGCGGTTTCTTAATGATCTAGCAGCTGAGACCGTTAAGGAGTTTAGAGAACCTTCGGGATAGACTGGAAAAAGGCACCAGACTTAAGAAATAGCGACTTCGACGTATGTGAAAAGGCCAGATGGAATCTGATCATCAAACTCCGGTAGGTTCGACAGAGACTTGAAAATTAACTTGGCCATTCTAAAGGAAATCAAGCAGCACGCCGCCCTCTTCTAACACCACTATCTTAAGTTGACAGCTAGAAGATGTAATCTGTAATGTCTTCTGGACCCAGTCTCCGAGCTCGTGATGATGGCCAAGCTCATCAATGACCAACGAAAAGCCCGTCTCAAAAAGCGCTGACTCTTAGCGAGTGCCTGCAGCATTGGCAATTTGTAGCCCTTCAGCTCTTTTCAGGTCGTCGCGAGCATAGCCAGCAAAACCAGCAAGACGGGTGCATCGGACTACACCCTTGACGGGCATCTGCACGACGCATTATCCGGTAGATGGCTGTAACATTGAAAATAGCAGCAAAGTGCGTGATTGCAAAGAGTGCCCCTTCTCACACCACAGTCCGTCGGAACAGAACGGATACAAAAGGGGTCCGCCCAGCCCGAGTGAGGCGTTCAAGTGCCTACCGAGTTCTTTACTCGAAAGTGTCTCGGCCTTGATCAACAACGACAAACACCTTCTATAACGAAAACTCGGTTACCGAGGCGCGGTCAGTGAAAGATGAGGTTGACACGCGACCAACGGGGTGCTTGGGCTCCCACCTGGCCAACACCACCCTCACAAACACCCCAGGACTTGAAATCACGGCCGACTACTGGTAATGAGGGTTTCACCGCCGCCAAATTCAAAGAGATATAGCCCTTGACTACCCTGTGGGCCTTTATCACCTTCTTCACGGTTCTATACTCGGTCTACATTTACAAGAGTCTGCTCGGCCCGGACCTGGCCTTTGGCAGTCTCCAGTCGTCGGCCTCGGACACCAAGTTGGTCGTCTCGGTCCTGTCTCAGGTCTTTGCCAACTCGATCGACATGCTGCTCACGGGGGTCTTTGACGAGTTGCGTTGGCAGCTGGCGGCGAGTTTCGCCGGCATCTCGGCCACCACTTTCTTCCAGCTGAGCAGCTCGACCCAGTGGATTCCGGTGCTTTTCCTGACCGTCACCAAGAGCAGCGGAGTTGGCTTGGTCAGGGACGTAACATGGCTACGGGTTGATTCATCAAATATACTACTTACTACTGAGTGGTCTTCGCTGACAACCTAATTACGTGTACCGAATCCAAAGACTGTTGTTGGCCCTTTTCGGGCTCTACTTTGGATCCATCTTGAAATGTCAGCGCCCTGCCCTCGCTATCTTGAACCCGAGAGGCACTGACTTCGACTCTTTTTTGCAGACAGAGCAGAGTTTGTCTATTACTTCAAGGAGACTGCCAGACAAGACACCCCGACAATTGTCTCTTTGAAGCGAGGCCTCAATCGTAAGCAACCCTTAAGTCAACTCATTACTAAATCAGAAACCGCTCTAATGACCGCCTGAAATAGCTTCAATATGCGCACCGAAACCCTCGCCGTCGTCGCCACTCTTGCCTACTCCTGGTGACCGGCTGCATGTGGCACCGGGCGATAAGGAGCACGAAGAGTGGCCAGTTCGGTCCAAGTACGAAGTGTTGTATTAGCGGGGACATGGACAGGGCCGCCGCTGCTCTTCTCCTTCAAATGTGCCTTGTTAATGCAGCAACATCACTGCTCGACGAGGAATATACCTAACCTAAGTAGATCCAGCTTCCAAGCTCCAAATGTCATTGGCCAAGTGACTAGCCGTGATACCAGCCATCAGTAGCATGGTGCTCTTTCATTATGCTTTGGTATTGCACTGTATAGAATACTATGCCTCTTTTGGAACGCTCTGATGTCCTGCCGGGGTGGGCGTAGGGTCATATGCGTCTTACAGGTCAGCTCGTGCGGGGTGAAGTTCATCCAGGGGAACAGGCTCTTCTTCACTGGTCAACCGCACCAGTCCCCGACACATCACTGGTCGTCAAGCATCCGCGCTTTTCGGTTGGGCCTCAACTCTCAAACATCATAAACTAACATAGGCAAGATTTGGGTGGACCGAGTCATCAGCTGGAGATAAAACGGTAGAGAGCTTTTTAGCCCAATACGCCTTCAAAGAACAGCCGCTTGCACACCCCGCACACATCCACGATGGCAGGTCTCTCCGCGGGACTCAACATTGATGTCGGTTCTGGCACCTGGATGCTTGCCACCGGCGTGGCTGCCATCCTCATCTACGTGGTGTCCTCCGTCCTAGCCTGGCGGCGCCTCCGCCAGTTCAAGGGCCCATTCTCGGGCTCCTTCTCCTACCTCTGGATCATCCGCGCCTCCTTCAGTGGCCAAATGGCCCAGCGGTTTGCCGAGGCGGAAACTCGGTTTGGCTCCGGGCCCTCGTCGACGGTGCGGATCGGTCCCAACGAGCTCTTGACTAGCGACCCGGACGTCATTCGGCGCACGTCGGCTGCGCGGTCGAAGTATACGCGTTCCGGCTGGTACAAGATGAGCACGATCGATCCCTACGACGACGCTATGCTCAGTACGCTCGACACGGCAACGCACGACAGGATCAAGGCCCAGACGGCACCCGGTTACGCGGGGAAGGACAATCCGGGCCTCGAGGGGGAGATCGACTTCGTCCTGGCGCAGATGGTCGACAAGATCCGGAGCAAGTACGCCACGGCCAAATCGGGAGACGGGAAGGCCATGCAGCCTTTGCTGGACTTTGCAAGCATGGTGCAGTATTTCACGCTCGACTCCATCTCCAAGGTCGCATTCGGCGAGGAGTTTGGCCTCGTCCGCGAGGAGCGGGACATCCACGGGCACATCCAGATTATCAACGACGTCGCGCCGGCGATGGTGGTTGTTGCCGCTGTCCCATACCTCCGAGCCATCATGGGGTCGAATTTGATGCTCAAACTGGCAGGACCAAAGCCAGAGGACAAGCGAGGGATCGGGAAACTGATGGGGTAGGCCTTTTCGTTCGGGGTCTCGGGTCCTGTGAAGCTGACAGACAAGCCAGCACTGGCAAGGCGGTCGTCCAGAGACGGTTCGGCCCAGATGCCAAAGACCAGAATGACATGCTGGTGGGTTTGCTGCCCTGTCTTGCCCCAGTTGCGCTGGAGAGTATTGGAGTGAAGCTTACTGGGGGGGGGG
>FJWA01003947.1_pt1 | contig 11378 bp, 12 predicted proteins | sample 1011891 | NCBI WGS metagenome assembly FJWA01 (sample SAMEA3912450, study PRJEB9761) | metagenome | biome: forest; material: soil | place: USA | collected 2011-06-22 | depth 0.1 m
GACAGACACTGCGGGCATGTACAGATAGCTGGTAGTATCATGCTGGTCGTGTGGGATGGAAACAGGAATGGAAATCACTCGTTGACCGAGACCCCGATTTGAGCTTGAACACCTGGTGACCTTGGTACCTCCTTACCTAGACAGAGCACGAGTACCGGATTTGCAAATCAGACCCATCAGTGATCACTTAGGTAGCCGAGATGTCAACACAGACTCCCTCATTCCTCAGTACCTATAGTGCTTGACCTCCATGAACTCTTGATTCCTCTAGCTTCCCCTCCCCATTTCGTCTATTCAACAGCCTCCTACAGCTGCACTCATGTTTAGTCCACCCCCTTCCTCATAAACAACGAACGAGCTACATGGATAGTAACATGAAGTCTCAAGGAGAAGCAGTTTCGCCATTGNTCGAGGGTCAGGGCACGATGGCCNTGCAGGATCAGCAGCCCTTTCCCCCCTCCGAACAGGACAAGAAGACGATCAGATATTGCTCACAACAATCACAATCACAAAAAGAAAAGAATCGGACTGCTGTTGCCAGGTTTGCCTAAGCGAAGATCCTCGCTGACATTTGTAACTCTCTCTGCTGCCATCGTGACACAGGGCGCTCTCCGCTCACCCANCAGTGGCAGACGGCTGCTTCTTGGGGCAGCAGATGGAGTCCGGGTAAAACTGCATCTCCCAGTCCCCTCCTGGTCCAGCTCTTTGAGGTCATTGATGATTGATCGCTTAGGCCCCGCCCTCCATGGGAGCCTGCGGGGAGACCAAAAAAAAAGACACGCATTTCACTAGCTACCAAAAAAACGGTGGCCCGTTGAACTCGGAGCCGCCGCATCAGTCTTGCATGTTGCAAAAACCCAATGCATCGCGCCATGTATCTCCATTCCCCCTTGTGCTCCGTAAAACGCCACGACCCATGAATGCCCGAGTTTTTGCTGGGCCCATGCCAGAATACAATTAATCTCATGTGTGGCCAAACCGCCCAGCCCAAAAGCCAACCCAGACCAAGCTCAAAAGTACCAACGCCAGGATATGCATATGCATCGCAGGGAGAGAACGAGAAAGGAAAGGCCAAGACTAATAATAATAGTCACACACATAACTTTGGAGTGCAACGACTCAAAACAACCGAGACAACCAACGCCGCTCTGGCGGAGNGCTCGATCTCTAGTATGGCCCAAAATAAGGGCCGGCCCCTGAGGCAGGCCTCGATTGGTACTGCCCCNTCGGCTGCTGGGCAAGCAGGTGCGGGTTAGGCAGCACCTGGAGGACGGGCTGGTGCTGTTGTTGGTGGTGGTACGAAGCGGCCGCGGCGACTTGTGCCGAGCCGAGCCGGACGCTGTCCAAGAACTCGGGCACGATGCCCGTGCGGTACTCGTTCCGCTTTCCGAGAGGCTGGTAGTGCATCTGGTTGGGCAGCACCGGGTTCGGGAGGTGGTACTGCTGCAAAAACGCCGACGGGGGTGGGTAGAGAAGCGTGTTGACGTGCCGGACCGGCCTGTACGGGCTGTTTCGCTGCTGGAGGTAGATGGACGGTGAATGCGAAATCGGGGTGTGCAGGCCGCTGGTGCTGCCGTTGCACATCGGGGTGCCCATCGGGGTGCCCATCACCAGCGGAGAGGAAGTCGGGTAGGTGACCAAGGCGCTCTGGGGTGACAGCCGTTTCGTCGGGGTGCCATAGCTCATGGGCGGGAAGCTCGTCGTCGGCGTCACGGACCCGCAAGTCGCCGCCGAGATGGGTTGTGAAGGCGCATACGTGGTGATTGGGTACACCATCGCCATGGCCCGCACGCCCGAGGAAAGCGGCGGCAGCGACAGCGAGGCCTGCTGCGGGACGTAAGAGGCAGCTCCGTACGGCGGCTGGACCTGCGGAACACCGACATCGGCGGCGGCGGCTTGGGCGGTGTTCAGCGTCAAGCTCGGGACCTGCGGGCGTTCCTGGTAGAGGCCGGGCACGGACCGGGACTGCACGGGAGGGACGGTGGCCGGGTGCGGTAGACCAAACTGCTGCGGCTGGGAGGTAGCCGAAGGGTACTGGACCGGTGCTGCCGCCTGCGGCTGTGGCGGGAGTGTGCCTTGCCCAAGCGGAATCCGGCCCACGCGCTTGGCAGGAGGCTCGGCCGAGTCTTCTGCTGGGAAACTCCGCTTCCGGTAGAGATACGGCTCGGGCTTCAGAGCCAGCGGGGAGGCAGCATTGCCGCCACCGTATGCCACTGGCCAGGTCTGGGCGCTGGCTGCCAACGGCCCCAAGCTGGGCGACTGCAGAGTGAAGGAGTGGGCTGTCGACTGCAGGCCCGGGGTCAGCGGCACGGTTGGGGAATGCAGAGGCGAGACAAAGCCCCGGTGGGTTGGCGACGGGATCAGGAGTGGAGACGGCGTGGGAGACACGGTCTGCTGGGCCAGCTCCAGGTAGGACCAGAATGCGGTCAGTTTGTCGAGCCACTGCTCCCATTCGTCGGCCGAGACCAGAAGGCTGTACCGCATGTTACTCAGAAACTCGACCTCCATGACGTGGATCTCGTTGACCGAGATGCCCGACACGTCGGCCCAGGTCTTGTTCGTGTAGGTGTTATCGTCCAGGAACTTGTTACCGAGCATCAGTGCTACCGTCAGCAGCCGGTATTCGCTTCCGGGGCGACCTTTCACCGTGGGGTTCGCCTTCTTCAGCCGGTGGATGTAGAGGAGGGCGAGGATCACGACGTTCTGCGTGACCTGGGTCGTCGTGAGCACGGTCGACACCCACTTCTTGAAATGCTGGCTAGCGACGGCGGTGGGCGGGAGCGGCTGGATCGAGGGGCTGGGGACGAGTCGCGGCATCTTTTCGACCTTGTCCAGCAGCTTGGTCGACTCGAACCAGAAGAGGGCCGCCACTTCGGCCATGAAATCCGAGATATTGCCTCCTCTTGTGCTTATCCGCTCCGGAATGCTCATGCTGTGGTTCGTCATCTTGGCGCTCGCAGCGCTCTCGGCCGACGAGGTTCCTGAGGTCGGGGTTAATTGCTTGCGCTGCCGCGAGCCGTCGTAGGGCTGCGGATATTCCGTACCTGCGGTCGACGAGCGGGCCATCTTGGGCACGGCAGCGGTCGAGGCAGTTGGTCGGTATGCCGCCGCTGACGAAGCTCTGGGCTGGGTTTGGTTCGCGAGGGGCGCGGCGCACCGCGAAATGGGGTTGAAAACCATTTGTTCGTTTGGGACTGGTCGCTCGTTCAATGCCGGCCGGCGGCGGTCGGACTGCGGCATTGTCGGGGCGTAGGATGAGGAGTGATGGAGGGGGTAATTTTCACACGATGCCATGTGCGGCACCTCGTATGTCGCCGCCATGTCCTCGTCGGTCGGTGGTGTGCAGAGGCCGAGAGGGAAGACGCCCGCGGCTTGTTCGGCGGCGCTCCTGCTGCTGCACTGCGAGGCAGAGGCGGCGGGCGAGGGCGGAAGATCGAGAAAGAGCGCAGGGTTGTTGCCGGGTGCAATCGGATTCATGGAAGAGGAGGTGAGGGCGGACGGCGGAGGGAGGACGGCGAGGGAAACTCGGGGTCGAGCCGGAGCCGGTGCTTGAGTGGGAGGGCTTCGGGTTGTTGGATATGGCGAGAGCTCTCTCTTCCTCTCGACTTGTTTTTTTTGCTTCGTGGCCGGGAGCCAGCTGTGAGGCGAGGTGAGGGGAGGGACACCTGCCTGTTCCAGGTTGCTGTCCTCCAAACGATGCACGGCGGCCAGTGTTTGGCAGCGTTTGGTGCCTTCCTTCACCGAGCTTACCGCAACCAGGCCCAGGCTTCCACTCTCTGCAACGCCGGTCGGGGCCGAAATCCAAGCTTGGTTCTTTCTTTTAGCATTCCCGGTACGCCATCGACGTCCACCACTCCGGGACCGGGACCGGGACCAGTCCGCTTGGAGCTCCCTGAGGAGGGCTCAGGCGTGGCCTCGGTCTTCTCAGGTCCTGTTCTGCGCCAGAGATGACGCAAGTTGCCAACGCAGAGGCCGGGGACAATGGAGCTCGACTCGATGGCGGGGTAGGGGGGACGAGGAGGACGGAGAGGACGACAGGGACGAGGGGGACGAGAAGAGCGAGGTGTCCTCCGCAATGCTGGCCGACGATTTGTTGTCTTTGTCGGTGGTCGAAGAAGCCCAAGGCTGGATGGAGCTGGACGTTGCTGGGTCAGGGAGGTCTCCGCCCAGGACCCGTCACCGAGGCATGCAACGGGAGTGGCCACGAGGGGTCTTCACGGAGGGCTGGTCCACGGCGAGATCGGATCGCTGGGTCCACGAAGGGAGAGGATGGGGGGCAAGGCGGATGGAGGGCAGAGGCAGCGAGACCACAAAGGGGATGATGAGGTCGACGGGGACGACAAGCACAAGAATGAGGAACGGGAACAGCAGCTCTGGACGGGGAGCAAGATCCCCGTACAGTGAGAACATCCATAGCGAAGCCCATCCATGTGAGGTGGTTGCGGAGGGTGTGTTGCTGCGTCTTAGTCCCGGTCGCCGCAAATGCTGCTAATTTACTTTGTCCCCGGTCGGTGTCGTTGTCTGGGTGCGGTGCAAGGGGGCGCCGTGCCGCCGCCAGTCGTCGTGTGCTGTGCTGCACCCTGCAAGGCGGTACCTGGGTACGGAGGTACGTGCAGCCCGACCGGCCTACCACAGACCCCCGCGCCCGCCCCACAGAGGCCAACCCAGCCAGCCAGTCAATTCCTGGCTTGCCTGGCTTGCCTGGCTGCAGGGAAGAGGGAGCAGAGTTGCAGTTTGCGGCTTAGCTCGGATGCCTTTATCTCACCGTCTGCACCCTTCACAGCCCAGAATACTGACTGATGAGAATGTATTTCTGCCCTGCCTGCGTCTGGGATTTTCTGGGATTCCGGGATTGGCAGAGCTGGACACGAAAGGGTCTCGTCTGGCGGCCGCCACTTGACATGCTATTTGCTGGCGCAGCCCAAGCCCAGGCATCATCCTCCCTTTTGCCGCAGCCCCAGAGTGCGTGCTGGGGATGTGGGTTGCGATGAGGCCGTTCCAGAAAGCTCATTTCCGCAGCCCAGCAGCAGGCAAGCAGAGCGGGCAGAGCGGCAGCTTTGTCGTCAGCATTGGCACACTTTTTTGCCATTTTGCCCACTTTGCCCACCCCAGACCAAAGTCCATCCAACAAACTGGTTGCGATTGTACTGCTTGCAGATGACGACGGGAGGCGGCCTCAAGACCACACACACTAGCGTATCCCGGATGTCACAGCCATGAGCCACGCGCTTGAGCCTTGAGAAGCCAACACGGCATCATCATGATTCCCTTCCTTGCCGAACAGCCTTTTCTTGTCCGTATGCGGCACTCGTAATGTCCACTTCGTGTATTCCGTTCTTTGTGGGTTTGCCGACAAGCCCCCGGCCGCAGTGCGCTCCCGCAGCTAAAACACCAATCCGCTTTCTTTTCCAGGCTTGCGGTGGGTGGGCGTTCAAACCATTGAGTGGGACCGTCAGGGAGCAGGCGGGTTTGGGGTGGGATTGTCCGAGGAAGAAAGAGGCCTGCAGGGATGACAGTCAGAGCCCAAGCCTTTTTGTCGCTCAAAAGGAAGGGAGAAGAAAAAACGGAGCAATTTGAGGCGCGATGGCGGCACCCGTGTTCCATACATTGATCCCATAGTGCGCTAAAAAGGTGATGGTTTGCGTCGTGGGGTTGGATTTGTCTCCATCTCCTTGCTCCTCTGTTTCCCAGAGTGTTTTTTTGGACCTTGGCTCTCCACCACCTGAGCCTTCCTCCGCGCGCCCCCTCCCAACCAACACGAACCATGCTCCCACCCTCGCCCACCATGCAAGCGTCGATTATCAGCGCCCCCCGTGGATCCGGCCGCGCGTGTCCATCAATCTGCGTTTCGGGCTTGGCAGCCCTGGCCGATGTCTCTGCCGTCCATCCCGTCATCCCTGGGGCCTCGTCGGGGACGGAGGGCGAGGGAAGGGCGGGAAGGGGGGCCAAAGAAACCGCAAGCGTCGCAATGCTGAGACCAGTGGGCCACTGCCCAATGCGGCATGGCAGCGCAGCCAGTGGCAGCATGGCTTTTTCTTGGAAGCTGATCCCGTCTGGAGGGTGCAGCCGCCTGCGAAACTACCTAACGACGTTGTGTGTTTGGTTTGGTCTGGGCTTGGGCCCTTTGAGAGGTCCCAACGGAACAACGACTCGGCCGCCCATGTCGCATGTCGCATGGCTGACTGGCAGGGCGAAGGATCCCGGATCCGTTTCTGGCCGTGCCCAGGAATGGAATCATGTTGCACAGTGCACCCACCTCCTCTCTTCGACATCAAACACACATGGCCGTCCAGCCCGCCCAACTCGGAGGTGCAGCCTCTTTGGATCCGGGCCGGCCATGCAGCGTCCCTCCTTTTTCTGAGCTCATCTGGGCGCAGCAGTTTTGCGGTCATGTCTATCCCTGCCAGCCACTTTCCTCATCATCAACATCGACAGAAAAGGGGTTGAAGCTTGAACGAGGTTGGACACACAGTGCGGAGAAGCGCAATACGTCGCTACATAGCACACAGCAGTCAAAGAGTGAGGGGGGAAACGGTGAGCCGCCGTCGGGGAAGCTGCAACTCAGCGTCGAGTCGAGGTCAACGTTGGTTGAATCTCAAGTTATGTATACACAGTAGTCTCGTGTGGCGGTGATGGCTGGGCAGGGACAAAGTGCTCTCAGCGGACGGAGACAAGTGCCGCAACACCAAGCTTGCCCCCAGCCGCCCGACCTGCATTGTTTGTCACCTCTTGGGTCTGGGCGGGCATGTGGATCGACAAAGCGGCAGAAGAAAGGGCTGGACCGAGCTCGAGCGATCCATGATCCAGAGTCGTTCCCGATGTCGAACCCATCATGGTCAGTCTGCCGCCGCCCCGCCCGTCAAAAGTCTGTCGACAGGACGGACCATGGCTTGCATTCCCGCCCCCTTTTGCCTCCTCTGCGCATGAGCATCGCTTCCCTGAACTCCGCAAGGTCTGGTTGGCCGGCTGACTCGCGCATCATGTCTCTCCCCTCCCAAAGCCCTCAGGCGCCACAATCCGCGCCCCACCCGCAAGCTCAAACCCGCATCGGACGGGACCTGATTCCTGCTGCAGCCCGCCCCCTCATCGATCGTCGGGTGAGAGCGAGGGCGGGCGTGTCGCAAAGATATGCATCGGCCGGTGCAATTCCACGATGCTATGTGTCCCGAAATTGTTGAGCAAGTCCAATACTATGTACGGAGTACGACCGGCCGGCGTGCCAGCGGGAGAGAGCAGGTCAACGGCGGGGTGGGCTGAAGTGAGGGCCTTGGCCAACAGGTGGGAATGCCGCTGCTATTTTTTGCGATGCAACCGCTCCAACCGATCATGGGAGCCAGCCACGACCTGCCAGCTTCCAGGCGCGGTCAGGAGAGTCAGGCATCGGGCGAAACCCGCAGCCGGGGCATTCGCTTGGCAGAGATGCATTGGTTTCTGTCGGTGGAAGAAGCCGTGACCAACTGATTAAACCAGATTGCTGCAGGGGCTTGTTCCATCGTCATCAAGCCATCAAGCATCAAGCTCGGCAAACCAAACAATGATCCTAAGCTGGTTTTTGCGCATGCACCCAGCCCATCAAGCCGAAAGACCGAGAAAAGACAGCAATGCGCCGCTCATTGGACCAGTTGCCCACCCACCAGGCCACCACGGACCAGCCACCTGGCAGCGGCGGACGTGCAGATTGCCGTGCCTCTCACTCAGCCTCGGGCAAAATCCACCCGTGCCTATCCTTCTTGTCCTGACGCCGAGACAAGGTCGGCCACGATCGATCACCTGGTGGTGCGCCCACCAGCCTGGAGTCAGTGGGGGAATGACGCAGTCAGACGCGAGGCGAGAAAGGCAACCTGGAAGTGGGACGCCGGAACTTGCTCAGGCGCCCCTGGTGATGTATCAAGTACCACTTGGGGAAAGAAACAGCAAGCCGAAGCCAACTCTGTCGGTATCTTCCCGCCGAACAGATACTACTCCGTCGTCGTTGGCGTCAATAACGGTGTTTCATACGGAGCACTGCACAGAACACCGGGAGGTGCTCAAACTTCCATTCCATGTCCCTGGGACAAGCCTGGCAACACCGACCCCACTTGGCGCCTTCAGCGTCCTGCTGCCCGCACATGCTGAGCCCTGCTCGCCAGGATCAAGTCTCGCTCGCGCCGTTGGCTGCTGAGATGGACCCGGGTCTCCCATTTTCAGAACTGACCACCGACCGACACACCCTCGGACGGATTACGGAATACGTCCGTAGCAACGCACGTTTCTCGTCCGGCTGGATCGACCAAGAAAGTTCATGTCAGAGATGTGACCAGAACACCAACTCGGACAGGCATCGGTTTCAGGTGACTGACTTCCCGATGCGAGGGACGGATCGAACTTTTACCGTGATATTACGGTGGGAATAACGTTCGATCACAGCACTGCACCGCGTCTGGGGGAAACAACCCGGCGTTGGAGCTGCGCAACCGAAATCAAAATGACGGCCATCACTCAGCCGCGACCCTTGACCCGCACCCCGAAACCCCAATCAAGCTGGGCTTCCGCCGCCGGCGAGCAGCTCCGGGACGTTGGAGTCAACGTTGACGTTGACTTCGGCGTTTGCTTCACCCCGTCAGCCAACAATCCACCCCAGCCCTGCCCAGACCGCACGACAACCCGCAGCGCGCATGGTGTCCCCGGAGAGTCGTCAGCAGCAACGGCGCATGCAACTCACAGCCTCTTCGGGTCAAGACACGGAAAACGCCTTTTCAGCTTCGTGTTGGCGCGGAGGCACACACCATCGACCAGATGCCGCCAAGTGTCCAGCGGGGCTTGACTGAGACAGAGGATTCTGTTTCTGTGCAGTCGGCACAACCTGAGCAGAACGTTGCTGNGTGCGGTGGTCATCCTTGCAGCTCCAACCCGCCAAAACCGCCAAACTGCGCCGCCAAATTGGAAAACCTGTCGTGGGGCATCGTGGAAAACGGACGCCTGGTCCAACCACGCCCGAGGATGCCGTCCCTGCCAACGCCGCTGCCCGTGGACTGGCCTATCGGGTCCCACCCACACTGTGTCCCTCGTCGGATGCAGTCTTTTTCCACTGGCGGGCTGGCCGGCTGGTGCTGGTGGCCCTCACATTGATGTTAGCTGACTGGTGTCTCTGGAACGGGGAAAGGCAGGTTTGGCCGTCCCACACCGGGCGGGTGGTGTGTGTGGTGCCAGGGCTCCAACCAAAGCTCGGGCGTCAAGAGCCGACAATCCGAAGCTCCTTCACAGCACGCCAGGCAGCATGACCCGCCGCGCGAACCGACCAAAGGGGCCACCGGATTGGATTTGCCCGCCAGGGCTTCGGGGCCCACAGCGACATGCTTGACTCCTTCTGGTCCGCTTGGCTGCATGCCGCCCCCTGGATGGTGTTTCTCTCCATGGTCCCATACATATCACCTGCTCCCGTTCGAAAATGACAGCAAGGGCTTTTTGCGAGCAGTGAGAGCGGGGTCGAGGTGGTTCAAACGCACCGACCATTTGCCACACATGAATGATGAAGCTGTCCCAACCATGGTTTAGGCCCTGGGTCGCGTTCACAGCCAAGAGGACATGACATGACCTGGCACCATCGCTGCCGACTGGTGGCGGTGATCCCGGAGGCAGCTGACGTGCCACATAATCAAGACCGAACCCAAACTCGGTGTTGCTGTCCAGGATCGAAGGAACTGGCCTCGAGACAGAATCAACAACGGGGCTTTGCTCTCAGCCTGATGCATCCCTGAGGCAGCGAATGGAATGCTCCCGCTCGACACCAATCAGGAAAAACACTCTGTATCTGACGTTAACGATAACAGGCATCAGGGCCGACCCCCGACCGCCGTCCGGCCGACCCGGTGCCATTGCAGATTTCCTATCCGTTAGCGTCCGGTGGCAGCAAACAACCGACACAACCAATTCTCATTGCCCCCAGGTTCAGCCAGCTATCCGCTGCACCAGTCCTGCGACTCCTGCATGCCCAACAAACCAACCGTGCCTCAGAGGGGGCGGCTGGTGTGACACTTGCGGTGCAGTGTCCTTGAGTCGGGACGGCGTCACCAACTTGATGGAGGAAACGGACTGTCCCCTGCCCCCGTCTCCAGCCCGCCCTCGAGCGTGAGGGAGCACAGTGCAAAATCTTTGGCTGACCCAGGAGTGCACCAGCCCCGCAATGGCTCTCCGTCTCAAGCCTATTGAAGGATGGGCGTGACAGGGAGCCCGAGACTCCCTGGTCCCTCCTCATCCCTCACACTCGCACGGAAGCCCCAGACCAACTGCTGACGCTGTCGCAGCACGAAAATCAATTAACGCGATGGCTAACGTGATTGCGTCTGCGCCCGCGGCCCCGCCCCAATGCAAGCTGAGATCACTCGCTTGTCGGCGTTCCCCATTTTATTTGAGGGACGAAGCCCGAATCAAGAGTCGCGCACACACTCGGATGCGCGGGATGGCCTCGGCCGGTTGTATCTCGGTACGGAGTAACCATGACTGCAACCTTTTGTGCTTCTCCGCCAGCATCCGCCACTCTAGCTCTGACGACCCGCCGGATGATCAAAAGGCGCAGTCCCGAGCACAGTCGACTTGTCATCATCGTCGCACTTGGTGGTGGAGGATCCTGGGGGGACTGTGTGCCGAGCCCGGCCAAGGCAGCCCGCCCAACGACTGCTCCTGAGACGTCTCACTGCCTGTCATTCCCGGATGAGTTGGGAAACGCATTGCAACCATGGTGGTCAAACCCAGCATCAGCTTGCTCCAAAGAGGGTCGCAAAAAGCCCCACTCGCACGGTCCCTCCGGTGTCAATCCGGCCAAGCCCGGAGGAACACACAAGGGAGGACCGGATTCCACACAACCGGGTCCGGCGGAATCTTGAAGGCCCAGTCGGCGCCCCCGTCCAACGTCCTTCCATGCCACCTTTCCGCCTGTATTATAGCCTTCCTTAATCGTCTCTGGTAAGGCCAAGAGCCGCTGATGACGAGCTGTCAACCTTTCCTCGCAGAGCTAAAACAAGTCGCTCCCAGCCAAATCCGTTCCGAGGGGCAAACTGCAAGCCACGCCGCATACTTCGTACCTCGTACGATCACGTCGCCGCCTGCAGCCGCCAACGGGCTTCGTTTGCGATGATCCTGTTTGCCTAGTGCCGCTCTCTCCTATTTCCGTCTCTTATTTCTCCACCCTTGCTGCGTGGGCTGAGCCCGGTCATCGAAACAAACACGCCGCCCCCAAACAGCGTCCGAGTGCGCTGAACAGCCACGGGCTTCCTACCATACGGGCCAACACCACGACATCACGCGACACGTCGGCTTCGAGTCTGAATCTGTTGGAGGGAGCCACTCGGCAGACCTGGGCGAGACGGACTCTTGCCAGTACCTGCTGCAGCTTGCGTGTC
>FJWA01000593.1_pt1 | contig 11372 bp, 12 predicted proteins | sample 1011891 | NCBI WGS metagenome assembly FJWA01 (sample SAMEA3912450, study PRJEB9761) | metagenome | biome: forest; material: soil | place: USA | collected 2011-06-22 | depth 0.1 m
CCTTTCACGTCGACCACCACCACCACCACGTCGATCGGTCTTGCCCATCGTCCGATCACCACCACACCACCACAGCCTCATCTCCGTCCATCATCCGCCCATCCATTTCCAATCATCTCCGCCCATATCCCATCCGGGCACGTGTAAAAGAAATCCCGCTGCTCTAGCCCTACCCTGCCTGCCTGCCTGCCTGCCTGCCTGCCCGAACCTTGCCTGACCTTGCGATTCGCCTTGCCGCCGGGAGCGATCTTCCCTCTCTCTCCATCCCCACTCACCCATCAGTGCCATCCAGGCCCGACCATGCCAGTGGCCACGAGCCAGTCAGAACCGTAAACCCAAGTCGCCCAAGTCACATTACCCGGACGAGGCGCGCCCTCGACCTGCAGGCCAGGCCAGGGTATGTAGTACCGTACATGTGTCTCCGCACCACCACCGCCGCCGCCCTGTGAGAATCTTCTTTGGCTACCGCGTCGTGGGGCGCCGGGCCAGGACGACAGGCGCATGGGAAGGAGGAGGGGTGGGAAGGGAAGCATAACGTTAGCTTCATGCCCAGGCGCGCGCGCAGGCGCGGAGGATGGGGGGAGGCCAGACGCGCCGCAGCTCCAAACCCTTTCCCTCTCTTCATCCATCCAACTGTACCTGCAGGGAGTAAGGAGAAACGGTTTCGCACTTGGTGACTTACTGCGGCAAGGATGGTGGTGGTAAAAGGGGCGAGAAGGGGGGGGACGGTGATCGGCCGACTGGCTGGACCTGGCTGGGCCTGGTTTAGGGTGGGTTGGGAGAAACGGTTAGGCGGTGGTGTGCATGCCTTTCCGGCGGCACAGCGCTTGTACCAGTACGGTGGCCCAGGTACTTGCCAGGTTCATTGGGCTCAAGCGTGTGAGGCGATCCAGAGATCTCGAAAAGGATGGGGGGGTGTGAGATTGGGGAGCAACCTCACTCCATGCCCCTGCCCCAGCCNCGGATATGTCAAGTCCAAGGTTCAGGCTCCCAAGGCGGTGATGTTGATCACAACGGATATCAGTGGTGGACCAGCCCAGGCATAACCTGCGCCTGGGCCTTGTTCTGCAGGTCTTTAGGCTTCAGTGGTGAATGAGTCAAGCCCGGGCACTCACTCACTAGGTACTGCGTGTAAGTGAGGGTGCCAGCCACGATGCGGCCACCGCCGAAGACCGGGACAGCCTCAGAAACCGGGAAGCGAGAAACGCCTCGTTGAACAACGCCTCACATTTTCTCAGGCTCGCGGGTCTTGAGCGAATGGATCCAGGCCGTAAACGGCTCATTCTGGGAGAGAAAAGGGCTAGAGGTGCATCTGGCGGGCCGCCTTCTATGCGGCCAGGTCGGCACAGCCGCGCCACACACCGCCCTTGGAGAAGAAACGNAGACAGGAGACGGGACAGCAGGGCAAAGGCAGAGCACTGCCGCCTCCCTTTACCAACGGGAGATGGAACGCAACATTGTCTTGGGTTTAGCAGATTTACCGCCTTTGGTGAACCAAACGAGAGAAACTGAGGCGAGCGGCGTGGGGCCTTGGTCCCTCTTGGCAACCCGGTGTGTAAGTGAGCAACATGGGCGCCGGATGGGCGCGCTCGCGCAGAAGCTTCGGTCACATACAGGGAAGGAAGAAAACCGGATAAAAAATTGAGGAAATTGAGGAAGAACGAGAGATTGTGTAAAGGGGAAAAGAAAGGGGCGTCTCGTTGGAGATTCCGCCCATTTCGTGGTTCTCTGCAGCCCAGCGTCGTTCAGGCCTGATCTTGAAGTCAACCGACCACCAGGAAGGCCTCTCAGCACCCTTACTCTACGTATCTACAATCTCCACCTGTTACAGCACCTGAATCGTTTTTTTGCCATTAAATAAGGTAACTCGGTCAAAAACCAGTCTTGCGATTTATCCCACCGTTTTCCCGGCCTAGCCCAAAGAGCACTTACCAGTGCTGTGCCCTCGATGCAGAGATCGAGTGCATCGACCCAGCCACACACTGACGACGTTCGCGGAGCGTTCGCAGAGCCATGATTAACTCCGGGGCACGGGAACCGCCCGGAGCCGGGGAGACTCTCGGCCCCATCGGATGGCACGAACAATCTTCTCTAGAAAGCGTGGCTCGACCAAAGAGAACGAGGGCAGCTTGCATTCCGCGCCCCGGACCATGCGAACGGATAAAAAGGGTAAAGAAAACCCAAGTGTAAGAGGCGGCGGCGCAGGATTGTGTGANGGCATGANAANTCCGCCATCAGACCGTGACGACATGACACGGACCCCAAAACGATCGACGCCGCAACCGCTCCCGTGAGTAACCTCCGCCCCCCCATCCGCGCCGCGACGACGTGCCCGGCCGGGGGACCCGGGATGAAACAAGCATCTGAAGGATGTCTAAAAACGTTTTGCCTCCCTCTGCCCGGCAGTCGCGTCCGTATCCGTGCCAACGCGGGGTGCGCAGCTACCCAGGGTAGCACACAGCAAGGGACGATGCGGGTGTGCGGCAGAGCCGTCCCGTCACCTCGCCTGGCAATAGCTAACAAGGCTCAGCTGGTGTTTCGGAAATCGCGGCTGTTGGGAGTTGGGANGGAATGGCCTCCGCAAAGCCTCGCCCAGGATGGGAAACCCGGACCAGTTTCGACCCCAAGGGCTGAGCCTGCGCCGCATCTATGGCTCAACCCCCAATCAACCCCCGACCAAGCAATCAACACCCCGCTGAGGCAAAGTAGAGCAGATATACACAGTACGCAACTTCAAACACATCGATCGCGTTTCGACAAGAATAGCAGCAGCAACACCAACACCCCGAAGCTTCTTCGGCTGCTGCATGTATCCATGTGCGTGCATCTGGCATGTACACACCTGCAGAGCTGGACTCTCGTGGCAACGCCCAGACAACCAACCGGGTTGAAACCTCTGAGCCTCATCCATACACCAGGGGAGCGGTCGTCGCGGTTCAGGGGAGTAACAAACATCATGAAACAAGCTGCCGGCGCGGGAGCGCCCAGTATAGCATCTCTCCATCTCGCGGCCCGGTCCGCTTTCGGATGGGCCTGCAGTGAACCGTGTTGGCGTTGGCTGATCATGCCGAACGGGCCGACGACCGTACTCTTGTCGAATATGTCCTCAATTCCCACATTCTGAAGATGTCTAGGATTAGATAGACAGTTGTTGCACACCCGGGGAAACCAACCGCAGCCCCTTTTTGATGTTTTCTGTGACCGAACCCAACCCAATCCAATCCCCCCTACCCAGAACCATGCCCAATGAACCCAATGATACCATATACGCCGATAAAGGGGTATTCATCCAAAAGCGAGCAAAAAAAGATACCCGTGCTACTAACCGTTGTGATGCTGACCCGTGGTCCCAACCAAACTCAGCCGCGAACCAGTAAGGGACCAGAGTGAAGACATCTCAAGTCTCGACTGGGACAAAAGTGTAGTTAAAGTCAATCAGTCCGTCCAACATCCAGTGCTGAGGGTCCCAGAAATCGTAGCTGCTCTCGTAATTCAACCCCAAGAGCGAGCTTTGAGGCCCCCCACCCATCGCCGAGCCGTTGGCACTGGGCGTCAGGGCACCGTTAGACGCCGCGAGGCCGAGATTCGCGGGGAGACTGTGAGATGGCGGGGCGAGGGTGGTTTCTAGATGAGTTGAGGAGGCTGAAGACTCATTAGCCGAATCGGGATNCGTGGGTTGCTTCAGAGCTACCAAGAAGTTTCTTAGCCCGCACGAGTTCACCTAAGAGNAACAGGCAAAAACGAGGGGTCTAAAAGAGCAAGGAGCATGTGGTTGAGGCGTGGAGNACTCACCGTCAAGTGTACCGCGGCCCCTGGCCTGATACTCTTCCCTCCAGTGCCAGATCGAGTCGAACACGAGACTCATGCTGTGTCGACACCGAACCTTCAGCTGCAAGCTGTCGTCGATCTCCGGGTCGTCGCCCTGGAACGACGGCGAGCTTCCGTCCATTCTGGCACCATTCCAGATCTGGACCATCAGCTCGGCCAACCTCCAGCCAAGGTCGTTTTGCACTACGCTGGCTGTCCTGATGGCCTGGATGGTCCTGTGGAAGAGTGTTCGCCCCCGCTCAAAGTCGACTTGCTTGACGAAGAAAGACCGCATGAGCTTGAGCAACGCAAATCCCGCGGCGACCAGCATCTGCTGAATGTAGTTTGAGGCGTATTTCAAGAGAAACTGATCCTGTAATTGGTATTGGTGGGATTCATGGCAGGTTTCCGGCCCGTCCAGGATGTAGTCGAGGTAGCCGGTGATGGCCCGCCACAGGGCCATCAGGTCATCGAGATATCCTGGCGTCCGGCTCGAGTCGAAGAATCCAGCAAGGCGCAGGTGAAGGCAGGCCGCTTTTAGGTGGAGGTATACGATCGGTGACAGGTTTTGCGCCACGATCGAAGCCTGGAGTTCGTTGAACTCGCGGCGGTACACACGCATGAGCATGGCTCTGTGCTCGTCGCCGGCGACACCCCTCGGGTCGCTGGCGTTGCTGTACATCTCTTTNGAGACCTTGTCGCAAAAGCGCTCGATCAACAGCCTCGCCTCCAGCTCAGGGCCAAGCGAGTACGGCCCCTCGACACCCGGCCGGATGGCCAGAGTCCAGTCGTACAGAGTCGAGGCTGGCTGGCCGTACCCGGTTCCGATGGTCTGGGCCACGATATTGCATACCGCCCAGGTCTTGATGCGGTCGTGCAGTCCCTCCTTGTTCAGCTCCACCGCGACTCGCGAGAAGTCGTTTGTGTGGTTCGGCCGGTGTAGGCCAATGCCCGTTGCCGTCTTCATCAGGACTCCACAGAGAATGTGTGTGGGATCGGCTGATGTAGTGCTCGTCGGGAGGGGCCAGGTGCAGAGCAGACACAGGGCCTTGACAACGAAGTAGCTCTGAGGAACATCCCCGACGGTAGACCAGAGCAGCCTCGTTAACGGGCCTGAGAGCTTGGTGAGGATGTTAGGGTCGGACCCAAATCGCCTGCTGGCGACCGCAATGATGGACCAGTAAAGTAATGGATGTTGCTGATAGTACTGATCTGGGGTCTGGGCAGGGCTGAGGAACGGGAGGAATGGGTGGTAATAGTTGAAGAATTGGCTGAAGAGCTGGCTCTCCTCATCCTCGGTCAGCCGGAAGTCGTTGAGCTCGCGGGCGATACGGGGAAGGGCATAGGAGCCGCCGCGTTTGAGGTGTAGCAGCGATGATACGGCCTCGTCGGATCCCATCAGGGAGGGATTGCGGGTATGGGTGTACTGGCTCGCGACAACGGGTGACTGGAGCTGCGACTGCATGGCGGAATGGATTGCAGAGTGAATAGCTTCTTCGTCCTCGTCAGGGGTGAAGCCCTGGGTCTTGGCCAGCTGAACGGCACGGCGGAGTCTCTCGATCTCCTTCTCCATCTCGGCGTGCTTGGAGCGCTTGCCGACGCGCTTGAAGTTGGACTCGATCTTGCAATCAAGCTTGAGCCGGTTGCACCGNGAGCAGCTCNGGAAGGGTTCCTGGACGACATCGCATCGTAGCTTGGCAACGGCAAGATATGTTAGCCTGGAATAACAACGACGACGGCCACAGCAATCACTACAGCAACAANAATGGCGACGGCGACGATGACGATGACGGCGACTGCTACAAACAGCAACACCAACAACACCGGGCGGAAAGCGACACAAACGGCGGGCTTCGGACGCCGGAGACCCGACCGAAGGTGGGGGCGAGGTTCGGAGCCGGGACGGGTACGAGAGAGAGGGGGAAGCGGAGAGGGGCCGATGGATGAGTCAACATGTGGCTTGACGGACTGACTGACCTTTTGCTGGCGGCACTCGTTGCAGGCACGTTTCACGCCGGGCAGGCGGCGGCTCTTGGCGTCTGGCGAGGCATCGGCCCCGTCGTCGAGGTCGAGGTCGAGGTCCAGATCACGGTCGTGGTCGTGGTCGATGAGGCTGGCCGGGCTGCTGTCCAATACACTCCGTTTGCGTTTCGTTGGACCGTTGCCATTAAGACCCTGGCTCCGCATGCCAGCCGCAAAGTCCGGGCTGTCCATGGCCGGACCGGCGCTCCCAAATGGGTGGGGAGAGGAAAAACGAAGGGTGTAATCACGGGCGAGTGGGTTCCCGGGTTCCCGAGACAGTACGGGACGCCGTCGGATAGGCTGTTGGCCGCGGCAGTTCGCTCGGTGGGAGGTCCGGTCTCGCGTTGCGATGCGAGAGAATTGAAGGTGAAAAAGCCGATTTCCGGAAGGCGGGTGAGTCGTGCAAGCCCCTCTGGTCCTCCCTCCGTGCGAGCGGGGCTGGTCCTTCGAGCGGGGGAAGCCATTGCGCACTCAGAATTTGACTGCGGGGNCATGGGCGCGGNTCTTGATTGGCTGNACCGTATCCGNATGGCAGACCCACCCAGTCGAGCCAGTCTCNTTGAAGCATGACACATCCACGACCACGTGCGGGCGTGTCGTGTCGGCTTGAAGGTTCCAGTCGCCCTCGGCGATACATTATGTGTTGTGTTTCGCATTCACCATTGCTGCGTGTCTCACTCACCTTGGAGTCTACTTTCTTTTTCCATAGAAAAAAAAGGTGCCTGCTCCGTACATCGGCCGACGGCCCGTGACGCTCGGATGGTGGGGCAAGGCCAACTGCTCCACATCGTCTCTGCCGGCGGAGAGGAAGGCTCTCGCTCTCGAGGTCCCTTCGGCTTCATCTAGGTTGTTGATGGTGCGTATCCTTCCGATGAATTGATCGGGATACACCACTCCATCATGTCACTGCGGCCGCAGCCGCGGCCCTCCCTTCCGCTCGGTATCTCTTATCTTCGGCTTCTTTCTAGAAGGTTGATACCCTTTCCGCCGCCAAGAATCCAACCTCAGTCGACCTCCCGACGCGAAACAACCATGGTGTGGGAGCACGGTGTTGAATTGTTGTCCCACCCTCATTCCCAGCATGCAGGACCCTCGTCAACCGGCGCCGGGACACCGTCGGGGAGTGCTGTAGGGAAATCCGAACTTGCAAGTTCCCTCTCCAGCGCTCCCTTCCGGCTTCAGATGTACCTGTACTTGGTGCCATCCAGGGCGGCNGCACCTCAAAAGGGACCGCTGCGTCTCAANAGCCGCCGTGCCTTTGAGACCGACAGCCGAGCCCGCAGTAGCATGAGACCCTGCAGCGGCATCCAGTCCAATACGAGAGCGAGGATTCGGATCTCCGGATATTTACAGCTGTCCCTTCGGTGTCACGGTAAAACGTCCGTCCGCGACGGTCAACCAGGCGAATGATGTTTGCAGAATCCATGTGAAGCCCGGGCCGCCACGGAATCAGCGCTTGGATGACCCGGATTGTGGCGGAAGATGGAAACGTTCGGGCCGAGTAGCTGAACAGCTGCGGCACAGCCTCCGCGAGAGAAGNCCGGATGCAACCCAGCAAGGCTGAAGATAAGAATGAGAGTGGAGGTAAGGCATCTGCCGTCTCTCACCCGTATGAGTGTATGGACTTGTACTAAGCAGTAAGATAAGTAACATTATTCCTATGCACCTCGATATTTTCGGATCTGGAGCGCGAACCATGCCCCTGAGCTGAAAGCGAATTCTAGTCGGGAACCTCTCGCCCCAGAAAGCCCACACGTACGCTCGCGAGACTCAACTTGGTGGTTTCCATTTCAACCACCTATCAAAGAAGCAGTTTAGTAGCGTCTTCGCAAGTGGCCAAGAAGGGGAGCAATGGGTGAGTCCGGTTTGTCGAGCCTTGTTCGAGTTCTGCTTTGGGTCGAGGAGGAAGAAGACCCTGATCAATTCTTATCTATCTGATTATTATTTCTACACGAAGATAGCCTGCAGGTAATTATGTAGCTAGATCCGATGCTGCACGCCACGAGAATTTGATGGTTGTCTGTTGAGGAACTGGCCCCTATTTCTCGGGAGGTGGCGCAAGACTCTCATTAGCCACAACCCNAAATTGTGGCTGGGGCAGCAATGACGACACGACCTTGCTGAGCTTGGAGTCTGCGCCAAAATATGATGGGGAGAGTAGAGTCATCACGCCACAACCCAGCCAGCACCAGACGATTCCCGTCGAGTGAATAGACTTCGCAATGGGGGCATCCGGGTCCAAAGCGGCAGAGCAAGCCGTGCGAAAATTTCCATCCCGCGCTCCAGGCTCGTCGCCACCTGTAGCCCCGAATGCGACGAGGTCAACACCGCGACCGGCTCCTGCTGCCGCGTCCGGTGCACAGGCGCGGTCCCGGCCGCAAGCATCTTATACCAAGGATGACGGTCAGTTTGGGAAGACGAGATGGTGGTGCTCAATGGGCAGGTACTGACAAGATAATCAGCCATCCGCGCCGACGCGGTGGACCCAGATCTCCCCATCAACGCGGACTTTGCGGGCCGTCTACGAAAAATGGGCATTGTACAACCACACCCGACGTACTCGCCGTCATCAATAGCATCGCCTTTTCCCGACGCTTACGGGATCAAGCAGTCCTTATCATCGCCGCAGTTCCCGTCGGCATCGAGCAACGCAACCCTTGGCGTCCTCGAAGTGCGACGGCGGCTTGAGGCACAAGCCAAGAGCGAGCTTGACAATCTAGGCAAGTCGACCGACAAGGGCAGGGAGTTCCTCGATATCGGCACGGTAAAACAAATACTGGTGCTGCGGCAGGGCGGCGTGTCGGCCACGGATATCGAGGCTCGATTGAGGCTCAAGCCTGGCATCGTTGCCAAGCTTGACCCAGCAGGCATTGTGGCTCCCGCGTCATGAATTGAACGTGACAGGAAAAAAGATATCAGGCCTAAATTACTAGCCGCGGCCGGATGCCCACTGATGGATCTACCATAAACTCCAAGACCGAAGCCAGCGACCTCTGCTCCATGTGTATTACCGCTCGGATACCCCGGCCAGCCCTTCCAACGATTGGCTAAATTTGCCTCGATGGCCGTGGATCCTACTCCCGCCTTACCACGCACAGTGGCCTCCGTCAATCCTCAGGTCAGCGCCGGTCATGAAGCTGCTGGCATCGCTAAGCAAGAACACGGCCGCGCCCCGGTACTCCTCCGGATAGCTCAACCGCTTGAGCATGTTGGCGTCCGGCCAGGCGGTCCGCCTCTCGGGGACGGCTTCGAAGAGACCCTCGGTCATGGCCGTGACGATGTAGCCAGGGGAGATGGTGTTGACGCGGATGCCATGCTCGCCCCACTCGGAGGCGAGGTTGCGAGCGAGCTGCAGAACGCCGGCCTTGGAGGCGTTGTACGCACTGCCTGCTTGTCAGCTACACGACTCAGGCCAGGGGAAAGAAGGAGGGCGCGCTGCTCACGGGCAAATCAGCCCCCTGTTCGCCACCGTCCCGCTCATGCTCCCAATTAGCACTAGACTCCCCTTCTGCTTCCGCTTGATCATCTCCCTCGCGACCGCCTGCGCAGTCATGAACACGCCCGTGATATTCACGCCCAGCATCTTGTCCGAGTCCTCGGCCGTGTACTCGAGCGCCGGCGTCTCCTGCTGAATGCCAGCCGCGGCGATCAGCCCGTCGATGCGGCCCTCCTTCTCGGCAATGCCGCCGACGATCTCGCCGAGCGCCTTTTGATCGCGGACGTCGACGCGGTGGTAGCTCAGGCGGGAGCCCAGCTCCGAGGCGGCGCGCTCGGCCACGCGCGAGAAGTCGCTGTCCGGNGCNGGGCGGGGNAGGCGNTCGATGGCGTGCACCACGGCGCCGGCCTCGAGCAACGCTTCGGCTTGGGTCAGGCCGACGCCCCGGGCGCCGCCCGAGACGACGACGACGCGGTCTTTGAGGCTGAATTCGCGGAGGAGGGTGCTGCGGTCCCGCTGGATTCGGGTTTGGTGGAATGAGCGCGAGAGGGCGATCGGGGCGGACTGGAGTGAACGACGGGCGAGCAGGGCCCGAGAGCACGCCGTCAATGTTGTCTTGGGAATATTGTATGCCATTGTCTTTTTTTGGGAAGGGGGGGGAGGTTGAGGTCGTTGGGAAGGTCTCAGCTGCGGTGCCTAGATCCTGGGAACGTTCTTGGAATGCCCGGTGGATTCCAGGTTTTTATAGTTTATCGATGACGTTCCACGGGGTCCTTCGCCGCAGGATCTACAACAGATGGGATCAAAGGGCGCGAAGGGCAGCACAGCTGGCTGTTCCCCTCCTTATACGAGGCTCAGGACTGAATTGGACGATTCAGCGTGTCATTCCTGCCCTAGCCAAGTCGAGGAAGGTATGGCAGACTGAGAGGGGTTGCTCATCAGATCCCCTCATTCCAGCCCCTCATGACCGGCATTGAGGACCCTCTGTTGATGATGGGGCCGTGATAGCACATGGATTTGGAGGCTAGACCCAAGCTCCATTGAGCGCGTTGCAGAGGTTCGACCAAGCCGGTGAGAACACCCCCGATGACGGACGGGCTGGGCTTCGGGTTTTAATTGGCTCTTTGGTCGTCGAATATAGCCCAAAGCCTCTTAATCTCTATGTGCTTGTGCGGCTGGCTGCCGTGTAAGCGATGCAGCGCGGCAGCATGCAGGCAGGTGAGCAGGATCCGGCCACTGCAGGACGGTGAGTCGGCCGCGGTGATGGAATTTGTGGAGAAGGGAGCGGGTTTCCCGAAAAGGAAAACCCGGCCGGAAGGACTACAGCAAGTCGAGGACCGCTTTGGGACGACTAATAAAAACGCTATGAAAACAGGTCAAACGTTGTGAACTCGGCCCTGGGTGTTGCTCGTCCGCGCCCTGCTCTGATGGCGGCAAGAGGAGGTGCCGGTGGCTGGAAGACGGGCACAGCATACTCGAGACATCAAGAAACATGCACCCCTCACCAGCGAGCCCTGGAGAGCTGAGTGACAATCACAATGCCGGCTCCCCGTCTGACGTGCTGCGCGACGAGTTTCAAGGATATGACAGCGAATGGAGCGCCATCTGCAAAGATCGTGGCGCAAACCCGTCCGATTGGTTGCGGGCGAAGCCCCGACTTTGACGGCTGCAGTTCCTCATCGAGATCGAGCGTCGGGGTGTGGGTAATCCTTCATGCGCCCTCCCGGATTGGGCAACCAAGGTGCATGCGGTGTGTGCGGTGTGCCCACATTCTCGACCTTCCTCTCCCGAGTCGGGACCGATAACGTGGTGTGAGGGCGCATTGTTTGCGAAGGAAAACAGCTCGATGCAGCTGCCAGAACGGCGCTAGTAAACGCCAAACCATGCGGGCCGGACTCCGGGTAGGGTAGCCGCAGGGATCGGATCACGACACGCGGCCAGTCGGAAAAGGTCCCACGGGCCACAAGGAGGTGGTGCCCCAATGGCGGTTGTCTGGGCTGAAGGCGAGGGCAAACCGCGTGTTGTTTGCCCCAATCGATCGATCCCCTGCCCGGGCAAGAAAGAGCCCCGCAATCTTGGGCCCACTCTGCCGTCTCGGAGCTCGGGA
>FJWA01004355.1_pt1 | contig 11348 bp, 12 predicted proteins | sample 1011891 | NCBI WGS metagenome assembly FJWA01 (sample SAMEA3912450, study PRJEB9761) | metagenome | biome: forest; material: soil | place: USA | collected 2011-06-22 | depth 0.1 m
CCATGCAATGCCATGCGCCGCCTCGTGCTCCCACACTCCAATTTGTTCCGTCGGCACATGACATTCGGGATTTACGGCGCGGACTGTTGTTTCTGGGCCACAAGGACCCAGCTGTGTGGGTTGGATGGACGGGGTTGCTTATGGTTGGCTGGGATTGCAAAATCCATTGTGGAACTTGAGATCCAGGAGGTTGGGTGGTTCACGTCAAGTTGTCCCTGTCTGCCCCGTCGACTGCCTCAGAAGTATGTTGCTTGTATTCCGTGTAGTTCAAGGTTGGNGAGCCTCTAACATGGGATGGGGAAACGGGCGGCGAGAAAGGTGTGTTCATTTCATCAGACGGCGTAACCCGCCGAGTAATAGCGGAAATGGAAATGTAAGAAGAGGCAGTTCGCATAAACTGCCCTCGCGTTTCCCCCCTTCGTTCAGCTGTTTTGGCCCCCTAGCCTGGTGTGCGATTTGCTGCCCTGCCCCCCCGACTCGGTAATGAGGTATCACAGTCTGGCCCCAATCCTCTCCTTTCCGCCGCGTCCCAGCGCGCGTCACATGTGGCGCCCCCGAGGCCCCGAGTCCCCGAGCCTCCCCATCCCTACTGCCCCGTCTGCCCCGTCTGCCCCGTCCGGAAATAGGTATTACCCCCCCACGCTCCGCCCAGCTGGAGATGGAGGAGGGTAGATGCAAAACTGGCTGTCTAGATGCAATCGGGTCGTGGTCGCGTGTGTCTGGTGTGGCGTGGAATTAGATCCTCCGTGGTGTCTGCTAGAGACGTGGCGGCAGCGGTTGAACTTCCTCTGTGGAGTTCGTTCTGGTCGTGGCCGTCCCTCGGGAGGGAGCGGTGCGCAGTCGGTGTGGGAACAGAGAACAAGGATTCAACCGCAGGCCGCCTGGCCAGTCCCCAGGTGAATGCTTGCCAGAAGGGGGAAAAAAGACAAAATGTTTCGTAGCTAATGAGGTTCATGCTTGCTGAGAAGAGATGACGAACAGATTCATCAAAGGGGGAATAAATGCCAAAATGAAAAACCAAGACACTGCTCGCTCTCTAGCAAATCCTTTTCACCTTCCCTCGTCATGTGTGTGGCGGAATTGTGTCCACCAAAGTCTCGAGCGAGGACATACTGTCTGTCGTCGAGCGAGGAGTATGCCGGCGCCCGGCGACTGTCACTTGAGTTTCAGATTCTCAAGCTTGTCCTGGAGGCTCTTCAACACCTCGGGATCAGGTTCCGGGTCGACTTTTCTCGGTGTGAGCCTGTCGCATTTCGCGTGCGAGCATTTGGCGCAGGGTATCTCGTCGGTGGGTGGCGACGAGAAGATGTGTTTGCAATCGGCACATTGGTAGTGCGCAAGCCTGGTGCTTGGAGCATCCCCAGGATAGCCGTATGGATATTTGTCCTTCTTGGGTCTGTTTCGTCGCATGTCAACACGAGTTCAACGAAAATGGCAGGCAGCTGGGACCTGAACTTACGGGTCCCGAGGACAGTCGGTACAGCGGGTGTGTTGGCAGCCTCCGCAGGTCTTGCTTCCGGTAAACAGCGCCTTGCATTCACAGCACGTTCTCCGGATGCGCTGCCGGGGCTTCCTGTAGTAGAGATCCTGGCCTCCCTCCTTGGCCGGCCGCTTGAGGACGATCTTCTTCGGGGTCGGATCCCAGTCCGGGATGATGGGCGCCTTCTCGGCTCGTTCCTTGATAATGGCCGCCCGTTTCTTGCGGCTCTCTTCGCGCTCGGCCTCGGTGCGCTTGGCGGGCACCCGCGGGCACTGCTTGCAGCGCGGATGCTTGCATTTGGGGCACTCCTTGCCCAGGCCAAAGGAGGTGGTGCAGAGATGGCACTTCCTGTGCACACGCATCCTGATGGGCTTCTCCACACGGATAACATGGCCCTCGGTCGAGTGCCACTCGCTGGGTTTCAACTCCAAACCGTACATCTCGCCGAGTTTCTTGGCACGCTCCGCAAAGATCTGCGATCTCGGGATCTTTGTGCCCTCCACAGCCGCGGGAGCCTCGGTCTCGGCCACCGGGGCGGGCTCCGCCGGTTGCGCGGGTTGGCTGTGGCATGGGGTTAGACTCTCAACAAGACCAAGGGAAAGCTCGCTGTGAATTGAGCAGAAATGGGAGTAGAGAAAAGGACATCAGTCATACCTCGTAGATGCTTCGGCGGCAGGTGCTGGCGTGCTGGTGGACTTGGAGCCGAGGGTGGACATTCGACGAGACGGATCGGCCTTTTTCAGAACGGTCTTCATCCTCATCAAAACCTTTCCGAATCCCGTCCTCTCCTTCCCTTTCGGGGCCGAAGGCCCCCCTGGGGCCGGCGAGCTCATATTGGCAACGTGTGTGCTGTCGTCGTGGTCGTCGTCGTCGCCGATGGGAAGTGGCTTAACCGAGCATCCAATCCAGCCTCGCTGATAGTCGTCGAATATTTCAGCTCCAGGGTGCCAGTTTTTGGGAGCGCAGCCCGGCCGGCGATTGAGCCCAGGTCGTTCTGTGTCGTCAAGATTGGCTGTTACGGCATGAGCCCGGCGGTGTGTCGTCGTCCTGTGCAGAGTTGCGGCGAGTCGTCGTCCCCAGCAAAACCCGAGAGATCCCTGCACTGCCCAAACAGTCGAGGAGGGTTATTGCGCGGCGATTTCAAATGCGCCCCGGACCTGCACCGTTGACGGGGTGTGCCAGGCCAGCGCTCTGTCGTCGATGTGTCGATTCCCCACGAAGTCGATGGGTGGTCGTGTTTGTTGTCGGAAGGTAACCACTGCTCCGCAGGAAGGGGGAGAGAAGCCAGGCCCGGGATCGAGCTGCCGTTGCGAGCGGGAAGGGGAGGAGAAGAGGAGCGGAGCGGAGAAGGGCCACGGATACGGTGTGGTGCGGTGCAAGAGGCTAGCAAGGATACGGTATTCTTGCGCTCCAGGAGCGGAACCTGGAAACGAGCGAGGATGCAGGGCGCTAGTGGTGGTGGTCGACAGGACTGGCATGGTCCACAACAACCTGGAATTGCGGGAACGGGGGGGCCAAGCAGCCAGTCAACAAGCGCATTCAGGCGCAGGCCACCTGGAAAGCGTCAAGCCGTCAAGCCGTCAAGCAAGCCGTCAAGCAGGCGGCCACCGCCTACCACAGAGTATGTATCAATAGCGCCTGGTTTGCAGGTGAATAATGCCCAGGCGACATGGTGCGGGCGAGGCGCTGGCGAGATTCCCTTGCGGCGTGCGAGGCGTCGGACCAGCGCACCACCGACCACTGACCACTGGCCACCTGGGCAGCCCTGGAGGCGATGGGTGGGTGAGTGGGTGAGTGGGCAGCGCGGGTGGTGAGCTGAGGGGTTCCAGGTTCTCTGTTCCCGACAGCTCGAAACGAACTTGCCACTGGTTGGTCCCAGGCCGGCGGGAGGGGACGGGAACGCTGGGGTCGAAACGGAGGGTAGCCCTGGATTCTGGAATTCTGGAAATCTGGAATTCGCAAACGCCGAGAAACGGATGTTGAGTAACCGGACACGTCACGCCTGTTCCATGCAGACGCGAGACCGTAACGGTGCAACCTCCCGGTCCTGTCGTGGACGGAATCCAAAACGCCGATCAGACGGTGCCATCCCAACTGCTTGGTGCGGGTGTTCCACTCTCCACCTGGCCAGCGGCCCAGGACTCGGACCGACCACTCACCTCGCTTGCCTCTCCGTTGGGACCTGAGATGGATGCGGGGCCACTGCCAAATGGGAAATCGCCCGGCCTTCCCAGAATTTTCTAGAGTGGGTCCTGGACCCTTCCCGCCAGCGAGGGCCGAACCCCACCGTTCCCATCCTTCTGCATGTGCTCTCTCGGGTGCAGGACACCACTGTTTCGACACACGGAACTTGCCTCACTTGCTGACCTGGAGCTGGAGGACAACACACACTGCAGCCGTCTGCATGTGATATTTTATTTTATTTTTTTACGCAGCAAAAACTCTTGTTTTCAACCAATCGTTCTCCTCGCATCGATCGGCTCTATCCCCGGCAGTTCTGGTGCAACCCACGCCCAACCGAGCGGCGCCGGGGACCACACGGACGGGATGGACCACGGAAGGGCTCCGGACGGGACGCGCAACCGCTGTGCTCGGGGGCGGACGGTGTGCGCAATGTCGGCGAGTCATGGGAACAGCAGGGTGGCAATTTATACTGCTCGCCGACCGCGTCAGGTCCTGCAGCTGCCAATGCCACCCAAGTTCATGCAGCGTAACCTCGAGAGAGGCACCGGCGGCGATGCAGCAGCCGAATCCAGCAGCTCCATGATGGTATGTTGCCAACTCGAGCCAGATACGCTCTCTCTCTCTCTCTCGCACACACACGCACACAAAACTGCCGTCGGAGCCTCGACATTCCCTCATCTCCACCAACGGCGATCAGGTACGCAGCTGCGATGCGAAGGCCGTCGTCATCTCCATCATCATCCAACCCGCGCCTCGATTGGTCCTGGGCCTCAGTCTCTTGAATTGCCGGATAAAGGTCTGGAGCCAATCTAGACCTCCTCCTCGGCGTCCAATCCCTTGCGCGATTTTAGTGGCGACCTGAGCGGGCGCACGACGGCGGCCGACTCACAAGTCGACGGAGTAACGTACCATCGCATGCCACTTTGTCCTGTTTAATCTATTTCGTCCTGTACTGGTCGGGGTTTCCTGAAGAGCGTTCCAGCATACACGCAAAGTTGGGAGGCCCGCCGCTGCACCACACCCAGTCGTTCGCTTGGGCCTGACGGAAGGGTGTGGTCCTCCGTCAAGCATTGCCAGACTGAATCAGGTCACTTTTCGCTCCACGGCAGCAAAGCCTCATAGTGCATGGACAGACCTGAGACCACGAGTCAGGGATCTCTGGTGCGTTGTCCAGTGTCTCCTGGCAAACGGACCAAAGACGGGATGGCCCGCTGACCAAGACCGCGTCGCCGTCGCCGGCCAGCCAGGCAAGTTCCCCGGCCCGCTGTCAGGAACACAATGGAGCCGAGTCCCATCCACGCCCGTCGGTGTCGTATCCCGAACACTGAGCGTCGCCGTCCATGTTGCCGATGTGATTCGACCACCGACCACTCTTCCAGCTGTACTCCGTACTGAGTATTCTGGACGTTAGCTCGGTCCCAAACCCTCGGGTCGTCCGGGCATGAGCCCTTTAGCCGGGGTTGCCTTGCACCGCATGAAATAAAGCTTTGCCACCAGAGCTGGGAGATCTAGAGCCCAACATCAGGCCATTTCCCAAGCTGTGTCAACTTCAATCCGCGGCCTCCCTTCGCGTCTAATTGGATCGGACTGCTGAGAACGGGGCAAAGGCGTGTCGTCGTTGTCTGGCCCTGACGAGTCGGTGACCAAACAAGCGTCAGTCGCACGCTGGCGGCGGGCATTTCCGGAGCGACTCTCGGACCGTGTCAGCCCTTGACATGGGAAACGCATGCGGTCCGTCTCCTCATCTTCCCATGGGCTCGCCGGATGCCATCGCCGAGTGCCCCGCGAGGAGCTGCGCATCTCCGCTGCAGCTGCCGGCGCACTCGGCAAGCATCGAGCCAATCGACACGATCCAAACCAGCCAGCTCTCCTGCGTCGCTGTGCTGTCTGCTGCAAATGCCGGTATGTGCTCCTGGGCCCTTGTTTTGCCTCGAGGGCACTATGCACTGTGTGCTGTGCAACAAGACAAGCATGGGGCCTTCTGAGACGCGACAGACATGGAATTTGATCTTGTCCATGCCATCCATGGAATGAGGTGTTGGATAACCCCACCCACGCCATGGAACACACTAACAAGCGGGCCGCACAGGCCAGTCTTGATCCTGAGACGCACATCATTCGCTGAGGGCAGCGCGGCAGCGGGGCCTTGGGCTGCTGTTGGGGACTGTTTTCACATCTCGAGATGCCCACGCCGAGGAAGCCGGATTTCGAACTGGGCTCACGCACGCACGCCGAGGCACGCCCAACGTCGACGTGGGGGATCTGGCAAGCGATGTGATCCACACCAGCCCACAACAACCCTCAACCCACAAACAACCCACAAGAAACCCACACAACCCACAACGCAATCCAGTGAAAGGAGGCCAGAGGGCCGCTTCTGCTTCCCCGGCCCCTGTGCATCCCTCAACAACACGGGGATGCTGTCAAAACGGGTCAAGACTCGGCGCAACGGTCAACGTTCTTCACAACCCCCCGGCTTCGCATTCCCCTGCTGTTGCTTGTTCGCCATGAGGGTGAACATTTGCAAGCTCCAACTTTTCGATAACGTCGAAAAAGCATCAGGGTCTGCTGGCGTGTGGAGTGTTCGGCTCTTCCCGTCCGACGTCCCCGCTGTCCCAAAAGGGGTAGGTGGCAGCGTAAACGGAGCGATCTCCTATGTCGTAGTGTATTCCGTACATAGTACGTCCCGTGGGCGTCTCAGCGGTGCAATTCCGCGGTTTGACATGGTTGCGGACTTCTACATAGTAGGGGTCGATACATACCCCAATTCCGCCTTCTCGACGCGGCGAGCGATGATGTTGAACTTGGGGGTTTGAACGCACCAACAAGTGGTGTACGCAACGCAAACCAGGCTTGACTTTCGATGCCCCGTTACAGATGCGATGCCCTGTCGAGGAGGCTGCGTTGCTGGCTGACCCGATTCGGAATCTCGACCCCTTGCTGGGGATCCTGAAGCGGATGCTAGCTCAGGGGGCGGACCGGGCACTTCTTCCCTTTCTGGAGCTGGCTCACACAAGGGCCGGCACTCAGCCCGAGAGACCACGCGAAACATGAGTGCACAGTATTCATCAGCTCAGTGTTTGTGAGACAAGCACAGCTCCAGAATGCTGCAGATGCCTGCCGCAGATTCAGAGCCCGGCGGTTCCACGGCCTGCTCTCCAGAGGGGGAGCTGGGCAGCGCGAACCGAGCACCAAGCGTTGCATCCCTGGGCCACGCTACCCGGCGCCACACGCGGAGCCGCTTTTGGCTCCCCGAGAATCCCAGTCACGTTTTCTGATCCGACCGATAACGTCAACCCGAACCCGAAGGTGGACTGATGACCGCCGGGGGGCGCCAGCCTTCAGGGAGCAGGGACATGGGAAGACAGCATCATGGCGGCGCCATCAGGGATACCATGGCAAATGGCCTGAAGCCAGAACCCACCCTGCTCGGGTTGTGATCCGAAAGACCCGTTCCCCGGAGAAATTGCCCTGGACAAGAACAGAGACAGAGGCTTGGGACAATGTCTCAGTCCCCCACGGCAACACGGGCTTTGTGCTGCCGCCGAGGAGGCGCCGGCTGGGGGTGCACGGATTGGGAGAGGAGAGAGGTGTCGCTGGCTCGTTGTGCTCCTTGCGACGGATACAGAGAATCCCTCGTTACGTTGGGGTTTACAGAGCTACTGTGCAAAGAATACTGTCAGGTACTCGGGCAACCCTTTGTGCCACCACAAGTACAATACATACTATGTAGTAGAATATGCCGAAGGGTGGCGTGGACCTGATTTTGCTTTTTCGTGGAAGAGGGTGTCGTTTTCGGGGCTGCTCCGAGATTGACCCTCGGCCAAGGGATTTGCGCGTGCGGAGAGGGGAGCAGCTCGAGAGCAGGCAGCTCCGGGCCCAAAACCCGAACCCGGAAGACCCCGGCCCACGTGCAGGCGGGGCTGCCGATTCTGTCGTGACGCGAAAAAACCTGCGGCCAAACACGTCACACTTCTGGGTTCCGCAAGAGGCAAGACACACAGCACACCGAGCACACCGCACACGATCCTGCATCTGGATTGTACCCTCTACACAGCAGACCTGCTCCAGCCAAGTCAGCAATTCAGCAAGTCAGCAAGTTAGCAAGTCGGCAACACAGCGTCTCGGAGGAAAACCCCGATCCATCTCGTTACGGTTCCCGCACGACCACACGGCGCACACGACCGACCACGCAACCACACGACCGACCGCCGCTTACCCCTCGATCGACTGTGCATCCCAGCCTGCACAGCCAACGAACTCGAACTCGTCCCCGGGGCTCAGGAAGGATACTTTATGCAATCAGGGCTGATCGAGACTCCAACCCACGACTTCCACCCAACCAACGACCCCCGTCACCCCCCAACAACCACCGCTCAACATGGCCCCGGTCGCTCTCAGTCAAGCTTGCCAGACGCTTGCTCCCCGCTGCCTGCTCGAAGCAGCGCGCTGTCAGACGCACCGCCCGCTGATGGAGCTCCGTCCGCTGCCTTTGTCTGCCGCCTCGATGTCGACCACCTCGACCAAACCCTTGGTCGGTTGAGTCTCGCCGCGGCCAGCTCCGCCGCCGCAGTTCCCGTCGCTGGCCAGCGCATCTCCGAGTACGAGAATGCCGTTGCCGCCTCGTCGTTGCCCCGCACCGACCCCCGCCCGCCTCTGGGCTTCAAGGTCTCCCACAACTCGCGGTCCGAAGGCGTTCAGCTGGTCGACTTCCCGAACGGTTCGTGTTCTGCGTCGACTTGACTTGCTGCGGCAGCGGGCCACTAACATCAACCGCCCGCAGAGATCCTGACTCAGATCCTGTCCCACCTGCATCCCGATTCGCACGGCGCCGTGGCCCTGGTCTCGAAGCGCTTCTACGCCCTCGTCACCACCCCGTACGCATGGCGCGCCGCCTTCTTGCGCTACTTTGCCGGCCAGGACGCTCTACCCGGCCACGCAAAGGCCGACGCCAACCACCACCAGCAGGCGAGGCATGTCGAGTCGTCAGATATCATTCGGTCCGAGGTCCGCTGGTTCACCCGCCTCACCACCCAGGCCTCCTGGCGCAGCGAATATCTGCTCCGCACGCGCCTGCTGCGGAGCGTGGTGCGCGGAAAGCCGGGCAGCATTGGATCGTCCATCCGGTCCAGCCAGTCCGGCAAGAAGGCCACGGCCGTGCTGACATACAACTCGAAGCTCCCGTGGATGATCAGCCACATTCATGCCGACTTCGCCGGCGGGAAGAAGGGCCCGAGGGTGATCCATGGCACCCGCGACCTTGGCGTGGCCACAGTCAGCGACCCCACCACGGGCAAGATCGAGAAATGGGGCCTGGACGACCCCTTCTCGTTTCAGCAACTGGACGAGGTGTTTCCAACCCTCGAGTTCTTCGGCGTTGGCGAGGGGCCGGCCGCTGTGCCCAACGTCATGGACGTGAGCCAGACCTACGGCTTCGTTGGTGGCGAGGGATTCCCAGGCGGCCGCGTCTACTACAAGGCGACCGGGCAGCTGCGTGGGCACTATCTGGGGCGCGACCCTGACCTTGTTGATCCCGTATCAGAGATGCCGAAAATACCGACATTGACCGATGCGGTCAGCTGCGTCTGGATCGCCAAGTCGTCCAATGTGACGTCCATCACGCAGTCTATGGTCGGGATCATGGCCGGATCCACGCTCGGCGTGGTAACGAGCTACGCACTTGGCCAGGAGTCCACAGGGCCTCGGTACGGGGATGGGGACATGACCGCTCGCTGGGTCCTCAGCCCGGGTGTCCCGATCATCGACATCAAGGTCGACGACCAGTACAGCCTGCGGCGGAAGGCCCTGGGGCGTGTCTGGGCCGTTGCGCTGAACGCCTTGGGAGAGGTGTACTGCCTGGCCGAGCCCCCGCACCCTCCCTTTCACAAGGGCAAGGCGGACGATGTCGTCAAAGATGCTTGGCATGCGGGCCGCACCGCGTACTGGGATCTGATCGAGTCAACTCGACGCACCGCAAGCCCCGATGAGTTTGACAATAATGCCGTCTCTGGCGCATACTCGCCGAGGTCTTCGGCCAATTCGATGAACCTGAGTAGGGAGCAGGTTGTCGCCGAGGCCAGGGAGATGGAGCAGTTCTTCCGGCACACGCCTTCTCACTTCCGAAAGGTGTGCCAGGGCTGGGACATGCTGCGGAAGCTCGAGGTCGACTTCGCTGCCGGAGGAGAGAATGGCGGCGGAGAGTCCNTTTTCGTCATCACCTGCGGCAACGAGGAGAGCGAACCCCCCTCTGTCCGCAGGTTCGTGAAGGCCACCAACGCGACAGACAAGCNCAGCCTCTCGGGGGCCTTGACTNCTGTTGCTGCCCAGCCTCCGGCCCCTCGCAGGTCCATCTTTGGAGGAGAAGATACGACAGGGGAGGCTAAAACAACCCTCCAAGTCGACAGCAGCAGCGGGAACGGGGCATCTTCGCCGGCATCTGGGCTCAGCACGCCCCGGCTTGGCTTCATCCCAGGGCAGGTGGACGCTGAAGAATGGCGGTGCAGCGAGTTCGCTTTCAAGCACAACACCGCCACAGAGATCACGGCGAGCGCAGTGGACATGTCCACCCTCGCCGTGATGGCCGCGTTCGAGGATCCCCTGCTCCCAGGGTCGCAGGCATCAGGGGCGAACACCCCCGGTACCCCGACCTCCAAGCACAAGCACGCCACGGGCGAAATCCCCGGNCGGCGCGCGCGTCTCCTGGCNATCGGAACCAACGCCGGCTCCGTCATGGTCTGGAACACGCGCGACACGGCCTCGCCCGTCGTCCACCCCCTGCGGGTCCTCCAGACNGAATCGCCNGAGATCACCGCGCTCGCCGTCTCGGCGCTCTACGTCGTCCACGGAGGCAGCGACAGCCTGGTCCAGGCCTGGGACCCGCTCGCCTCCTCCCCGGACCCAATCCGCACCCTCAACGCCAAATCCTCGGGCCGCATCCCCCGCCACATCCTCAACACCAACCCCGCCCTGCAACACGCAAACTACTTTGCCGTCCGCGCCATCACCCTCGACCCGGACCCCGCCGTCCTGCGCGGCGTCCTCGCCTTCGGCACCTTCGTCCGCTTCTGGACCTACTCCTCCACGGCCACGGGGCCGGGCCGCAAGCGCCGGCTGCGCCACGCCGACGTGCACGGGCGGCTCGCCTCGCGCCGCCACAACGGCACCGTGTCGAGCTACATCGCCGCCGAGGAGGCCGAGCTGCGCCACGAGCGCGAGCACCGCAGCCGCGAGGTCGACCGGCTGCGCCGGCGCTTCGGCGTCGGGCTGGGGGAGCTGACCGAGGAGGAGAGCCTGCAGTATGCGCGCATGATCTCGGAGGAGGCGTTCGCTGCTGAGGAGGCGCGCCGCAGCGGGAGTGGCGGGGGGACCAGTGTTAGTGAGATGGGGAGTACCAGCGAGGGGACGGTGGAGACGGAGGGGAGTGTGGATGTGGGGGGGCCCAGCGCGGGTNCTGCTGCTGCTGTGCAGGGCGAGGAAGAGGANTATGAGGCGCAGATCCAGAGGGCCATTCGGTTGTCGCTTCTGGAGGGGGTTGGCAACGGCAGCAGCAATTGGGAGGAAGGGTGGGCGGCGCCGGGCGAGGTCGAGAGGAGCAGTGGGGCGTGGGAGGAGTGTGAGGCCACCACCGCCACCGCCCCCGCGGGAAAGCAAAAGGGCAAGGGCCCGTCGTCGCTGTCTTCCTCGC
>FJWA01003877.1_pt1 | contig 11326 bp, 5 predicted proteins | sample 1011891 | NCBI WGS metagenome assembly FJWA01 (sample SAMEA3912450, study PRJEB9761) | metagenome | biome: forest; material: soil | place: USA | collected 2011-06-22 | depth 0.1 m
TTTTTTTTTTTTTTTTTTTTTGCTTCGTGAGGTGGGACGGTGGAGGTTGGGATTTTGAACAAGGGGAGAAAGAATGCATGACGATGTTGAGGAGCAAGGTGAGAGCCGACTTTGGCCGAGGGTGGGCCCGTCTCGGCCCGGCCCCGAATCCGGGCACCGGTATCACAGTGCGAGAACCGAGTCGCCCATAGCAAATTGGGGATGTGGTTCAGAAGTCTTATGGACAGAATGGAGAATAGATCTGTATTCTTCTATACAAACACACGCAAGCTCGACCATCACATCACGCAGGCAGAGGCTGGAGAGCACCAGGAAAACAAAAGGGGTATCGCTTGCATGCAGAGTACGCACTGTGTCAAAATCCCCTCCCGGCTCGCCTCCGGATGGGCTTCACCACCGCCCCCGAGGTGACCGTCTTCTTGTCCTTGTCCTTGGAGGGCCCCTTCTTCTTGACGAGCGTCAGCTCCTCCTCCGCCTGCAGCTGGTCCTCGTGCCGCTTCTTGTCCGCCGCCATCTGCGCCTCGATCTCCATCTTGCGGTTGAACTCGGTCTCGGTGATGCGCTTCTCCCGCGCCGAGTAGCCCTTCTCCTTGACCGAGTAGAAGACGCCGCCCAGGTCCGCCAGCCAGTGCGGGTCCACCGACGTCACCGTCGACATGTACTCCTTGGACGTCAGGATCAGCTCGTGGTACACGACGTAGTCCGGCAGGAACCCCAGCCCGTACAGCGCGCTCGTCGGGTGCAGCTGCACCGTCACGCTGGTGCGCAGGTTGACGTACTCGCCAATGCCCTTGACCTTGGCCGCCTGGTGGTAGTAGCCCGAGCAGATGCACTTGCGGATCACGTCCCAGTCCGTGCCGGAGCTGATCATCTCCATGTTCTGCATCTTCATGATGTCGAGCAGCTGGTCGCGCACCTCCTTGGCCCGTCGCAACGACTTGGAGTGGAGGAAGTGCCGGATGCACCACCCGTCGCTGTAGCCGTTGGACCTCCACTGCGTGTACACGTGCAGGTACGTGAGGTGGTCCGACTCGGGGACAAAGAACTTCTCGCGCGCCGCGTCCGACTCCTCCTGCCGCTCCTTGGGCCGGTAGAAGACGTTGGGGACCGACAGCATGGAAACGATCGTCACCATCTCCTCGCTGCAGCCGTACTGTTCCGACATAATCAGCAGCTTGGCAAGGGATGGGTCCATGGGGAAGGCATTCATCTTGCGCCCAAGTTCCGTCAGCTCGCCGAGGTTGTCCAACGCGCCGAGCGCCCACAGGTCAAACAGCGACGTCGTGATCGTGTCCTGCGGCGGCGGGTCCATAAAGTCAAAGTCGAGAAGGTCCTTGACCCCGAGCGACTTGAGGAGCAAGACCGTGTTGCTCAGGTTCGTCCTCTGGATCTCGGGAATCGTCTGGATGTACATCTCATCCCTGAATGCCTTGTCCGTGAAGAGGCGGTACGCCTGGCCGGGCCCGGTTCGCCCCGCACGGCCAGAGCGCTGGGACGCATTGGCTTGCGAGATGGGCGTGATCTGAAGCGTGTCCATTCCCATCCGAGGGTTGTACACCTTGAGCTTGGAATAGCCCGCGTCCACCACGTACATGATGCCGTCGACCGTCAGGCTGGTCTCGGCAATGTTTGTGGCTACGATGCATTTCCGCACTCCCGGCGCAGCCCGATCGAAGATTTTGGCCTGCAGGTCCGCAGGCATCTGACTGTAGATGGGGAGAATGCTGAGCTGCGGAGGGTCGTTGAGCGCGTCGAGCCGTTCGCGCGTCAGCTCGCACGTCGCCTCGATGTCTTCCTGGCCGGTCATGAAGACGAGGATGTCGCCGGCTGGCTTCCCGACGTGGATGGCTAGGATTTGCTGCACGGCTTGGTCGACATAGTCTTCGACCGGTGACCGGTGGAACATGACATCGACGGGGAACGTCCGCCCGGGAATGGTAAATTCGGGGGCGCCACCGTAGAAGTCAGAGAAGCGCTTCGAGTTCATGGTGGCCGACGTGACAATCAGCTTCAGGTCGCGACGCTTCTGAAGAATCTTCTTGAAGAGGCCCATCAAGACATCTGTGTTGAGCGCCCTCTCGTGCGCCTCGTCCATGATGACGCACGAGTACCTGTCGAGATCCGTCTCGTTGAGGGATTCTCGCAGCAGTACGCCGTCCGTCATGTACTTGATGACCGTGTCCTTGCTGGTGCAGTCTTCGAAACGGATCGCGTAGCCGACGGTGCCGCCAAGCTTGACCTCCATCTCCTCGGAAACACGCTTCGCGACGCTCATGGCTGCGACTCGGCGAGGCTGCGTACAGCCGATCATGCCATTCTTGCCGTAGCCGTCCTCGTACAGAAACTGGGTGAGCTGGGTCGTCTTGCCCGACCCTGTCTCTCCAATCACAATAATCACCTGGTTATCTCGGATGACGCGCAGCAGCTCTTCTCGCACGGCAAACGCCGGAAGGTACTCGCGCTGCTCCCTCAGCGTCTTGCTCTGGCTGAAGCTGCTTGCGCCTTCGGATTTCTTGAGGTGGTCGCTGAACTTGTTGGTGTTCTGAGGTTTGATTTCCTCCTCGGCGGCAATCGGACGCGCGCTGTCCGTGTCCTCATCCTTGACGCCCATCAGGTTGCCCAGGGCCGTCCCTGCCACATTTGTCGCCGCCTGCGCTTGTTTCGCGCGCTCCCGTTGCTGTCTCCGTTCTCTGACCACCTTGCTCCCCTTCCGGCTAAAGACAGCCATGTCGCTCTGGGAATCTCGGACGGCAGGCACCGGATCGAGCTGCTTCGTGAAGACGGTCCGGCCGTCCAGAAAAGGGGGCCGCAGGTCGTGGATCAGTAGATGCACGCGCGTGCCCTCCTGGTCATCCTCGAAGTCGGCGCCCATATCCCTCCTCTGCGCCACGCCCGAGGTGAGCATCCGGTTGGTCTCCCAGGCATCGACGTCCTTCTGCTTCTGCATCTGCCTGGCGCTCATGCCTCGGGAGAGCTGCCCGACCTTCTTCTCCACCATGGCAGCCTCCCGCTCCTGAGCCGCCCATCCGCTGTCGTTGCCAAACGGATTGTGCGTATCGTCGCCAAAGGTGTGGCCACCTAGGTCGTCGTCACCGCCGTACCAGTCACGGTCCAGCGCGTTGACGGCGTCCGGGTCGTTCACCCCAGCCTCCGGGCCATCGAATTCGCGCTGCCGTGGCGTGGCAGCACCGGCGAGCCGGGATCCGGCGCGCGGGGTCGAGCTCCGCGAGTTAAAGCTGCCGTTATTCCTGCTCTGACCTCGCGAGGGCAGATCCCCGAACCGGTCGTCGTTGCGCAGAGGGTTGAAGTCGAGCTTCCGCCGCTTGTTCGAGCGGTCGTCCTCGTAGTTGCGAACCATGGTGTCGGTCGGATATCCCAGAACACGAGTGGCCCAGTGCTATCCAAGATGAGATCCTATCCGAAAGCCCGCTGTCGTTGTTGTCGTGTTGGGGGGACTGATGCTTGCTGTTGACTTTCGACAGGAGACCCGCAGCCCCAAGCCTCCAAACAGACGGTAGCCAAGCCGGAGCTTGTTCGCCTCTCCACTGAAAAGTTCTTGTGGAGTCAGCAAGTGGAAGCACTGTGGACGATAAGATAAGCCCCGCTGCCCACCCACCCACTCCACTAAAAAGTTGAAGACCCAAAATCTTTGAATTCTGCGCCAGCTCACCAGCGCCTGTTTGGTCCTCCGAAGACACCCTGTGGTTGAGTTTCTTGTTTACAATATGGCTTCCATGGTTACAGCTACCGCTTGGGTGCCGCGCGGGTTTGCGGCACCCTTCCCCACGAGGTACAACTTTGACGAGGAAGAATTCGAGCGCATCGCAAACCTCGCGAAGCTGCAGCTCGACGACGCCAAGGAAGACCTCGAGGAGGCCGAGGCCCGGGAGAACGAGGCACAGTCCGAGAAGGCCTCAAAAAAGGAGAAAAAGGAGAAAAGGGAAAAGCCTACTGAGAAGGACGATGATGCTTCAGAGTCTGTCCCCCCTCGCTCGTGACAGGCTGTGGGTGGGTGTGGGTGTGTAGGCTTGCTGCTGACACCGTCCACAGCATCGAGATCGACGACGACCTCAAGGAATACGACCTCGAGCACTACGATGACGACGACGGCGAGCAGGGCGAGGGCGAGTCCATGGGCATGTTCGGCAATGTCAAGTCGCTGGCCTACTACGACTCCAACAAGGAAGACCCATACATCACCCTCAAGGACGACGCCGAGGACGACGACGAAGACCGCGAGGAGCTGCAGATCCTCGCGACTGACAACCTGCTGCTGGCCGCCAAGGTCGAGGACGAGCTCGCCCATCTGGAGGTGTACGTGTACGAGGACGCGGCAGACAATCTCTACGTCCACCACGACATTATGCTGCCCGCGATACCGCTGTGCGTCGAGTGGCTGGACATTCCCGTCAGCAAGCCCGGCGTAGAAAAGGACTCGGCCGCGAATTTTGTCGCCATCGGCACCTTCGACCCGGATATCGAGATCTGGGACCTGGACACGGTGGACTGCATGTACCCCAACGCGATCCTGGGGCAAGGCGGCAACGCCGAGGAGGGCAAGAAGAAAAAGAAGAAGAAGAAGGCCAAGAAGGCCAACGACGAGTACCACGTCGACGCGGTGCTGGCGCTGGCGGCAAACAGGAAGCACCGGAACCTGCTCGCGTCGGCCTCGGCCGACAAGACGGTCAAGCTCTGGGACCTGCACACGGCCAAGTGCGCCAAGTCGTACAGCTATCACACCGACAAGGTCTGCTCGCTCGCGTGGCACCCGGTCGAGTCGACCGTGCTGCTCAGTGGCAGCTACGACCGCACGGCGGCCATCGGCGACATGCGCGCGCCGGGCGAGCAGCCGACCCGCGTGGGCGTGGAGAGCGACGTCGAGAACGTGCGGTGGGACCNGCACGACCCCAACTTCTTCTACGTATCGACGGAGCGCGGCATCATCCACTACTTTGACGTACGCAACGCCTCCAAGGACCCCGCCGCCAGCAAGACGGTCTGGAAGCTCCAGGCCCACGACGAGTCGCTCTCGTCGTTCGACCTGAACCCCGTGATTCCCGGGTTCATGGCGACCGGCTCGACGGACAGGACGGTCAAGCTGTGGAATATCACCGCCGAGGGGCCCTCGCTGGTCGTCTCGCGCGACTTTGACGTCGGCAAGGTCTTCTCTACGGCCTTTGGCCCCGACAAGGAGGTTGCNTTCAGGCTCGCGGTGGCGGGGAGCAAGGGGACCGTGTCCGTGTGGGACACTAGCACCAATCCGGGCGTGCGCAAGGCCTTTGGGCAGAGAGTGCCAGCCAAGGCGGGGCGGGCTGAGGGGGAGGTTGAAGATCGCCTCGTCGGCGTGGACGATGACGAGAGCAGTAGCAGCGAGGACGAGGAGGAGGACGACGACGAGGATGGTGTCGCCCTCAGCCATGACGAAGATGCGATGGACGAAGACGAGGACTGAGGGATATCCTTGCCTGTATCGATCGATCTACGGGTGCTCTACATAGCAGGAGCCAACGCCAATGCCGAGATATCCCAGCATCCTTGCGTGCTGCGTCCCCCGTACTCGATGCCGGCATATGATGGGTGGCATCCCATGATCCATTCTCGGAGATCACTCTACAATAGAGGCTCTACTACTATGTATGTACATCTGTATTCTGTATAGCACGCAGCGTGGCGGGCAGGTGATCGGACGNTGGAGATGAAAAGTCACAGCACTAGTCGGCTCCGGGTCCGAAAAGAGGCACGCATGACTCCGCGCTCCGGTCAACGCTCGGAGGTACCAAACGTTAGCATACTACTGTGGTGTAGCGGCGGGGTCAATTTATGCATTGTGGTGAAGGCTCGACTGTTCCCGGTGGTCTGGCCCGGCATTGGGTTGTTGACAGGAGTGGAGATGGATCACGGGTCCAGCGACCCCGCCATTTTCTCCTCCCGTCTTGGCTTCTGCGGAATTCGAGAGAAAAGGCGGGTTCAACACCTCTGGCTGATCACTACCGCATGCCGTCTTGGCTCTCATCTAAAATAATAGCGTACGTACCCCATTCACGTCGTCGATATCAACCTAAAAGGTTTGAAAAAGCGTGAGGGACTTCGTCCCGCCGGACTGTGAGGCTGGTGGAGCGCGGCGGACTGCACGTGGAGCCGGGCGGCTCAGTTCCCCGCAAAAAGCATCGCCAGGAGCACGGGCGCATCTCTCCGTTAGCGGCGGATTACCGTGTCCAGAGAGCCAGACTCACTCCAGGATGGCAGTCTCCACGGCGGATCCGAGTCATGTCAAATCCAAAATCCCACAAGCCGACCTTGGGACGACGGGATCACGGGACCCCGGGAACACGGACGTTGGCGCCCATGAGACGAACTGCTCGACGGTGGCAAGACTAGCCGCGCGCATGGTGAGGAAGCTGCTCCCTTTCGCGGTGGCTGATCAGGTTTCGAACTGGGACTGCCTTCGAGAAGCAAAAGACACAGAAACGCACCGGGCCAATCAGCAGAAATGTTGCGCTTTTAGCTTCGTTTCAACTTCAGGGACAGGACCAATCCGCAAGCCTCAGCGCACGGGGAGGGGTTTTGGAACAGAGAGGGGGTCATGGGCCCCCTTGTCGTTCACCCAATGCACCCGGTCTAACGTGATCAGGCCGGAGCATGCATGGATGATGCGCGAAACGCTCGGGTCGGGCTGCTCATCATGTTTTGCCGTCTCTCTCTTCCAAGCCGCCGTCGCAAGGAGCACATGCGCGATGTTTCTGTCAAGCNTCTCGCGCGAGAGACAACACACAGGCGAGCCGAGCAGGCGGNGCTGTCAGATGCAATCATCCGAACTGCTAGTCGGTCGACGTGGACCCTCGGTTGATGACCACGTTGATGCTTGCTTGCAGAGTCCACGCTTGAATGCAGGTACACACCACGCTCATGCAAAGAACCCTGCGTGATCTGAACTCGGGCCTATGGGGGCCGGGTTGATCGAGTCACTTGCAGAACAAAACGGCCAACCGCGCGGTATTTTCGGCCATGACGCACACCCACACGCACAGGGTTGCCCCTAAACTGCATCTAGGTGTTGATGTTGGACAACAGCGCTCACATTGCATGTGNGTTTTTTTTGTTGCCTCGCAATATCCACCGGCGAGCAAACTGTGCGCCGTTCTCGTTCTCGCCCCCGCCGGTGCAGCACCTCCTCTGTAATAAATCTGAGTTGCCGTCCTTGCCACCTCCGGGCAGAAAAAGGGGAACGGTGATCTGGTGCGAGACGGGTTGCGGGACCTTTGAATCCCATTGGTTCAGTCAAAATGGGCTCGAGTGGAGGGCCAACCAGAGCGCAGGGATAGAGTAGGGGCCCCCACCAGCCAGGGCCGGCCGGGGCAGGCCTCGACGGCGGGTTGGGCGGGTCGAGCGGGACCCTGGTCGCTGAAAACGGGGCGACCAGGCCCGGGTCTCGTTGGGATCACCCTCCTCCATCCACCAACCCGCCGTCCTTGCATTGCGGTTTGCTGAGAGTCGCTCCCGCGCAGCCGGGGGCCGGGGGGGGGCCAACTCGCTGGGCTGTTGATGAGAGGATGAGAGGATGAGAGGGTGAGAGGAGAGGGAAAACCAGCCCACCACGCGACGGGCGGGCCACGGACGTACCGAATACTGCCGACTGCCACCCCCTCTCGCGCGCCTTGTCTGCTTTGCGTAAGTGACTCCCAATGTACCCGTTACCTTCCCCCCTCCTGTTGTGTTTCTCCTGGTTTCTCCCCCCCCCGGGGAACTTCATGGGCCCCTCCCTTTAATGTTCCCGACTCCCCTACCTCCCGTTGCAACCTTTCCCTTTCTGACCTACCTTCCGATCTTTCGGATCTGCAATGCCTTCTCTCCTTCAACGAACCTGACCTGTTCGGAGTTCCTCATCGCGGGCCTTTTTGGACTCCCGGAGCAGTTTTCCATTCCTTTACCCACTCGTCGTCTTCACGCCTCCAGCGTTTCTCGTTGAGCCGAGACAAACCCACCACATCTAGGAACGTCTAGAAGCCCGACTGTCAACAGCACAGTCCCAACACTTTCCCTCCCAGAAACCCTCAGAAAACCCCAGAAAATCGCTTGCGCAATTGTACAACAGCGGCATCAAAGACAGTTGGAACGACCGACCCTTGGCTGCAGAAACGGACTGGATCCACGCGCAACAATCCTCCCGATCAGGATCACGTCGGTGTTTCTTTGTTGAAATCCACCGAGGAGGGGGTCTTTTTCGATTCACTACTTTGATTTTCTTTCTCGCCTCGCCGGAATCTTCTTGACGAGGGTCACATTCTGAAGAAGGCATTCTCTCCTCTTACCCGCTTCGCACTCGAGGCACACCAGACCTCTCGACTTCCATCACCTGGACTTTCTCCACGGTGACTCTGGCAGGTGTGGGAACGAGGGGTGCTACGAAACGTGCACACAACGCTCACCCGGCGCAACGTCACACCCAACGGTGGATCACAGGACTGGCCAGCGTTGCAACAGTCTCGAGAAGCGACAGAGGTTCTAGGCCCAGACCTGCCTGCCGGTCACTCCTCATTTTCTTCCTCCTTCGACCGAGAACGCTGGGAACCGACCGTCGACCAGTTGATATTACGTCCGCTCAATCCTGGGCTTGAGTGGAGGGTGGTTTTGACAATCAGCTTGCTGCCTCGAATTCACCACGAGGGCCGCAGCCGGTTTCGGATTCGACTCTCCACGCGGAGTCTCTGATCAGCGACNTCGTTTCTCGGCCAACAATAGTCGGAAAAGCCGCAGAGCCACAGAGTCACAGCCACCATGTCTATCTCCAGGGCATTCACGACCCGGCGGGTCAAGCAGAGTATCCACGCTGCCGAGCAAGGGGACGCTCCTCACCGCAGCAACTCGATCCGCCACAAGATCTCGAGCCCTATCGAGCTCGTCCACACCACGAACATGCTGTCGTACAATGCGCCAGATATTCACCCCATGTCGGCCACCTCCACAGGCTCATCACAGAGATCCGACGACGACATGTCCGACAGCGCGCTCACAAGCGGCACCACTCCCCCAACAAGTCCCGACGTCGAGTCATCCCCCGGGAAGAGGGCCTTGTCTCCGGAGCCGAACCACCTGTCGGTCTTTTTCAGCACGGCCGGCCAGCAGCAAACACGGGCTCCTGCTTCACAGTCCAGCACACCTGTGGTCCCGCAACGCGCCCCATCCCAGCCGAAAAAGTATAACACACTGGTACGGCAGCGGTCAGAGTCCGGAATGTCCCAACAGTCCCACCGCACCGTGTCGACAAAAGCAAGCTTCTCCTTCTCCCGCTCCTCCTCCACCAGCACAAGTACCAGTGTCAGCACCAGCTCGGCTGCGGCTCCGACGTACCACAAATCCAAGCTCTCCACCGCCGCCGCCGCCGCCGCCGCCACGCCTCCTCCCGCGCCCGCGCCATATTCCCCAGCAGCCGCGCCTCCTCCTCGCCCGCAACCGCCCACCCAGCAACACCAGCACCAGCACCAGCACTCGCGCTCGCACCAGCAGCACAGGAAGGAGTACTCGGAAGCGCAGCACCCGTTCGGCCTCGAGCTGGCGCAGGTGTCAGAGATCGCCGAGGAGTACGGCATCAAGGAGCACCTGGCCAGTTCGATCGACATGGAGGAGCAGGAGATGCGCGCCAAGGGCCTGTTCAAGTTCAGCGCCGACGAGTACCTGAGCGAGGTCCGCGGCCTCTTTGCGGGCTTCATAATCTCCGCGCCGAGGCCCGTCGCCGCGGCGTGGATTTGATGTGAGAGACTCCACTCGCACACGGCGACAGATTCGACAAGTGTGGTACATTCTCTGTAAATATATTGTTGGTGCACGAGACGGCCTGCCGTGTTATTTGGACGATTCGACTGCGCGGGGAGCAAGCTATCAAGCAAATCACGCACGTGGAGGCATGGTTTTCTGTTCTCTTTTTTCTTTTTTACTCACTGGCCCACCAAAATTCGACGGACACCAGAATGAGAAAGNCGCGGAGAGCGCATACACAGTACAGCGCATCTGTACATCACAATCGCTCACTCTACTGTCATGTGGGACAGGTTTACATACTACGAGTATGCCTTGGGAATTGGCTTGGGGGGTGGGGGGCGCCAATGGTACACGGAGCGGCGTTGGGAAAACTCGGATGGACAGAGACACACTCCTGTCCTGTTTTTGTGATTTAGATTCTGCCCTTTTCGTTCTTCTGAGATACTCCCCCTGCGCTGCTGTTCTTCGGAAGGACTGGTAGCAGCCATGTTGCTGTGGCTTTTTGCGCAATACACTTTGCTCTTACTCTCCAGTCTCCTACACCTCGCGTGTGTGTGCGTGTGTGCATGTGTGTGTGTGTGTGTATTTGCCTCGCAACAGGATGTCAGGTTGTTGCTGGTAGGGTACGGCCGTTAGAGGTCGGCCAGCGTGGATATCCGGGGGGTTCCGCCCACGGCCTGGCTGTCGTGCTGTGGCCCGGAACACCGAAATAGGAGCATCATCTGTGGAAGCTGGCCGCAGCCAGACCTTGGACTGGCCGACCACGCACAGGTGTGTCGTCTGAATGTCCCTACTGTAACACAACGGTTGCTCAGCGCGGTCGAGCTACATACTGTGAGATCCAGCTAGTTATGAGCTTGGCACATATTGTCCGCACATAGATATACTACGACCTGGGAAAATACTGGTCTCCGGACAAGACATTGCGAGTGCAATCCAACGGTGTACGAGGGTTGCAGATGGCGGCGAAGGGCCATGCCGGCGTCCGATTTTCTGTTCCACAGAAACCGTGCACGAAAGTACTTTCCTTGTTAGTGCCGTCTACGCAACGCCATCAAACGAAACAGGAGCATCAGCTGCTTGGGGACAAGATCAAATGCGATGCGGTGTAGTTCGCGCACCCATGGTCAGTAACTCGAAGGACTATTTCTGTCCGTCTGGTCTTCAAAGGAGGCTCGCGAGACCGAGCCGGCCGACCAACTGCCCGACCGTGTTTTGTTCTATTCCAGCTTTCTCAGAAGAGAAATCGAGATAAGAAAGGCCAGAACCCAGGTCAGATCGATGATTTCTTGTGAGCGGTCCGGAAAAGTGGGTCAAGACCGCAGGCCGGACCCGGTCGAAGACCCGGGTGGATCCCCCGGCTGAGATAGAAGGCCGGCCGGCCGGCCGGATCGCTGAGTACGCCGGGCTGGCTTAGGCCCACCAAAGACTCGGGCGTCAGACCGTTTGAGATAATTGTAGTAGAATTCTCATAACCTCTTTCGGCGCTGTCGCTAACGTTGTTTCCACGCCGGCCTCCGCAACCGCCTCCCGTGCCGTCTGCCCTTCTTCCGTGACCCAGAGGTCAGAC
>FJWA01003616.1_pt1 | contig 11316 bp, 5 predicted proteins | sample 1011891 | NCBI WGS metagenome assembly FJWA01 (sample SAMEA3912450, study PRJEB9761) | metagenome | biome: forest; material: soil | place: USA | collected 2011-06-22 | depth 0.1 m
CCCCATTTTGTTGCCAGCGGTGCTTCAGACCACCCTCTCATTTGCATGCATGGTATGGTGATGATGGTTCGAAGCCAGTCAATCACTATGGTATCTTTCGGAAGTTATAAAAACTGCTCTGCGTCGGCAACAACGCTTGATTATGTCTGATAAGTCTACTACTGCACACATAGATTGCATACTCGGCATTAGAAAAGTCTTTGTTGACTTCAACACTCTGCTGTCCCACAAACTCTTTGGTGCAGTACCAATTGCATGGTGCCACACCACCATAACCTCAGTACCCCAGAATCGCCAGATCTCATCGAGTTATCTCCCACGTGGAACTGTCCACAGATCTTGGGCTGCTCGCAATAGTTTGCCGGAATCGGTTCCTGGCTCCCGGGCCCATGCACCTGTGGTGTCATTGTGCGCGGTTGAGTCGTGATGGGCTCAGGTGTGACAACCGCCGCAACTAGGTANGTNGGAGCGAGGGAGGGGTATGTCACTGCGAGCCCATATTGTTGGTCCGGGGAGGGCATGGGCGGAGTGGAAACACGACATCGAAAAAGCGAGAGTTGGAGCAACACCCAAATGACCAACCAAACCGCATCTTTTCCGATGCGGATATCAAAATCCACAGAAGAAAAATATATACAGATTACACAGACAGCAATGCAGTACAAAGGAGAGCGAAAGGCAACAGCATAACCCATCCCTCACTCCTCATCCTCCTCCTCACCAACAACAGCAACAGCACCACCCTTCCTCTCGGCCGCGGCCCTCGCCCACTCCTGCGCCTTCGCCGAGACCCTCTCCCGGCTCTTTGCATCCCCCTTCTCCTCCTCCCACGCCGCCCAACGCCTAAACCACGCCTTCGCCTGGCGGGGCTTCAGCCCCTTGACCTTGCTCCCGCGCTCAAACAGGTCCCTGACCACGGCCACATCGGTCGCCGACGCCGACGTCTCGAGGTCCAGCAGCTGGTTCCACAGGTCAAACTTCTTGGGGTACGTCGCGAGCAGGCTCTCGAAGAGGGTGCGCCCCTGCTCGCGGTCGCCGTTGGGCGAGCGGAACTCGAGGGCGGCGAACTTGGGCAGCAGCGCCGTGTACAGGTGAGTGGCGTTGCTGCCGTTGCCGGCGTTGCCGAGGACCTGGGTGGCGCGCTTGAGCAGTGCGCGGGCGCGGTCCGGCTGGTTGGACGTCGCGTGGAGGAAGTGCGCGTAGTTGATCCAGACGTGCGGTGTGGTGAAGCCATATTTCTTGAGGATCTTCTCGAAGAGGTCGTCGGCTTCCTGTTGCGGAGGGTTAGTATGCTTGCTTGGAGTTTTGGGAGAAAGGGGGGGGAACTTGCCTTGTGCTTGCCGGACTGGATGTAGATGCTGGCGAGACGCTCGTGGACCTCCTGGTCGTCGTTGTAGGTGCATGCCCGCTTGAAGACGTCCTCGACAGTCTCGTCCGTGCCATAGGCGACTTCCAAGTTGAGGAAGGCAATCCAGACGTTCAGCTTCTCGGTCTCTTCCTTGATGCTGATGCTCTTGATGGCTCGCTCAGCCACCTGTCTCGCGCTGGATAGGTCGTTGACTTGCATCTGAGAAGCCATGTAGGCGATCCAGAGCTCGGACGAATCGGGCTGGCCGAGCAGGAGACGCTCGTAGTCGCTGGAGGTTTGCGGCCCGTTGATGTCGAGCTCCGCTGTCTTGTCAACGATGCCCTGGGGCTCCCGCTTCGTCTTGGCCTTCTTGCTTGGCCTGTCGGCACTGGTAGCATTTGCGTTGTCGTCAGCGTCTAGGGCATTGGCTGTCCAGTCGAAGCCACCAGCGTCAAGGCCCGCGAGCCCTTCCTCTGGCGCCTCGGTCATGTCAACGTCGCTGCCCTCCTCGCCGACGTCCTCGGAGTCTTCATCGTCGGAGCCGCCGATGAGAACAGCACCACCGACATCATTCATCTCTTCGTCAACGTCGCTCTTCTCTTCGCCATTCAACGCCGCCCCGGCATCCTCATCCTCGCTATCGACCTCCATCTCGTCCGCCTCACCGTCCTTGAAGTACGAGGGCTTCAAACCAAGGTTGATCCGCTTCTTCTCGTGATCCACCTTCAGGATGCGGGCCTTGACGCGGTCACCCTCGTTGTAAAGCGTCCTGGCATCCTTGACCGCGCGGTCGGCCATCTCGCTGCGGTGGCACAGGCCGGAGAGGTTCTTCGAGCCGTCAATGTCAATAAAGGCGCCAAAGTCCTCCACCTTGCGCACCTTGCCGGTGATGGTTTGGCCTTCCTGCAGGTCCGCGATGGTGGTCAGCGGGACATAGTCCTTGTCCACCACCGAGGGCTTGAGGCTCATTTCAAGACGGCCATCGGCCACAGAGATGATGCGGCCCTTGACCACCTGGTCGACCTGAAAATGTTCTTTCCAGTCCTTGAGGTACGCGTCAGAAAGGTTCCCGATCTTCACCAGCGCCACGACATCCCCACCGAGGGACACGAAGAGGCCCTTATCCGAGACATTTTTGACGAAGCCCCGAACGACATCGCCCACCTCGAACTTAGTGCTCTTGGTGACCTCCTTGTCCTTGACAGGCAAGGATGAGTTGAGCACTCTCGAGGGTCGCAGAGACAGCCTTATTCTCTTGTTGCTCTTGTCAACCTCGACAACAGCCACTCGGACAATCTCGTTCTTGGCGTGGGACAAGGGGTTTGCTTCGTCATAATCGTCGGCGAGATCTGCCAAGTGCACAGGTCCTGCCACGAGCTCGCTGAGCTTGACAATGACTTGCCTGTCGTTGACCTTGGTGATCTTGGCGGGCAGAACCAAGCCTTGTTGAAGCTTGTCCCATGGGAGTTGGCTTGCGTCAGCGGTCCGCGCTGAGAGATCAACCCGCTCCTTCTCCTTGTTCACGGCGAGAACCCGCACTTGGAGTGCGCAGCCCACAGGGAAACTCTTCTCGATGTTCGCGAGCTTGGACAGGTCGTCCGAAGCCTCCATGGCGCTGATCCTGCCACGCACATTGGGGGAGAGGTTCGCCCACAGGTAATTTGATGCGATGTTGTTGACGAAGGCCAGAGCCGTAGACCCGACCTCGGTTTTCTCAAGGGTTGGTGGCTCGGGGAGTGTGTCGGCCCTGAGATCGCTGGGTTTCATTGAGAGTTCCAGAACCGAGTGGCTGGACCGGTGGGTGATGGGGAGGAAGCGGTGATTGCGGGCATCATGGATGCCGAGAACGCGGACCTCGACGATGTCGTTCGGTTTGAAGCGCTTCAGCGGCCTCTTCGGATCCGGAATATCCTCCCACTTATCGAAAATCTGCGAAACATCAACCCGCCCCTGGATATTATCGGCAATCTGAACGTTGAGTTGAGTCTCCTTGACAGACTTGACCTTTGCCTTGGTGAGCTTGCCGATAGCGAGATCATCCACGGATGTAATCGAGTCGTCCAAGGAGTTTATTGCCTTCTCGGTAATCTTGGCCGACTTCTTGACCTCCTCATCGGCGGCTGACGGGATGGCAACCACCAAGCGGCCAAGATCAGTGTCGACGGAGGTGATCTTGACAACAAGAGACTGGAACTTGTGCATTCCAAAGCCGGGCTTGTCTTGCGCGTCGCGAGGGATCTTGGACTTGGGGAGCAGAGCAGTCAACTTCCCCGCGAACTGCACAAAAACGGCCGTGGCAGTGATGTTCCGGACGAAACCGGGAACCTTGTCCCCGACCCGAGCGCGATCCACACTTGCAAGAAGCTTTCCCTCCTTGCTCGCCTGGACGAGACTCGGCTTGTAAGAAAGAATGATCGACCGTCGGCTTTCGTTCTTCTCAAGAACGACCAACTCGGAGAGAGTTTGATTGACGTGGATCTTCTTGAGGGCCGACTGCGTCTTGCTGACCGACTTGTCTGTGAGGTGAGCGACGGGAAGGATGGCCTTCAATGAGCTGTCGGTCAGCTCAACAAAGATGTCATCCTCGGTCTTCTGAGTAACCTTTGCGGAGACCACGTCGCCGATCTGGAGCTTCTTGAGGGCGAGCTGTTTCTCAAGACCAAAGGCCGAGGGGTCTTTGCAAGAAACAATGAGCTTGCTAGCTTCGGGATCGAAGCTGATGACATAGGTGCTGACAGTCTGGCCCACACGGAAGTGCTCTTTCGGGTCGCGGATATAGGCCTCGCTCATCTCGGAAACGGGGAGGAAGGCACGCAACTGGCCGTAGAACTGAACAATGGCGCCGTGCTGCAGAACGCTCACAATCGTTCCAGGGGACTGCAGCCCAACGGCCAATTCGTCATACGACTTGATAGCGGGCGCGTCAGAGTTGACCAGCGTCTTCTTCAGCGTCAAGCGGAGCTGATGCATGGCCGGGTTGGTGGAGAGGACGCGGGTCTTGACCTTCATCCCTTCCCTGAATTTCTTCTCGGGATGCTGAAGGTGAACGTCGGCGAGATGGCTCTCGGGCACCAGGCCAGAGATTCCGTCGGCAATGTTGACAATGAGACCGCCGAGACCGTCCTGGTTGATGACAAGCTTCTCCACAACACCAGGGACCACCGCTCCAACCGGGATATCCTCAATCCTCAAGAACGGCTGTTCGAGGACCTGCTTCTCAAACGAGAGGAGGAACATGCCGTCGAAGTTGTTGTAGCCAACCACGCGACCAGGATGGACCGACCCGACTTTGTACGGGCCGCTGCTTTCGAACAAGCTGTCGACCTTGCCGTCCTTGACCCTCGAGATGTGAACGAAACCCGGAACGCCTTCCACGCCAAGGTCGACGTACAGCCCGATACCAGGCTCGACCCTCTCCACTGTGCACTTGTCCACAATGGCCGAGTGAGCCAGAACTTGGGTCGGCACGGCTCCCTTGCTATCCTTGCCGGTGGTCTTTGGCTTCAGTGAAAGCACATGCGGCAAGACAGAAACACCCAGCTTGGGCATCTTCGCGTTGGGAAACGTGCAGATGATCCGCGCCTTGACGCGCGAGCCGACCTTGTACTTGTCCACAAGGTCGACACCATCGGGCCCGGCACCCGAGTGGACAAGATCCGCGGTCACATCTAAGTGACCCATCACCTTGCCAGCGACGCCATGCAGAGAGATGTCAGAAACCAGGACGTCGGCTGTAGTACCGGGCAAGAACGAGCCGATCGTGGTAGCTCCGGTGGGGCTGTTTTTGGCGTTCCCAAGGCGGTCCGGAAGCGTCGAGAGCTGAACAACCTTGCCACTTGCGGGCTTCTTTGCCACAACGCAGAGCAAGACCGAGCCTGTCTGCAGGTTCTCCATGGGGATGTTCTCGTCGAGCTGCTTATGTGACAAGAATCCCGTCAGCTTGGACTCGGATATACCGATATCCATAACGAAGCCGTGATCTTCTTCGCTGACGACCGAGGCCATGAGAGTGCCGTTTTCAACCACATCCTGCTCGGACATGCCGGTGTTGGCATGCGCCGGCTCGAGAGACAGCCCGATGTGACGTTTGGCCTTCCCCGGTGTCGATTCGTCTTGTGTCGAGGTGACATAGGCGCGCACATACTGGCCCATGTGAAACAAGCTCTTCAGATCGACATCGTCGGCGCTGTCGTCCCCAGACTCGTCGTCGTCGTCCTTCTCGGCACTCGCTTGCAGGCGTTGTGTGAGCGACTCGGAGATGGCGGTGATGGGTACATGGCCAACGAGGTTGTTCGGCAACGCAATGGCGAGATCGAGGGCGTTAATGGCGGAGACGGTTCCGAGAACCAACGAGCCCTTGACGAGTCGCTGCAGCAAGTCAGCAACCGCGTTTGCAACACCCGCAGGCCCTCCCAGCACCCCCGCACTGCCAAATCCGTCCTACCTTGAAGTTCAGACTCTCAATCTTGACGGCATCCTCGTCCTTGGACGACTTGGTAGCCGTCTCGTCAGCGCGCGACTTGCGCCTCTTCTTCCTGGCGGCCGTGTCTCCTCCCTTTTGCGCCGCAGAGTGCTCCTCGAACAGGACATCCTTCTTTGCCTGGATCGAGATCTGCTTCTGCTCGAGGGGCGTCAGAACGCTCCCGCCGCCTCGGGGAAACAGAGGCTCTTCCTCCTTCAGTTTCGTAACCACGGGGGCCGCCGCCGGCTTCGCGGGGGACTTGGGCGGCTTTGCGCCCTTCTTGTCGTCGTGTTTTGTCGATTCGCTCGCCTTCGGCCGTTTCGACGGTCTCGACTCGGTGGCGGGGCGGGCCGATTTGGAGGCGGAGGTGCCGTTGGGGCCCTCTTTCCGTTTCAGAGAACCCATGATCACTTGTACGGCTGCTTGCTGTGGTTGTTGTGCAGCAATTCCTCCTCTGTTTCTGCGACTCCGAAAGCCAAAAGCTGCTTCTAAAAATGCCACTGGAGCTGCCCACCACAAAAATTTCCGGCAGGTCTTCAACCTTGGCATGCGCGATACCGATAAGAAAGGCGGTGGAGAGGGCAGTGGGGAAGGGTTCTGCCAAGCCGAGCAAGGCCCACAGACCAGGTGCACCCGCTCAGGGGTCTTGCAGCTGAGCCAGCCCGATGATCACTCTGCGCTCTGTGCCGAAGGCAGCCTAGAATGGGAAGTACAGAGAACCAAGGGGCACGCTTGACTTTCTGAAAATCCACATCTCTTTCTAAGTAGGACTACGCGAGTTTGTAGTATTTCAATATCAGTGATACTGTTGCTAGACATTTGTTTTTTGCACTCTCTGAGACCAAGTCCCTGGTTCCACGCTGACGTTTGGGGGTGGTCGACGTTGTTCCCAGTACTTACCACCAATGGCCGAATGACGTATCTGCAAGCCTCGGGACGGGATAGGCAACGGGCTGGAGCCAACTGGAAGCGCGCTCCGACCGCCAACCGCTCTCAGGAGGACAACACAGCGCGCAAGGCAGCAACGACGATAACCGACGACAACGACGACGACCTACGCGGCAAAAACAAAACCGAATATTGTAGAGAAGTCGCACCTCGCCGTGCTCGATCTGCGCCATGGGCTCCCGCAAGCGGGCGAAGCCCAACCCTGCCGTTGTTGAATCGAGCACCTCGACTCCCCCCTCACCCGCAACGATGCCATCCCAAACCTCCTCCAAGTCATCCAAGTCATCCCGCTCCAAAAATTTGCTCGACGACGGTGCCTCTTCGAGCACCGACACCATAACGCCCCAGGCCGATCCGAACACGCGCCGAACCTCCAAAGCGGGCGGAGGCGGCTCTGACACACCAACTCCTGGGCCAGGTTCCAAACAGGCATGCCTATTCTATCTATCAGGCCACCAGGCTCACCTATTCTGGTCTCCCCTGACGCAACGCGATCTCGTTTCTGAGTGCTGACTGCGTGATGCCTTAGGTCCACAAGACCCGAAGTTGGTATGGATCGTGGCCCCGAGTGCCCAAATCCGCAGCCTCGACCCAGGTTGCACGAGAAACGATACTTGGAGGCACATCGATGCCAAAGGGAACTGCCGACTTCAGCCGATTTGAGACAAAAAAACCAGCCGACACCATGAGCATCACTGAAGAGTCTCCGTCGGGGTCCGCGATGCCCAAGACACAGGGCGACCAACTACAGGGACCAGCTCCTCCAGCAACCGAGGAAGTTGCGAAACCCGATGACAAGACAAGGTCCGAGGACCCCGACACGAACATGACGGACGTTGGCCAGGAAGTGGAGGGAACAGAACGGTCGCCCGGACAACCCACGACATTGCTTGCAGACCAGCAGCCACCGACGGAATCGACCCAGCAGCGACCCCCTTCGGGATGGTTCGGATGGCTTGGAAGGCCCGCAACCACTGAGCCGGCCTCGTCTGCACCGGTTCCCGCTCGAGAGCCCGCTCAGGAAGAAGTTGCACCGCCCGGTGAGCCGGAGCCGCCGGAGACGAAGCCTTCAGACGAAGACCAGGAAATGCCACCACCGCAGGAACCCTCAGCCACTATCGACATCCCCAATCAGCCTCCAGTGCAAGACAAGGCAGTAGCCTCCTCCGGAAGTTCTTGGCTTTGGTCTTGGTCTGGTAGAGGTGGTCCTGTTCATTCACAGCCAGTGCAGGGGCCGCCAACTGCTGAGCCAGAGCCACTTCCTGCGGTAATTCCAACCGCGAAGGAGCCCGATGACGTGGTGATGCAAGATGCGCCGGCGGCAGAGATAGTCCCCGAAACCCCGACACCTGCTCCGAAGGCGGGTTCCACCTGGGCGTTCTGGTCCCGTGATGCAGGCTCGGCCCCGACCAAAAAGCCCGTCCAGCAGGGTGAACAGGGCCAGTTAGCAGTTATGGGAGAGACGTCCGAAACTCACCCTCGAAGAGCGAACTCGATGGAGTTCAAAAGAAATCCAGCGAAAGAGCCTCCTCTGAAGTCGAGTCAGAAGGACGAGCCGGTCAAGGCCGTCAAAACCCCTTCTCGGGAGTCATCCTCCAAGAGCAACAAACGAGTCCGTCCACAGTCAATGGATGTTGACGATATGGCGCTTGTCCGCCCGAGCACACCCAAACTTGATGCTGCAGCAAAGTTGGCTGTCCCTCCCACACCGATCCCGAAGACTCCCACCTCTGCAAGCTCTACGAAGGCATTGCCGCCAAATCTCCTGCTTCCCTCCTTCAGTAGCACCTACAAGCTCAAAGAGAACCCGTCCATCATCAAACAGATTGCGCAGCTCCTGCTTAGGACGCAGCAGCCATCAGCAAACCACGTGTACCTAGCGAAAGAAGCACCCAAGATCAAGAAGGCAGTGGCAATCGGCGTTCACGGCTTCTTCCCTGCACACTACATCCGGACCATGATTGGCCAGCCGACAGGGACGTCCATCAAGTTTGCGAACCACTGCGCCGAAGCCATCAGGAGGTGGGCCAATAGCCATGGCTGCGAAGACTGCGAGATTGAGAAGATCGCCTTGGAAGGCGAGGGCAAGATTGGCGAGCGCGTCGAGAACCTGTGGAGGCTGTTGCTGAACTGGATCGAGCTGATTCGCAACGCGGACTTGATTCTCATCGCTTGCCACTCGCAGGGCGTCCCGGTCAGTATCATGCTGTTGGCGAAGCTCATCGAACTAGGAGTTGTGTCGTCGGCCAAAGTGGGCGTCTGCGCCATGGGTAAGTCATTGACATGGTGCTTTGGTCTGTGAACAAGATACTGACGGTGCGTGATTAGCTGGCGTATTACTCGGCCCGTTCCCCGACTACAGGTCCAGTATGGGCATCCTCATGGGGTCAGCTGCCGAGCTTTGGGAGTTTGCAGATCCTCAGAGCGAGGTTTCCAAACGACTCGAAGCATCCATGAAGGCGATTCTAAGCTACGGGGCGCGTCTCACGTACATCGGCAGTATTGACGACCAACTCGTACCGGTGGAGGTTTGTTGGCCCCTTCCCCCAACCCAACCGAGCCAGTTTACTCACTGTCAACATAGTCTGCCATCTACGCGCCGGCCCACCATCCCTACATCTACCGCGCCGTCTTTATCGACGGCCGGATCCACGCCCCCGATTTGTCAGCCCCACCCTCTCCCCTCACCCTCCTGATGACTATTCTAAACCCTTCCAGCATCGCTCACCTAGTCGGCTTCGCGCTCAAGCTCCGAAATTTGGGCGTGTCTGACCACGGCCTCATCCGCGAGCTCTCCACACCGCTGGCGGGCAGCCTATACTCGGGCGAGGGCCACTCGCGGCTCTACGATGACGAGCAGGTATACGATTTGGCCGTGACGCACGCGCTCGAGACGACGGATGTCGCGGGCGTAACGGGCTCCCCGCCCTGCGTGGTGCACCACCGGCAGGGCGGCGGGCTCTCGAACCCCAACCCGTACCACCTGCCGTGGATCATGCGCGGTCTGCTCGAGGAGGACTTTGTCAAGACGGAGCTGTCTGCTGAGACGGCGGAGCTGGTGAGGCAGTTTGATGATTGGAAGCCGGTTACCAAAGCGTTGAAGGATGTCAAGTATCGGTTGGAGGCTGTGAGGTCGAGGTTGTAAGTCCTGTTTTGGGTGCGTTGGCGGTGCCGGGGGTAAACGAGCGAGGGAGCACGGGGTTTGGCGTATTGGCTTGGTTTGGCTGGGATGGGATGGAGGATATGGGATATATGGAGAGACGGTACCTATGGCCATGGGCCAGATGTGGTTATTCTCGATGGGAACGGGCAGGCAATTCGGGTGGGATCCCGGCAAGGTGGAGGGTCCCAGTCCCGGTACAGATCCGTACATGATATGATATAGGGCTTCGTCAGCGGGTTTGTTACAGATCTAGAGCGAGATACACCCGTGGCAATAGAATCTTTGATTGCAGATCAAGATATTAATCAAGAAGAAAAGCATAAAAGATCGTCGACAAAATGTGGGATTTCTTGATGTTCTGAGCATTTAGTCGTGATTCGTTTGGTCTTATAATATCTCTTTCCTCGCCATCTTAAAAATTCTACCAATTATCCTACTTATTAATTAAGGTGCAGCTAGCTCGGTAATATTGGGCGTTCCCATGGGGTCGTCAAGGTCTTTGAAGTCAAGATAATCTCAGAGTGCACCGGAGACGCCTCCCATCGATCCTTGCGAAATTGAGGATTGGTCTATACACATCTCTCACAAAGGCTGATCAAATATACACGCTGTTCACCCTCTCTCCTGATCTTACACTCCCGATGATACAGCCCACCCTCACCGCTTCCCCAACTGCCACTGATACACCATCTCTTGTATCTGATCCCACGGCATCTCGGTCGTCTTGACGCCCTGGGCAGTCGCCTCCTGCAGGACGACGGTCGGCGCACCGGTCCCCTTACCCCTGTTCTCCACCATCCCACCGACCACCATCCGCGCGACCCGCCTCAGGTCCTTCACCGTCAGGTCGTTGATGCGCTTGGTCATCTCGCGGACAGGGATTTTCCGCCCGTGGACCTGGACCTGGCGGCCGAGGTCCTCGAGCTCGACCATGCGGCTCTCCAGGTTCATCAACAGGCTACTCCGCAGCTGGTTCTTCGCGCGGGCGACCTCGACGGGGTTGAGGATCGAGTAGCCGGTGTCGGTGGTCAGGGCCTGCAGCTCGCGGCACATGACCTGCAGCATGGCTGGGGTGCGGCCGGGGTAGCAGGAGGCGGCGATGCCGAAGAGGCCCGAGTCGGTGTATGAGTGGTTAAAGGCGATGCACGACTCGACCCAGCCGTGCTGGTTCAACACGTTGGTGTAGAGGCGCGAGTACATGCCCTTGCCGGGTCCGCCCGCCGAGAAAGAGCCGCCTCCGCCGAGGAGGGTCTGGAGAGTTGCGAGGGCGTAGATGTCGTCCGAGGTGATGGGGAGGCCCTCGAAGGCGAGCTGGATGTGGGTGAAGGTGGGGAGATTGGGGTTGAGAGGCGGGGGTTGAGCTGGGAGGGAGAGGAAGCCGCCTGTGTAGTGGGC
>FJWA01003706.1_pt1 | contig 11298 bp, 11 predicted proteins | sample 1011891 | NCBI WGS metagenome assembly FJWA01 (sample SAMEA3912450, study PRJEB9761) | metagenome | biome: forest; material: soil | place: USA | collected 2011-06-22 | depth 0.1 m
GGGCAAGTTTGGCCGCTCAGGGCGGGGGCAGGGCAGTGTCAAGGACACAAGCCTATTTGGTGTGCCGCCTGTTGTTGTCAAAAGGTGCCATCGCAGAGGATGGAGACTGGAAGCTCTTCGGGGAGATCTTCCTTCCGGAACAGAATGATGCACTGCGGCTACTTGTGCCTCTGCCGGAAGTTGTGCCCCCGCTAGGGATCAAGCCGGCTTCCTCGATGCGGAGACTCCCGTTTTTCAGCAAGTTCAAGCTGGGAATCCTCTCCTGGTAACAATAGCGCTCCAAACGTCTGTCGGGCTATTCTCATCGTCATTCACCAGAGAGCAGCAAGTCTGCCATTGAGTGGGATAACCCAGTGTATCTACCACGCACTGACATTACCTTTTCTTGCTTCTTTAACCACATCAGCGTCTCACGTTACCACGATGATTACATCCAATCCTACCTAGGTACCTACCTAAGCACCTTGTGACATTGTAGGTGCAAGTGTGGACTACCTGAGCCATGCCCTGGCCCTTCCATCCCCGCCCTTGAGCCAGAAGCAGAAGTGGCTAGCACATGCACCCCGGTGCTCTCGCTCTCAAGGTCACTCGCTTTCGGGACATTGACGTTTGCCAACTGACCGTGGCAGGGTACGCACATAAGATGGGTCCGGAGCATACATCAGAGCATATTTTATTGTCTAACAGAGTGGAAGACGACAGAGGCCACGGCCAGCACTCTCATAGCCCCTAGGTCGGAACTGGCGCACCGGTTGAAATCGTCGTCACAGGCCCGGCGATGCCGATACAGTAGTAGTACCCCAACCACAAGCCACCACAATCGGTTCCAAGGGCAGGATTCCACGTATAGAAGTCACTGTGAACTCAGTCAGTAAAGCTTTCGTCTACTATCGGCGAGGAGAAACATACTTCAAGTCGATGCCGGCCGAGTTGGCAATGGCCCAGCATCCGTCGCCATCCTCAGCCCAGTAGAAGCGGTGGCACCCGGCGACCATGCCAGCCTGCGGGAAAGTTAGAATCGCGGTTCTTCATGCCTTGATTTAGATTAGATGGAAAGGGGGCTTCGTACCCTAATAGGAGTTGGGGTGGTAATGGGCCCGGTTCCGGTCGACGTGGCAGTCGTGGTTGTCGCCGGTGTCGTCGTCGTGCTCGACGGAGGGTGTGAAGTCGACGTTCCCGTGGCAGTTGAACTAGAGGTCCCCGTAGCAGTTGAGCTCGCGGTGCCAGTGCCTGCAGTCGTGGAGCTAGCGGTGGCTGTAGTTGACCCGGAGGAAGCGGCACCGGTGGTGATGGGGACCGCCGGTCCAGTGACAGAGACGCAGACGTAATAGTCCCGCGTAAGCGCGCACGACGTCGTGCCGAGGGCAGGATTCCATTGCAGGAATTGTGCCTCGGTGATGCCGTTTGCTGTTTCAATGGATCCGCACGTGTCGCTCCTGTCAGGCATTGCCATCCATTGGTTAGCCAACCCCTGAATCGAAAAGGGGGCAACATTGAGGGATCACTCACGGTCCAACCAACCACAACTTCGCACACTGAGACGTCATTCCCGCCTGGGTCGGCGTGGAATTCGGCACACTTGTCGTCTGCACAGGAGCCGTTCTCGTTGTCGGCGTGCCCGGGATTCCGACGCAGTACCACAAGCCGTCCACCATGTTACTGCACGTCGACCCGACGTTGGGGTTCCACGTGTTGAAGTCGACCTCGGAAAAGGTCCCAAACATGGCAGCGAGCTCGGCACACGACTCGCCGTCTCGCTGGTACCATCGGTTGCAGGTGCTGATCTGGTTNGGTGGTAGCGCGAGCGGGGGAATGGTGACGGTCGGCGGCATGGCCGTGATGCCGCTGGGGCCGACGACGCAGTACCAGTAGTTGAGCCAGAGACCAGTGCAGACGCTGTTGAGTGCAGGGTTCCAAGCATAGAAGTCGGTCTCGGTCAGGTAGACGCCGTCTACCACGGAGTGGCAGGTATCGCCCTGTGTTGGTGTTAGAGAGTGTCAAGTGTATCGAGGCAGAGCAGACCAAAGAAGAAGTAAGAATCGGATGAAGAGAGAACAGCGGCACTCACATCCTTGGCTTGGAAAAATGCTTTGCAGCCGCTGACTATGCCTGCTTGTACCGGCGAGGCGGTGAAACTGGCGTCGACAGGCGTGATGGTCGTAGGGGTGTAGGTTCCCGTAACAATGGGAATGCTGGCGGTCCCCGCGGTGGTGGTTATCCACTCGAGACCGCCACTGTCAGACGCAGGGCGAACGCTGATGCACACATACCAGCCGTCGTACAGCCCAGAACAGTCTGAGTCGATGGCTGGATTCCACGCGATTCTGCGAATTCAGTCAGAGAAGTGCGTTTTCTCATCGGAGCAATGGATAGAGGAACATACAGCTGGGCCTTGGTCAGCCAAGAGTTGCTGGCGACGATGCTATCGCACGTGTCCCGTGCNGACACGAGATACCAGTTAATACAGTTGGCTGCCTGGCCGGCCTGGGTCCTCGACGGAGGATACGTCGTCGCCACGGTTGTGGCGATGATGGTGTAGTTGGTGATGGGGTGCAATGTCGTGTACGGCTCTGTGTTGCTCGCCACGGTAGTCGAAGTGGTTCCTGACGATGCGGTTCCTGACGAGGTGGTTCCGGACGATGCAGTTCCAGTTGAGGCGGTTCCAGTTGAGGTGGTTCCGGACGTTGTTGTTGTGCTGCTTGTGGTCGTGGTGCTCGTGATGCCGGTTGTGGTGCAGGAGCAGGTCGGCGTGACAGAGCTCAGACTGCTCGGAGGGGCTGCACCAACTCCCACGCAGTAGGCATATCCGGGCCAGAAGTTGGTGCCGCAGTCATCGGTAATGTCTGGATTCCACGCGTAGAATTGGTCGAGAGTGATGCCGAACGTCTGCGTGATGGACCAGCAGCCCTCTCCGGCGACGACTGTGTGGTACGCATTGCAGTTTGATGCGGTGTTTGGAAACGTTGGGGCGCCAGGAAAATAGTCCTGTGCTTGAGTGCTCGGCACCAACAGGAGGAGACTGAGGGCGATGGCAGCCGCCGCAGAGAACGAGGACGAGGACATCATGGGAGAACGAGCGTCAGGCCCTGACCTCAACAAAGCCAGACTCAGAGGGAACCAGGGCAGGGACCGAACTTGAAAGAGAAGGCTCGTCGTAAAGAAGCCCACACAAGATCAGGGACGGCGAGGGAGCGAGGCGAGTGCGTTGACCCTGCGAGCTTGACCTTCTAGGAAAGCGGCAACCTGGAGAGCATGCCGGAGTTGTGATGCTCACCCGAACCTCTTAGTCACGGAACCTCCTGGCTGTTCGGCATGCGGATACTCCTCTGGTGGGATGGTGCAGGGTCAGCCGAGCAATCTCCCATCAACAAGTTTGTTGATGATGGACCCCATCCCATGATCATGACCTCGGCAAACACCCCTCAAAGCGGGTAGACGGCGAACCCATGTCTTATAGAGCTCACACTGTGTCGAGTCTCTGCGTCAATAGTCTCAAATCTGAGTAATCCCAGGTTAACCATTGCAGTGGTCCTGCTTTGACGCGGAAGAGAGTTCGGCGGCAAACTTGAACTACGGCCGTCGAGGACAACCAGGTTGCCATCCATTGCTTAGTTGTCATTGGCCCCCTTCTCGGACAATCAAATCTCCACACAACTTGAGGTTCTGGCGGGTTACATTGTGGTCTCGGTTCCTGCGTTGGTGGATGGGGTGCTCAGTCATCGCCCCGACCGAGACCCCGGGAGTTTCTATCGCCGGATCGGAGACAGCGGAAGCGCGAGCACACCCGGGGACGGAAGTGAGATGCAATGTAACGAACCCTTCAAGCGGCTGCCTATTGCAACCCTGGCCCTCCAACCCTTGCCGGGTCTAAGGGTAGGGCTGACGCCAAGCACCGCTGAGGCTCACACTCATCCGAACGGTGCTGCTCGTAATGGGCGGGTCCGGATCTAAGTGGGCCTCCCGCCCCGCGGCTCGTACCTTGTCTGGGGACACCCCTGATGAAGGCAAGGTACCAGTACGTCAAAGGTCCGAAGACAACACCCCTCCCCGTGCCATCCGGCGCTTGGGTTACTCATCGCCCCCCACCCCCCTCAGCACTAGCAGTATCGATATTGGCCGTTTCTCCATCTGACCTTCCAGGCATATCTTGTAAATCTGATGCCATTGGCCCAGGCGATTTTCGTGTGGGAAAACCCGGCGTTGCTGTGATTCAGGGGCTCGCCCACAAACCGCACATTGACAGGGTTAGGGTATACCTCCAAGCACATCCCTCCTCTCACTCCCCACAGGTTTAGCTAACCCCTGTTCGTCTCGTCCTCCAACCGAGAACGTCCCGTCCTGGTCTGCGACCTCATGATCTGACTCCAGCCGTTCATCATCGCCCCTCCCCGAGTACTTTCAAGTCCCTCCTCTTTGCCTCATCCCCCCCTGAGAGTCGGTGGCCCCAACTTGGACAAGTCGGGCATCCCCTCTCTTCTCCCGTCCTTCTCCCGTCCCGACCTTGTCGCTTGCTCGCCCTGGTTTGGCTCCTTGTTCTCTTCNTCGGTGACAGACATACGCAACCTCGGCCGTCATGCTCACCAGACTCGCTGCCCTCCTCCTCGGGGGGCTTCTGCTCCTGCTCGTCCAGCCTATTCTCACACAGAGCACGCCTGACTATAGCTGCTCTGCCACCAAACACTGCTCATTAGGATGCTGCGGCCCGCTGCAAGTCTCCCTCACCAATTTCTGTTCNCCCGAACACGTCGAGCTAACAATATTTGCAGAGACCCGACCACGGGTGTCGGTGTGTGTGGCATGGGCCCATCGTATTGTGCGCCAGGAAACTGCACCAGCGAGTGCACTGCCAAGTCTGAGTGTGACCCGGGCTGGGGAGCACAGTGGTCGCAGGCCACAAAATGCCCCCTCAACGTCTGCTGTTCGAAGTTTGGTTTCTGCGGGACTACCGCGGAGTTTTGCGACGGGAAGACGGTTCCTTCGCCCAATTGCCCTGGGGGCAAGAGTGCCGACCAGAAGACGATTGGGTATTACGAGGGGTGGAACCTTGATAGAGCTTGTGGACGTGAGTTCGAGCTGGCCCCTGACGTTTCCACCGAATGGACGACTGATGAAATCGCAGGCATGGCTCCGGAGGACATCCCACTCGGGTATTATACGCACATCAATTTTGCGTTTGCTCTTGTGAACCCAACTTCTTTCCACATCGAGGATATGGCCCCGAGCACCGCTGCCCTGTACGACCGGGTTTCGGCTCTGAAGAAGAAGGACGCAAATCTTAAGGTCTGGATTGGTATGTTGCACGACCCCTGAGCACACACACTCGAAGCTGGCCCATACTGACGACTCTCCCTCCAGCCGTCGGTGGCTGGTCCATGAACGACCCCGGCCCGTATCGGACCACCTTTTCCGACCTGGCCGCGTCCACCACCGCGCAAGACGCCTTCTTCGAATCCCTCATCACCTTCATGCTCCGCCACAACTTTGACGGCGTCGACATCGACTGGGAGTATCCCGCTGCTGATGACCGTGGCGGCGTCCCGGCCGACTACGACAACTATGTGACCCTCGTCCGCCGCTTGCGGGAGCGTCTCAACCAGACCGGCAAGACGTACGGCCTCTCCATCACGCTGGTAAGCAAACCAACCCGAACCCGTGCCCGGCGACACAAAATACCGAAGAATAGGTACTGACCCCCTTTAGCCTTCCTCGTACTGGTACCTCCGAGGCTTCAACCTCAACGACCTCGAGCCCCACCTCGACTGGTTCAACGTCATGACCTACGACATCCACGGCACCTGGGACTCGACCGTCAAGTCCATCGGCCCCTACGCCTACGCGCACACCAACCTGACCGAGATCCAGCTCGGGCTGGAGCTGCTCTGGCGCAACAACATCAACCCGGGCCGCGTGGTCATGGGCCTGGGCTTCTACGGCCGTAGCTTCACCATGAAGTCGTCGTCGTGCATGCAGGCTGGCTGCGAGTTCACCGACGGTGCTCGCGGCGGCACGTGTACCGGCACCCCTGGCGTGCTGTCTGCTGCCGAGATCAACGCCATTATTGCTGGTGGGGCGACTGTCACGACGGATCAGGCGGCGGCGGTCAAGATTGTGACGTGGGATTCGAATCAGTGGGTTAGCTATGATGATGCGCAGACGCTCAAGCTGAAGTTGGATTATGCCAACTTGAGGTGTCTTGGAGGGTGAGTGCTCTTCTCTGTCATTTCCTCCTTCTCCTCCCGCTGGTTGCTTTCTTGACGGTATGGGATGAATGCTAACTGCCCATTTGGCATATTTAGAACAATGATTTGGGCGATCGATCTTGATGATGGGACGCTGATCAACGCGCTTGGGTCGGATCTCTCGAGGCCCAAGTCGGATCTCACGGACCCCTTAACGTTGATTCCCGACTTTGAGACACGGTTTGAGGATCTCTAGATGTTGTACTTTCCAAACTTAGCTATGTACGTCTTAGTTACCACGACTAGTCACGGTCCGTATTTTATTTATTTTGTGGCATTGTGCTGTCACAGAAGTCAATTCTCCCATAATATTTGAACTTTGATGTGACAGTGACTGTTCCTATGGCGCTGCTCTCCTCTGATCCAAGAAGTGTCTTGGTAATGTGCCCGAGTCCATGAAATCTTGATTCGTCACCGCCAGGCTGTGGCTCGCCTTCCGGTTTAATTTCAGCAATGTGTACCTACCTTAGGCAAGGTACTTAGCCTTAAGCGGATTAGGATGTGGGGGGGGACTTGGTTCAGATCAGGCATATCTATGTACACGATATCGAGGGTATGAAGCAGGCATTCTCTTGTGAATAGGTAAGGTACCTTAGGTAGGCAATGTCACCCTCCCAAGCGTGGCTAACGGTGATAAGCTAGCTAAGTAGATACTACTAGGTACCGAAACACAGCCCTGNCTACCTCCGATGTATTTANCCCTAACTCAACAATTNCTCGCGCCAGCTTAGGGCCCGGTGCCGGATGCTTGTCATGCGAAAACTCCATTTACATACAGGACGCGTCCGGGTCCTTCTTCCTGATAGATTTGAACCTGCCGAAAAATTTGCTGCTTGAAGCCCCCAGATTCCCCATGCTGAGGGCACTCCCAGTCTTGACGCCATACATTTTCTTCAAGCCCTTCACGTCCTGTTGGCTCGGCTTGGCGTTGGGCGGGATAGGATCGCCGTTTGGCTTGGTTATGACGTTTTGCTTCACGCCGTCGACGGTTTTACCGCCTGCGGTGCTTGGGTCTGGGAACATGTGCTGTCAGCGGAGTTGACCAGGACTGGCTCGGCGAAATCTTTGAAGAAATAAACTCACAGAGCATGATTGACTCCCAGTCGGGCTCGCTCTTCTCGCCGTCGATCATGCCGTCGGAATCCATCGGCAAGTAATTGAGTCCGCCGGCGAACTTTGCCCTCGAGGCGTAGGCGTGGTCCCGGCAAAGTTTATTCCGTTCACCTTTGTACTCATACCCTTGTGGGCCGTTCGGATCCGGATATCCCACCATATGCTCATCAAAGTCGGCCAAGTTCTCGCACTTGAAGTTGGCATCGCTGAAAAAGATAGTCGACCGCTCAACATCGACGTATGGCGTGGTCCACCACCTGGGATTCTGGTGCTCGTGGTGCATACCCCAGGCGTGCTATTGTCACAAGATTAGATGACGAAGCCGAGGCACGAGGAGGCAAGCCACTTACGCCCATCTCGTGCGCGTAGTTGGCTACGGGGTTGCCCATGCCGATATCCAGAATGTCGGTCAGGGTCATGGTGGGGCCAAGAACCAGAGTGTCCGCGTCAGGCCCAGGTGCGCCCGCCGGTCGAGTCATACCCACGCTCGTGGCCATCTTGCGGACGCCCTCGCCGGCATAGAGGATGAGCAGGTGCGTCGACCGCAGCGCCTGGGCACAACCGGGGTCGCCGTCGGGAAGGATGTTGAACTTGAAGGTGTCGCCCTTGTCATCGAGCCCGTTCAGCCGCCAGAGCTCACGCGCCGCGAGGAGATCCGTGTGCAGAATGTCGCGCACGGTTTTGCCAGTCTCGCCGTTGTGCGTGAAGGTGGCCGTGTCATAGCAGGCATTGATATTGCCCCCCGGCCAGAGATGGGGGTAGTCGGGCGAGTCGGACGGGGTGTTGAGGCCGAAGTAGCGCTTCTGGTGGCCGTGCTGGGGAGACGAGACGTTTGTGACATTGGAGTAGATGTTATTGACACCCGAGAGATCGCGGACGGTGATGGCAGCCGCGACGGCCGCCTTTGCGTGCTTGATAGGTGGTTGCCAGAGCCGGCTGCCAGCCTCGACGCCGGTGGCAGCGAGCAGGAGGGCAACAAGGCAAGGGCTGGAGAGAAACATGTTGGAAGAGACGTCGAAGCGACCGTGAGAGGGAGGAGACGAAGACCACGACGAGAGAGTGACGGGCCTGGCTGTGGATGAGTCCCGGCGCCGTGGGGTGAGGTTGAAGACCCTGCGTCTTCAGCGCCTGACGGTCCATCCCTCGCAGTGTCTGTCCCTTCAGTGTTAGTCGGCATGTGGTCCCGCTGACCCCGGCGNACCCTCGCTGTCAATGTTACTGTGGCATTGGACCCATGGGCCGTCTTGCGCCGAATAGCCGGAGCCAGGGGTGGCTGATTCAGCGCATCGCCAGGCTCCCACATTCCCGCGTGCCTTGCAGTAGCGGCCCCTGGCAAAACCCAATCTTAACATCATCACACGACGGTTGTGGGGTGGGGTCAGATATCCACCGATGGAAACAAGATGCTGTGCCCCTGGCGGGCTTCTCAAGGCCAGGCCGATGGGGCCGAGCCCTCCGGCCGATGCTGACAACAAGCATTTTTTTTGTTCGCTGATCATTCTGGCGCTATAATCTCACGCTGGGGGTCCTCCTTACCATCCGATGCTACTCTCCCGAAGCGAGAATGTGCAAGTACCGGTACATTGCAGGGGGACAAACTCTTCATCCCTGATCGAGACCACAACTTCAACCCGCATCCACCCCGCCTTCTCACGTCACCTGGCATATCTCGATTTGAGAATCCCGCAACAGAGCTCTCTTGACAGCTGCCTATGCCAAGACACATCAACATTGCACCATCACCACTACCGTGCTGGTGCACTGTGTCGGCATGCCCTGTCATGATGCATTCGGATTGCGGAGACATGGGCGCTGAGAAATCGCCAGCTGGGTGGAGGGCAGGCTCTGACATGGTGGGTTGAGGCTACTGGCNTCTGTTCAGGGGTACCTCCCGGAGGGATGGACTCAAGCCGCGGCGTCTACGATGCGGCATCCGAGATATGTGGTGGATCTCTGTGGCCGATTACATGTGCGAAACCTCCTCGCTCTGACCTCCCGAACAGGCGAGCATCGGTAGTCCTTGTCCCTCCGTCCTCTCTCGCCCTCTCGCCTTCCCCCCCCTCTCATATCTTCGGAGCTTCGTCGCTCTCTGTCTCTGGTTTCCGTGGGCGAGCAGGTTGCTGGTCCAAGGCGCACAACGCTTCGCTCGCTTGCTTCACCATGATCCCGCTCGTTTCACTTGGCCTCGCCGCAACCTTCGCGGCGGCCTTGTCCATCCCTCGCCAGAATGCCAACCACACACCGGGAGACGGCCTCCAGGGGCGCCAAATCGGCTCGGACCCGACTTCGTTCAGTTGGGTCCGGCGCTTCGCTGCCNTCGGCGACAGCTACACGGCCGGCATCGGCTCCGGCGAACAACTGGGCGGCCTGTTTCACAACTTCAACGACTGGAGCTGCTCGCGCTACGACATGAGCTACCCCATGATNATGCAGCAGTGGGTGGGCTCGTCCATTGACGACTTCCAGTATCCCGCCTGCACCGGCGACCAGACGTGGCAGGTCTACAACCAGATCAACGCCCTCTCCGGTAGCCTCGATCTGGTGACGCTGACCGCCGGCGGCAACGATCTGTGCCTGGTGGACATCATCAAGGACTGCATCGTTCTGGCCTTTTACGACGATGCTACGTGTAACGCCATCCTGGACAAGGCTGAGCAGAACCTGGCCAACATCATGCGCAGCAATATCAAGGAGATGCTGCTCGCGCTCAACTCCAAGATGGCCACCAACGGCATCGTCGTGTACAACAGCTACGCCCGCTTCTTCAACACGGACAACGAGAAGTGCGCCACTGATGAGGACTGGGGCATCTTCCCCTGGGTTGCCTACACCTGGCTCGGCATCCGGTCCACGCCGTTGCCCCTGACCATTGCTCGCCGGCAGCGCTTCAACGCGATAACGTCAGGGCTAAACGACCTGATCCGCGACGTCATCCACGACGTCGCCGATGAGGTCAGCTACAAGATCGGCTTTTCCAACTGGGACCCGTGGCCGATCGACGGCGTCGACGGCCAGATGTGCTCGCCCTCCTCGTCGGGCGCCTACCCCGACAGGAGCCAGCCCGACCTGCTCTTCTTCAAGCTCGACACGCGCAAGACCCTCTTCCGCTCGCCCTTTTTCAAGCGAGACCTCGAGCTGCAAGTCGAGAACGGTACGGCGACCCCCGTTGCCAGCGGGACTCCTCCCATCCCCGCGCCGTCGGACTCCCCCCTNCCCCCGCTGGAAGACGCCGACATCGACNCGGTCCTCAANGCCCGCCTGGAATCCCTGCGCGACTCCATCCCNGCCCGTGACCTCGACGAAAACGGCGTCGACCGCGCCATCTACGGCTCCTCCCTCTGGAACTCCGTCAACCCCCGCGCGGCAGCCCTCCACGCCCTCGACAAGCGCGCGCCCACCGTGCCCGGCTGCCCCTCGGACGCGCACGGCTGGCTCCCCTCCCTGGGCTTCCTCCTGCCCGACTTCTTCGGGCGCATCTTCCACCCCAACGAGGAGGGCCACAACGCCATCGCGTCCTTCGCCATCGCCGAGACCATGGACCTGCGCGCCAAGGTGCTGGGCGTGTCGCCCGAGGTGTGCGAGATCACCGAGGAGTTCCAGTGCTGGCGCGCCGGCGGCCGCACGTCGTACGTCACGGCCGACCGCGCCGACGCCAACCTCAAGGACTTTTGCGCGACCGTCGAGGGCCCCGGGAGCGGCTACACCAACTGGCGGGCCAGCAAGAAGTACCACGAGGGCACGCCCGACGAGATGGAGTTTTTCCTGAACGCCGGGAATGTGGATAACGTGAATCGGGACGAGTGTGTCGAGGCGTTTACCAAGATTGTGCATGGCTGTGACAATGGGGACAGCGATAACCCGATGAACTGGAAGTTTGGCGGGCGGTGGAAGGAGGGCGAGTACGAGTACGACTTGAGCCCCAACGCGAGGCGGCCGTGGCCGCCGC
>FJWA01003456.1_pt1 | contig 11293 bp, 10 predicted proteins | sample 1011891 | NCBI WGS metagenome assembly FJWA01 (sample SAMEA3912450, study PRJEB9761) | metagenome | biome: forest; material: soil | place: USA | collected 2011-06-22 | depth 0.1 m
CGAAAAAGCCAAAGGGGGGTGCGGGGAAGGGCAGGAAGAAGAGCCGAGGATCACGGCGGGGGGCGAAGAAGAATGGCACAATCAAACGAATCCAAACCAACGCCAGCAGCTTTCTCCGAGAGTGCGACAAGAAGCCCTGGAGCCCGATTCCTCACAGCGCAAAGACGGCGGCGGCGCTGGGCCTGGTGAAAAAGTGGTAAGTACGAGGGTTTGGTTTGCGGACAAGTGTCTACTACCCCTTTCTGCGAGCCCCTGTTGCGAGCATCGGAGNGAATATCAGCTGCCACGGCGGCTGGGCCGTCCCAGCCTCCCAGCTATGGCTGAAGCATCAAACCCCAACAGCTCTCCTGAGGGCCGACAAGGATGGCTGACCCGGCTGATTAGGCAAGAAGAAGCGCCAGACGACAAGATCATCAGTAGGACAGCGTCCCCCCCGCTAAAGTGCTCAAAGTTAACCATGATAACAGTCTTTGTCCAATGGATCCCGATGTTATCTTTCCTCGGGAGGTTGGTGTTTCTGAACGGGTTCAGATTTGTTTATCTCTGGGGAGAGATGGAGCCGGCCCGGCAAGAAGCGTGTATCAAGGCCTTCCAAGAAGATCCCGAGATCAAAATCATGGTGGGAGCCCCAAGCACATGCTCCCATGGCTGTGCTTTACTAGAAATTTAGGATACTCTGTTGACACATCTCTAGCTGATCTCTGTCACCTGTGGCGCACACGGCTTGAACCTGACCGCCGCCAACCGCGCCATTGTCTTCGACCACTGGTGGCACGAGGGCTGGGAGCGCCAAGCGTTCGCACGCGTCCATCGCATTGGCCAAACCAAGGAGGTGCATACGGCAAAGCTGGTTGCTGCGGGGTCCATGGATGAAACCATCCTGGCCATGCAGGCTGCGAAAAGGGAGAAAATCGGAACTGTCGTGGGACACGGAGGAGCGCGCCCAAAGTTCAACGAGATATGCGACGCACTCTACAAGGAGGGCTATCTCGACGAGGAGCTATACAAGTTGGCCAGGGTGGACGACATTACCGACGACAACGAGAGTGATGGGTTCGACGGGTCCGACGAGGACGATGACGATGACGGCAGCAGCAGCAGCAGTGGCAGTGAGAGTGATGGTGACAGCGAGAGCGAGAGCGAGACTGAGAGTGACTCTGTCTACGGCGACGGTGACGGCGACGACTCTGACGCAGATTCGAAGGACCAGAATGATCTGGCCTCCCAAGCGGACGACGGGGGCAGTGACTGAGGCTTCGGTTTTCCAGCAAGCCCTGTCACACAGACTGGGCCGCGGAAAAGGCCTCTCTTTGCCGCTGCCGAGGCGGGTGCACACCCATGCGGCATTGGTTTCTTTGGAGGCGGGAAGCTGTTGAATACCTACACGGCTATCCGAGGTGGGATGAGGCCTGGTGCAGGAGCGCGGCAGCAAGGTGGTGATGGGGACGGGTTTTGGGGCCTTGGACGATTCGAAGGGTCTTTTTGGGCTGGTCAAGCCATCTTCCAAGGCGAAACAGAACGCTGGTTCATAGTGCCTATCCTGCTAATATTCGATGAATTGACCTTGCGCTCAGATTGGGTGATCCTATGGCGGGGAGAAGCTTTGGTCACATGGAACTTGAAACAGGCTGGTGACACCAACCGGAGGTCCGGGTTCGAGAGGCGCGGTTGGCAGGAGAGCTTCCCGTTGTATGCCGGGCTCAATAAACGGGCTGCAAGCCACTAACTGGCTACACATTTGAAACGAGGAAACGCAACGCCAACTCTGAGACTCCCTCGCCCAACACGAAGCAATGTCGACCCAACCCCCATCCGTGATTTCCCAGCTCGCAGCGGAGATATCTCGAAACACATCAATCATCGATGAGCATCTCCAGTCCAACAGTCTGCCCCAGCCATCATTTGCCGCAGATGGCCCTCCCCATCCTATACACGGTGCAGACGAGAAGCTGGCAGCAGCGAGGGCATGCCCTAATCGAGGCCACGAAGGCACTGCACGCGTTGGCCGTCGGGCCGGCGGAAACAACCCGCGTCTTCTGCTTCAATGAGATCTACCTCCTCGGCGCAATGCGGGTCCTTTGTCACTTCAGCGTGCCCCAGAATGTCCCTCTCCAGGGGTCAATTAGCACGGGCGAGCTGTCGGCCAAGACGGGCCTCCGGGAGGAGCTGCTGTTGCGCTTCTTGAGAATGGCAGCGGCAAACTACTACTTCACCGAGCCCAGCCCGGGATTTGTTGCACACTCGGCGTGGTCCAGGCCGATTGCCACCGACGAGAAGATGAGGGCATGCATATGGTTCCGACATGCCGAGATGATGCCCACGGTGGCTAAGCTCTTGGAGGCGGTTGAGAGGTTCCCGGATTCGGCCGAGGCGCGGGACACGGCCTTCGGGATGGCCTTCGGGGACACCTTCTTCGACTACAAAGAGAAGCACCCAGACCACATGGTTAAGTTTGGCCTGTTTGTGGACGCTTTTGCGAGCGGGATTGAGGCCGACACGGCCGAGTCGATATCTCGTGGTTACGCATGGGGAGGTGTCGAGGCTGGCTCGCTCGTGGTCGATGTTGGAGGTGGGATTGGGCATATCTCAGCCGCCATTGCAAGGGAACACGCCCACTTGAAGTTCCAAGTCCAGGATTTCGGCAACCTGGCGGAAGAATCCGGTCTGCTCATGCAGAGACAGGGGGTGGCGGATCGAGTCCAGCACTGCGCACACAGCTTCTTCGACCCGCAACCCGCAGCATCACAGGGGGCGGCCGTCTACTTTCTCCGGAACATCATGCACAACTGGTCCGACTTGTACTGCAGGAAGATTCTGAAACCCATCGTCGAAGCAATGGGTCCCGACAGCCGCATCGTCATCTGTGACATTGTTCTGCCCGAGCCGAATACCATCTTGAAGACGCAGGAGGCGCGTGTCCGCGCCTTGGACCTGACGATGCTGTCCATGTTCAACGCCAAAGAGCGGTCGTACGAAGATTGGCAGGAATTATTTACCAGCGTGGATGCCAGGCTCAGGATTACAGCTATAGTTGGCAGGCCAAAGATGGGGACGGATAGCCTGATCGAGGTGCGGTTGGTGTAGCGAGCGTCTCGAGACACCGAGAGCAGGTACTGGGATGTAGGCTTAGCGGGGAGGAAGAAACATGAGATGAGGAACGCACAAATAGGGGGCTAGATACTCAACGCGAAGCAGCCATAACTCCAGCTAAGGCCGAAGTTTGGGCTTGTTCGTTCCGCCCGTGACGCCGGTGGTTGGCACGTTGAACCCCTGGCCACGCCCCCTTTTCCATCTCCGAGCCAACCAACTTGGTACCTCCGCCCCTCGCTTTTTTTACTCCTTTCCTTCACTCTTTTCTCCCTGCTTCCTCTCCCTCCCTTCTTCCTCCTTTCCACACTCATTGCGCTACTCTTTTATTCCCCATGATTGGGTCTACTCACTTACCCGATGGGAAGGGGGAGAAGGGGTATGGAAGTTTAGTACTCTGCCCAGCTCGATTCCGGGCCTCTTTTCACGTCTTCGTCGAGCATATGCGGAGGTGGTTGACGAATTGGGGCGTTGGGTCCAAAATAAGGGCTTGGGCAAGGAACCTTAGGTGACACGAGTGCTAAGGTGAGAGTGCCGTCTGCGATGGCTCCATTTTGCATTGCGGATGCGACCCTTGCGAGCTGCTGCTCATGCGCATGATCGGTGTGCTGTGATGATGCGCCCTCGGGTTGTGGAAGTTGACACAGCTGCCTTGCACGAGAAGATCCAGCTACATGACAGTTACACTGTGTAGGTACCTCCTCGCATGCCAGGTACCGCTGTTGGTTTCATATTTGCAAACCCTCCTGTGCTCCATGGCGGGTAGAATCATATCTCGGCAGACAAGCAGGGAGAGAGGTAAGGGCATAGCCGACGGACGATACGGCCAAGGCCGGCCCGGGCCCCGACCGGCGTGCCCACCATAACCGCTCGAGTGCTATGGCAACCGTCTGCGTGTGACGGATACACACCTCACGGTAACCCAGCGGCCGTCGTGCGATATGCAGCGAACCGAAGGTATCATTGAAAGGAGTGGCTCATTCCATTTCCTTCCAAGCGAAGGTTTTTCGTCTCGGTGAGGTCGTCGATTTCCCTCTCCTGCTCCTTCCTCTGCCTGCGAGTTGAGGTTTTCTTCAAGTGCCTTCCATTCCGCACACCGCACCCACTCAATACCTACTTCCCGACACCGCCGTCAAGAGCGATTCTGTCGTCGTCAAGTGCCTCGTCTCGAACCCGGACCGAGAAAACGACGGAAGTCAGCAAACGGCAGGCTGAACACATGATTTCAAGCGTCAGCCCTGCCTCGGCTTCAGACATGCCCTCACCCAACCGACCTCGCCATTTTTTTGGCCCAGGCCAAACGGTAGCCGTCATCGGGGCTGGCATCAGCGGAGTCTGTGCTGCTGCCCACTTGATCAAGCAAGGGCTCCGTGTCACCGTGCTTGAGCGCTCAAACGTTGCCGGTGGCGTGTGGCATTACGACGAGCGGATTCCTCCATACCCCAACAAGACCACGCCCTCCCAAGGTGATTACCAAGTCTCCCAGCCGGGTGAGTTTGCATACGCAACACCGCCTCCCGAGCCTCATGACAGCGGCTCTCATGACGGAGACACCCAGGACGGCAAAACTTCCACCGGTATCGAAGTCCGTTTCTCGCCCCCTGGGCCCTGCTACGTTGGTCTCAAGAACAATGTGCCCACCTACCTGATGGCCAGCGCCTTGAGCGCCTGGCCGGAAGGGACCGAGACTTTTGTCAGCCAAAAGTATCTCGAGGAGTACATCCAGATACTGGCAATGAATCACGGCGTGGATGCTGTTACATTGTTCCGGACCCGAGTGGACGACATCCGAAAAGCGCCAGAAGGGACCAGGTGGCAGATTCGGTCAGTTACACTGGAATACGGGGGACCAGGGCCCCGGCTTGTTGAGAGGACCTCCCAGTTCGACCTGGTGGTTGTCGCATCAGGGCACTTCAACACGCCTCAGACGCCTGACATCGAAGGGTTGGAGGCATGGAAATCAGCCCACCCCCACCGAGTTACCCACTCTAAGCAATACCGGTCTCCCAAAAAGCACAGAGGCCAAAACGTTCTCGTCATCGGCGCTGGAGTATCTGCCCTGGACATCTGTCGTGAGCTTGACGGTGTCGCCAACAAGGTGTACCAGAGCGTCCGGGGTGGGCAGTTCGACCTTCCACCGTCGCTCCTCCCAGGAAGCGTCGTCCGAGTTCCCGGGGTTTCCGAGTTCGTCTTGCATGGCGACGCCCTTGGCAGCAGACAACTTGAACACAAAGAGCCAGTACCCGGCGCCGTCGTGCTCAAGGACGGCCAAGTCATTGACGACATCCACCACGTTATTGCCGCAACGGGATACCTCAGATCATATCCCTTCCTTCCTCAGCTTCATTCCGATGTGACCTCGAATGCCGAGGCCAAGGAGGAGCTTGTGGTAGCCTCAGAAGGCAACATGGCACACAACCTCCACAAAGACATCTTCTACATCAACGACCCAACGCTTGCCTTCGTGGGTGTGCCGTACTACGTCGCAACATTCGCCCTCTTCGACTTTCAAGCCCAAGCCGTCGCTCGAGTCTTTGCGGGCAAGTCACGGCTGCCCACCAAGGAGGATATGCGGAGGGAATATGCGAAGCGCGCGGGAGAGAAAGGGCTCGGACGGGGATTCAACTCCCTGCACGCACAGGGCCAGGAGGTGGCCTACGTACAGGGACTGGTGGATTGGGTGAATAGTCATTCCACGGAACCAGGAGAGCCGCCCATGATGCCGCATTCGGAGGAGTGGAAGCGTGGATTTGACGAGTTGAAGGCCAAGGCCACGGCGCTGTTCAAATCCAAGAAGTTACCGGATGGGATCGCGAAGGGAGGGACCGGATTATCCATATCGAGTGGGAATCAAGGACCGCCAATGGCCATGAGGCGCGAGGCGCAGGTTTAGATCTGCCTCCAGTGGCGGGGATGCTTGACTCTTGCGTTTTCTGGTATCACCCGGGGGCGTCATCAGGCGCATTTAGGGGTATTCAGGGGCATCAAAGGGGTTGGCACGGACCGGGGTTAGGGTTGAGATACATGGTATTGATTTGCGCCCCGCGCCCAATGAAGCATGTTTTGATGTTTGTTCAACCAGCGTGTGCCCTCTTTGACGCGTCCAACAAAATTCTGTCCGGATAAGGAGGCTGAGGGATTGCTCACAAAGACAAATTTCCCCGCTCTGGTGCCTGCCATTCTTGACAAAGCCTCAGTCTGTGCTAACTTTGGAACTCGGATTGCTCTTTGTTGCGGACAAAGCGAGCAAGACCAAAGCTTGGCTTAAAGTTTTCGATTCTTCCACTTTCGAGATCCCATTCTTGCCATCGCAACTAACTGTAACAACCATCTGCCGAGTCGAGTTTCCGGATCTGACTTGAGGGGACGCTCATAAACAGTCGCCGTGCCCAACCTGAAGAATCGAGGACATGCCGGCACGCCAGGCGAAAAGAGAGCCAGCCCCGGCGGCGCCAGGCCCGGACGAGCGCGAGGCATGGGCTCATGACCCCATGCCAAAGGGCTACACGTTTGTCCCGAAAGGAGACGTCTACATCACCAAGAACTGCCGCAAGACGACCCATGAGACAAAGAAGACGTTGTTCGTCGTCGTCGACAAGAAGAGCAAGCCGATGGGCCTCCGGTGCCCCACGAACATATACAACACGGTCGTGAGCTTGGGCAAGGCGACGGCGACGCAGCGAGCCGAGGCCGTCGAGAAGCGGGACGCAGCCATCGTGGAGGACTTTGAGGAGGCCATAGTGAAGCTCTTCCCCACGATGCCCAAGGCGGAAGTCCAGCAGGTCCTCAAGCACTCGCTCAAGAAGCACAGCCGGCGGGTTGGCAGGACAAACAAGATGGCTCTCCAGGATCGGGTGAAGCTTGCGGTGCGCGCGCACATTCGCCACATGCACACGGACTACGACAAGCTGCTCAAGCAGGGCGTGAGCAGGCTACTCGCGAGGGAGAAGATCTGGGATAGGCTCAACGAAATTGCCAGGCAGTGGGGCGGGCGGCCACTCAAACCAGCAGCGGCGGCTCCAGCCAAGGAGAGGCGGGCCAAGATGAGCAAAACGGCAACGTTTTCCTCCAGAGGGAGGACCAAGGGCAACGGTGGAGTGAAGAAAGCCGTGGTCCACGCAGCTCGGGTCCTAACTCGCCGGATGAGCAAAGAGGCTTTTGAGATGTCGCCACACCGTCTTCGCGAAGCTCGCTCGGTGCTCAGGGAGTCTGTGGATGTCAGTATTCGAGTACGCACGCGGCAGATGGCGGGTGGGCTGAGAGTGCCGGCGGATGCAGATGTCATCATAATAGACGATGATGATGAGGAAAAGCTGGCCAAAGATGTTAACGGCCTCGTGGAGGACGTCGACATGCAAGACGTTGTCTTCGCGACGGATGAAGACACGAGCGACTATGACAGCGACGGCAGCGAGTGGGGCAACTGGAGCGACGTCGGTGCGGGTGGCGGCAAGGGACGTCGGAACAAGAAGTGATTCGTCTAATGGGGTGGATAATATGCTGTTTGGGTCGGCTGGGCGTGGGGGAGAGAAGCAAATGTCATCGATTAGGTAGTCGGTAGCTTATGAAGGTGGTTGCAACCTCAAACTCTGGCCTCGCGGGCTCTGGTTCCACGAAGTGCTGCTCGCCGGAGCTGATGCGGATCCGAACGATACCGGGCGGTGCCGAAAAGTAGGCGCTTTCTTAGTGGTGACTGTCCTGTCCGGACGGAATCCCGGGCATCGAAGTGCAAAATCGGAGTTCGTCCCCTGTTCATGGGGTTCCGGGTGAACTGGCTGCGGCTGCGGCTGATGGGCAAGATGGCGGATGTACATCGAAGCCCCTGAGGTTGTCCAATACCCCAAAACCCCAAACGCCTGCTGCAAAACGATCAATGCGGTCCCCAAGTTTATTGCGGCCTCCGACCGTTTGAGAGGGAAGGGGAGCTGCGGCGTAGTTTAAACCCGGCCTGATGATGGCTGGGCCCGCGCCTGCTGTCCGCACATCCCCACCAATCTCCGAGGATAGAGAGTGCAAGAAGAGTCCAGACTCTTGCCCGCAGCCAACACAACTGGGAGTAAATAAGACCATCGGGCGTCGCTCTGGTTGCGTTTGTCTCACGGAACATCAAGCTCGAGCCTCAAAGTCTTAACCAACCAACCGACCACCAGACACCAAGCAACAAGCCGAGCACAATGGCCGAGACGAAGAAGCAGCAAATCACCTTCGAGGGTTTGTCACGAGCCGAGAAACTCGATCAGGCAGCATGATTTTGACTGACAGCAACGGCAGAATACCTCGGCGTTACGGAGGCGGCGTTTGAGTGGGCGGACAGCTATGATTCGAAGGACTGGGACCGACTGAGGAAGTGCATCGCTCCGACTCTCCGCGTACGTGAGCCAACAGGAGGATTGAGCCGAATCATACCAGATTGACTGACTTGGTTGTCTGGAACAACTTAGATCGACTACCGCTCGTTCCTCAACAAGCTGTGGGAGGCGATGCCGGCCGAGGAGTTCATTGGCATGATCTCGGACAAATCGGTGCTGGGCAACCCGCTGCTGCGAACCCAGCACTTCATCAGCGGGGCGAGCAAGTGGGAGAAGGTGTCGGACACAGAGATCATCGGATACCACCAGTTGCGAGTGCCACACCAGGTCTACACGGACTCGACCCTGCAGAATGTCGAAGTCAAGGGCCACGCGCACAGCCACAACACGCACTACTATCAAAAGGTCGGGGGTGTGTGGAAGTTTGCTGGGCTCAACCCCAACATCCGCTGGTGCGAGTACGACTTTGACAAGGTGTTTGCTAGTGGCCGCGACGACTTTGGCGAGGAGTAACAGGCGGCGGGATTGCGCATCGGAGGCTTGACGGAGGCGTAAGGCAGTCTTATAGCGGCGGGGAGGGCAGGCTAGGCTAGGCTAGGCGGGAGTGTAGGCTTAAGGACAGTGACAGTTGAATGCGCAAAGAATATCTGCAGGCGGTGCGTTTCGATGGATGAGATGCTTCGATTCACGGCTGTTGATGAATTGAACTTCCTTGAGCCAAAGTGGACCGGATCGCTCCGAAGCTGGATGCTGTGGACAAACATGGATCTTGAAGCTCGCCCCGCCGAGTGACAGTGGGTGTCCTGATTGGCTGGAATTGGCAGAAAATGGCTGGTCGCATTGGCTGGGAACAACCCTTGTCTTTCTGTTCGAGACATCAAGCAACTTCCATCTTCAGGTGTCCCACGTTGAACCTCACCCTCGAACTCGTCAGCCCTTCGATGGTTTGCCAGAGGTGATTAGCGCGCCAAACCTGCTGGTGCGCAGGTTGAGGACACTATGCGCGAGTTCATGCACTACATCACCAATGCCTTCTACGGCGCCACGGGCTGGAACGAGGACAACACATACCAGGAGCTAAATGCCACGGCGAGAGGCACGTTCCTTTCCCCGCTCCGTTCCGACCACTTCCCGCCTAACAGCAACGAACAGAGCTCATCGACTTCCCGCTCCCTCGAGGGCTCCGTCTGACCCTCTCGTCCCTCGCGACCCCACACTTTGCGACCAGCTACCAGCTCGGCAGTATCGGCATCGTCGATGGCTCCATCTCGTACCTCCACAGCACGGTTCCTCTGACGGCAATCACTGCTCAATCGGAGCGTATACCCCTGCCGGCCCTTCTGCGATCATACCGCCGGCTGCACGAGCTTGGTTCAAGAGATACACACTCGTACTGGCGAGCAGCGAGCGCGCCGGCTGAACCAGTACCCCCGGGCACCACCACCACCGCTCCCGCCACCGCGGCCGCGGACCGAAGCTCAGGGAAGCTAGGGAGCTCGTTATTTTACGGCCGTTTATACCTGCCGCAATCGCTTCTAGAGGGCCTTGTTGTCCGGCGCTTCACTCCAGCCCTGCAAGTCCAGCTCTCAGCTGTCAGCGAACGCTCCTTGCGGAACGGCGGCACCTTGTTGGGCCTTGTGCAATATGACAAGGGGAAGTATGGGATAGAGGGCCTAGCGTCGACAGATGGGGGGCTGCTCGGCGTCCGGGGTCTTTACAACTTTGGCGGCGATACTTCCTCCGCGGCCTCGAGTCCGGTACCCGGCGCTGCAACTTCCGAGAACAACGGCAACGGCCACTCGGGAGAAAGAGAGAGAATATACGGCCGTTTCAGCGCCGGCGGTGAAGTGTACTACGGGACGCTCAACAAATCCGGAGGCATGTCCCTGGGCGCCCGCTTTGCGACCTTGCCGACACACCGTGGGACACCGCTGACGGCAACCTTAACCATCAACCCCCTCATGGGAAGCATCAATGCAACCTACGCCGTGCTCGCAAAGGACCACTGTTCCCTGGCGACAAGGATGGAGTTCAACGTTTACAGCTACGAGAGCGAGTGGTCGATCGGGACGGAACTGTGGAGCAACCGAAGACCCGCGGGATTTCTGCTTGGCGCCGACCCAAACCATCGGGCGGAACCCGACCCGGGGCCGCCCAGGAGGAAGGAAAGAAGTTTCCAAGCGAAAATGGAGTGGCGGTTGGACGACCCCGAGCCCGAGCCCGAGCCGGAAGCACACAAGCTCGAGACAAGGCCTGCTGCCGCCAAGAGCGGGGAAGACGAATACAGGGGCGTTTTGAAGGCGCGCCTCGACCAGAACCTCCGGATCGGACTGCTCTGGGAGGGCCGCGTCAAGTCGCTCATCTTTAGCCTCGGCACCGGCGTCGACGTGCGAAAATTGGGCGAGCCATTCCGGAGCTTGGGCCTGGAAATCCAATACTCGTCGTAATGGAGCCCGCTCCCAATGATGTCCCAGCGTTTTCCCCCGTGCGACGTGAATGTTCGGCCGCTTCTGGGCAACCCCTCGTTGCGCTGATGTGCGATACGAAACGTCTGCGCGGCGCGGTGGGGGCGTGCGGCTCCGACCACCGAAAGTCGGAAATGTGCGCTTTTAAATCGGGGGGAGCTAACTGGTTCTTTTGCAGGCCTGCAGGGCTGCCCGAGGACCCAGGGGGCCACGCAGGGATGGGTGACGCCGGTTCGGATGGGTGATTGAGAACCTTGATGGCCCGGGTTCGTGGGGTCGCGGGGCGCCTTAGTCAGGAAAAGCTCGTCACTCGCGCGAGACGCCGCACAATCAGGAACCCGCCCGATGTGTTGGCTGTTCTATTTTGTGTTGGCGGCGCAGTTGGAACTTGGGAATATTCCCAGGCGCATCGGAAACCGGCGCGTCCAACTG
>FJWA01000450.1_pt1 | contig 11291 bp, 13 predicted proteins | sample 1011891 | NCBI WGS metagenome assembly FJWA01 (sample SAMEA3912450, study PRJEB9761) | metagenome | biome: forest; material: soil | place: USA | collected 2011-06-22 | depth 0.1 m
TACCCCTCAGCGGGAAGAGGAACATTTGTGTTGGTGGTGTGAAGGATTCAATGTCGGGACGGTCAACGGGGGTGTACGAGTATGCACTGAGCTGGCGGGACTGGCGTTGGAAAGAAACGGAGCAGCAGGTCACAGCTGGGAAACTCTGGGGTATATGAACGTTGCGGCTCGAGAGAAGGGCATACTCCGAGGAGTAAGATATGAGAGGGGACATACAAGAGTCTCAGCCGCCAACCCACCAGCTGCGGTATATTACTCTGTACTACATCTGTACACAGTAGTATGTAAAGCAGCTCCCGGCACCTTGGCGACGAGGAGAAGGGGTGGTTGCAACTGAAGGTGGGTAACACCAAGCTCGATCGCGCAGCTTGCTTGCCAGGTGCTTGGCTCGTACCAGGGCCGACAAGGGGGTGACCGATCTCTCCCGACTCTCTTCCACGTGCATACACACCCTAACCATGTCCACAATATCACCTTGACGAGCTCGTCCGAATCGAGGAAGCCGGTTCTTTGGGAACCCAAAATAGTGATTACTACAACGGAGCAATCAGCTGGGGATGCAGGACGATGATGCTGAAGGATGCGAGAGCGAGCGCCCCCCCATCCACAGACAGCAAGCTAAAATCCCAGCTCACCCACGCCCATCTGGCACTAACTGTTGGAACCGAGCCAACCAAGGTTGTCATACGTAACAACTACATCGTAAGGCGAATAAACCTTGGCTGGCGATTTCATTCCCACTCTGCCGCGGAGATAGAAGAAAACAGGGGGAGGAAAAGGCCGGCCATGGAGTCAGGAGGAAGATGAGGAGGGGTTTCAGTGTGTTGGGGCAATCACAAGTGACGCAAAAGCATCGCCACGAGACGAAGTTCATCGACGCCCTCTTTTCCAAGTCCCCCTCCCGTCCCGGAGGCTAGCGGAGAGCGGGGCTGTGGAGTTGGTGTTGTGCAGGACGGCAGACATCGCCGGGGGGGGCGGACAATGTACTCCGTATCTGCACCTCTTCAGCGCAAACAAGCTTTGCTGCTGTGGCACGTTGGGAGTCTGGGGAAAGTTGTGAGAACAGCTTATCCGGCGGCACGGTTGGGACAGACGAGACAAGCAAGCCTATCAACCCCTCCCTTCCTCGGCGATTCCCGGAAAGCACACAGCAAACACGGCAGATCCGTCAGTCAGACTGCCCTCAGGTGACGCTGCCTCAACCCCACGTTTTTTGCAGAGGGCGGTAGGTTGCCGGCGGGGTGTGCCAAAATACTGTGTCCTCGATAAGCAACAGGCCAAGCAACGATGGTCACATGTTGGTCACGGTCAAGCCGCCGTCTCACACATGTGAGAATGATATGATTAGGGCGCCTGCCGGGCCAACTCGGGGTTTCCGATCCCGATGATCTCGCAGGTCGGCTCAGATCAGGCAGGACGAGATAACAAAGAGCAGAAGAGAGATGAACCGGGCCAGCACACGGAGCGGCCCAACGCCTGTTGAGCTAGTCGGCCGTCCCACTGGGGCCCGCTTGTCCGGCAGCTCTCTGCATACAGCCAGGGGAACAACACTTGGCGCAATCAATAAGCTTGGTGAAACCAAGAACGAACGGAGGTGACACGACGTCAATTCTTCCATCTCTCAAGAGACGGGCTGTCTAGTAGGCGGCAACAGGGGACGGCGGTGTGAACCGCTCGGCCTGCTCGTCCCACAACGCAAATGCTTTACAAGACGCCGCTAACAGACGGCGCTGGCGATGTAACAACAAGGGAAACATCTGTACCCAACAACATGTCGCTGCTGACTCCCTGCCCCTCTTCTCATCATGATGCGAGGGAGATTAGCCTCGGGCTAGGCTGACATCCCGCAAGAATGGAACAGCAAAGGGACAGGGAGAGAGAAACAAGATAAAAAAACAGAACTTTGTACTGTGGCCGTTGTCAACAGATCTATCTGGCCTTTGCCCTCCACCTCCCCCCCGAGACCACTAGCGATGAAAAAGCAGAAACCGCCCAATGATGTGCTGTCTGTCATCTGATGCACCTTTCAACCCATTCCAACGCCATGTATGTTGTGCGGGGTCTNCCGCTGAACCCAATTAAAAGCCAAGTAGCATGAAAACTTGATGAAAAATGAAAAGCCCAAAAGGCTTGTCCGGGGGGACCAGTCCCTGGAATACCTTGGGAAGTGTATCCTCAGTAACCGGCGCTCCCGGGCATCTTGCCAAGCGAGTGCGTGTTGTGTTCTTTCGGAGGGAGGTGGTTGTGGCAAAAAATCTTCCTGCCGCTCACACGGTTCTGGCCCGGCTTCTTGGAGGCATCGATTAGGTTGGCCGCGCTGGGCTCGTCGTAGTTTTCTGGCTGGCAGCACTCGATGTTCTTCACCCATCGGTTGTTGACCACGTTCGCAATCGAGATGCGCTCCTCCGGGTTGGGGTTGAGCATCTGGAGAAGCACACGCCGCAGCGCTGGAGGCTTGACGAACGTGTCAAACACAAAGACGTGTGGGTAGTCTATGTCGGTGATCGCGTTGTCCGGATCATCGACGTGGTTATTCTTCCACTTCGCCCAGCCGCGGACCAGGCTGGCATAAGTATCCCGCGGCGGGGCGTTCTCGGCAACTTCAGCCTTGTGCCACAGGGGCCCGCCAAAGATGAGGTTGACCATGACAATGGCCGAGCTCCAGACATCCAGGCCCCGCGGGTCGTACTTGGCCTGCTTGTTGAGGACTTCAGGCGAGATGTATGGCATGCTGCCGCAAATTCCCGGGGTGCAGCGCCGCACCTCGCCCATGTTCCTGCCGCACTGGCCGCCGGCTTCCCGGACCCCGGGATGGATGCCCGAGAAGACTTCCGAGACGCCAAAATCGGTGATCTTGAGCCGGCTGTCCCTTGTGATGAGCAGATTCTCGAGCTTGATGTCGCGGTGGGCGACGCCGTTCGTGTGGAGGTAGTGGATGCCCGTGACGAGTTGCTTGAAGAGGCAGAGCCGNTCCTTTTCCCTATCCTCCGTCTTGAGGTACTTCTTGTTGACGAGCGAGAANAAATCGCCATCCTCACAATACTCCATGACGTGGTTCCAGCGGCCGTGGTCGATGCAGAGACGGACCGTGTCGACAACGTTGGGGTGGTGCAAGCTTTTCGCCAGCGTGTATTCCGACTTGATCTTCTTCTCGTACTCCTCGCGGGTCTCGCTCGACGACTTGCCTCGGAACTCCTTGACGGCGTACAACTCGCCGCCGTTTTTCGCCACCATGAGTGTGACTTTGGAGGTGGCACCCTTGCCCAGGTGTTTGCCGTGGCGGCCCAGCAGCTTGTGCTGGTACTCGAATTCCGACGCCAGCTCGATCACGTCGATGGTAAAATCGTCGGGCAAGCTCAGGCTCATGCGGCGGGCCTTCACACCCGTACCCGTCTCCGCTGGCAGCCCCCAAAGAGACCTCTCCATGTGGAGGGCCTTGTCGGCCTCGGGCACCAAGGGCTTCTCCTGCTTCGAATAGTCGAAACTGCTCGCGCGGCGCCTGAGCTGCACCTCCTGTCCCGAAGGCGTCGCTTTCCCGCCAGCAATGGCGGGGCGAGAGCGCAGCGAAAAGCCGGTCGCGGTACGCGCCTTTTTCTTGAAGGCTTCCGAGCTCGGCACCGTCGGNTTNGATGCCTCTTCCTTGGTCTTGATGGCCATCTCCAATGGCGAGCCAGGCGANGGCGGNGTGTTGGAGCGGGTAGTTGCCGAGCTCCGGTTCATTGACCACCGGCGAATTGGCACTTTCCTTGGGGGGGCGGCGTCTTGCAAATTCGGAGTCGAGGAAGGGGCACTATTCCCGTCGACGCCGAAGGCCGCCTTGTCGGTCTGCGAGCCGCCACGTCTCAGAAAGCTGGACATGGTGCGCCTGAAATTCGAAGTCGAGCCAAAGGTGGTCCGTCTTGAAGGAGGCCCAGAGCCGGCAGGTTCCTGGTCAACCGAGGGGGTCGGGGGCGGGGGCGTCGAGGGAAGGGCGGCCGTCTGTGGCGTTTTTTGGGGGCTCTGGAGGATTGCGCTTGATGGGGGTGCCGCCGAGGTGTCGACGCTGAGGGGTGGCTTCGGGCCAAGCGCGGTGCCTTGACGGGTGGCCGGGAAAGCGGCAGCCGTCTGAACAGAAGCAAGCTGCTCGTGGTGGGCCGTGTCGAGGTGGTGGCCGTCCGGCTTCGAGAGGGCCTGGAAATCCTGCGACTGGCGGCCGCTCACAGGGGTGAGGGGTTCGTTTACTGCTTCGCTATCGGTCTCATCGCCTTCTTCGAAGATGGGGTGCGGCAGGTCGGTGGGATATTGCGCGGGAGACGACGACAGACTCGACTGGTTGGAGCTGGGGTTGCACGGCGCATCTAGAAGTGGAAAACGGATGAGTTGGCTGCGTCTTGACCAGCGGCAGCGGGAGGAGAGGTGGAAAAGGGCGGTCCGGGCATGGCTCGGAGGTGAAATATGGAGGTCGGCGAAGAAGGCGAGCAAAAGGGGAGGGGATTGGAAATACCTAAAGCAGAGGCCCGCTGCGTCGCCGCTGCAGCGAGTAACGAGACGGCCATTTTGGCGGAAGCGCCGTGAGGCGACAGCGCCCAGCCAGCGTGGGGTGGNGGTGGTCCCGGAGTGGCAGCAGCAACAAACGCCGCTGAAACCTGTTTTCCGGGTGGCCGTCCGGCGCAACCGAGCGTCTTTCAGAGGGCGGTGCTGACGCCCCAAAAATACGGGTGCAGGTGGCTGCCGCAGGGTCCCGTCCCTGGAGGTCCCTGGAGGTACTGGGTACTGGGTACTGGCGCTGCAAGGCACGCCTTTCAACACAGCACCAATTGGGCGATGGGTCCTGCGACTGGTGCGGCCTCCTCCAACGATGCTGTAAGCGGGCTCCTGCTGGGCAAAACCGTCGACCCAAAAAATGGAGACACGGGGCGGGATAGCAGCTGAGCACGCCCGAGACTGGATGTTATATAGCCAGGGCCGTGACCAGCGCCGTCGCAATGTCGTTGCTGCGTCACGGTTGACCGGCGGCTGGGCGTCGTCTTGGGCGAATGACAATCGCTCGCTGCCAAGGCTGGCTTCCGTCCAGTGCGAGATTTGTGTAGCCCCGTGGAGCAGGCGTGGCGTTGCTGTCGAGAACACGAAAGCGGCCGAGATCTACACGTTCGAACGCCGGCTGGCTTGTGCGGCTCTTGGCGGTTGAGCGCGAACGTGGAATAGGCAAGGTACTCCCGTACGGAATACCGTTCAGCGTGGTGGAGAGGTGGGAGAGAGAGGGGAGGGAAAGAGGAGCAAGGTGAAGCGTGTATACACAAGACGCCCGCGGGCGGGGGTTTATAACGNCATTGCGAGTTCCGAGACGGTGGGAATCTGCCAGGAAGGAAGTGGTCCTTNTTCGCCTCCTGCAAGAGAAAAGTGTTGGAACAACCGGGATGAGGGCGATGGGCTGCTGAACTCTTGGGGCTCCGCGGGTTTTGGGGGATCTAGTGGTGGGGTGTGCCCGTCTCAGTGTGCCAGTCAGGACGACGTTAGCGCGGGCCGGATGGATCAACGGAACGGTTGCTCAATCCGCGCAGCCAGCGTCGCGCCGCCGTCGGCCGTCCGCTGCAGCGCCCAGCCTGCCCGGCGCAGCTGTCGGTGTCTGCATCGAGGGCGGGGCGCTCCACGCTGATTTGTGCGGAGAAATTATGTACAGATGTACTATGTAAATTCGGCAAATGCCAACACCCAAGCCGTCGCCCAGCCGCAAGCAGGGCCTGCCCGTTTCTGCCCGTTCGAGGCAAGTCGCCCAGGCAAGCGAGGGTCTCGCCAGAAATGCATGTCAACCTGGAAGATCGCTGTGGAGACTGGAGAGAGGCGGAGGTGGGATGACCCACCCCCACCCAGCGCCGAGAGACCGAGGGAGAGCGATAGGACCCCCTCCCCAGCCCCACAGGGGCAACTGATTGGACGAGGCCGGGAATGCCCGGCGTTTTGGGCCGGCGCCGGCAACGGATACCAAGCCGCAAGTACTTGTACATGTANCTCCAGGCCTCTTTCCTCTCGATACTGCACCGCCAGGCAGGACATCGCTTTGCAATTGAATTTGGTGCCTCGGTGCAGGACATCCCAGACTCTCAGCATCAATCTCCCACGGCTTGTGTCAGACAGGGAGAGCTCATTTTCCCGCCGTGTTGAGGTTGTCTGCTGGCCGTTCCCTGCCGACTTGGCCCTGGAGTCGGTCCTATGGTGATAGCCGCCAAGGCGCACGAGGAATGACCAAGACCGACCAAGACCGCCAAGAAATCTCCAGAAATATGCCGCAATATCCAGGCCGAGTCGGCTCCTGTTGATCGTCACAAAGAGGTTGATCAGAGGATTCAGAGCACAGTAAGCCCGTGTGGCAATCCGATTCTTTACGGGCTCCTTCTTTCGGGGTGCTTTTGCCGGCATCTAATCTGTTCTGTCCGCTATTCGCTATTCGCCTTCCACCGCAGGTTACGAACCCAGTTCCCGACTTTTGCTCCGTCAGAGCGCTTCGTCTAGCTATCCTGCTTGTGGACGGCTCCTCTTCGGTTGATTGCAAATACACACAAGGCGAGATTTCAAGGCTTTCCTTTTCTTCTTCTTTCATCTTGACTGATGTTTCTCCTTCTTTTCCATTCCAAAGCATCTCGCCAAACACAGGTAGCAGGTACCAGTACTCTCCCCGATAATCGCTGCCAAGAACGTAAAGCCCCGCAGAGCTCCACAGCGTCATCGTTAGCGTGGGGTCCTCCAGAATCTGCCTTTTCGTTTCCGTCTTTGCTTTGACCAGGGCAAATCACCAGGGGCACCAGGCCATCACTCGCCATCGCTCAAAGCAGGAAAGGAGATGTACATCTGTACGTGTATTGTGGCCTGCTTTTGTTCAGCCAAAGCCACGCTCCACGACACATGGCTCCAAGACATGGCCCCGTCACGGCACCAACGGTCTTGGGAGGTCTGTTCCATTGTTGCGCTCAGCTCCAACGTTTACCGGCAGGCAACCCGGACGCAGCACGCGACAGCTGTTTCAGGCGCCACAGGCTGCCGGGGTATCAAGAATTCAAGATGGCTTTCGCCAACTGCATGAGCCCAGCTTGAGGTCCAACGAACCCTTCATTGGCGTATGCACCAGTGCCGTGGACGGAGGAGAGTGCTGTGTACGTAAGGCAACCCCCCATCTCGCTGCCAATGACATCAAGCCTTTTCGACTCCCAGGCCACGGGCACTCCCTAAGTCCCTACACACAGTAAAACTACCAGGTATCTACACTACGTACAGCATGATTTTGCCGATGACGGCAACTCACTCACACACACACACAGCCAAGCAGGGGACTGTTGGTGAGGGGCCGACCAAGCCAGCACACGAACCCAGTGGTCGATCCATACGGATGCGTTTCCCTCATGGCATGTCAGGGACACTCGGGAACCGTTGCCAAGGTCTCGGCTTCCGTCACCAAATTCAGCATGCTTGTAATACGGAATACTACACAGTAGGTGGTTACAGTTTGCCCTGCGTTTTTGCCTTTGCAATGACAAGCCGTCGCCCGGCCCGCCGCCGGCTTGTCGCCGGCCGTGTGCCTCCCGCCTGTTTGGAGACCATGTGAGATGGGAAGCACACGAGCAAAAAATCCCGCCCCCACGTTGGTCTCCAATCGTGTCCAGGATGGGGGCTCGCTTGTATTGGAGCGCATCTGCACCAAGCCCCATCCACTCGACGACCCTCCTGCTGAGCGAAGCACTGCCAACCGCCACCCGTCTGACGGTGCGTTGGTTGTGCCCGTATCCGGCCTGAACAAGTCCCTGCATTCATGGAGCGAGCGTCTTGGCGGAGTCGGACCAAGCAAACAACTGCGAAACACACCTGGCACGCCGCACAACGCACCCATCTGAGCCATCTCTCAGCTTGGATGGGCCGGCTTGGCATCGCGATCTCCCGTCTGGGCATCCTGCTTGTCTCGCTCGGCTTTGATCGATTCCCCGTCGAGTGTGCTGCAAAACGCAGTCTCAACAGCGCGCTCGTGTGACGCGTTTCTGAAAGGATGTGGCAAACAGCCTGCTTCTCCACGTCGCCAAGCGAGGCTTGTGTTGCGCCCCGATGCTTGTTTCCCCGTCTTCCTCCACACCTCTTCTGTCTAAGGTACTTCCCGTCTTGCTCTCTTCCAACAACGGGACGCTCAATGTAACCTCAAAAGTCTCGATCGGAGACTTGAGTCGACACAGCCAACAGCCCCTTTCCCCGCGAGTCGATGCAATTTGATGCCGCCCATCCAATCACACACAGCACTGGTGCGTTCTGCCGAGTTTGAGCGGGAGACTGGGCTGGTGCTGTGGAACCCCAAACCTCTTCGTCCCAAGCCCAGGCGGAAACAGAGCGCCGGCCTGGGATCGGGGCTCAAGAAGCGGTGTGTGTTCCGCTGGTTACCGTCCTGTAAGAAGGAGGATGCAGGATGCGCCCGATGCAGGAGCCGGCTGCAGCTTCAACCGAAGCCACGAACGCCTTTCGCAGAATTTGTCGCGTGTGCATCCAGAAGCGGCATTCGATACCGCGCAGCAATCACGGCTTGCCAGCTTCCATCCTCAAGCCGCCGACCTCAAGCCGCCGGGTGCTGTGGTGCTACAGTATGACAGGACGACGCCGTCCAAGAGGCGACAACATTCAGCAGTCCAGCCCTCTGATACAAAGCAACCAATGCCCGTCAGCACTACCTAACCATTGGGTTGGCCGTCCACAGCCTGGAGACAACGTGTATTAAATCCCGCATCACATACTCAGTAGAGATGCGCCATGTGTGCGTGGATCCATGATCACTTCCTTGCTTTCTGGTCCAGCTTGGCTCTGGGCCGCCGCAAGTATCGGAAAAATCCTCTGCCAGGACACGCCGCTTCTCATGGGTTCGTCGCGGTGTTTCCCCGATTCCATCAGCTTACTACATACCTTATGTACCTGTAGTCCCAAGTACAGAATACCTACTTGTACTGCCATGTCTAGAGACAAGGCTGAAGCCGGGAGCCAACCTTCCGCTTGGACTTGGCCCTCCCCCGATCCCGATGCAGCAACTTCGTTTCATGCGTCTCATTCCAATGCCAAGGTACCTGCAGCCAAAGCGGACAAGCCTCCCCGATAAACAGCGGCCACTAATAACGACGCCTAATACCAACCAAGCNGAAGACTGCAATTGGCTGGAGCCCGCCTCGCGGGACGTGGTATTGAATCGGTACGACCCGTGGTGACGGAACGCGGCGCGGGGGGTGGTCATCACACATCGCCGGCGCCATGCACCTCAGCAGTGGCGCCGCCGGACGGAGCGAGTCCTTGTCGCGAGGCCGACTCGGGATTTCCCTTCCTGAGGTTACCGCCGACGCGCCGCTGCCCCCCTCCTCCGTCAATGGTGATTGGCAAGAGCATGTGGCCCCGTGCAAGTTCTTTATTTCCGGCCGTGCCGACTTTGCCGGGCTCGTTTCTCTGTTCTCCACGGCATGGCGCATCGATGATGGGAGATTTGATGGGGCTCCATTAACGTCCATTATAACCGGGTGGAAACCTGCATGGAGAGCCATGCCTTGCCCGGTTCTCGGGACTTTTTGGTGACAGTAACACTGTGCCATTTGCGACTGTGGGTTCCTCGTGATGGGGAAACAGTACGGGTAGATAAGAGGAAGAAACCCCCCCTTTTGGCCGGTTCGGCTGTGACGCCAGCGGCAAAGACGTCAAGAAGATAATGTGTGGTTGTCTTGCCTGCTGCCGCCGGATGAGTTGAGGGATGATATCCTACACGTGTAGGTATTCTCAGATGCTACCAAGGTGTCAAGTCCTCTTTACATAGTACCGTGGTCATCCCACGATCGAGAAGTCCAAGTCCCCAGTTCCTTCAGAAATGCACGCGTCATGCGCCTCACGACTCCCAACAAGGCGGCATCCTGGAAATCTGATCTCTCGTGATCCCAGTTCTCAGTTTCCCGTCGAAACAGCTTGCCACGTGGGCATCCCGTTGGCACCGAGTTTACGCCGGAGAGAACGAGCGAAGGTGGAGAATATCCAGCGACATGGACCCTGCAGCGTGTCGTGTGGTGGGAGGATCCATGATGAATCTCAGACTTGATACTGCCAAGGTATTCCCACCAACTTCAAGCTCCGTCAATGCGAAAAAGCAAGGCAAGCATCAGGCCTCCAAGAACTTCCTGGCAAAAAGAGAGAAGAGAGCCTGAGTTGGTCCATCCGAGTGACTTCTAAGAGCTCACAGGATTAACGAGCTCCTATTTGTAAGTTACTTCAGTTGTAAATGGCTGGAGGAATCCGCGCTCGGCATGCGTGGCAGGAAAAGAATTTAAGTGTTTCAAGAGGCCGTCTTAGTGTCAGAGGACTCGCGTTGTTTCCAGGTTCGCTGTGTGATCATCGACGTTTCATGTTGTTTGAAAACAGCGTACCTCGAATGTTGGGAAAATCAAGGGATGCCTCTGAAGCCGAGTGTGATTTGATGAACGATGGAGCTTTTACATAGGTACCGTACATGGTTTAGTCGCCTTGCCAGTAAATTGAGCCGGAAATGAACAGCAAATGAAAAGAGAGAGTCACATGGGGCCTGTTTAATCTCTGCGGTGATCCCTTCTGTGCTCCGCTGATCTGAGACACGTCGAGCACTACCTCGGTTGTGTTCGTCAGAGAGTATACTATTCAAGTGGCGAGCAAAGTGTATCCGTGAGAAAACACAACATAAACCAGCATTGCGATCAATGTAATAATTTCGACTTCTCCGAGATTCAATCAAGCAACTCACAGGAGTACGGGCAGCTCCTTCTTGGCCGAAGTTCGGAATCAGGAACGGAATAAAGATATGAAGGCTACATTATAGCTTTCATCGTTTGGCACTGCTAACGTTGACTCGGAGACGGTTGGTGAGATTGAACGGAAAAGCTGTCTGTGGAGGTGAGTCTTGCTTGTTTCCACCCTCCTCGTCGACTCGACACCTTTCTGTCAGCCTTTCGTGTTTTATCAGACTCAGAGTATCTCATCAATAGAAAGATTTTGCTGGTGACAGAGCTGGAGTGTACCTGTACTGCGTTTATCGGAAACCAAGTCTCCTCTTGGGTCACTCTTGGGAGACTGCCAACTTTGGGCAGCAGCAGTACCCCTCGAGTTGTTTGTCTTCATGCTTCTTGTCAACTGATGTGGCATGATCGTTATGTCCAGGATGNCAAGNGACTGCGGTAGCAAGTGATTCGCAACTAGCACTAAGAACGCTCACCAACCCAACCCCTCATCTGGCCTTCCGTTCAAAAAAACCGTCCCATCACATCCCATTGAATAAGCATCCGGGTCCT